>Ga0073932_1002795_pt1 | contig 25607 bp, 19 predicted proteins | sample DewCreD2012metaG_FD_76967 | JGI IMG/M metagenome (GOLD analysis project Ga0073932, IMG submission 76967) | Hot spring sediment bacterial and archeal communities from British Columbia, Canada, to study Microbial Dark Matter (Phase II) - Dewar... ...
GCCGCCGCCAGCACCCGCTCCAACTTTTCCGCCTCGACGGGCTGCGGCGTGAACGCCCGGATCGACCGCCGCTTCTTGATGACCTCAAACAGATCCACGGCCCGAATTATACCCTGCCGCCTCAGCGCGCCGCCCTGTCAACGCTAAGATATTGCACCTTCGGAGGTATGGTTGGGGCGAGGGTGAATGTGACTCGCACCCCGCCATTCTCGCAGTCTAAGCGAAAGCTTCCCCGCAGGGCATTCTCCGGGTTGACCTCGCCGGCTCTGCAAATGCCCACCTCTGCTTTGAGCTTCTCCATCTCGCTGCGCCGCTCCGCTTTCGGACGGTCCAGATAAAGGTTGTCAGCCGCAAACTCGTCCGCCGCGCCATCCTCCCATCGCTGCCATAAACGGAAGATGCGGTCGCGCGTCTCAGTCAGAACCGGCGCCGGAGACAGTTTTCGCGGGACCAATCCGCCGGTCGCATCGAGCGCGTTCAATGCCTCCCTGGCTGCCACAAACGGGGCGGCGTAAGTCACGTTCGCCATGGCGAAAACCCCCACTCCATACTCCGGCAGCCACAGCATGTAAGAACCGAAACCCGGCAGCCCGCCTCCATGACCCACCATATGCGCAAACCGGCGGTCCCGCAGGACCGCCAACCCGTATCCATAGCCCCTCACCACCGCCTTGTCCGCCCCTTCCACGGTGAGCTCGTTCCATCGCCACGCCTGCTGCATCTCCCGCAATGAGGAGCGCTTCACCGGACCCCGGTCTTCCTCGTCCCGCGCCGGAAAGGCGCTCAGTTGAAAAGCAACGTACCGGGCTAAATCCGGGGCGTTGGTGAGCAACCCGCCCATCGCTCCGAACGCGCCATGGGCCAGGGACGGCTCCTCTTGATACTGACCGTTGCTGAGTCTGTATCCCATGGCGCGAAGCCTCTCCGGAACGGCGGAAGGCTCCAGGGTGGAATTCTTCATACCCAAAGGGGCCAGGATGCGCTTCTCCAGGTAGTCCCGGTACGGCGCGCCGGAAGCGCGTTCCACAATCCGACCCAACAGAGCGAACCCATAGTTCGAATACTCGTATGCAGTCCCGGGCGGCGTTGAAAACGGGATGCCTTTGCGCAGCCATTGCGTGAAGGTCGCTTCAGGGATGGCGAGTTGGCGGTCGCCCCAAGGGTTGTCTTCCGGAAATCCGGCCGTGTGCGTCAGCAGGTCGCGCACCCGGATTGGCGGTGAATCGCGGGTAGGATAGCTGAGCTTGCCGATTTCGGGAATCCAGCGTGATACCGGGTCATCGAGCGACAGGCGTCCTTCGTCGCGGAGCTTCAAAACCGCCAGCGCCGTGAAGCTCTTCGTCATCGAGGCGATGCGGAACACGGTGTCGGCCGTCACCGGGTCGCCCGTGGCGCGATTCCGCACTCCCATGGCTTTGACGTGGGCCAATTGCCCGTCGATGACCACACCATAGACAAGTCCCGGGGCGTTCCGCCGGCGCTGAAACTCCTCGAAGATGCGATCGAGCTTGGGAAAGGCGGACTCGAGTTTCGCCCGGCGCTCCGGGTCAGTGAAGCGAGGCGGCCCCTGAACGAGCGCGGCGGCCAGGAGAGCGATGGTGAGCATCTTTCCATTTTCCGCTCAAACGGGCGGCGGCGGCAGCCGCTCCCCACAGCGCCGCCCGGTCGCCCAACTTGGATGCCCTCACTCTCAAGTTCCGGGCATCTGGCGGGGCGAGCCGCAAAGCCAGTTCGGCTTCTACCTCCCTTAGCAAGACTTCGTTACGCTCCGCCAGCGGTCCAGCCAGGACGAACAGTTCGGGATCCAGGACCCTCACCAAAGCCGCCATAGCCCAACCCAACGCGCCCGCCTGCCGCTTTACCGCCGACAACGCCGTGTGCTCTCCCGCCTGAGCGCCCCGGACCACATCCTCCGCCGTGCGGTAGCGGCCCTGCGTAAACCCCACCAAAGCCTTGGCGTTTGCATACGCTTCCAGACAACCCAATCTGCCGCACGAACAGCGGTTGCCATCCGGGTAGCAAGGAAAATGGCCCAAAGCCCCAGACACGGCGTGCGCGCCCAACAGCGCCTTTCCGCCGCTCACGACGCCTCCTCCGACCACAGAGCCTAACCATACCAGCACGAAGTCGGAGCATCCCCGAGCTTGGCCATAGTCCTGCTCCGCGAGAACCCGCGCGTGCCACTCGCTGACCACAGACGCCGGGACGCCCGCTGCTTCAATGAGCGTTTCCCGAACGGGAGTCGTCAGCCAGCCCACCTGATGAGCAGCCGTGAAATCCACGGCTCCGGCCGCTTGGTCCACCCGTCCCGGCGCTGCCACTCCTAGCGCGGAGAGACGCCTGCCTCTCTCCTGGCAACGATCGGCCACAGACTTTGCGAGCGCGGCCAGAAATTCCGCCATCTCCGCCCCGCCCGCTCCTCTGTGCGCAGGGGCAGTCCCGTACTCCACCACGCTGCCTGAGGCTTCAAAGACTCCCCATAGCGGCGGTGTTCCGGATACGTCGATTGCCCCCAGGCACACTGACTCGGCACTCACGCCCCTTCTATCGGCACTTTCCCATCCAGTATGAAGAGGTATGAGTGTAAAATTTCAGGAAGTCTTAAGAAACGAATCCATCTCCCGGGCGGCTTTGACTCCCTCCGCCACCGCCTGCACAACGGTTGCGCCGCCGTTGACCGCATCTCCCGCCGCCCAAACCCCCTTGCGGGTAGTGGCCAGCGACTCGCCCGCCGTCTTGATCAAGCCACGGCGCGTAATTTCCACCCCGGTGAGCGCCTGTCTCACCTGCTCATCCAGCTTTTGCCCGATCGCTTCCACCACCATGTCGGCCGGTAGTGCGTGCTCTGAACCGGGGATAGGCTCCGGCGCGCGCCTGCCGTCCGCTCCGGGCGCTCCAAGACGGGTTCGGACGACTCGCAGCGCCGTCAACCGCCCGTCAGCCTGCTCGTAACCAAGGGGCTGCGTCAGCACCAGGAAGTGGACTCCCGCCCGGATCGCGGCGTCGCGCTCCTCAGGCCAAGCCGGCATCTCAGCAAACGAACGGCGATACACGATAGAAACGTCCTGCGCGCCGGCGCGCTTGGCCGACAGCGCCGCGTCGATCGCGGTGTTCCCTCCCCCGATCACCAGCACCGTTCCCGATACTTTCTGACCGCGCTTGACGGCTTTCAGGAACTCGATCGCGCCCCACACGCCAGCCGGAGGCGCCGTCCTCGCTTCCAGCGGTACGGAATCGCTCAGTCCCGGAGCCAGCAATACGGCGTCGAAACCCTCCGCCAAAACCGCATCCAGGGTGTAGGAAGGTCCCAAGGAAGCGCCGCGCCGCCGTTCGATCCTGCCGGTCGAGGCGATCACGTCCTCGATCTCCTGTCTCAGGATCGCGCCGGGCAGCCGCTCGCTCGGTATCGTCGCTTCCGCCATCCCGCCTACGGTCTCACTTCGTTCGAAAATCGTCACCCCGTGGCCGAGAGAGGCGAGCAGCACCGCAGCCGAAACGCCTGCGGGACCCGCCCCCACCACCGCCACCCGCTTCCCCGTGCCGGGCGCAACCTCCCTCGGCTCCGCCGCCCAGCCTTCCTCGACCGCCTTCCGGCTCACCCACCTCTGAAGATGCCGGATCGGCACCGTCTGCGAATAGTGCTCGTTGATGCACCCGCTTTGGCACAGAGTCTCCGACGGGCAGACATAACCGCAGATGGCGGCCAGAACATTTGCTTCCCGGAGGGTTTCATAGGCCGCGCGGAACTCACCCGCGGCGATATGGCCTATGAACTTCGGCACGTTCACCCGCGCCGGACAGTGCGAAACACAGGTGGGATCGTTACATTGCCGGCAGGTCTTGGCCATGGCCGTGATCGTATCGAGCGCCTCGGCGCGTCCGGACTTATAAATGGGCTCATAAATGGCCGCATCGCGCGGCACGCAGCCGCTCCTGCCCCCGTCGCGCATGATCTGCGTGCAAGCCGAGCACGACACGCAGACCTTCTCGGGGTCCAACCGGCCCTGATTCAAAATCTCCCGGGCAAAATCGGGATAGGCGAAAGCCATCCGCCCGGCGCCTACCAAAGTGACCCATCCTTTCCGTACGTTGGCCGCCGCCTGGTGCGGGAAGTAGTGCCGCAGCCAGGTGTAGCCGCCGCCAATCACCGGCATGTCCGGAAACGCCTGCTGAATCTCCCGCACCACGTGCACGAAGCGCGCCACGCCAATCAGCGGATGTTCCGGCGGGAAAGGCGCCCCGGCGATTGGCAAATCAAAAGGGCGGTTGACATAGGGATTGTAATAAGGATTGCCGATCGTGATGTTCACCAGCGGAGCGCCCTGCTCCTTCAGAAAACGCACCAACTGGATCGGTTCCCGCAGGTCCGGCTTCGACGGGTCCTCGCGGTCCACGCCCCAGCCGTAGGGATAAGCCATCGCGTCGTATGCGTTCATCCGGGACGTCACGACCAGGCCGGGCACTTGATCCCTGATTTTCAGGACCACGTTGCGGAAGAAGCGCGTGCGGTTTTCGAACGGTTCGCCCCCGTAACGGCTGTTTTCGCGGGTGAACGATGCGTGCAATTCCGATATCAAATAGCGGTGGCACGCCTTCACGTCCACCGCATCGAAGCCCGCCTTCTTCGCGGCTTTGGCCGCCGCGACGTACTCATCTTCCAGGCGCTCCAATTCATCGTCGGTGATGAGGGGATAGCCGGGTCCGAGATTGTGTATCGGGTCCAGGAATTTCGACCGGTGGGCGATGATCGGTTTGGGACGGCGCCCGGGCTTCGAGTAGCGCCCGGAGTGGGTCAATTGCAGCACCGTTACCGGGCGGAACGAAGCGCCCATCGTCTCGCGCGCCGCCGCGAGGCTCTCTTCGATCAGGCGGGCGAACTCACCCGCGTTCGCGTCGTGAATCCACAACTGCCGGGGATTGGCGCGCGCCTCTTCCACCACCGCCGTAGCTTCAAACCACAGCAATCCCGAGCCGCCCGCGCCAAAACGCCGGTAGCGGCGAAAGGTCAGCTCATCAGGCGCCCCGTCTGCTGTCCCGTCGCAACCTTCCATCGGGAGGACCACGAAGCGGTTCGGCAAGCGTAACGATCCCGCTTGCACCGGCTGGCCCAAAACTTCCAGGTTCTCATCCAAATCGAGATCGACGCCAGCGCGCGAAATGTCGCGCCGCAACTCGTCGAGAGAATGGTAATGAAACGGTTCGTGGCTGGTCATGCGAATGAGATCTGAATTTCCAGGCTATCAGACTCTCCGGAACGCCTGCCGGAGGGCCGATCGTGTACACTGGTGGGAAGCTCGTGTCCAGTTTATGGCCCGGAATACACACGATGCAGGTGGTTGTTCAGGGGTGAGCGATTCTCGATGAAGGTTCTGGTGGCAGATGACAGTATCGTCTCCCGTCACTTGATGATGGAGATACTACGCCGCTGGCAGTACGAGCCCGTTCCCGCCGCCGATGGGCAAGAGGCTTGGAACATTCTGCAACAGCCGGACGCTCCCCGGCTGGTGATTCTCGACTGGATGATGCCCGGGCTGAGCGGATTGGAAGTTTGCCGCCGCGTCCGGCAGCAGGCTCGTGAGCCATACACGTACATCATTCTTTTGACCTCGCGGGGAGAAAAGACGGACGTGGTGGAAGGCATGGAAGCGGGCGCAGACGATTACGTCGTCAAGCCCTTCGACGTCAACGAGTTGAAGGTCAGGTTGCGCGCCGGGCGCCGGATCGCCGAACTTCACACTGAGTTGCTCGCCGCCCGCGAGGCGCTGCGGGATGAAGCCACCCGCGACTCGCTCACGCGCTTCTGGAACCGGCGTTCGGTGCTCGAAATTCTGGAACGCGAACTAACCCGCGGCGAGCGCGAAGGGCGTCCGGTGGGTGTGGTCATGTTCGACCTCGACCATTTCAAGCGGGTCAACGACACTTACGGCCATTTGGCCGGCGACGCCGTCTTGCGCGAGATGGCGGCGCGCGTTTCTTCGACGCTGCGCCCTTATGACTCCTGCGGGCGTTATGGAGGCGAGGAATTCCTGATCGTCCTGCCCGGCTGCGACCTGGAAACCGCCCGGCGCCACGCCGAGCGTTGCCTGCATGTGCTCTCGGCGGCGCCTATCGATATCGGAGGCGCCGAGATCGCGCTCACCGCCAGTTTTGGCGTCACCGCCCTGCCCCCCGGAGGCCGCGCTGTCGCTGACCTCATGATTCGAATCGCCGACGAGGCGCTTTACCAAGCCAAGAGGAACGGCCGCAACCGGGTGGAAGCGATCTCGGCGCCGGAGCCAAGCGGCGCGGCGACGAGCGCCTGAGCGGCTTCAGTTGCCTGCCTTCTGCGCCACTTGAAAGTGGCTCAACGAGTCCGCGTACTGCGAAACGCCGCGGAAAATGGCTTCCGCCACTTTCTGCCTGTGGTCGGGCTTATTGAAAAGAGCCTCTTCACGAGGATTGCTCAGGAAGCCCACTTCGGTCAGGATCGACGGCATCGAAGCGCCGATCAGCACCACGAAAGGCGCTTTTTTCACGCCCCGGTTCCGGAGCCTTGGAGTGCCCTTGGCGGCCAAAGCGTATTGCGACGCTTGCACCTTAGCGGCGAATTCCCGCGATTCGTCGATTTTGTCGGTGAGCGCGATCTTCTGAAGCAAATCTTTCAGCTCATAAACTGACTTCTGCGAAGAGGCGTTCTCGCGAGCCGCCACTTCCAGGCTTTCGCGGGAAGATGTGAAGTTCAAATAGTAAGTCTCAACCCCAGCCGTGGTCCGAATGGGAGAAGAATTGGCGTGAATGGAAATGAACAGGTCCGCGCGCTGCGCGTTGGCGAAGGCGGTGCGCTTTTCGAGCGGGATAAACGTATCGTCTGTCCGCGTATACGCAACCTCGGCGCCCAAGCGGGACTCGATGAGTTCTCCCAAACGCAAGGCAATGTCCAAAACCAAATTCTTCTCCATCAGCCCCTTCGGACCGATGGTGCCCGTATCGTGCCCGCCATGCCCCGGATCGATCACCACCTTGCCGATCTTCAGTCCCAAAGCGCGGGTCATGGACCGGCGCCCCATACTGTCGCGCTTGGCGGGCTCCGCGGCCGGCGGGGGCGGCGTGGGGGACTTTTCCGCCGTCACAACCTGTGGTGGCGTTGGGGCAGGTATGCGGGCGGTCCGGAGCCGGGCGAATGCCGGCAGATCCTGCTGCTTCGGCAGCGAGCCGTTGAGGCGCAGCAGCGGCGGCTGGGAGGTGATGAGCGGCGTATAGGGACGCGCGGAAACTTCTTTGGGAGGAGTGAATGAACGCGCCGGCGTCCGCGCCGTAACAACGGGAGGCGGATCAGGGCCGGAGGCCGGTCCGCGGGCTTCGCGCGCCGCCGCCGGTGCGCCCTTGCGCCGCAACTCCACAATCAAGCGCGCGGGATTGGAAAGCTGAGAGGTTTGATATTCGACGTCCGGCTCCAAATCGAGCACCACGCGGGTCACCGAGAGTTGGGTCTGCGCCACGCGAATCTGCTTGAGCAGCGCGTCGCCCACCGGTATCGTGTGAATGCCCCGCACGGGAAATATCGACCGCGCCTCCGGAATGTCGAAAAACGCCCGCTCGGGGTTGGGCAACCGCTGATGGGTGAAGTGAAACTCGCCGCTGACTTCGATGGCTACCCGCGTCACCTCGCCGAGGGACCAGAACCGCACCGGACCCACCTTGAGGGTGGGAACAGCCGCCCCAGCCACTGCGCACACCAGCAGCGCCGGCGCCAGAAGCCGTCCTACGGTGCGCACGCGGTTGGGGGAGGTAACCGGCGCCATGGATGATTCCTATCGCGTTCTCAGGTGCAGCTTGCCTTCCGCATCAACGAATGACTCCACGGGGCGATGCGCCGGCTCGGCGTTTTGAGCCTGCCGCTGCGCCGCGGCGCTTTCCGCAGCCTGCCGCTGCCGTTCGCGCAACCTTGCCTCGCCCCAGCGCTTGCCCACCTGATAGACATAGTTCACCGTCTCAGGATAGGGCGGAATGCTGAAATTGTACTTCATGACCGCCGCTTCCCCGGCGTTATAGGCTGCAATCGCCAGCCGGTCGTCGCGGAACAGGTCCAGCAGATATCGAAGATACCGGACACCTCCTTCGAGGTTGTCCGTCACGCGGAATACGTCGCCCACGCCGAACCGCCGGGCGGTTGAAGGAATCAACTGCATCAACCCGCGCGCGCCGGCAGGGGAAATCGCCACCGGATTGTAACCGCTTTCGACTTGAATCACGGCATGCACAAGCAGAGGGTCCACGTCGTACTTGCGCGCGGTCTTTTCCACCAGCTCCGACATCGGCAAGTAGTCCGCCGACGCCTTTTGGAACTTTGCCGGGCGCGCAGGCGGCTGCGCCGCTTTGGCGTTTCCGCGCGCCTCGCCTTCGGGGCTCACCACCTTAGGGGCGACCACCACCGGGGTCACCACCGTACCCCTCACCAGCTTTCCGGACTTGCGGTCGATGCGCACGACGCTAGCCACCTTGCTGGCTCCCTCCACGCCCGAGGCGCAGAGCGGGCCTGCCACAAAACAGAATAGCGCGAAATGTATCAAACAGGAACGCATTTTCTCGTTTCAAGACACAACAAACGCCCGGAGCGCCATTCCAATGCTATCATTTTCGCATGGTTCGGGCCGGCTGGGTCCTGGCCGGCGGCGCCAGCCGGCGGATGGGACGCGACAAGGCGCTCCTTTGCTGGCGCGGGGTTCCGCTCGCGGCGCTGGCTGCGGCGAAGGTCGAGAGCGCCGCCGGCTCCGCTACCTTGATCGGTCCTCCGGAGCGCCTGGGCGGCCTGGGCTACCCAGTGGTCGCCGACCTCTACCCCGGCGAAGGTCCGCTCGGCGGCATCATCACTGCCCTGCATTCGTCCGATGCCAGGCTGAACCTGGTTTTGGCTTGCGACATACCCTGTGTTCCAGTCGAGTTTCTCGAATCGCTGCTGTCGTTTGCGGAAACCGCGGAGGCGGCTTGCGCGGCCGCCTGTTCCCGTCCCGGCGTGCTCGAACCGCTGTGCGCCGTATGGCGGCGGGACGCCTTGCCGGTTCTTGAAAGCCTCTTCGAAGGCGGAGTTCGAAAGATGTCGGAGGTTCTGAGCGCCCTCAGGGCTGCCCGGCTCCCCGCCGCTGAGCCACAATGGTTTTGGAACATCAATACGCCGGAGGAATGGGAGCTTCATCGCGCAGGCGAGCTCCCCCCGCGGGAAAAATGACCGAGCTGTTTCCGCACTATATCGAATTCCGCCACGTTTATAAGACGTTCGACGCCCCCGTTTTGGACGATGTCAGCTTTTCGGTAGACCCCGGCGAGACGGTGGCCATCATTGGCCGTTCCGGCGTCGGCAAGTCTGTTTCCCTTGCCCACATCATGGGTTTCCTCAAGCCGGACAAGGGGCGCGTCATTGTCGCCCATAAGGACATCACCGATATGACGGAGGCGGAACTGCGCGCCATCCGCAAGCGCGTGACCATGGTCTTTCAATCGGGAGCTCTGTTCGACTCTCTGACCGTGGCGGAAAACATCCTGTTCTCCCTCGAGTTGAGGGAAGACTACGACGCCAAGAACAAAGAAGACGTGGTCCGAGGTTTGCTGCGGATGGTGGATCTGGAAGAGTACGCCGACGCCTACCCGGCGGACTTGTCCACCGGTTTCAAGCGCGCCGTCGCCATTGCCCGGGCGCTCGCCGCGCAGCCGGAGTGCATCCTCTACGATGAGCCGACCACCATGGTCGATCCGATCATGTCGGACCACTTGGTCACCCTCATGTTGCGTTTGAAGAAACACCTCCAACTGACCTCCGTGGTGGTCACCCACGACTTGGACCTGATGCGCCGGGTAGCGGACCGGGTCGTGGTGCTGCACGAAGGGCGGGTGATCTTCTTCGGGCAGACTGCGGAGATCGATCACTGCGATCATCCCCACATCCGCGAATTCCTGGCCATGGACCGCGTGGAGTTGTAGGACGCCGCTAGCCCCTCTTCCCTTCCCTCTTCTTGGGCTTCGGCGGCGGAGCGGAACGGGGGATGAGCGCTTCCTGGGCGCAGAATGGCTTGCGGTTGGCGCCGGGCTTCCGGCGCACGTAATTGCCTTCCGGGGTCATGACGCGCGCTTTAACGTTTTCGGCAAGATAGGCGGCTAAAATCTCGTTCTTGAGGCGAGCCGCCAGCCCCTCGTCTTCCACCGGAAACATCACTTCCACGCGGCGGTTGAGGTTGCGCGGCATCAGATCGGCGCTGCTGAGGTAGACCTCTTCTTGGCCCCCATTCCGGAAATAAAAGATGCGGCTGTGTTCGAGGAAACGCCCCACGATGCTCGTCACGGTGATGTTCTCGCTCACGCCCGGCACGCCCGGCACAAGACAACAAATGCCGCGCACCAAGAGCTCAACTTTCACGCCTGCCTGGGAGGCGCGGTAAAGGAGCCGGATCATCGGCGGATCCACCAGGGCGTTCATCTTGAAGATGAGGTGCCCGCCGTTGCCCTTGACCTGGTGCTCGATCTCCCGCAAGATCAGCTTTTCCAGCCGTTCGCGCAAGTTCACCGGCGCCACCAGCAAGGTTCGGTAATCGGCTTTCGCCGAATACCCGGTCAGGTAATTGAACAGATCCGTAACGTCCGCCCCGAAGGCATCACGCGCCGTGAACATTCCGAGGTCGGTGTACAGATGCGCTGTCACGACGTTGTAGTTGCCCGTAGCCAGATGGACGTACCGCCGTATTGCGCTTCCCTCCTTGCGCACCACCATCGCCACCTTGCAATGGATCTTGAGCCCCACCAGTCCGTAGACGACGTGGACGCCCTCTCGTTCCAACGCCTTGGCCCACTCGATATTGCTCTCTTCATCGAAACGCGCCTTCAATTCCACAAGCACCGCAACCTGTTTGCCGTTGGCTTGGGCTTCGAGCAGCGCCTCCACCACCGGCGCGTTGCGCCCCACGCGGTAAAGCACCATCTTGATGGCCAGAACGTTGGGATCCCGGGCGGCGCGCTTGAGAAAATCCACCACCGGCTGAAATGAGTCGAAGGGGTGGTGCAGAAGGATATCTCCCCGCCGGATGGCGGCGAAGACGTCATCTTCGTCGGTCAGCGAAGTCAGAGCCTTGGGGACGGCGGGGATGAAGGGCTTGTCCTTCAAATCCGGACGGTCCACCTGATACAGCGCGCGCAAGCGGCTGAGCCCAAGTGGACCGCTCACCCGGTACACCGCCGTGGCGTCCACCTCCAGGTTGGTTTTCAGAATCTCCACCGTGTGAGCCGGCATTTGCTGGGTTACTTTGAGCCGGACAACGTCGCCAAAGCGCCGCTGCTTTACACCCTCTTCAATGACTTCGAGCAAGTCGTCGGCTTCCAGTTCCTTGATGGCGAGGTCCGCGTCCCGCGTCACGTGGAAGGGATAGGCTTCCACCACTTCCATGCCTGGAAACAGCGCCGACAAGTTGGCGGCGATCAACTGCTCGAGCCAGACGAATTCCTGTTCCAGGCTTTCGCCCTTCTTCTTGCGCTTCGTGAACCCGTCCACCGGCACAAGCTGAGGCAGGGTGTCCGGGACTTTGACGCGCGCGAAGTGCTCCTGCCCTTTGTGATCACGGATTTGAACGGCAAGGTTCAGGCTCAAGTTCGAGATGTGGGGAAATGGCCGGCCCGGGTCGAAAGCCAACGGAGTAAGCACCGGGAATACTACGTCCGCGAAGAAACGGTTGACGCTGTCCAGTTGCTTTCCGTCGAGAGCGGCGAAATCACGGATTCTCAACCCCTCGGCTTCGAGCGCGGGCAGCAGTTCGTCCCTGAAGCATAGATGGCAATCGTTGAGCAGTCTCTTAACCTCGCGCCGGATGGCTTGCAATTGCGTCCGGGGGCTCATGCCGTCCGGTCCGAACTCGATAATGCCTGCGTCCACCTGCGCCACCAGCCCCGCCACCCGCACCATGAAGAATTCGTCCAGGTTCGAGCCGACAATGGACAAAAACTTAACCCGCTCTAAAAGCGGATTGGTAGGATCCCGCGCCTCTTCAAGCACCCGGCGCTGGAATGCTAAAAGGCTGAGTTCCCGGTTGACGTACAGAGCCGGATTGGACAAGTCCGAAGCGGGCTTGGGCGGCGCAGCGCTCTTCACGGGCGCCTTCTTCCTGTCGGCTGCGGGCATGATGGGTGTCTACCAGCGTACCTCGGAATCAGCCTATCCTCAGCGCCACTCGAGCGAGCGGAGCATGGATTCGAAAGTTGGCTGAACATCCCTTTCGAGCGCCTGAGGGGCGACCAGAATGACGTAAGCCAAGCCTTGCGGACGAACCGTGCTGATGACCGTGTCGATCTCCGTTTGCCCCCGGAAAGGCGAAGCGCCGGTCAAACGCGAACGGATGGCGGGCTGCCCGCGAAAGCTCGCCTGCTCGCTGCTGTCGATGCGCGAGCCCGGATTATTCGAGACGATCTGCCGGAGCAGTGCTTCGGTGTCGCGTTTCAGATCCGCCGCGCCGGATGCCGGGCGGTAAATGTTGACCATCACTCCCATGCCGATGAGCGCATGCCCATCCGCGCTTTGCCCGATGGCTTCGGGCGGCGCGATTGTCACTTCCGGCGACTGCTGGCTGGAGTAGACCTGCCAGTTGGAGGGGTAGCGGATTCTGAAGTACGAGGATTCATGATCTTTCAGCGCCGCCGAAGGACGCGGAAGCTGGCTCGGCGCCGCCGCGGGCGCCTGCGCCTTCTTGGGAGCGGGCGGCAGCTTCTCGACAATCTGCTTGGCGCGCGAAAACTGCCCCGTGCCGGCGCCATACTCGCGCTTCGGCAAGAGCCGGATCTCGTCTTCCACCGCTTTGACGCGGTTGCCGGGATTGGGATGGCTCGACAGGAACTGCGGAATTCTCTGCCCGCCTTCGGCTTCGAGCTTCTCGAAGAACCGCGCCATCTCCATCGGGTTGTAGCCCGCTCCGGACATGATGCGCGCGCCCAGGAGGTCGGCGTCGCGCTCCGCCGTGCGGGAGTATCTGAGCAAAAGAGAATTCGCTCCCAAGCCGATGCCCAATTGCGCGAGCTGCCCGAGCATGCCTCCCCCGGAACCCGCCACGGCGCCCGCAAGCAGAGCCGGAAGTTGGATGAGATTGGCTCTCGATACTTGATTGGTTCCGTGTCTCAACGCCACATGCGAAATCTCGTGAGCCAGCACCCCTGCCAGTTGCGCCTCGTTCTCCGCGGCTTTGATTAAGCCGGTGTTGACGAACATCGGTCCGCCCGGCAAGGCGAAGGCATTGATGGAATCGTCATGCGCCACCCGGATGGTGTAAGGATACTTGTCCGCTTCCGGGCGGCTCCACAGCCGCTTGGCGACCGACTCGACGTAACGGTTGAGCTCGGCGTTGTCCACCAACACCAATTCCTTAGATATTTGCGCGGCGGCTTCCTTGCCGAGCTGAATGTCTTGCTCTTTTGAGAACAGGTTGAAACCCGGTCTCAGCTCTCGCGGGCGCTCCGCCGCCCACGCGGCTGCCGCCAATACTACAAGCGCCAGCGCCGGCTTTCGCATCATGCGATCCTCACTCCTTTCCTTACATGTTCGCACGGCGCCGTCGCCGCCAACAGGCCCTTCGATATACTGGACAGTATGTTGACGCCTACCGAAAAAATCTGGCATAACGGCAAGTTTATTCCTTGGGACGAAGCCAAGATCCACGTCCTGTCCCACGTGGTCAGTTACGGGTCCAGCGTGTTTGAGGGCATCCGCTGCTATGCGACGCCTTCCGGACCGGCGGTGTTCCGCCTTCGCGAGCATGTCCGCCGCATGGAAGACAGCGCGAAGATCTACCGCATGACCATCCCCTACTCGATCGACGAGATTGCCGAGGCTTTGCTAGAACTGGTACGCGTCAACCGGCTCGAAGCCTGCTACCTCCGTCCGATCGTGCTCCGGGGTTACGGCGAGATGGGAGTGCATCCCGGCAAGAATCCTGTGGAAGTTTATCTCGCTTGTTGGGAATGGGGAAAGTACCTCGGCGAGGAGGCGCTGGCCCAAGGCGTGGACGTGTGCGTGTCGAGCTGGACGCGCATCGCTCCGAACACCCATCCGGCGCTCTCGAAAGCGGGAGGCAATTATTTGAACTCGCAGTTGATCCGCATGGAGGCGCAAATCAACGGCTATTCCGAAGGCATCGGATTGGACGCCGCGGGCTATGTGAGCGAAGGCTCGGGCGAAAACATTTTTGTGGTGCGCGATGGCAAGATCCTGACCCCGCCCCTTGGCGCCTCCGTGCTTCCGGGCATCACGCGCGACTCGGTGATCAAACTCGCCGAGATGGTTGGCGTGCCGGTGGTCGAGACGCTCGTGCCGCGCGAACTGCTTTATATCGCCGACGAGGTCTTCTTCACCGGCACCGCGGCTGAAATCACCCCGGTGCGTTCGGTGGACCGTATCGTAGTGGGCAGCGGCAGCCGGGGACCCATCACCGCCAAGCTCCAACAGGAGTTTTTCGCCATCATCAACGGGACCAAGCCCGACCGTTTCGGTTGGCTCACCCCGGTCAGTCCCCGTCAACCGGTCAGCGCCTAAGCTCTCGCCAAGCTCAGCCCCGTGCGTCTGCTTCCCGGTTCGAGACAAGGTGGCAGACGGTTACGGGACTTTCGCGATTACTGGATTTCCACGCCTGCCGGCAGGCGGCGTTGCCGCGGCGGGTTCGATCCGCAGATGCGACCGGCGATCACCTCCCCCGAGATATTTCACCGGTCCGCATCTGCAGGGGATCTTGCTATTCTTCTAGCAGGGAAGGCCGGTTGCGCGCTAGTGCGATCTGCGTTTTAGGAGCTCATTTCAACAGTTTTAAGTGGGTGCGGATGCAGCGGCTTGCGGGCGGCGGCCTGTGAGAAAAGTGTGCATAAAACAACATGCCTGTGAATTGTATTGGCCTTGACTACGCAACGGGCTCGGCTGTCGACCTCCGGTTTTCCGCCGCCATCGAAAGCGCCGATCCCCTCATCAGCCCTCCGCCTGGCCTCCCATGGCTCGCGCCGGGCTTCATTGACTTGCAGGTGAACGGATTTGGTGGGGTGGATTTCAACGATCCGACGGCGCCGCTTGAGGAAATCGGCCGGGCTATTCGTGGTTTGTTCGCCACCGGCGTGACGCGGTTTTTCCCGACTGTCATCACCGGCTCTCCCGAGGACATGCTGGGCGCCATCCGCAACCTGATCAAAGCGAAGGAATCTCTCCCCGAAGGGGCAGCCATCGAAGGACTTCATGTGGAAGGTCCGTATATCTCTCCGGAAGACGGCGCCCGGGGCGCCCACCCCGCCCGTTGGACTCGCCCTCCGGATTGGGACGAATACCGCCGCTGGCAAGACGCCGCGCAAGGTCACATCCGTTTAATCACACTGTCCCCTGAATGGCCTGAAGCTCCCGCGTTCATCGAAGCCGTTGTGCGGGAAGGGGTAGTGGCGGCCATTGGCCACACCAAAGCCGGCGCCGCCGAGATTGCGGCGGCCGTGAGCGCCGGAGCGACCCTTTCCACGCATTTGGGCAACGGAGCGCACGCCATGCTGCCCCGCCATCCCAATTACATCTGGGATCAACTGGCCGAAGACCGGCTCGCCGCGACGTTCATCGTGGACGGAGTTCACCTGCCGGCGAGCTTCCTGAAGGTGGCTTTCCGCGCCAAGGGGCTGGAGAAGTGCGCCGTGATCACAGATGCGGTGATGCCCGCAGGCTGCCCGCCGGGTCCGTACAAGTTAGGGGAAGTGGACGTGATGCTCGGCGAGGACGGCGTGGTTCGCCTCGCCAGCGGCAAGACACTGGCGGGGTCCGCCCTGACGATGGAAAGAGCCGTCGCTAACCTCGTTCGACTCGCCAGGTTGGAGCTGCGCGACGCAGTGACCTTGGCGACGCGGAACCCAGCTCGCATCGGGCGCATCGAGCACCGCCAGCGCGGGCTGGCAGCCGGGGAACGTGGCGACGTGGTTCAGTTCCGGTTCCGGAAAGATCCGCCAGCGATAGTGATCGAAAAAGTTTGGTTGTCCGGGCGGGAAGTTTATTCCGCCTTGAACTGACGAGAAAGGTAGTTCTCGTAACCCATCTCTTCGATCATGCCGAGCTGGGCTTCCAGCCAGTCCGTATGCTGCTCCTCGTCCTTGACCAACTTTTCGAATAGCTCGCGGGTGCCATTGTCCCCCGCCGCCGCGCAAGCGGCGGCAGCCTCGTTGTACATCTTCACGGCGCGCAATTCGCCGCCCAGGTCGTTCGCCAACTGCTCCTTCACGTTGGCGCCCACTTTCGGGGCTGGCAGGACGTCCAACCGCGGCGCGCCATCGAGGAAGAGGATGCGTTCCACCAAAGTGTCAAGGTGTTTCATCTCGTCGATGGCCTGCTTTTTAATGTAGCCGCCCAGAGCGGTGTAGCCCCAGTTATTCTGCATCTCCGAATGCAGAATGTACTGGCAAATCGCGGAGAGTTCCTCCTTCAGAGCCGCATTCAACAACTCGATGACTTTCGGATCGCCTTTCACGGATTCGATTCCCTCCTACACATCAGTTTAGTGATTTTTAACATCCGGCGCAGTAACTATTGCCGGGGTGTGGACATCATTTCAAGTGATGCACCACATTCGGGGGGTGATTCTGCTTGGGGCGTTCGCGCTACTTGCGCCGGCGCAGGAAGTAACCGTCCACCCAGCGCCCATGCTCTATATGCCGGGCGTGGTCGATTCCAACAGCCCGGTGTTCTGGCGGGACGGGGTGATGCACATCATCAACTCGACGGGACTGCCGCGCATAACCGCCGTAGCGGACCAGTACAGCTTTGACGAGGGCGAAGTCATCCCCGTCAGCGTGGACTCCGGCGATCACATGCCGATGTGGATCGAATCCGTCTGGCAGGATGAAGACGGCACGCTATTTGCGTGGTATCATCACGAGCGCACAGGCGTTTGCCGCGGGTCCACGCTCACCATGCCCGAGATTGGCGCGCTGGCGTCACTCGACGGCGGCTACAGTTACATCGACCTTGGGATTGTCCTGTCGGCGGGCGACCCCCCGGATTGCTCAGCCAAGAATGGGTTTTTCGCCGGCGGGCATGGCGACTTCAGCGTCATCGCCGATCCGGAATCCGGGTATTTCTACTTCCTTTTCGACAACTATGGCGGAGAGGGGGAAAGCCAGGGGGTTTCGATCGCCCGCATGTCGATGACTGACCGCTTCCAGCCTGTGGGCGCCGTCTACAAGTATTACAACGGGGCATGGGAGGAGCCGGGCGTAGGAGGAAAAGTGACGCCCATCTTTCGCGCCGCCGTCGCCTGGAACAAGCCGAATGTGGACTCTTTCTGGGGACCTTCCATCCATTGGAACTACGCCATCGACAGCTATGTGGTCTTGATGAGCCGCACCTGCTGCGAGCCGGGCTGGCCGCAGGAAGGTATCTACATCACGTTTAACCGGGACCTGTCCAATCCCGAAGGCTGGACGGCGCCGGAGCGACTGATGTCCGCGGAAGAGATCGGCTTCGCTCCGGGCTATTACCCGCAAATTATCGGAACGGGACCCTATGAGACCGACACCATAGCCGGTCAGACGGCGAGGCTGTACATCAAGGGCGTTTCGAAATGGGAGATCACCTTTACTCCTTGAGCGGCCCGCGCGCTTTGCTATCCTGGAAGCAAGCGAAATCAGCTCTCTCATGAGGTATACCGCGCGGCAAGACTTTGGTGATTTTTCCCCGCAAGGCGTCTTCTTTCCCCGCGGCGTCAAGTGGCTGCTGATTATTAATTTCGCCCTCTTCATTCTCTATTTTTTCGCTGTGCGCGCCGGTTTGGGCGGCTGGTTCAGCCCGTTCAAGCTGGTGCCGGCGATGGTGCTGAAGCTGTTCATGGTTTGGCAGCTTTTCACCTACATGTTTCTGCACGACCCCTGGGGCTTCTGGCACATTCTGCTCAACATGCTCACCCTATGGATGTTCGGCAAGGATCTCGAGGCGGTTTGGGGCACGCGGCGCTTCCTCCAGTATTACTTTTTGTGCGGAATCGGCGCGGGCGTATGCGTGGTGATTGCGAATGTGCTGTTCGGCGACACCCGTTCGGCGACCATCGGCGCTTCAGGCGCGATCTTCGGCGTGCTGCTGGCTTTCGGCGTTCTCTTCCCGGACGCGACGGTGCTGTTTTCGTTCCTCTTCCCCATTAAAGCGAAATACTTCGTCCTGATCATGGGCGCCATCGCTTTCATGTCCACTCTGGGCTCCACCGGGAGCGGCGTGAGCCATGTGGCGCATCTCGGCGGGATGATTTTCGGCTGGTTCTTTTTGCGGGCGCAGCGGCGTCCCCGGCGGGCGGCGGGAAGCGGTTGGATCGCTTGGTACCGCCAATGGAAGATCGAGCGGAACAAGCGCAAATTTCAGGTGTACATGCGGAAGCGGGAATCGGAGAGGGACCGTTGGGTGAATTGAGATCCGCCGGTCTGGAACCGGCAAGCGGTCGCGGCGCATCTATCATATTGGTATAGTTCAGGTGGGAGGACGATTATGTCCGCGCGCAGGCTTATCTCGATAGCGGCGGCTGCCGCGTGCGCCCTGGGGGGGATGTATTTGGTGGCGCAGCAAGGTCCGACGCAGCAAACCTCGGAGACGGTGGCGCGCCCGCGCGCTAAGAAGGACGCCGAAACCAAAGCCGAGGAGAAAATTCCTTCGCGCTTCCCCAAGAAGGGCAAGGCGGATCAGCCCGAGGGGGTGGTCTCCTTCCGGGCGGACGCCATCACGGTGTCCGTGGATGTGGCTGTGCTCGGTCCGAAAGGGCAGTTCATCCCAGGAATTCCCAAGGGCAACTTCCGCATTCTTGAAGACGGCGTGCCGCAGCAGATCACCGGATTCGCCACGACGGAAGCGCCGATGACCGTCTGCATGGTCATCGAGTTCAGCAACCGGTTTCAATACTACTGGGGTGAGACCTGGTATCAGACTCTGACCGCGGCTTACGGATTCCTCGAGACGCTGAAGCCCGAGGATTACGTTGCGGTGGTCGCCTACGACATCCGTCCGGAAATTCTTTCCGATTTCTCCACGGACAAGCGCAAAGCGTACGAAGCCATGCAGCGCTTGCGCATTGCGGCGTACTCCGAGTCGAACCTGTATGACGCTCTCACCGACACCGCCGAACGGATGTCGGAGATCGAAGGGCGTAAGGCGATCGTACTTATCGCCTCAGGCATCGACACATTTAGTAAGATCACCTTCGACAAGGCTCGAAAAATGATTCAGGACGCCGCCGTGCCCATCTACGCCATCGGACTTATGCAGGCGTTGCGCGAGTGGTATGACGCGCGCGGCGCTTTAGGTCCGATCGCCAGGCTGGATTTCCTCCAGGCGGATAACCAGATGCGGACGTTCGCCACCGAGAGCGGCGGGCAGGCTTTCTTCCCGCGCTTTTACGGCGAGTTTCCAAGCATCTTCAGAGCCATCCACGAGGCGCTGCGAAATCAATACTCGCTCGCCTACCAGCCCACCAATCAAGCGCGCGACGGCAAGTTCCGCAAGATCAAAGTCGAACTGGTGAATCCGGCGACGGGCGAACCGCTGCGCATCGTGGATGAGAAGGGCAAGCCGATCAAGTACCGCATCATCGCCAAGGCGGGATACACGGCTCCGCGCGAAGTCGAATAGCACCCATCGCCGGTGAGTGTGGTACTGCTCCGGCTACCCGGGGTGGAAATCAAGCGCGCGACATTGTCTCTCCGCTCTGCTCTCCATGTCAAGCGGAATATTTCTCCGGAAACCAAACTGTTACAGAAGCGTTGACACGGTGATTTCAGCTTTGCTACCTTCACAGAGTCTCATGCGTTCTTTTTCATCGGAGCCTCCTTCAACACGTTCCATCCTTCTGGTGGACGACCACGCTTTGGGACTCGCCGCTCGCAAGTCGGTGCTCCAGGAAGCGGGTTACCGCGTCGTCACTGCCAGTTGCGCCGCTGAAGCGCTGGAACGCTTCGAAGCCGAGCCTTTCGACTTACTCATCACGGATTACCGCATGCCGCGCATGAATGGCATCGAACTGATCCAGAAGCTGCGCGCCAGCGGGCGAACCATGCCCGTCATTCTCATGTCGGGCGTGGCGAACGCTCTAGGGCTAAGCGAAGCCAACACCGGCGCGGACGTGGTGATCCAGAAGAGCGCGCACGAAGTGACGCAACTGCTCCGCGCCACCGAGAGATTGCTGAAGCGAAAGACGCCGCGCAAGCCCGCGGCTAGCGTCCGCCCCGCCCCGAAAGTCCGCAGCAAGACCGTTTGATCGTATAGTGGAGTGCATGGCTCTGGGAAGACTGTGCGCGGTGGCGTGTGTGGCGGCGGCGCTCGCGGCGGCGCAGGCTGAACGCAAGGGGTCGCCTCCAGCCACCCCGCGGCAGATCGCGCAAGCCTGGCTTAACAGCCTCACTTTGCGGGAACGCGTGGCGCAGCTCGTTATGGTCCCTTGTTACGGCGACGTTCCGCCGGCGCGTTCGAAAGCGTGGCAGGAATACGTGCGGCTGGTGCGGGACGTCCGTGTGGGAGGTCTCATCGTACTCAATCGGGTGCAGGGCGGCGTAGTGCAAAATGCCGAGCCTTACCAAATGGCGGTGTTCCTGAACCGGATGCAGCGGCTGGCGCGAGTGCCCTTGCTGGTTGGCGGCGATTTCGAGCGCGGCGCGTCGATGCGCGTCACCCAGACGACGAAGTTTCCGCACGCCATGGCGTTCGGGGCTGCCGGCGATTTGGAAGCCACCCGCGTATTTGGGCAAGCTACCGCGCGGGAAGCCCGGGCGCTCGGCGTTCATTGGATCTTCGCCCCGGTGGCGGATGTGAATAACAACCCCGATAACCCCATCATTAACATCCGTTCCTTTGGCGAAGACCCGCGCGCCGTGGCCAGTCATGTAAAGGCGTTCATCGAGGGAGCGCACGCGCCGGGAGGATCGCGTGTCCTGACCACGCTGAAGCATTTTCCCGGACACGGGGACACAGCCGTCGACAGCCATCTTGGACTGGCGCGCAACGACGCGTCGCTTGACCGGCTGGAGACAGTCGAGCTTCTGCCCTTCCGCGAGGGCATCGCGGCAGGCGCGGATTCCGTAATGAGCGCGCACATGGCGGTTCCCGCTTTGGAACGCGAAGAAATTCCCGCCACCGTTTCCCCGGCGGTCCTCACCAAGCTGCTCCGGGAACGATTGAAGTTCCGGGGCATCATAGTGACCGATGCGATGGATATGCAAGGCCTGGCCAAGCAATTTTCGCCGGGTGAAGCGGCGGTGCGTTCGCTTCTGGCGGGCGCAGACCTGCTGCTCATCCCTCCGAAACCGGAGGAGGCGATTCAAGCGGTGATGTCCGCGGTGCAAAGCAAGCGCCTGGACCGGCGGCGAATCGACGAAAGCGCACTGAGGATCCTCACGGCAAAGGCGCAAGCCGGTTTGGCGCGCCAGAGGTACGTCCCAATCGAGAACCTCAACGAAGCGCTCGAGTCCCCCGGCGCGGAGGAACTCGCGCGCAGCGTGGCGGAGCGAGCCGTAACGGCGCTGCGCAATGAAGCTGCGCTGTTGCCTCTCGCCGAGCCTGCGCGGGCTTGCTACTTCGTGCTGTTTGAAAGCCGCTATTCCGTCACCGGCAGGCGCTTTGTAGAGGCGTTGCGGCAACGCGCGCCGCAAGCGCGCGCGTTTCTGCTTGATCCGGACCGCAGCGAGGCCGTTATCGCGGAAACGGTGAAGGAAGCGCCGGGGTGTCCGGTGGCGGTGGTCGCCACCTTCGTCACTCCGAGCGCCTACCGGGGCACGGCCACGCTCTCCGGTTCCTATCCGGCTTTGATGGACCGCCTGCTGCAAGGGGCGGCGCCCGTCGTGATGGTCTCGCTCGGCAACCCTTACCTGTTGCGAACCTACCCAGGCGTAGCCGCCTACCTGACCACGTTCAGCAATTCGGCGCCGTCCGAACTCGCCGCCGTCAAGGCGTTGTTCGGCGAAATTCCTGTCGCCGGCAAGTCACCGGTGAGCATTCCCGGCATCGCCCCCATAGGCGCCGGCATAACCATTCCGGTGCGCACGCCCGCCACCACCCGTTGACCGCCGGTGCGGCGGCGGTAGCGAAAAACGCTGTTATATACTGGGACCGGTTTGGCGGTTTGACGACACCTGAAAGGGGGCGATATGCGTTCCATCCTGCTTCTCATGGGCGCGTTGCTCGTTGCCGGATTACTTGTTGCTCAGGATCCGCGGGGGGCCATCGTTGGCCGCGTTGTGGACGCCACAGGCGCAGTCATCGCCGACATCGAAGTGCGCGCCACCAATAAAGCCACAGGCGTGGTGGCTGCGGGACGGACAAGCTCGGCCGGAAACTTTTCCATCCCGTTTCTGCTGGCCGGCTTCTACACCGTGACCATTGAGGCGCCGGGCTTCAAAAAGTTCGTCCGGGACAATGTGGAGGTCCGCGTTTCGGAGTCCGTGGAACTGGCGATCGCGATGGAATTGGGCGCGGTGACGGAGACGATTCAGGTTACCGCCGAAGCGCCGGTCCTGAATACGACAGACGCATCGCAAGGCACGGTCATTGAGGACCGGGCTATCGTGGAGCTTCCGTTGATGGGCGGCAACCCCGTGGAGTTCGCCTTGCTTGACCCGGCGGTGATGAACGAAACCGATATGCGCGGGCGTTACGCCTCGGCAACGAACGCCTCATCGCAATGGTCCGCAATGGGCGCGGGCTCTTTCCGCAACGAGTTCCAAATCGACGGCATTTCGAACACGTACGCTGAAGGCAACGGGCGTGCTCGCGTGGCGTTCAACCCGCCGGCAGCCGCCATCGGCCAGTTCAAGATCATCACCAACCCGTTCGACGCCTCGGCGGGCAATTCCATCGGCGCTACGGTCAATGTCAGCACCAAAGCGGGAACCAACCGCTATCAAGGCACTGCGCACTACTACAGCCGCAATTCGGCTTACGACGCGATGGACTTTTTCTACAACAAGCGCGGCACAAAGAAACCCGTGTACCAGGACCATCGCTTCGGCGCCTCCCTCGGCGGACCGGTTCGCATCCCCCACATATATAACGGACGCAACCGCTCCTTTTTCTTTTATGCCTGGGAGACGAACCTCTGGGGCGTGCCGCAATCCTACACCAGCACTGTGCCCACAGCCGCGCAGCGTGAGGGCGATTTTTCGGGGCTGCTCGCTTTGGGGTCGGCGTATCAGATCTACGACCCGTTCACCACACGCCCGGCAGCCACAGCCGGGCGGTATCAGCGAGACCCGTTCCCTGGCAATGTCATCCCCAAGTCCCGTTTCGACAAAGCGGGCTACAGCATGACGAACTTATACCCTCTGCCGAACCAGCCCGGCAACCGCGACGGCACCAACAACTACTTTTTCGCCAAAGCGTCGGGCGAGACCTACTGGGTGAATCTGGTGCGCTTGGACCACGCCTTCAGCGCCTCCCACCGCGCGTTCCTGCGGTTGCACTATGACTTCTGGGAAGAGGACAAGAACCGGTATTATGAAAAACCCATTCAGGGCATTGTGCTGAACCGGATCAACCGCGGCATCGCCTTGGACGATGTTATCTTGCTCACTCCCAATCTGGTCTTCAACATCCGTTACGGCATTACGCAACAGGACTTCACCGAATACCGCATCACGCGCGGCATCGATCTCGGCGCTTTAGGCTTCTCACCCAATCTCACCCGCTGGATCGACCCGAAGCGCGCTACCCTGCCCCGGGTTTCAGTGGGTTCTTACTCGCGCTTTTCGGTTTGGGAAAAGGGCGACGGCGCAAACAACAGCCTGACCCACAGTTTCAACGGCGCCTTCAGCACGCAGCGGGGCAAACACGCCTTGCGGTGGGGCGCGGACTTCCGCAACTACCGCGCCTTCGGCAACCGCTATCCATTCGAGACGGCGCCGGACTTCACATTCAGCACCAGCTATACGCGCGGACCATTGGACTCCTCCGGGGCTTCGCCCATCGGGCAGGACCTTGCCGCCATGCTGATGGGCGTTCCTAACTCCGGCTCCATGGAAACCGTGACCTCGTTCGCCATTCAGACGCTGTACTTCGGCAGCTTCATTCAGGACGACATCAAGCTGACGCCGAACCTGACGGTGAACGTCGGGCTGCGGTATGAGCTCGAGTGGCCCATGACCGAGAGGTTTGACCGCGTGGTGACCGGGTTCGCTTTCGACACGCCCAGCCCTATCGACGCCGAGGCCCGCGCCGCTTATGCCCGCGCGCCGATTCCAGAGATCCCCGCCGACCAGTTCCGCGTGATGGGAGGTTTACGCTTTGCCGGCGAGACGCCGACCGGGCGCAGCATGTTTTTCATGGAGAAGAACAACTTCATGCCGCGCGTGGGTCTTGCCTGGCAACTGTCCCGGCGGCTTACCCTCCGGTCCGGTTATGGCATTTTCTACGGGACCCTCGGCGTGAACGCCACCGACCCGCTGCAATACGGTTTCACGCAGGCGACGCCCATCATCCCGACGATTGACAACGGGCAAACCTACCGCGCACTGGCCTCCAATCCATTTCCCGATGGCTTGCTCCCGGCGAGCGGACGCGCGCAAGGTTTGGCGACTTATCTCGGACAGGGCATCGCCTTCGACTATGCGGGAAACCGGCAGGCGTACTCTCAGCGCTGGACTTTGGCCTTGCAGAAGCTCCTGCCGGGACAGATCCTGATCGAGAATTCCTACGTGGGCAGCCGGACGACCCATATCAATCTCACGCGGCAGATTAACGCCACACCGGCGCAGTATCTGAGCAAGTCGCTGACGCGCGACCAAGCCACCATCAATTACATGAGCCAGACGGTGACCAACCCGCTGTACAACCTCGGACCGTTGTTTACCTCCCGGACCATCACCCGCGCCAACCTCGTGCGCCCGTATCCGCATTTCAGCGGCGTAGCGATGGACACTTCCGACGGTTACAGTTGGTACCACTCCTTCCAGTTGCGCGCCGCGCGCCGCTGGAGCCGCGGGCTGACCCTCAATGCCGGCTACGCGTTCTCCAAGCTGATGGAAGCCACTTCCTTCCTGAACGAAAGCGACCAGATGCCGTATGAGGGCCTTTCGACTTCCCACCGCCCGCACCGGTTGACCTTGAGCGGCATCTGGGAATTGCCCGTAGGACGTGGGCGGCGCTTCGGGAAAAGCCTGTCGAAACCTTTACAGGGCGCATTAGGCAACTGGCAGTTGAGCGCCGTGGTAGTGCGTCAGGCTGGTCCGCCACTCACATGGGGCAACATCATATTCAATGGAGACCCGGATCAGATCCGGCTGCCCAAGAGCGAGCGCAACGTCGACCGGTGGTTCAACGTGGATGCCGGATTCAACCGGGTGTCGGGACAGCAGCTTTCGTATAATATTCGCTTCTTCCCGATGCGGCTGGCGAGCGTGCAAGCCGACGGTCAGGCGCGCTGGGACGTATCCGTTTCGAAGGGATTCCGCCTGCACGAGAGGATGATGTTCCGCCTGCGGGTGCAATGTTTCAACCTCATGAACCACCCGAACTTCGGCGCGCCCAGCGTTTCGGTGACGTCAGCCGCGTTTGGCCAAATCACCAGCACCCAGAGCGTCGCCCGCAGCTTCCAGCTTGCCGGCACGCTGAACTTCTAATCGCTATCGCCTGTCAGAAC
>Ga0073932_1002797_pt1 | contig 25596 bp, 17 predicted proteins | sample DewCreD2012metaG_FD_76967 | JGI IMG/M metagenome (GOLD analysis project Ga0073932, IMG submission 76967) | Hot spring sediment bacterial and archeal communities from British Columbia, Canada, to study Microbial Dark Matter (Phase II) - Dewar... ...
GCTTGGGCACCACCAGTTGCCAGCGCAGCGCGCCGTCCGCTTCGTTGAGGCAAAACAAGACGCCGCGGTCGCCCTGGTGCCGGGCGTCGCGCGGGGCGTTGTTGTTGGTGCCGAGGAAAATCCCGCCTTCGACCACGAGGGGGGTGGCGTGGGTCTCGGTACCCAGCGGCACAACCCATTTGATGTGGCGCCCGCTGGCCGGGTCGAACGTGTCCGGCAGACCGCGCTCGGCCGAGACCGGGTTGCGTGTCCAGGCACTTTCCAGGTCGGGCGCCGGCGAGGCCGGCCACGCGGCCGGGCCGGTCCACACGACGGCCAGGAGGGCGAGCGCGCGAGCCCCAAGGTCACTGCGCCCCCGGTGACGGGACTGATTGTCGGCATGCATGGGCCAAGGGTGCCACGCGGCGCCGGGCGCGCCAGCCGGATTCGCGTCGCGGCGCCGCCCGTGGCCCGGGCACGCGGCGCCGAAACGCAAAAAGCGCCCGGAACAGGTTCCGGACGCTTTTTGCGCGTGACAGGGTCGAGCCGGCCAATAGGCTGGGCGGCGAAGGGACCCTATGGTCTAGTGGTTAGGACACCACCCTTTCACGGTGGTAGCCCGGGTTCGAATCCCGGTAGGGTCGCCAACACATTTTTCGCCCGGTTCCCGGCACGACTCCCGTTTTCCCGAGGCCGGGCGAGCCGCCGCCGCCGTCAGAGAACTCACCAAGCCCGGGAGGGCACGTAGATTACGTCGTTGGGCTGGAGGTAAAAACGGGTGGAGGAACGGCCCGTGATCATGGCGCGCACGTCCAGCCGGTAGCTTTTGGGCACCCCGTTGACCATCCGCGTGACCACCACGGCGTTGCCCTTGGCCCGGTTTTCGTCAAAGCCGCCCGCCTCCATGATGGCTTCCACGATGCTGATGGCCTGGGTGACCATGATCTTGCCCGGGCGCAACACCGCGCCGCTCACGTACACCGGAAAGGCAGAGGACTCGACGGTGACGACCACTTGCTTGGTGACGAGGCGGTTTTCGTAGAGCTTGAGAATCTCGGCTTCGACCTGGGCGGGGGTCTTGCCGGCAACGTCCAGTTCACCCACCTGGTCGAGGGTGATCTTGCCGTCGCGGCGGACCTGCTGGGCGGTGTTGAGGCTGGGCGCGCCGGGGAAGGTGATCCGCACCACGTCGCCTTCCCGCAGCTCGACACTCGAATAGGGCCGCTGGACTTCCGGTGGTAATGGCGCCAGCGGCGGCGTGGTTTCACAGCCGGCCCACAGGATCAGCCCCCACAGGCCGGCCAGAAGCCGGACACGGGCAAGACACGCCGCGCCTGGGGAGCGGGGTGGATTAGACCGGGCCGGTGGCGGGGGGAATGCCGCAGCCGGCGTGAGTGAAAACGTGCAAGTGCGGTTGGATCGGGAGGTGAACATAGCGACTTTTGGTGGAAACAGGTTACTCGCGCTGGATGCCAAGTTTGTCCATCAATTCGTAAAGCGTGGGGCGACTGATGCCCAGTTCAGTGGCGGCGGGCGCGATTTTGCCCCGGTGCCGCTGGAGCGCCCGGGTGACCAGCTCGCGTTCGAGCTGCTCGCGAGCTTCTTTGAGCGTGATCGGGCTGCCGTCCGCGTGCACCGGCGCCACGGGCGCCTTGCGCGGCGCGGCGCTCAGTTCCAGGTCCGCGGCGCGGATGGTGTTGCCCTCGGCCATGATGACGGCGCGTTTGACGCGGTTTTCGAGTTCTCGCACGTTGCCCGGCCAGGGGTATTCCTGCAACAGCTCCAGCGCGGTAGCGTCGAACGCCAGCGTCTCGCGCCGGGCCTGGGTGGCGAAGCGTTGGAGGAACGCCCGGGCCAGCAGCAGGATGTCCTCCCGACGCTCGCGCAAGGGCGGAATGCGCAGCACCACCACCGCCAGGCGGTAGTACAGGTCCTCGCGGAAGGCACCGTTGCTCAGGGCCGCTTTGAGGTCGCTGTTCGTGGCGGCGAGCACACGCGTGTCCACCGGGATAGTCTTGCGGCCGCCCACCCGCTCAACGCAGCGTTCTTGGAGGAACCGCAGCAGCTTCACCTGCAAGGGCACGGGCAACTCGCCGATTTCGTCCAGGAAGAGCGTGCCGCCGTTGGCCATTTCGAGGCGGCCGGGCCGGGTGGTGTGCGCTCCGGTAAAGGTGCCCTTTTCGTGGCCGAAGAGCTCGCTTTCGAGCAGGTTTTCCGGAATGGCGCCGCAGTTGATGGCGATGAACGGCCCGTCCCGCCGCAGGCTCAACCGGTGAATCGCCCGCCCGGCCATTTCCTTGCCGGTGCCGCTTTCGCCCAAGATGAGGACCGGCGCGTCGCTGGGCGCGACCTTGCGGATAATCCCGAAGACCTGCTGCATGGCCGGGCTGCTGCCCAGCATTTCCTCGAACTCGCCGGTTTGCAGGCGCTGCTGGAGCGCGCGGTACTCGACCTCGAGCCGGGCCACGTGGAAACAGCGCCGCAGGATAATCCGCAGCTCCTCCAGGTCCACCGGCTTGCACAGAAAATCGTACGCGCCGGCGCCCACGGCCTGGATGGCGTTCTGGCGCTCGCCCTGGCCGGAGATGATGATGACCTTGGCCAGCGGGTTGACCTCGAGCAGGGCCGCCAGCGTGGCCAGGCCCTCGACGGGGGTGTTCGGCTGCGGCGGCAGCCCCAGGTCCAAGAGGCACACCGGTGGGCGATGCTCGGCAAAGAGGCTCAGCGCGCCGGCCCGGTCGCCGGCCTGCAGGACCTGGTACTCGGCGTCCAGCGCCCAGCGCATCTGCCGGCGGATGTCCTCGTCATCGTCCACCAGGAGCAGCTTCGGTTTCATGACCGGGAGGGCGTCAGCGGCAACCATACTTGCACCGTCGTACCACGCCCGGGCACGCTGTCCACCTCGATTCGCCCGCGGTGAGCCTCGACGATGACCTTGGCCTGAAACATCCCGATGCCTAGGCCGCACGACTTGGTGGACTGAAACGGCCGGAACAGTTGCGTGCGGACAAACTCGGGCGACATCCCGCAGCCGGTGTCGCGCACCTCCAGCTTGACCCCGCCGTTTTGCGGCGCGGTGCGGACCGTGATGCGTCCCTGCCCGTTCGGGCCGAGCGCGTCGCGGGCGTTGAGCAGGAAGTTGGCAATCACCTGTTGCATCTGCCCGGCGTCCAGGGGCACCGGCGGCAGTTCGTGCAGCTCGAGTTCGACCGGCGGAAATCCCGCCCCCAGCGTGGCGAGCGCCTCGCGCACCACCGCGTTCAGGTCCGCCGGCCGGGCGTTCAACTCCAGCCCGCGCCGCAGCGCGACCAGGCGTGCGAGCAACCCTTGGATGCGCTCGGAGATGCGCCGGATCGCCCCCAGGGCATCCTCACGAAACTCGGGGTTTTCGAAGTGGGTACGCAGGTTTTCCAGCGTCAACGTCAGCGTCGAGGCGGCGTTCTTGAGGTCGTGGATGAAAAACGCGGACATGGCCTGGAAGGCTTCCAGTTGCTTGGACTCGAGCTGCCGGTGCGTCAGCCGCAGGTTGAGCAACCCCGCGGCGGTGTGGTCCGCCACGCAGCGCAACAGGTCCAGGTCCTGCCCGTCAAACGGCATTCCGCTGACGCGGTCTCCCACCGTGAGCACGCCCAGCAGTTCGCCGTGGGCGCGCAGCGGCACCGCCAAGCGGCCGCCGCCCTGGCCAAACTGGTCGGGCTGCAGTTTCGCCAGTTCTACCCGCGCCGCGCCGGTCAACGCCTCCAGGTCCACCGGCCCCGTGGCGCTTTCGAGCGCCTCCACCAACCCCCGGCCCTCGTTGGCCTCGCCCAGCCGGGCGGCAGCCTGTTCCGTGGACCAAATCGTGGAGGCCCCCGGGTGGAGTCCGGCGCGGGACTCGTTCACCAGCCATACCGAAACGGACAGCGCCTCGAAGGTTTCGGACACCAATCGGGCCACCGCGTTGCAATACTCGGCCCGGTTCACGCAGGCGGCCGTGCGTTCGCTGAAGCTCGACCACAGCCGGCGGTAATCGTGTAGCGGCCGCCGAAAATGCCGGCTCACAAACCGCCGCAGCCGCAGCCGCACCCGGTCCGAAAGCCCCAGCAGCGTCAGCCCCAGCAACCCCAACAACCACATCGCTGCCATTAACGGAAATGCCGCCGCCTCGCCCAGGGCGGCCAGCAATTTCGCCAGCACCCCCACACTCAGCAGGTACAAACCGGCCAACAGTAAGGTCAGTGACCGATACAGGACCGCGTGCGAAGGATAGACCACCACCTCGAAGGTGCCGGACCGTTTCACCGACCACGCCACCAGGCCGCAAGCCAGCAAAAGCGCCAGGGCCTCGATGATCAGGAGGGGCCGCGCCACCGCGCCATACAGGTAGGCCTGGGTGTAGGTAAAAATCCGCGCGCCAAACAACACCGCAAAGCCCACCAGGGCAAACTTGATCCGCCAGCGGATCGTGCCCACGGCCGTGCGGAAGGTGCGCTCCAAAAACACCAGCACCAGCACCCATGCCACCACCCCCAGCAGGTGCAGCGCCCGCCCGGCACTGCCCAGTTGCACCACGAACTCCGCAAAAGGAAGCCCGCCGGGCACCTCCCACGCCAGCACCGGGAAGAACACCAGGGCAAACATCAACGGCACGACCGCCCCCAGCGCCACCACCCCTCCCCAGCGGCGTAGAAATTCCGCGTGGTTGCCCCGCGAATAGCACAAGCTGAAGAGCACCCAGACCGCCGGCAACACCGCCAGCACCAGCAACCGCCATTGCTGCCAGTGCACCGCGTCCGCCGAGGTCGCGGCCGCCAGACTCCGCGCGCCCAGCCAGGTCTCCACCGCCAGCAATCCCATGCCGGCCGCGAAAATCCAGCGCCCGGGGGAACGCACGCCGCCCACCAGCGCTGCCAGCGTCGCCAAGCCGGCCACCGCGGCAGCCACGTCCGGGATGAGTTGTCCGACGTTCATGCGTCGCACGCGCCCGCCCGGGTTCCCGCGCCCCGGGCGAGGCGGTCCTCGGTTCACTTCATTTCGGCCAGCGCCTGCCGGGCCTGCGCGACCCATTCGGCCTGCGACGGCTGCTGGAGCGCGCGCTCGAGCGCGGGCCGGGCCTGCGCCGGTTGCTTCAAGCGATGGTGCGCCATGCCGAGATGGAACCACCACTCGGCACGCTCCGGTCGCTGCTTCAAAGCTTCATTCAACAGTTGCACCGCCCGCACAAGGTCGCCCCGTTGGCCGGACACGATTCCCAGCGCGGCCGCCACCTCGGGGTCCTGGGGAAACGCCTCGCGGGCCCGGCTCACCAGCGTCTGGACGGCGGCGTCGCTTTCCCCCGCCCGTACCCGCAGCAGCGCCAGTTGGCGCAGCGCGGGGGTGAAATGCGGATGCTGCTGTTGGAGGCTTTCATAGATTTGCCGTGCCCGGGCGACCTGTCCCTCCTGCTCGGCGGCCAGGGCCATGACCATGAGCGCGGGCAGGGCGTTAGTGTCGCTTTCAAGGACCGCCCGCGCCGCGGGTAACGCCGCGGGGGCCAGCTCGGGCCGCTGGGTGGCGCGGACCAGTTCCAGCCGGGCGCGCGCCGTGGCGGCGCTCGGGTCGGGCGCGTTGGTGGCCAGGAGTTGTTGGAGCGCGGCCTCGGCCTCGGCCAGCCGGCCCACGTGGTAAGCGGCCAGCGCCAGGTCCAGGCGGGTGGCCGGGTCTGCGGGTTGTTTTTGCAGGCTCTCCTGGAGCAGGCTGTAAGCCCAGCGGGAGTCCCCCGCCCGCAGGGCCACGCGCCCGGCTTGTTGGGCCGTGAGAGCACCCTGCGGGTCGAGCGTGCGGGCCTGCCGCAGCAGTTCGATGGCGCGGACGGGGTGGTTCAACGGGCCGGCCTGAAGTGCGGCCAACCGCAACAGCGCGAAGACCACCTTGGGATTGGCCTTGAGCAGGTTTTCGTAGAGCCGGACCGCGCGGTCGGTTTGTCCCTGGCGTTCATAGAACGCCGCCAGCCGCCGCACCGCCACCGGGTCGGCCGGCACTTCGCGCACGCGTTTTTCGAGCGTGTCCACCGCGCGGGCGTCGAGAGTCTCGGGGTTCAGGATCAACCAGGCGAGGGCGGTATCGGCCTCTTTTTTGCCGCGGAAATCCCGTGTCGCCGCCACGGCGCGTTGCAAGGCGGCGCGGGCGGCCTCTTCCAGGCCCAACATGTACCGGACCAACCCCAAGTGGTACTGGACCTCGGGTTCGTCCGGCAGACCTTGGGCGGCTTCTTCGAGCAGGGGTTGCGCCCAGGCGTAGTCGCCCTTGTGGAAAGCGGCCCAGCCGAGGGTGTCGGCCGTGGCAGGGTCTTGCGGGGCCAGTTCGCGCGCCTGTTTGGCCAGCTCGAGGGCCTCGTCGAGGCGCCCGAGTCGGTCGCAATACAGGTAGGCCAGGTTGTTCAGAGCCGGGTGGAGCTTCGGGTTGATTTCGAGAAGCTTTCTGTACGCCTCGGCCGCTTGCTCGGGTTGGTCCAGGCTTTCCCGCAGCATGGCCACCTGGAGCAGGGCGCCCAGGTCTTTCGGGTTTTTCGCCAGCAGGCCTTCGAGCCGTTCGAGCGCCTGCTGCTGTTTGCCGCCGGCCACCAGGACCTGCGCCAGCATCAGGTAAGCCGGCCGCGCATCCGGCTCCACCGCGATGGCCTTGAGCAGAATTTCTTCGGCGCGGGCCAGATCGTTTTGGGCCAGGTAGGTCAGCGCCAAAAGCACCAGTGGCGCGGCCGTGGGCGGCGTCTTGGCCAGCGGCTCGGCCAGCAGTTGGCGGGCGGCGTCGTATTCCTGGCGGAGCAGCCGCAGCTCCACGAGTTGCCGCAGAGCTTGGAAGTTGCCCGGCGCCAGGGCCAGGGCTTGCTCGAAGCTGCGGTAGGCTTCGTCGAGCTTCTGTTGGTCCCGCAAGATCAAGCCGATGAGGAAGGGGAACTGCGGGTCCTGCGGGAATTCCTTGGCCAGTCCCTGGTAAATGGCCAGAGCCTCGGGCAGCGCGCCGCGCAAACCGTAAGCTTCAGCCAGCGCCATGCGCGCCGGGACCAGGCGCGGCCGCTGGCGCAGCAGTTCGGTCAGGGCCGTCACCGCCGCCGCCGTGTCGCCGCGCCGCATGTCTAGTCGTGCCCGCAACAGGAGGGCGTCGGGATAGTTGGGCTCCAGGCTCAAGGCCTGGTTCAACGCGGAGGCGGCCTTGGTTTCATCACCGTTGATGAGCAAGGTCAGGGCGTAAGCGTACTGGGCCGGCGCGGACTTCGGGTAAACGCCGACCACCCGCTCCAATTCCTTGAGCGCCGCCTCGCGCTTGCCCCGGGCCAGCAGGATTTGACCGCGGGCGACCAGGGCATCGAAATGCGTGTTTTCACTGGCCAGGACCCGGCGGATGAGGGCCTCGCACTCGTCCAGCCGACCCTCGGCCAGTTCAAGCTTGAGCATCTGCACCTGCGCGGGCAGGTAGTCGGAGGCTTGGGTCAGCAGGTTCGAGAGCACGGCCCGGCCGCGGGCGCGCTCGCCCAGTTGGAGGCACAGCTCGGCGTAACGCACCGGCACCAGGGAGCGCACGGGCGCCAGTTGGGCGGCGGTCTCGAAGTGGCGCAGGGCGTTGGTCAGGTCGTTGAGGGTCAGCAGGAACCCGCCGCGAACCAGGTGCGCCACGTGGGATTGCGGCCCGCGCTGCACCGCCTCGAGCGAGGCGCGCGCCGCGGTGTTCGAGTCGCGCCGCATCATGGCCAGGGCGGCTTGGGCGAGGAACAGGCCGGTGTGGTTTTCGAGGCGCGGGCGGAGTTGCGCCAGGCGTTGTTCGACCTCGGCCAGTTCGTTGGTGTTGCGGGGGGACTCGACCAGCAGCAGGAGCGCGGTTTCGTTGGTCGGTTGCAGCTCCAGGACCGGGAGCACCTCGTCGCGGGCGGATTTGGGCTGGCCCACCGCCATGAAGCTTTGGGCCGCATGGAGACGGGCGATGATGTTGTTGGTGTCCAGCTCCCGGGTCTTGAGCAGGAAGACCAGCGCCCGCGGGAAGCGACCCTGCTCGAAGTACACCTCGCCCAGCCGCTCGATGGCGCGCGCATTGAGCGGCTCCAAGCGCAACACGTTCAGGTATTCGATCTCGGCCTTCTCGCGCTCGCCCGCCCGCAGGTACGCCTCAGCTCGCTCGAAGTGGCGCGCGGCCCGGCCGGCCTTCGAGCAGCCCACCAACAACCCGGACAGCGCCAGCAACAGGGTGAGGATCAGACCCGCCCCGAAAATGCGCAGGGAAGATTTCATAGCAAGCATGGCTCAGGTACCGGCAGCCTTCGGCGCCGGCGCCCGCTCGCCCCGGCGCAACCACCAGAGAAACCACAAAAACGGGATCAGGGACAGCACGAAAAAAATCGGCCCGCCCTGGTGGTGGATCGGCGAGTCAATCATGCCCGGGTCCACGTGCACGCACAGCAGGGCGATGGTCAGGATGCGAAAGCTGTTGCGCAACACCCCCAGTGGCAACACCGCCAGCACCAGCGCCCAGCGCCGCCAGCGGGTGCGCAAGAGCAGACGCGCCGCCAACACGCTGGTGATCAACAGGACCAGGCTGGACCGGATGCCGCTGCATTCTTGGGCCACCTCGAAGGTGATGCCCGGCAACTTAAACACCAACCCGTCCCGCAAAAGCGGCACTCCGCTCAGCATCAGCAACAAATGCGCCGCCTCAGCCGAGGCCAATTGCAGCGCCGTTTCCACCCCGTCCACCACGGCCCGCGGCCAAGGCACCATGAACGCCAAGAACAGAATGGGAAACCGAAACGCCTTCACCACCCCCGCCCCCAGGGTCAGCGCCGCCGCCGCCAGAAGCGCCGCCAGGTACGCGACGGTCATCAGGCACAAATACTCGGCCATCGGGAGTGAGCCCCGCCCGCGCCCCAACAGCCAAGAAGCGCCCACCAACAGCCCCGCCAACGCCGCGGCCTGGGCCGCCCACCCGGGAGACGACCGGACCTCAGGAACTTGCTCCCCGCCTGCCCGACGCCAAATCCACCATGCGCTCACCACCGGAATCAGCAGCAGATGCGAAAACAGGGAGGTGTTCAGGGAAAAACGAACCCACCCCACCAAGGGCAGGGCAAAAGCCCCGGTCACCAGCACGGCCAAAAACGCAAAACGGCGAAGCGCCGAATGCGTCGCCTCTGCAACAACTGCTTCACGCGCTACGCCCGCGCCCGGCGGATTCGCCGGAACCTCGCGGAGCCCGATGCGTTGGGCCGTTTCGGCGATGGGGTCTTGCGGATTCATTCCCAGCCTGGGGAATCTTTGAGCAGGGAGGATGCGCCGAAACTCAGAAACTCAGAAAGGGTGAGCAGGGAATTTGGAATCCAAGAAAACAGGAAAAAAGCTCCTTCACTTGGCAACTCCTGCGTTCCTGCGTTCCAAATAATCCCCACCTCCGCCCCCCCTTCCCATGGTGGGGCGAGCCTCCGTCGAGCCCTGCCCCGAAGAAAATCCCTTGGATTCGGGATGCGCCGGGTCAGTTCAAACCAGTCCCGACTTTTCGAGCGACCACCAGCCCCGCCAACGCCAGACCCAACAAACCGGCCGTACGGCCAGCCTCAGGCACGGCGAGGCTCGGGGAGCCCCAAGCGGTTAGGGAGAAGTCGTCCACGGCCAAACCGTCATCAGCACCCGTGGCGTCGAAATCCATCCACCGCAACCTGAACGTCCCACCCGCCGGCACGGTCAGGGGCAGGGTGGCCGAAAGCAGGGTCCGATTGGCCGGGTCGTTCCCGTTACGCGCGCCCGTGCTCCCTGAGGTGCTGGGTGAAGTAAAATCCAACGCGTCGAAATCCTGCCAAGTTCCCGTAGTCAAGGAGGTTGCGTCCATGCTGTACTGGAAATCCAGTCGGTCTACACGGCCCGTGTTACCCAACCGCCACTGCTCACCCGTGTAAGCAATTGCCAGTGATGCGATCGTGCTCCCGGTATCATTGCGAAATTCTACGCCAAACAGCGGGATCAAGTTGCTGCTGCGCAGCCCGCCCAGCGCCCGTTCGCTGCTGCCGCTGGGGCCAAAGCTGTAGGTATCGCCGGTGTTTGAACTACCGGTCCCGGCAGTGTACAGCCCATTGGCATTACTGCCCACCTCCAAAAAGGTCCAACCTGTTGGCAAAGTGCTGCCGGTTCCGCTGCTGGCCAGCGTGTTGAAGTCCTGGGTGTATGGAACGCCCAAGGAGCTGAGACTGACAGGTACGGCCAAACCTGCCCAAGGAACCACCATTATGCCATCACGGCCAAGAACCTCGTTTTCATGTTCGTATCGTGATTGCAGGCCAAGTCGCAGACGGAACACCACGATCCCCAGCACGGGGTAAAACTTCTGTTCTGTCCGTTCGCAAAAAAGTGGCGTCCCGGGTCTCGGGACACCACTTGAAGGGCGCCGTCGCGGTAAGCCGGTTAAACCGGTTACTCCTTGCGGCGAAGCGCCGCCAAGCCGAGCAGCCCGCAGCCGAGCAGGACCAAGGTCATCCCGCCATCCGGCAAGTACACCAGCATGTCTTGCTTGGGCTTGGTGTAGTCAACATTCCCGCCGGTATCACCCCACATGTTGACCACGCGGACGTTGAAGCCGGCGGTGGAAGGATCGTAATCGGCTTTGGCAGCGGCCGCGCTACCAAATTTCGTGACTAATTGTATGGTGAACGGATTGACTGGTGGCGGGCCACCAATCTCATCCTCCAACCACCAGATGGTCGCCTGCAATGCCGCGGCACTGGCCTCCCGACCTGGACCCGGCGTGTAATCATACCCGGCAAGGTTGCCTTCGGCAAACCGCTTGTAGAGCCAAGCCGCACCGATGGAAAGCGGATCGGGTTCCGGGCCGCCTGTGCCGCCGTTAATGGCCTTAGTACTAAGCTCAGCCCATCGGGTACCGCCTATGAATTCATCCAGTTCCAAGCAAAAAGACTGGAACCCGGTCTTAGTACCCACGGTGACGAGCGTTTTGGAGCTGTAGTGGGCCGGGTTGGCCCACGGCGATCCTAAAATGGTGAACTCGCCCCCATTTCCCAAATAATACCCTGATACCCGTGTCACCGTTACCGGCACCGGCACCGCTACCGCAGAGATGCTGGTTGCAGCCATCGTCACTATGGCCAACCAATATTTGTAACTCTTACCCATGGTCGTTTCCTTTCTCTTTCTTCTCAGGCGTAATTGCCTGATTACAGTCATAGTAAAGCACTATTTGTGCCAGCAATTTATCGCGTCCAACTGTAAACGTCCTTTTGGTTCACAAGGGCCTGTAAATAAGTTACTTGTACAACAAATATCCTGTTGCTCCAAGCGGGAATTCCAAGGCACTCAACCCTATCGCCTCGGAAAAGTGTAATGCCCGCCGGCATACCCAAAGGCAATTGACCTAAATGAAACGCTTAATCGTCTTGCAATCAACGTGTTTTGAAATCTGTAAAGTCGGGCGACGTTTTGTCGGTTGTGTTACTGCTGGCTAGCGGCAAGTATCGGCTATCCATTCTACCCCGAGGGGGACCGAAGCGCCTTACTATTCAATTGGAACCAATTCATTTCGTGCAGGATAGAGCTTAAATATCCCCATCACTACTGCGCAACTGCGGCCGCCCATCCGCCGTTTTAGCCCCCCATCCGACGCATCAACCAATGGCCCAGTTTGGGGCAGCCCAGCAGCCGGTCCGCCACCCATCGCCATGCGCGACCCGGCAAGTAAAGTTGTGCCGGGGGTACGATTCGGGGCCGTGCCCCCAAACGCAAGTTGAACGCGTATCGGCTCTTTGCCAAAGCTTCTTCCATCGGTTCGTTCTCTCGCCAGCGCAAGGCCAAGGAACGGTCCATGCCCACAAAATCAACCTCGTCACACTGCCACTCGGCAGCCAGGAGCATGGCGCGATGATTCAGAAAGGCGTTCGCGTGCAGTTCAGGGCAGGCTTCGTTCCAGCCCTTTTTCCAGAATGTGCAACGGCGGTTGAAACGCAACAACAGCAATCCCGCCACCCACTGGCTCTGATAGCTGGCCAACACCAAGCGCACCTCCGGAAACCACACATCCCACAACCGCTCGAACAACTCCAACCGACCGGGATTGGGCGGCGCACCCTGCCGGCGGCAACTGCCCAACATCAACTCGAAGAAAATTGGCAATGCCTCGCGCCCGCACTCGACAACCTTCACGCCCGCCTTGCCCGCTTGTCGCGATTGTTGCCTGGCTTTGCGGCTCATCCGCGCCTCGATGGCCGCTGGCCCGCCAGTCACATCCGCGACCAACGTGGCATCCAGTATCCCGGGTACCGGACTTTTCCCAACACCTTGTCGCCAAAGCAACTCCGGCGCAACTTGACTCCCGTCTGGCAATTGCAAGACCACCGCGCGGAGGTGGTGCTCGCGTGCTACTCGTTGAATGGCCGTCAGAGCTTGGGCCACTTCCGTGCCAGTTTCCTCGCGAAGCACGGGCCCTTTGTTGACAAATCCGACCCGACCCAATCGCGTCGGTTTAACCAGCATCAAAAAACCACCGGCCAAATCCTCCGCTCCTGCCGGCCAGGTCTCCAACGCGCCTTGCCAGCCTTCGGCCGCTTTCACTTCCGCCCAACGCCAGGACTGCTGAAACTGCCCGCGCGGATTGGCAGCTAGGTAGGCTTCCCAGCGCTCGTTGGCGGCAGGTTTGGACGCTGGGTTCGCCGGCAACTCGCTCGTAGAGAGCCTTGTTTGCATCCTGCTGGGAAAAATCCTCAGACTTCGGTCCCACCGTCAAACGCCGCACAGGCCAGCGACTCCGACCCCTCCTTCCCTCTGCCGAGACATCCTGTAATCCTTTCCATGTATCGAGGCATCAGCAGTCGCAACCCGCTTTCGATCAATGGATTGAGCCGGTATCGCGCGGGCAGAGACACTGCCTCGCACCCGCGTTGCAAGTAGAACTCATCCACGCCAACTTCCCGTCCGTGCTTGCGCAAGCCCGTGTACACCTCGGCCCAACCGCACACCGCCGCATGGGCCCGGGCCGTGTGCAACATCAGACTGGCCGCGTGGAGTTTGAGGGCGCGTTCCCGGGCGAAAAATGTGGAATAAAACAAGGTGCGTTCGACCGGCACACCGACGGCCACCGCCTGCAATACCCCGGCTTCGAAGGCACCCCAGACCAAGACCTTGGGTGTCCGCACCACCTCGGCAGCCCAAGCGGCGAACCGTTCCGGGGCCTCCCGATCGGCTCGATACCTATAGCCGGTGCGCTGGCGAAACTCCAAGTACACAGCGTGACCATCGCGCGCCAGCGGCTCCGGCTCCAATAACCGCTGAACCTGGAAATGCTTCAACGCCGTACGCACCTCCCAGCGCCGTTTTTTCTCCAACGACTCCAACCGATATGCGTTCGACCGCCGAAACAGTAGGAACGTGATGCACGAATTTGCTCGGGCTGGCTCGCCAACCACATGTTGAAAGCCGCCCCAGCGCGCGGCTCGCGGCGGATGAACCATATCTGGATCAAGCCCTTGGAATGGAATCAACGGGCGGTAGAAAAACGGCCGCACCTGCCGCCACCACGTCCCTCCGGCTTCAAGCACCTTTGCGCCCATGGCCCGCTCGTATGCGGCATACTCCGCCACGGTCATGGACTCTGTGCCGGTCATGCCAAATCCTCCGACCTGGTTCCGATTTAGGGCAGGGGCTTGCTGCAGACCCTTACTGCTCAGTTACCCGAGCCACAGGGCCGGAGTGTCCCGGCCGCACGGGCCTTTGCTGTTTTGCTGTTCGCGAACGTGAGCTCGTGCACCTTCTTCACCCCTGCGAGAGGCGAGGTTTCGCACCGCCGGTCGTCCGGCCCACCAAAGTCCCCATGACCTCTTGTAAACGGGCTTTGGCTGCTGCCGCTGCTGACTTCAAAGACTCCCGGACTGAAACCCGCTGCTGATACAACTCCAGAACCTTCTGAATCGCAACGTTGGTGTCCACTTCCCGGCCGTCCACAACCCAATCCCCCATTCCAACGGAATCGAAGACACCCCGAAACTTCCGACTGTAAGCGATCCCTACCGTGGGGATACCCTGCGAAAGCGCCGCAATACAGGCGTGCATGCGGGATCCTACGAAAAATTCGCACCGGCCAATGACGCCTTTGATTTCGTGGCAGTCGTACTCGCCGGTGACAATTCGCACCCGGCTGCGGATCTCCGCGGGCAAGGCGTCGCGCACCCGTCGGCAGCCTTCCGGATCACTTTCTACGCTCTCAGACGGGGCGTAGGTATGGGGAATCAGCCAGAGCTCACCGGCGTGCCGTTGCAGAAGTGCCTCCACCAGACGAGGCAGCATTCCGGCATAGTCTAGTTTCAGCCCGAACATGTTGGCCCGGGTGTATCCCCCGTTGTACATGAGCCCGTTGACGTTCAAGCCGATAGGTCTGGGTTGCTCACATGCGAGCGGATGCTGCCCCGATGCCAGCGGCGGCTCCGTTTCCAGTCGCGCCGGCAGGCGCGCTTCCAGTGCGAAGGCCACATCCGGGCTCAGCCAGACCTCCCGACCCGGCCCCACCATCTCCTGCGCCAAGCGCTGACTTTCGCAGTCCCGGGCCGCGATCCACGGTGACCGCCGCAATAAGTAGCGCGCCAACCGGCGCGTCCACCAACGTTGGTAAGGTCCGTACGTCTGCGGAAAATGCACCAGCCCGCCCTTGATCAGCACCACCGTCCAACTTGCCAGAAACCCCGTCAGAAACCTCCGCCATCCGTAGATGTCACTGAAACTATCCCCTCCACGAATGTCCCCCACGAAAGTCATCTCCTCCAGGGCGGCGATCCAGGGCACCGAACGGCGCAGCCAAGACCGGAGTCTTGTCCAGGGGACTGCGCGGTACAAGAGGCTGGCCAAAACGATGCCCGCCAGATGTTCACAAGGCCGTGCCCGGGGCGAAAGGCGGTAGTTCACCACCCGCGCTTTGACCATGCCGTCTCCGTCCCGAAAAACCACCTCACCCGGAGTGCGATGTCCCACGAAAAGGGCCACTTCTTTCACGCCCGCTTGCCGGCACAAGCCGACCAGCGAAGCGCCCAGGGCCATCACACCCCGGTTGCCGGAGCTGATCGGCGTCCCCATGATGCCCACCTTCATAGGGGCGTACCCCCCGGAGAAAACCACCACCGATCGAACACGGTCTGCAACATCTCACGATGGGTTTCACACAACACCATGTTGCACACTCCTCGCAGGCGCCGCTCTCCCACCCAGAATCGTTCGATCCAGCCCGTCCGGTTCAGTTGGGACAGGATTGGGCCGTGCCCCAGCACGGTGCTCAGTGCACCGTGCCGCCGGTCCTCACAGAAACGGAGCCATTCGGCTACCACGAACGCAGGGTCGGACACGCAGCGGTTGCGCTGCTCCATGCGTTGCCGCCAGGCGTCCGCTTCCAGAGGATCGAGCAACCGCGCCCCGGGCACCGGTTTGGACTGTCGAAATGGAATGCACTCCATCTGCGCTTGCTTTCCCGACTCCAGTTCGAGCTGAACCAGGAACCCCTCGTGAAACCCCGGTTTGTTCCGGTAGATCTCCTCATCCATCACCAGGGCACCCTGCCCGTACACAATGTAGCCGTGTTGGTACCGCTCCCAGCCACCCAGGGCATGCGGGTGCTGCACAAGGACCGCCGTAGCTCCCAATTCGATCAAGAACCGGCAGAGTCGCTGCACCCGGGGTGTGACGGGTTGGAATTCGGCGGCCCCGTGGTAGAGGACGATCCAGTGATCCCACTCCGCCGCTTTTGCCCGCACGGTGCGTACCAGACTGATGAGATCGAGCGGGTTAGCCCCGGGCCTATCCACCCCCGCAATGGAAAACTCGTGCTCGGCCATGGCCAAGAACGCGATACGCAGGCCGGGTGCCTCCCACACAAACGGACGTGCAGCGTCAATCAGATTCTCCCCTGCCCCAACCGTCGCGATTCCTGCGCTCCGACACACCTCCAAGGTGTGGTGTAAACCCGCCGCGCCATGATCCAGGATGTGATTGTTTGCCAGCGCGAGCAGCCCAATGCCGGCCCGACGCAATGCCTCCGCACAAGAACCCGGAGCACCGAAGATGGGCCCCGTTTTCCGGATGGGGGACGGTCGCTCGATAAAGGGGCACTCCAGGTTGGCCACCACCAGGTCCGCTTCCTGGAACCGAGGTAAGAGATTTCCAAACAGCGCCTCCGCGTCGCCCCGCTCGAAGTAAGGCCGGTTGTCGCCAATGGGGCAAATATCAGCACCAATGACGATTTTTGCCATGGGCCCAAATCCAACTGCGCTTCACCTTGCCGTTGGCGCGGAGGGCACCCCAGTGACCTGGCTCACTTCGAGGATCTCACCCAACCGGCTCGGGGACCGATCCCACCACCGTGACTGCAAAAGCGCTGGAATTTTGTCCTTGGGGATCCGCCAACCCACCCTGCGGGCAGGGAAACCACTCACCACGGCGTAATCCGGGACATCCATGCAGACGACCGATCCCGGACGCACCACCGCCCCGATACCGATGCGACGGGTGGGCGGGACCACAGTCACGTTGTAGCCCAACCCGGCTCCGTGCAGGAATTTCCGGTTCCCTGAGGCAATCAACCTCCTCGAAAACCGCCGCTGTGTCTCCGTCCAAGAAAATTCCATGCACACCTCCGATGGCTCCACATGACCTCGCCACTCCACCCGAATCCTCTCCGTTCCCCGCGCCCCGCTCAGTGGTTGGGCAACGCCGTATGCGCCGGTGCCGGTTCCGTGCTTTGCCTTTCTCCGCCCAACCAGGAGCGCAAGGCCTGCCGAGGTCCGTCCGACACCAGGGCCCGCCAGAACGTCACGGCCTCGACACGCAGCTCCGCTCTGGCAATCACCACCCCGACCCCCGCGGTCAGTCCCAAGAGGCCCGCCAAAACCGCACTCAGCCCCATTGACAGATCGCCCGCCCAATGCCCCACCAAGCCGCACGTTCCGGTCAGCGCCAACAGCCCCAACGCCGGCCGCAGAGTCAGTCCCACCAGTACTCCTGCCTGTCGCCACAGACGCCACACGCAAGCGCCAGTGGCCAAAAGTTCCCCTATCAGCCCACACGCGGCAATCCACCACAAGGGTTGTGCGTGCGACGCCACCCAAAACGCCGGCAGCAGGGACGAAGCTCGCCATAGATTTGCGATCAACTGGCTCTGGGAGTCTCCTCTCGCGATGTTGGCCACCGCCACCGCCATTCGTAGTGCCCGGAAGGCCGCCACCGCTGCCAGCCACGCCATCAAAACACCGGCACCCGCATATTTCGGGCCGTACACGGCGCGCATCCATGCCTCGGCCCCGACCATGAGTACCGCCGTGGAAATCGCCGCATACAGTGTCGTCGCGCCCACTACCTGGCGATAGCGACGCACGAACAGGACCGCGTCGTCCTGCACGCGCGCCATCAGCGGCAGGGCCACCGTATTGAACACCCGACCAAACAAAAACTGCGGAGCCATCAACAGAGCGACCGCAGCAGCGTAGGGCGCCAGTTCTGCCATGTCGTAAAATGTGGCCACCAAAAATTGGTCGCCCTGCATGATGCCGAACATGAGAAAACCGGTCAGGAGCAGGGGCCAACCAAACCGGATCATCCGCCGACCGAACTCCGGGTGCCAAGTCCACCGATAGGGTCGTTCGGCCAGTAGGTGCGAGAGGGCCAGGCCGACCACCGCCTTCGCCATCAGCAGAATCAACACCGCCCGATAATCTGGCAACCATATGGCCAGAGGCCAGGCTGCCAGCGTGATGAGCACCTGGGGCACCGCTTCGGTCATTGCGCCAGGCCCGAACCGCAAATGCCGCTCGAATCGTTGCACATCCAGGTGCTGCAGGCCCCGGGCCAGTACCACCCCGGCCAACACCGCCAGTGCCCAGGCATGATCCCCAATACCCAACCAACGCGCCAACAGCGGCGCCAAGAGCACGATGAGAATGGCACTGCCCAAGGCCGCCGCTGCCTGCAACGCGTGGCCGGTCGCCACAAATGTGGGATCATCTCCCTCCTTATCCCTGACTAAAAACCGTCCCACACCCAGCTTCGCCGTGAATTCCAGCAAGCTGATGACCATGCCGAACACGGCCGCCATCCCGAAGTCGGCCTTGCTCAGGAGGCGGGCCAGGATCATGTTGCGGGCAAAGGAGGCCGCATAGCCAACCCCCTCACCCACAGTGACCCAGGCGGCTCCCTGCAAAACTCTTCTGCGCGTGGTCATTGCGGCTCGCCTTTCCGCCCGCCCTTCCTCACGGCAGGTGTCGCCGAACGCGCGCACTCCGGATTGAACCGACGCATCGCGTTGCCAAGGAATCGTCAATCCCGAGGCCCCTATCTCGGCTGGTGGTTACCGCAGTGGCCCGAAGGGCCCGGCTGGCTTTCGAAGTGCGCCCACACCGACGTGATCTACGCCCGTGTTCCGGCCCCTGTTTAAATTCCCTGGCGTGGCGGGCGTCTGCAAAACCAGGTTTCCATCGGCTGAACCCCCTTCCGTTCGATTCTCCCGGAGTCCGGCCCAAGCCCCACCTTTGGCTGTCATGCTTTCAATCGGAGGCCCGGGGTGCAGCTCATCGTCCGTCGAACTGACCGGATTCACGGACCTCTCGGCCAGGGGCAAACAGAGCGCTCAGTCGTCGGGCACGCTCCAGGCTCAGTGGCTGGGTAAAAAGATCCAGGTGCGGCACCAATTCCTCCAAAGAGCGCTGCCACCAGGCAGAAGCCCGAACCAGGGCCTCGATTTCCGGCGCAAACCGGGGCCGAATCACCCGGGCCGGATTCCCCGCGACGATCTGGAATGGCTCCACGTCGCGCGTCACAACAGATCCCGCCCCCACCACCGCTCCGTCTCCAATCCGCCGGCAGCCGGGCAGAATCATTACTCGGGCACCGAGCCACACGTCATGGCCGATGATTAAAGGATTAGCGGCGGGAACAGGAAGGAGTCTCTCCCCCAACAAGCCTACCAGTGAGGTGTAAAAAAACGGATGTTGAGATGCCCATCCCGTAGGATGGTTGACGCGCACCACGGCCAGTCCGTACCCGATACTGCAGTACCGCCCTACAACTGTTCCCGGAGGAAGGTCGCCAGGATGCAAACCGGGGCCGTAGGTATAGGCGCCGATCCGGACACCGTAATACCGCTCCGCGATGGCGCGCCAGGTAGGCGAAAGCCGATGGCCCCCCTCGAGCCTTTCCACGATCGCCCGCAGGGTCGGCCGAAAAGGTCGCCACCGGTAGAGCGCCAGACACAGGCCTCCCCACCATGGAAGCTCTCCGGCTTCCAACCGGCGAACGCGCGCTAGCAGCCGCGCCAACTGCTCAGGAGCTACCAGCTTCGGCAGCAGGCGCTCGCTCTCCACGCTCGCCCGTGTGCCCTCCGTGGTTTCGTGGCCTCCCATGCACCTTGCCCCCGCCACGCCCGGCTGTTAGCGAAGCATTACCGTCGCAGCCGGAAAAACCGAGCCGGGCTGTCTGCCTCGATCACCACCTCCCAACGATCCCCCTGCAAGCTAGGCAAGTTGGTGATCCGGTCCCACGGACCCTGCAGGTTGGCCGCGCTCTCCAACGTCCATCCTCCAGCCTGGGCAGGCCACCTCAGCCGAATGGCTCCGCCGCTCCCTCCAGCAGCAATCTCCAGTTGCACCGGCGGAACGCTGACCGGTCCGTACGCGCCCGGGGTCGCCCCCCCGGCCCCGGCACCGATCAACCGCGAATCCGGCCGCAACTGTAGCCCGTCGTCTTCCGTGAAGGGCCAACCGTCCGGGCCCAGAGGATCGTTCATGTTCACGAAGCCGGGATCGCCTCCGTTCAGGTCCGACGATTCCGGCCAACCGCTCTTCGGGGCGAAGTCGGGCGGCCCTCCGGCCACAAAATTCCCCTCCACCAGTGCTGAGTCTGTCGGGCCGGTGAACCGGTACCAGCCCACCTGGTCCGGCCGCACCTGGCCCGTGGCCTGGCCACAGTCCACGAACACGTTGTTCCGCACGATGCAGTTCGTTGCGTAGTTGTCCGAGTTGATAATCAGGGGATGCCGTTCCACCTGCACCGCAACATTCCCCTGTTTGGCGACCCGCAGGAAAGTATTGTGTTCAATAACGCAATTGGGCATGACCAGCCCGAGCCATCCTACATCCACAAACACATTGTGCCGGATGTAGAGCGGTCCGCTGACTGTCGCGTTTCGTTTCTGGGCGTTGATCACGCCGATCATATTCACCACCATGTTGTGGGTGAAATGAATGTTTTCGTACCGAACCGGCCAGTTGTCGAACACATCGGGCGAAGGTTCATAGACACCCCAGCCCAGGTCGAGGAAAAGATTGCTCCGTACCACGTGATTGGTGCCGCTCCAAAACAGCAGATCCCAGCCGTTGTTACGCTCGAACACGTTGCATTCGATGAGATGATCGAAACCCTGGATGAAAGCATATCGATAGGACAGGTTGCTGAACCGGTTGCTACGCACGATACAGCCTCGGCTTCCCGAACCCAACAGAAGCCCATAGTTGCCGGATCCGGTGATGTAGGCCGGCTTGGGACCGTCGTCCACCACATTCGTCCCGACGATTGTGAGTGCATGTTCTTCCACGCTGCCAATGACATATGAGAGCCGGTTGCTCAGCGCAATGTTGGTCCCGCGCCATACCGAGATGGTCTGCCCCACTTGAAAACCCGCCTCCAAAAAATTTCCGCTGGCCGATTCAATCCGATTCGGCGCCCGGAACACCATGTCGTTTTGCTTGATCGCTATGCCGTCGCGGATCACGCAGGAACTCAGTTCAAAGAATGAGCCGCCGCTGTTCACGCGAACGTACGCCTCGAGGTGGGAAGGATCCGTGTGACCGGTAATGTCGAAGCCGCGAACCGTAATGAAGGGATGATTGATGACCCAACCACGCATCACGACCCGGCCCACGGCCTCGAAAACGATTCGATTTGTCTCTGCCGTCCCACCCCGGGACGTGGTAACGCGCTCGGGATACGTACCCTCCAGAATGCGTACGACGTCGCCCGGAAGCGCCCGCGCCACAGCCTGCTGAATCGTCCGCCACGGCCGATCGGCCGTTCCCGGGCCGAAGTCATCCCCATGGGGGGCCACCCAATAGTCCGCCGCCACACACCGCAGGCAGAGAAACGCACCCAAGCAGACAGCGATCCCTCTCATCCAGAAAACGCTCGCATACCTGTCGCGGAATTTTACGGCGGTCATAACCGGGCTGAACGAGTCAGAAATCATGGCGCAGCCACAAGCGGGATTGAGGGCGCCGCCAGCAGGCCGGAAGCGTGGGCTGGACACGGCGATACCAGATCTTGTGGAGCGCCAACCGCAAAGCCTCCTGTAGACCCAGGAAACATCCCAGACGCACCCGCACCCCGGCGCCGCCCGGCCGGCGGAACCAAAGATTGTAAACCGGATATTCCCGCGCTCCGAGCCGCAGCTTGTATTCGTAATGTCCCAGGCCACCTTCCACCCGATGCACACCTTCGGCAATTGCCTCTCCAAACATCACCACCAGCGCCGTCGGCCCGAGGCTGTAGCGATTCCACTGCTCGCCAATGGCTCGACTCGGGAGTTCCCAAAACCAGCGGCCGCCGTGGGCGAATGCGTATTGGCCGGCCACCATTGTCTCTCCGGCCCAGATTTCCATCAGCCGCGCGCGACCTTCGGCCGCCATCACGGGCAGCAAGGCCCGATGATACTCCAAGGCTCGTGGCCAGGCTCCAAAATGGCCGGGCTGCCCTTCCGCCTGCCATTGCCGCGTGTGCTGTTCCACGAACCGTTCGAAAGCCGCCTCCACCGCCGCCCAGGGCTTCCGAATTGTCTGCACCCGCACCGGATAGTCCTTCCGGAGTAGGCGAAGTTCATACTTGCGGCGGTTCTTCTGTTCGTTTTTTCCGAGTGAATCCAAATGTGCCGCCAGCGTTTCCGGTAGCTCGAACGCCGTGTAAACTCCGGCGGCTCGGCGTTGCACGGCCCACCCGGGAGCACGTCCGGACACGCTGCCTTCCGGCTGATGGGTCTCGACCCATGTGCCTGAGACCGGCCCAAGGCTGACCAGATCGCAACCGTCGCGTTCCATCAGCACAGCGACGGCCCGCTCCAAACAAGCGCGGCCCCGGCCGCTCCACAGAGGGGGGTCGAACACCTTGGAGGGAATGTTGGCCCCCACCAGCCGGGCCACTCGGACGCTCAAGGGGCCGAACCCCAGACGACTGACATAGAATGGCAAGAGGCCGACAATGTCTCCGCCCTCCCGAAAGACAAAGATCCGCAGTAAATCCCTGTCTCCATAGAATTGCCACCAGGTGCGCAGCCAGCTCAGCGTCATGTAGACCGGTCCCCGCAAGGTCTGGACAGCGGAATCCCAGGCTTGGGAATTGATGGGCAATGCTTCAAAGTTCGCGACCGTCTCCAAGTGCAGAGATTCCGCACTCCGCCCGTCCCGTACCGCTCTATCTCCCGGGCCTCTTGTGGAAGGAACGTGCTTGCTCATGAAAAAGTGTCATGAGTACTTTGCGGAAAAAGTCCGCCTTCCTAAATGACAAGACCTTTGGTACGCCCTTCCGGCCACGGTGCATGCGTGTCGCGAGTGCGAATGAATCACCGCCTTGACGACCGCCGAAACCGGGGTCGGCCACACGGGTAAGACTAGCGGTATAACTTCCAAGATGAGGGACTGTAGGTCTCTCAGAAATAGCGGCAGCCGCGGCCATTCATGGCCGCGGGCACAACTCCCCTTGGATGCAACGATCAGGGCCCCAGCACCCTGAGAGATGTCGGTGGCGAGGGAGGTGAGATCGCTCCCTCAACATATTCGAATGGGCCAATGTCCCAGTGCACACTTCTGGGTTGCCCTAGCCGGTCGTAGTTGAAGCCTGACAGTCGAAGGCCACGATCCACCAGCCGACTATCTGGTCGCAGACGGAAATTCAGCCGATTGAGGTCCACAAACCCGGGTTCGCCTCCATTGATCCCGTGGGGTTCCCACCAGCCGCCCCAAGTCGCCCACCCCCCCGGGTTGCCCACGGGTCTTTGGAGCTGGTCCTGGTCCACGGGTGCAAAGCCGGCCTTGGCGACGTAGTTGTAGTCTGCCACGATATTAGTCAAGACTTGGCTAAAAGCGTACCATCCCACGGTGTTCCGATCGTCACCACAATCCAGAAAGATGTTGTTGATGACCTGGCAACCGTGGGCGTAGTTGGTCCCGCTCTGGCCGCTGTAGGTGGTCGCGTAGTACCGGGTGCCAAAGGTTAGCGCATGGCCCTTGTTGGTTTTGTTACAGCGGAAAAACACGTTGTTGTAATACTTCACCTCCGGCATCGTGCAACTGGCCTGCAGCGCAATGTCCACAAACACGTTGTTCCGGAAGGTCCAGTCACGGATCTCGGGCACCAAGTTCCCCTCCAACTGGGTGAGTTGTCCACCCTCGATGCGGGTGACCCAATTACCCTCAATCACGTGGCCCATGCTGCCGTCTCCATTGTTGCCGAAGGTCTGGATGAAGTCCGGATGATTCCCGACCCCGGGATACAAGTAGTTGTTGGAGCACACGTTGTAACCGATATAGTTGTTGCGGCCAAACAGGCGGAAGAAATCCACAGCACCGCCATCGCGAACAAAGTTGCCTATCACCCGATTGGAATCGCCCATGATGGAAAGCATGGTGATCCCTAGCACATTCCGGATTTCGTTGCTGATGATGAGGCAGTGGCTAGCGGTTTCCCCCTCTCCAAAAGGCTTGGTGCGCGGCGCTCGCCATTCGACGCCGTAGACCCGCAAGGCCAAGGCGGCATCCAGCACACAGTTTGAGAGAATTCCGAAGTGACCTCCGTGGTCGAAGTACACCAGACGCGAGTAAGCCTGAGTGACCCCGGTAAAATGGACGTTCTGCACCGTCACATAGGGATGACGAAAATTGAACTGTCGGAGGGTAGCCTGCCCCTGTCCGTCAAGTACAATTCGCTTCTCGGCAATCCCTCCCCGCACGGTGGCCACCGCCTCCGGATAGAAGCCCCGAGAAAGCAGCACAATATCCCCCGGTTGTGCCGCGTTCACAGCTGCCTGAACAGTTGCAAACTCGTTCGGAACGATGAGCGTCCTTGCGAACGCGTCCGTAACCGTGCCCAAGGCAATCAACCACCAGAGTTGACTCCGCCGCCAACCACATCGACTTTCCGCTTGCCGTTTCAGTGTCATAAATTGGAAATCTATATGTTGACGGAGAATCATAGCACCATCCATGCCAATAGTCCCGGCAATTCATACTGAAATGCCATACTTACCAGGATCGGGTATGCCCTGAGCCGAAACGCCGTTGGACTGTGTAGATGTGCTTAGTCGTGCCTCGGCTCCTAAAAAAGGGGTTACCTTCTGAACATCTGATTCTCTGCTGCGTTCCACAACCCTTGGTGAATGAATGGACTTTCCACCACACTATTTTGATTTTGAACCTGTTCCGCTGAACAACGACAAGCGTCCATAATTGAGACGCGGGCCGTGGCGAGTACAGCCAGTGTCAAATAAAAAAACACGATGGATTGATCAAAGTACGCAACCGAGACACAACTGGCCGCATGCGCGAACAACCCGGCTCCGATGGCCCAAACGAAAAATTCCCGTTCCCCATCCCATCCTCGCAGGTTGCGGGCAACCTGACCGATGTACCGGAATCCACACCACAAGATCGAGATAAAGAGCCCCATGAGGGGCAGCCCCCCCCGCACCCCTTGGGCGATGTAGTGGTTGGTAATATCTACATGGTCTTCACTCCACGGTACTCCATAGGGAAGCCAGTGCCGCGTGTAATCCGTGCCAGCCCACCACCATTCCTCGATATGGACAATAGCGGCGTTTATTAATGCAGATCGATGATAAGAAGCACTGCTACCGGTCAGATCGATCCGGGCGATCAGATAGTACGCCGGCGCTTTCATCACCAGCTCCAGCAGAATGTATCCGACCACGGCCGCCACGCGCATTTGCCGGGTCAGATGCCGCCAACGCCAGAGCGCCAGTGCAAACAGCCCGAAGATCACGCTCATCAATGGACCGCTGGAGGCTGAAGCCAGTACCATTGTGCCGCAGGCGGCCAATCCGACCTTGGCCGCGACCGGGTAGCGGCGCCACAACCCCACCATCATGGGGATGCAGACGGCACCCACCGTACCCGCCAGAATGGCGTGGGCAAATGGCCCTTGGGAACGAATCCGGTCGTTGCGGACCGCCGGCTCGTCGGGTACTCCACCAAACACGGCAAACAGGTTTCTCTGGGTCAGTTGCTCGAACACCATCTCGGCCGCCACCGGGACCAAGATCCACGCACTGATCCGGACCAGCCGGTACAGATCCTCCTCGGTCTGACAGAAACACCGCGTCAGGAAGTAGATACAAAAGGCATTGTACACCATGCCCAGGTGAAATTGCAGGGTTGCTCCCGGGGAGTCGTGGAATCCACTTGCCAAAACCGCCCAAGCACCCCAAGCTAGGAACAGTTTGTCCATGCCCAGCAATCCGCCGGCGGGCCGTTCGCCCCTTACCAAGACCCGCAACACCCCAGCCAGCAGCAGAAGTCGGATGATGGGAAAATTCAGCCCGGCCACCTCGATGCCCTGACCGAGGGTCATGTAGCACGCGCCAGCCAGCAAA
>Ga0073932_1002806_pt1 | contig 25529 bp, 20 predicted proteins | sample DewCreD2012metaG_FD_76967 | JGI IMG/M metagenome (GOLD analysis project Ga0073932, IMG submission 76967) | Hot spring sediment bacterial and archeal communities from British Columbia, Canada, to study Microbial Dark Matter (Phase II) - Dewar... ...
AAAAATTTAATTTAGTTTTGCAACAAAAAAGGTTAATTAAATTTTTAAATAAGGAGTAATACTTGAAAAAATTTTTAATTTTAAGCAGTACAGGAATAGTCAGTGGTGCAGAATATGTTTTAATTGATTATTTAAAAAATTCAAAATTTAAAGATAATTTTTTAATATTACATTCGAATATAACTTTGGTAAATAATTTTTATAAAGATAGTGGTATAAAAGAAATAAAATGTAGTTTTTTAAATCCAGTAGGCGCAGAAAAGACAAAAAATATATTTAACATAATAAAAAAAGTTACTAATTTTTTGTTTGCCATTTTTTGTATAATTAAAGTTGTTAAAGAAAATAACATTGACATAATTTTAGGCAATAATACAGGTGATAGTATTTATGCTTTTTATGCAAAAATTTTAAATAAAAAATATATTAATTTTATACACGATATTATTGAAAAAAGTTCATTTCTCGCCTTTTCAATAAAATTTTTTGATAGATTTGTTGATAAATATATTGTCGTTTCAAATGCTGTAAAACAATCAATGGTTTTTTTAGGAATTAAACAGGATAAAATAAAAGTTATATACAATGGTCTGTTACCAAATAAAAAAATTATAATAAAGAGAATCAAAAATTATTTTAAATTTGGTTTTGTTGGTTATATTGATTCCACCAAAAATCCAGAAGAATTTATTGAGATTATAAAATTATTTGCAGATTCTGGACTTAATATAAAAGCAGAAATAATTACAGGAAGTATAGTTGATAAAAATATTTATTATAAAATTTTAGGAAAAATTAAAAAATATAAATTAAATATAAATATAATAGAAAAACTCCCAAGAGAAAAAATGAGTGATTTTTATCATGATATCCACTTTTTAATTGTTACAAGCAGAAAAGAAGCATTGCCTACTGTTATTCTTGAAGCATTTAATAATTCTACCCCGGTTATAGGAAAAAATATTGGTGGGATTTCAGAAATTATAAAACATAATTATAATGGATTGTTGTATGATGATTTAAAAAATTTTGATAAAATCATAATTAGGTTAAAAAAGTTTGATATTATAAAATATAAAAAAATGCAAAGAAATTGTTTGAAAACAATTGATAAAAAATTTAATTTAAAAAGTAAAATAACAAGATTAGATAAAATACTATTTGAGGAATAAAATGAAAGATAATAAAAAAAAAGTTTTAGTAATAAAACTTTGCTGTCTTGGAGATGTTATACAGGCAACACCTGCTTTAAGGGCATTAAAAGAAAATGGCTATGAAGTCCATTATTTATGTATTGAGTTTGTAAAACCATTGCTTGAATTAGTCCCTTTTATAAGTAAAATTTATACAATAAATTTGGAAAATATTACAGATGTTTTAAAAACCATTTCAGTTTTAAATAAGGAAAACTATGATTTAGTAATAAATTTTCACAGGGATATAAAGTCCTTTTTATTTGTTTTTTTTATCAATGCAAAAATGAAAGCTGGTTTTAAATGGGGTTTAAGTTCATTATTTGTGAATAAATCATTTGTATTTAATTCAAATATCCATGAATCAGAAAGATATTTGTCAATTATCAGTGGTTTAGGATTTGAAATAAAAGATAAATCAACAAAAATAAACATTCCTGAAACTGCGAGTGAAAAAATAGAAATTTCAACAAATAAAAAAATAGGAATTTTTCCCGGTGGCGGAGTAAATCCAGGAACTGTTATGTTGACAAAAAGATGGCCTGTTGCAAATTATATAATGCTTGCACAAAAAATGATAGATGAAGGTTTTTCAGTATATGCTTTTGGTGGACTAATGGACCAGCATTTAATAGATGAGATAAGAAAAGTAGTGCCAGAAGTAAAAGAAGCCATAACAAAAACCATAAATGATTTTATTTATTATGTTTCAAAAATGGATTTATTTATAGCTCCGGATACAGGTCCGCTTCATATTGCTGCTGCTGCAGGAGTTAATACAATAGGACTTTTTGGAGCGTCTTCCCCGGAACTTGTAGCACCACCGAATAGTAATTCGCAATATTTATGGGGCAGGGAAAAATGTAGCCCCTGTTATCTCCCAGAAACCGTGCATAAAAGGAAATTTTTAAGATGTAAAGATAATATATGTATGAAAAAAATAACCGTTGATATGGTTTATGAAAAAATAAAATTAATCACAGGATAATATATATGAGAACAGCAATAATCCATGACTGGCTTACAGGAATGCGGGGTGGTGAAAAGGTTTTAGAGGTTTTGCTTGATATTTTTCCTGATTCAGAAATATTTACTTTGATTTGTAATAAAAGAGAAATTTCTGATAAAATAAGAAGCAAAAAAATACATACTTCTTTTTTGCAATCAATGCCTGGTATTTTTAAATATTACAGAAATTTTTTACCTTTATTTCCTTTTGCAATTGAAAGTTTTGATTTAAAAGGTTTTGATTTAATAATTTCCTCAAGTCATTGCGTTGCAAAGGGGGTAAAAGTACCAAAAAATATTTTACATTTTTCTTACTGTCATACACCGATGAGATATGCATACGACCAGTTTAATAATTATTTTTCGCTGCAAAAAAATGGTAAAATCAGATTTTGGTTAATAAAAAATATTATTTCACAATTAAGAAAATGGGATATAAAAACATCTGATAGGGTAGATGAATTCATTGCAAATTCAGATAATGTAAAACAAAGAATAAGAAAATATTATAACAAAGAAGCAACAGTTATTTATCCGCCGGTTGATACTGATTTTTTTACACCAGATGAAAATATAAAAAAACAGGATTTTTATTTAATGGTTGGAGCATTTGTTGAATATAAAAAGCCGGATTTTGTAATAAAAATTTTTTCTGATTATTTAAAGGATAAAAAACTCATTGTTGCCGGAAATGGACCAATGAAAAATTATTTAGATAAAATAAAAGGTGCTAATGTAAAAATTATTACAAATGCAACAAATGAAGAAATAAGAGATTACTATAGAAAGGCAAAATGTTTTATTTTCCCGGGAGAAGAAGATTTTGGTATTACAATGGTAGAAGCCAATAGTTGTGGCACACCTGTTTTAGCATTAAATAAGGGTGGTGCACTTGAAATAGTAAAACAAGGGATTACAGGTGAGTTTTATGATGGCACAGAAGAGGATTTTATAAAAAAACTTGAGAATATTGATAAAAAATTATATGATATTAAAAGTATGCGTGAAAATGCAGGCAGATTTTCAAAAGAAAAATTTATTTTTTCTTTTAAAGATTTTTTAAAAAGGAGAAATATAATTGAATAAAAGAAATTTGCAGAGATTATTAAAAATTATATTGTTAACAGGAGATTGTTTATTTGTTTTTGTTTCTATAATTACTGCATATTATTTACGATTCTATGGAAACATTATTCAGGTTAAATATGGTATACCGGAAATAAAGTATTATATTTATATGTCGCCTGTTGTTATTTTGTTATATTTGTTATCTTTTAATTATGCTGGTTTATACAGGGATATGGAAAGAAAATCAGCAGTGGATATTTTTATTTATGTTTTAATTTCCTCATTTTTTGCTGCTGTTATTTCCCTTTCACTTACTTTTTTTGTAAGAACTTTTTCCTTTTCACGTATAGTTATGATTTTAATGTGGGTATTAAGTTTTGTTTTTTTACTTATATGGCGTATTGTTTATAAATCTTTTTATCTTTATATGTATAAAAAGGAAATAATAATTCAAAAAATACTTTTAATAGGAGCAACAGATATTTCTGCTTCATTAATAGAGCGTATAAATTTAACCTATGGAAATGGTTATAAAATTGTAGGCATACTTGATGACAAACTAAAAAATAAAAAAGAATTCAAAAAGATAAAAGTGCTTGGCAAAATTAAAGATGCCAACAAAATAGTAATAAAGTATGATATTGATGAAATTTTTATTGGTATCCCTGATTTTGATAGAAAAAAATTAACAGAAATGATATTAGAAAACGAAGGAATAAATATTAAAATCGTCTCAGATATATTAGGCCTGATGACAAAGAATATTGATTATGATGAAATGTTTGGCATACCTGTTTTTTCTATCAGAGAAATACCTCTTGATAAAATGCGAAATAGAATTATAAAAAGAACATTTGACTTTATTTTTTCTTTTATAATTTTAATTTTACTTTTGCCGTTTTTAATAGTCATAGCTTTATTAATTAAATTAACATCACGTGGACCTGTCTTTTATAAACAGGAAAGAGTTAGCCGCGGAGGGAAAATTTTTAATATTTATAAATTTAGAACAATGACAGTAGAAGCAGAAAAAAATACAGGCCCTGTATGGGCTAAAAAAGACGATGCAAGAGTAACTGCTATAGGAAAAATATTAAGAAGATTAAGTCTGGATGAAATCCCGCAGTTATTTAATGTTTTAAGGGGAGAAATGAGTCTTGTCGGACCACGACCAGAGAGACCTGTATTTGTTGAAAAATTTAAGGATATCATACCACGTTATCTTGAAAGACACAAAGTAAAAGCGGGCATAACTGGCTGGGCGCAGGTTAATGGGTTACGTGGAAATACATCGCTGCAGGAAAGGATAAATTATGATTTGTATTATATAGAAAATTGGTCACTTTTATTTGATATAAAGATAATTTTAAGAACAGTTTTAGAAGTTTTTCATCATACCAGTGCTTATTAGAGGAGGTATTATGGCAAATATTTTAGTTACAGGCGGTGCCGGTTTTATCGGTTCAAATGTTGTTGATGAATATATTAAAAATAAAAATAAGGTTGTAATTTTAGATGACCTGTCTTCAGGGAAAGAAGAAAACATCAATCCCAAGGCAAAATTTTACAAAATGGATATAAGAGATAAAAAGATTTCAAAAATTTTAAAAAAGGAAAAAATAGAGGTTATAAATCATCATGCTGCACAGATTTCTGTTCCTGATTCTGTAAAAAATCCCGTTTTTGATGCAGAGGTTAATATTTTAGGAACTTTAAATTTATTACAATGCGCTAAAGAGGCGAATATAAAAAGATTTATCTTTGTATCAAGCGGAGGCACTGTCTATGGTGCAAATGCAAAACTCCCTGCAACTGAGAATATGCCAATTACTGCTGACAATCCTTATGGAATAAGTAAAGTAACTGGGGAGCATTATGTAAGATTTTTTTCAAATCAATATAATATAAAATATGTTATTTTAAGATATTCAAATGTATATGGCCCTCGTCAGATACCGCATGGAGAAGCAGGAGTGGTGTCAATATTTATTAATAAAATATTAAAAGGAGAAACACCAATAATTTTTGGAGGAGGTAAATGCATACGAGATTATGTTTTTGTCGGCGATGTTGCAAGAGCAAATGTTTTAGCCCTTTATAAAGCAACAAATAAAGCAATTAATATTGGAACAGGTATTAAAACAGATGTAAATAAATTGTATTCAATTATTTGTGAAATAACAAATTTTAATAAAAAAGCAATTATGGGACCAGAAAGAGCAGGCGATATTCCGGCAAATTTTCTTGATATAAGTAATGCAAAAAAATATTTAAATTGGCAACCAGAAACCCGGTTAAAAGACGGAATTAAAAAGACTTATGAATTTTTTTTGAATACGAATAAAGGAGGCAATAAATGAGAGCGCTGATACTAATAGGCGGAGAAGGCACACGCTTACGGCCGCTTACTTTGAATACTTTAAAATGTATAGCGCCTATTGTAAATAGACCATTTTTTTTATATCAGTTTGATTTATTAAAAAGATATGGAATTAAAGAAGTTATTTTAAGTATATGTCATATGCCTGATAAGGTAAAAAAAATTATTGGAAATGGAAAAAAATATAAAATGAAAATATTTTATATACAGGAAAAAACACCGCTTGGAACAGGTGGTGCAATAAAAAATGCAGAAAAATATTTATCTGAAAATACAATTATTATGAATGGAGATGTTTTAACAGATGTTAATCTGAATAAAATTTTATTATTTCATAAAAAATCAAATGCAACTGCCACAATAATGTTAAATGAGGTTTCTGATCCATCTGCATACGGTCTTGTGCAGACAGCAGGTTTTAAAATAACAAAATTTGTTGAAAAACCCTCATGGGCGGATATTCAGGAAAAATGGATAAATGCAGGAATATATATTTTTAACAAAAAAGTAATGGATTATATTCCAGCAGGCAAAAATGTTTCACTGGAAAGGGAAGTTTTTCCATTATTGATAAACAGGGGAGAAACTTTAGTTGCATATAAATCAAGGAGCTACTGGATTGATATAGGCAAAATTGAAAAATACAGACAAGTAAATTTTGACCTGCTGGAAAGTCGTTTTAAAGCAGATTTTTTAAAACAAAAAAAACAAAAAGATGAAGTTTTTGTCGGGAAAAACACCAAGGTTGATAAAAATGCATCTTTGCGCGGTCCTGTTGTAATTGGAAATAATTGTATAATTGGCAAAGGAACATATGAACCGCTTGTTATAATAGGAAATAACTGCAAAATAGATGAAAATATTTTTATAGAAAGAAGTATTCTGTGGGATAAAGTATATATAGGTAAAAATGTGACAATAAAAAACAGTATCATAGGAAACGGAGTAATAATAAAAGATAACAGTGTTTTAAACGAGGTTGTTCTGGGAGATAACACTATAATTACCGAACATTCAAAATTGGGGCATAAATAATATGGCACAGATTAAATTTGGCACAGATGGCTGGAGAGATGTTATTGCAGAAAATTTTACTTTTAACAATCTTTCAAAAGTAACAGATGCATATGCGGTTTACATACAGAAGAAAAATCAAAATCCAAATATAATAATTGGTTATGATAACAGATTTTTATCTGATAGATATGCTGATTTCGTTGCAAACAGATTAAAAGATTACGGTTTTAATGTTTTTTTACTGGATAAAGCAACACCAACCCCAATTGTTTCTTTTGGAGTGGTTCATAAAAAATTAAATGGCGGAATAATGATAACATCAAGCCACAATCCGTTTTATTATAATGGTTTTAAAATAAAAAACAAATTCGGCGCCGGGGTGACACCTGATGTTACCGGAGAAATAGAAAAAATAGTAAAACAAAAAGTCAAACCCAAAAACAAAAAAGGAAAAGTGACTAAAATAAATCTTGATAAAGAATATATAAAAGCAATAAAGAAACTCGTTGATATTGATTTAATAAAAAAGAGTGGAATAAAAATTGTTGCTGATTGTATGTATGGGTCTGGAACAGGATATTTTGAAAAAATTTTTGATGATTACAAAAAATTATATCTGCTTCATAATTACAGAGATCCTCTGTTTGGTTCTATAAATCCAGAACCAATAAGAAAAAATTTAATAGAACTTGAAAGAGAAGTTAAAAACAAAAAGGCGGATATTGGCATTGCCATTGATGGTGATGCAGATAGAATGGCTTTTGTTGATGACAAAGGTAAATTTGCGACAACTCACAAAGCACTAGTTTTTTTGTTGTTGCATCATATTAAATATAAAAGTAAAAATATAAAATTTGCAAAGACAATTTCAGGAACTGTTTTATTAAATTTAATTGCCGCGGAATATAATATTCCGATTTATGAGACACCTGTTGGGTTCAAATATATCGGAGAAAAAATATTAAAAGATAAAAGTGTAATAGGTGGAGAAGAAAGTGGAGGTATTGGATTTGGTTATTTTTTACCGGAACGCGATGGAATATTATCTAATTTAATATTACTTGAGTTTTTAGCAAGAGAGAGAAAAAATCCTTCTCAAGTAATAAAAGAATTAAACAAAAAATACGGTACATTTGTATATGATAGAGTTGATTTGATATTCAAAGAAAAGGACAGAGAGAAAATATTAAAAAAAGTTTATGAAATAGAAAAAAAAGGGTTTATTTTAAATAAAAGAATAACATTTATAAATAAACTTGATGGTATTAAATTTTTTATGGGAGAAAGACAGTGGCTTTTATTTAGGTTTTCCGGAACTGAACCTCTCTTACGCATATACAGTGAAGCGCCTACGATAAGGGATGTTAAAGATAATCTTGATTTTGGGAAAAAACTTATTTGGGGACTATAATTTAATATTAGTTAAATAACAGATAAAAGGAGTTTATATTGCTTTTTCTTTATCTTGATGAGGGTGGGGATTTAGGTTTTGATTTTTTAATAAAAAACCATCAAAATTTTTTACGATTGCTATACTTTGTTTGCGTGGTATAGCAAATAATAAAAGATTATCAAAGGCATTAAAGATAACAATAAAACGAAAGTTAAATGAGAAAATGTCAGAATTAAAGGGTAGCAAGACAGATTTTAAAGTAAAGAAATATTTCATTTTAAAAGTTCAAAAACTTGAATTTGAGATATATTCTTATACTTTAAATAAAATCAGAGTTTATAAAGAACTTACAGGTAAGAAAGATATGGTATATAATTTTATAGCAAGGTTGGTACTTGATAAAATTGATTTTAAAGATATTAAAAGTAGAATTAATCTTATAATTGATAAGAGTAAAAATAAAAAAGAAGTGGAGGAATTTAACAACTATATTATTACTCATTTAAAAAGTAAAGTTACACCAGAAACACCACTGGATTTTAATCATCAACTTTCACATGAGACACCGGGTTTACAGGCAGCTGATATGTTTTCCTGAGGTATTTTTAGAAAATATGAAAAAAATGATTCCAGATGGTATAATGAGTATAAAGAAAAATAAAATTTGATGATTTATATTTACCAAAAAAAAAGAGCGTGCCTAACAGGCCTGGATGTCTGTGCTATAGCCAACCTATGGAAGGAAACACACAGAACAACCTGTATCGAACTTATCGCTCACTTATGAATATAGCAAAAATAAATTAGTTGTCAAGGTGAAAAAAGCACGAGTTTCTATATCTTTTAAGAACAAAACAAGTATAAAATATATATAGTTTACATATTATAATTGTCATTGCGAGCAAAACGAACATAATCTTCTGATCTTAAAATCTGGAATCTTCAAATTTTTAAACATTTTTAAAATATAGCAAATCTAGCAATTCGAAAATTTTACAAATTTACAATGGTTTTGCAAAGCAATCCTGCTGTTACTAATTTAAAATCAAATATTTACAATTCACAAATTTGTTGTTTTTAAGGAAATAGGGTGGCATTTTATTACTGTTTTTAAGCGAAAGACATTTACCCCCTAAGATAACCCCTAGAAAACTTTAAGTGTTCCTGAAGGGGAAATTATAGGTGTTATCAAAAAAAGATCGGATATAAGCAGAAGACAGATAGCGAAAAAAATTGGGATAAGCGATGATACGGTAAAAGAATATTTGGAGAAACTTAAACATAAAGGTGTGTTAAGACGCATAGGGCCGGATAAAGGCGGCAGGTGGGAAATTATAGAAAATCTACAATGGGAAATCAAGTAATTTTCGATTTGCTGTTTACGTTTTTCAATTTAAAAACAAAAACTGGATTCCTGTATTCGTAGGAATGACAGTTTCCTCTCCCGTCTGTGTGCAAAAACAAGAAAAATTCAATTTGGGGGTCTGTCCCTAAAATTGGCGATTTATCACAATGCTACTTTGTTCATTTATTATACTTATAAAATAAAGATATAATAATTTTATGTTCAGTGTTAGGTGAAAAAAATCTGTAAAAATTTTGATTTACAAAATTTAAAAAATGTATTATTATAATTGTATAACTAAGAAATTAAGGTGGCGTATGAATTATTATGCACATTCAGTAGAAGGGCAATTAAAAGAAAAATGGCATTTGTTGAAAAATCATCTTCTCAAAACAGGGGAATTGGCAAAAAAATTTGCTGATAAATTTTATTCTGGTAATATTGCATATTTAGCTGGACTTTTACATGACATTGGTAAATATTCAATTGAATTTCAAGAAAAACTTGATGGGACATACATATTAAAAAGTATCAATAATTGTCGAGTAAAACTTGAATTTCCATTTAAAACTTATTCAGTTATTGTAAGATATGATTAAAAATGTGATGAAATACTTAAAAAAGTTAAATTTTCTCTATATCCAGTCTCTTTTGTGCGTTAACTTCAAAGATATACGATTCAAGTATATAAACAGGATTTTGATAAATTAGTAAAATCAAGTATGGTTAAAAATTTTAGAGATATTTTTTTGTGCTTGAAAAGGAAGCATATTATGGATAATACAAAAGTAAAAATTGAAGAAATATCAGGACAAGTGCCAGAAAATAATTTAAGAGGAATTATATTGAAGAATAAATTTCAAATAGTTTTGGATAATAACGTTTATTGTTCTAAAATGTCAATTCTTGAAAAATTTAAAGAAAAATATAAAGACAAAATTAAGTTATTATTAACTGATACTAATATTTCCGAGATGATTGAATATAAAGATAGATTAAAAATTGCGATTAAAGTTAAAGATAAATTATTTGGTCCACCAAGATTTATTGTGGCCACCGAATTAAATGGATATTTTAATAAATTTAATCCTATTAAATACTATATAATGAAACAAAAGTTATATAAAATGTATTTTGATTCAGAAACATTATTTAAAAAGTTACTTGAAACCAATATTATATTTGATGATGAACAAGTTGAATATATTAAAAATACAAGAGAAGAAATTAAAAGACAATATGAGCAAGATTGGCTAAAAAGTAAAAATGTTATTAATGCTGAGATTTCAAAATTAAAAAAAGAAGAAGGTATACCACGAAGTAAAATTGTAAAAGACGTGATTGAAAAGTATTTTTTTGACAAAAATACTTTTAATTTAGTTATGGAAAGATTTGGGATAGAAAAAATTTTTCCAGAATATAAAACTTTATTTTTAGATAATATTTGGGTTCATAAAATAAAAACTATTTCAACATTTATGAAATTCTATGTTAGGAAAATGGAACAATATGTAAATTATAATTTTACTAATGTTAAAGGAGCGGATTTGCTTGATTTAGATTATACTGTGTTTTTCCCTTATATTGATTTTTTTATAACAGAAAATAAAAAACATTTTTTACATGGAATTGATAATACAAAAATAAAAACTTTTGATGAATTTGAAGAAATGTTAAAAAATAAATAATAATGGCGGCAAATATATACTAAAGAACAAAATTTAATGTTTTGAAGTAGTATGCGCGTTTTATACGAATAAAATTGAAAAGGGAGGTTTAAAACTTAGAAGATTAGGTAAACTTGGGGCATTTGGCATTCGAAATAAGCACAATGTTTGGCATTTTTTTAAATTATAAAAATACTTGAAAATTAAGCAAAATAAAGTAAAATTAATTTATAATATGATTTTGATTTATATTATACAAAAAAATAATGATTATTTTTTTAGCGGGTTTGTAAATTTTTATAAAATTATTGAAAAGGAGAATAACAATGGGGCGTTCTACAGTGCATTATGCAGATAATAAAACTAATAATATTTTAAAACGCTTACATAATAAATTAAGACCAGCAGGCACACCTGTTCAACGTGTTGAGTATATTATAGATCTTCTTTTACTTCGTATTTTTGAAATAAAACTAAGACATGATGAAAGTTTTAAACCATTGAGAAAATTATTTTCAGATCATAATTAAAAGTATTTGTTTTCTTATTTGCAGAGATTAACAGGAGAACAAATAAAATCACATTTGAATAAAAACATATTTCCATTTTATGCACAAATTCTATCCAGAGCAAGAACAGTTTTTAAAAAAATTTATCTCAAAAGGTTCAGGATAATCTGGTTTTAATAGAAGAGATCTTTGCAAATTCAAGTTTTACAACAAATGTTCAGAGCGGAAATATGTCAGAAATTATTGGTTTAATTTCAGAGATAGATGAAACAACAATTTTAAAGACTGATATTTTAGGTGATGCTATTGAGTCGGCTTTATCTGAAACAGGAGGTGCGCAGGATATAGGACTTTTTAGAACACCTGAACATATCAGGCAGATGACGGTTGTAATTACTGATCCTGTTTTTGATGATATTATTTATGACCCTGCGTGTGGAACTGGTGGCTTTTTGTTTGATGCATATCATTATTGTATAGAAAAAGTAACAAAAGAAAGTAGATGGCCATCTCCAAAATGTCCGCCGTCTCATCCGGAATTAAATGAGTTTTTAAAAATTACTTTAAAAGATTTAATGAAAAAATGCCAGACATAGATAAAGCAAATAAATTTTATAGAGAAGGAGTAGGTGGAATAGAATATCTGGGGATGATAAGAAAAATGGCAGCAATAAATTTGTATATAAGAGGATTAAATCCTGCAAATATATTGCAAGGAGATTCTCTACAACATTACAAACCTGAGATAGATGCAAGCTCAAAAACGCTTATTTTAAGCAATCCACCATTTGGCGCAGAAAGAGACCAGCCAGCATATCCAAATATATGGCAGGAATATGCAAAAGAATCAGAAACAACAATATTATTTGTAAAACTTATGTTTGATTTGCTTAAAAAAGGTGGCAGATGTGCAGTAGTTGTGTCAGAAGGATTTTTAACATGGGATAAAGTATCTGCAAGGGCAATGAGAAAAATTTTACTTGAAGAAGCAAATTTAAAAGCAATTATCAGTTTACCCCAGGGAGTTTTTGTGAGTAAACAAGGACAGGGAGCAAAGACATCTGTTTTATATTTTGAAAAAGGTGAACCAACAAAATTTGTATGGTATTATAAAATAGAAAATGATGGTTTTACATTGGGAGTAAATAGAAAACCAATAGATGGTTGTCAGATACCAGAAATTATTGAAGTATTTCATAAATATGTAAAACAGGGCAAAATGCCACCTGAAACAAAAAATAGTTTTATCATACCTGTTGAATGGATAAAAACCCTTGACCCGAGAATAAAAGAAAGAATAAAAAAAGCCACAGAAGAAAAAATAATTATAAAAAGAAACGAACAAAGGAAAAAAGCACAAAAACAATTAAACGAAAGGAGAGAAAAAGGCAGGCTAACAGAGGATAAATATAATGAAAAACTAAAAAGTTTTGATTTAATAACACAAAGTAAAATTCAAAATGAGATTTCAAAGGAAATAGAAAAATCTTATCTATTCTCATTTAATTTTCAAACATATAAAAGTGATTTGACTGATGACCAAATAAAAGAATGGAAAGAAGTGTTAAAAGGAATTAAACCAGAGAATAATTTGGGTTTAGATAAAAAATATGAAAAATTAAAAACAGCAGATGTAAATAACGCACTAAAAATTATAGCAGGTTTTAATCCTGAATATGGAATTGAAATGGATATTACGAGGGATGTTTTAAACAAACTTCCACAGGAAGATGAAAAAATAAAAAAATTGTTGGAGATTTTGAAAGGAGGACATAAATATCCTAGGGTTTCTTTAGAAGATTATATAATACCAATTGAAGAAAAAATTAAACCATCAGAATATCCTGACATTAATTTTGTTATTTTAGGCGTAGCAAATGATAAGGGGATTTTTGTTAATGAAAAAAAGAAAGGGCAAGAGATTAATCAAAACTATTATATAGTTAAAAAAGGATATTTTTGTTATAACCCATATCGTGTAAATGTAGGTTCAATAGGTTTAAATGAATATGATTTTGAAAATCAAATTATTAGTGGAGCATATAATGTTTTTAAAGTAGATGAAAAAAATATAAAATCTAGATATTTATTTGCTTTATTTAAAAGTAAAAAGTTTTTAGATTATGTTAATGATTTAGCAACTGGTGGAGTAAGGATGGATTTTAAGATAGATTGTTTAAAAAGATGGCAAATCCCCCTTCCACCCCTTGAAATCCAAAAAGAGATTGTAGAAAAAATAGAAAAACAAAAGACAATTATAGATGGGGTGGAGAGGATTTTGGAGAGTTGGGAGGTGGATGACTCAATTTTTATTGGAGAAATGATGGAATTAGGAAATTTTATTATGACTCAATATGGATATACTGAAAGTGCAAATGATTTTGGCAATATTAGATTAATCAGGATAACAGATATTGATAAGTTTGGTAAACTCATTGAAGAAAATAAGGCTTTTATAAACGAAGAAGAGGAGAAGATAAAGCCCTATGTTTTAAAGAAAGATGATATTTTAGTGGCAAGAACAGGAACATTTGGAAAAATGCTTTATTTTGAAAGTGATGAGCCATCTATTTTCGCTTCTTATTTAATAAGACTTATCTATGATAAAGAAAAAATTTTACCAAAATATTTATGGTATTATTCATTTTCTAAAAAATATTGGAATCAAGCAAATGAAATTGTAAGTGGTGGAACACAACCGCAATTTAATGCGGAAAAGATTAAACAAATCAAAATCCCTCTCCCTTCCCTTGAAATCCAGCAAAAAATTGTAGAAAAATTAGACAAAGAGATGGAAGCACTTGAAAAAATTAAATTTCTCAAAGAAAAAGCAGAAAAGAGAATTGAGAACATTTTGAATGAGGTGTGGGGAGAAATATGAAATCAAATTCAGAAGCAAGAATTAAAGTATCTGGTTATGAAAATATATATGTTTATTGTCCACATTGTGGCGAAGAAAATATTTTTAATAGAAAATCAGATTTAAAAACTAATTTGCCAATTTTAAGAAAAAATAGCTTAAAATGTCAAATTTGTGGAAAAGGTTTTGATATTTTAAGTGATACAGTAAAAATTGGAATGTTTGAATGGTTTTTTGATGAATTAGAATATTTGAAAAAAAACAAACAATATAGATTATGCATAATAAATTTATGTCAAGGAATTGAATATTTTTTTAAAACAGCAATAATTAATAAACTTATTGATAAAAATTTAGATTTAAGAGATGAGAATGGTTTAATAATTAAAACAAATTATCTGAAGGAACGAGAAAAATTAAATAAAACTAAAATTTTTAAGTTGTTAAAAAATAAAAAAGATAAAAAGAATAAAAAATTTGAAAAAGCTACTTTTAAAGATTTAAGGGATATTTTTATTAAATTATATGAAGATGAATTAAAAGATAAGAATAAAAATTATTTAGATGAAATTAGAAAAACAAAAATTAATGAGTTAAGAAATAAAATCATACATAAGGCATATTGCCCAGATTTAAACGAAATTAGTGAATATGAAGAGATTAGAAAAGCAATACGTATATTATCTAAAATCTTAAATATTAGAGATTCTAATTACTTTTGGAATAAAAAAAATTAAAAAGGAATAATTGAATGAATAATAATTTAGAGCAAAACATACTCATCTACAAAACCAAAGATGGACCTGAACTGAGTGTAAAACTTGAAAAGGAGACATTGTGGCTTACGCTTAATCAAATTGCTTTACTTTTTGGTGTGCAGAAAGCAGCGATATCAAAGCACATTAAAAATATATTTAACTCTGGAGAACTTAATCGGGGTTCAACTGTTTCCAAAATGGAAATAGTTCAAATTGAAGGAAATAGAAAAATAAAAAGAACTTTAACTTTTTTTAACCTTGATATAATTATTGCTGTTGGCTATAGGGTTAATTCACTAAGGGCAACCCAATTCCGTATCTGGGCAACGAGAGTTTTGAAAAATTATCTTATAGAAGGTTATGCAATAAATCAGAAAAGATTGTTAGAACAAACACAAAAATTAAAAGAAATTCAAAGTACTATTAATTTTATAAGATAAAAATCTATTCAGCCCGAACTAAAAGGTCAGGCAGAGGAACTTTTATCCTTGATAGGGCAATATGCTAATTCTTTTACTCTTCTTTATCAGTATGATGAAAATAAAATTACTGTTTATAAAACAAAAAAATCAAAATTTATTTTAAAATATGATGAATGTAAAAAATTAATAAATAAATTAAAAGAAAAACTTATTGAAAAAAATGAAGCGGGTGATTTATTTGGCAGAGAAGTAAATAATAAATTCAAATCAATTATAGGAACAATTTATCAGACCTTTGATAAAAAAGAACTTTATCAAACAATAGAAGAAAAAGCAGCAAACCTGCTTTATTTAATAATCAAAGATCATCCTTTTCTTGATGGCAATAAAAGGATAGCATTATTTCTTTTTATTTATTTTTTAGAAAAAAATAATTATTTATTTAAAAAAAGTAGTGAGCAAAAAATAATTGATACAACTTTGGTAGCATTGGCTTTGCTTATTGCCACAAGCAATGCAAATGAAAAGAATATTATGATAAATATCATTACGAATTTATTAAAGGACTAAATAATGAATCTTAATGAAGCAACAACAACAGATTTAAATATAATAAATGAACTTCAAAAACTTGGCTGGAGGCCAGGGGATACGCTTTTATATCAAATGCAATATAGACTCACAGAAGACCAACAAAAAGAATTTTCTGGAATAAAAAGTATAAAGCCAGATATTGTTTTACAGGATTTGCATGGAAATATTCTGGCTGTTTTTGAAAACAAATTAGAGGATGAAAAAAAGGCATTAAATAAATTAATAAATCTTTATTGTCGGGTATTAAAACCGCGGTTTTTATATGCCTGTTCATCAGAGCGAATTTTATTTTATGATACCGCGTGGCGTGGTTTGGAGGCAGGAGAGTTTAAGCGTGTAGATGGTTTTATGAGTTTGGAAGAGATGCAATTAAAAATTGAACAGGAAAAACAAAAAAGTATTCAAAATGAAACCCAGATTGATAAAAACATAATCGGTGGATTTGATACTGCAGCAGGCAAAGAAAGATATTTTCAAACCGAATGTGTAAAAACACTAATAGAAAAATTCAAAAAAGGCAAACAAAAGATGCTTGTGCATATGGCAACCGGACTTGGAAAAACCAGAATTGCAGTTGCTCTTGTTAAAGCATTATTTGAACATAATCTTGCCAAAAGAGTTTTATTTGTTGTTGATAGAATCTTGCTTGCAAAACAGGCAAGGGATGATGGCTTTAGTCTAATAAGTAAGGACTATCCAGTAGCGTGGATTCGTTCTTCAAATTATAAGCAATATAGAAATTATAATGTACATATAGTAGTAATTGATACACTTGAAAACATTTTTCAGGATATCCCTAATAATTTTTATGACCTTTTAATTGTTGATGAATGTCATCGCTCAATAAATATCAATCGCAAATTGATTTTTGATCATTTTTTGTGTCCACGAATTGGATTAACTGCAATGCCTAAAAAAGCAATTTTAGATAAAAAAGCAAAAGATAGAACAGAAGAAGATTTAGAAATTCTTGATACTTATAAATTATTTGGATGTGAAGCAGGGGAGCCAGATTATCAATTTGATTTAACAAGCGGTATAGATGAGGGCTTTTTAGCACCTTATAGAGTTCTTGAAATAAAAACATATCTTACAAGAGAGGCAGAAGAAAAAGGAATTGAATTTGACTATGTTTTTGATATTGACGAAAGAAAAAAAATTGAACTTGATAATGCAAAAAAGATTAAACTTGAGCAACTTGAAAGAAAATATCTATCAGAAGAAAGGACAATGAGAATTGCAGAGGAAATAAAAAATAATACAGAATATGGGGAAAAAATGATTTTATTTGGAGTAAGTCAGACACATTGCCTTATGCTTGCAAAAGCAATAAATAAAGTATTTGAAGACAACGAGGATATTTCACCAAGATATGCAGATGCTATTATATCTGATAATGGTGATTGGAATACAACATTGAAAGAATGGTTTAAAAAACCAAATCATAAGCCATATATTGCGGTTTCTGTTGATATTATGAGCACAGGAGTTGATATTCCTTGTGTTAGATATATTGGATTTTCAGCATTAACAAAATCAGTTGGTAAATATATTCAAATGCTTGGGCGAGGAACACGTCTTGACCCGATGTCAGGAAAATTCAGTTTTACTATTCTTGATTTTGTAGGATTATGTAAAAGAATGGATGATAATGGCAGAGGCACACCAAAGGAAAATGTTAAAATTATAAAAGAAAAAGAATATATTATAACGAAAATACCTGATAATATAGCAGATGAATCAACTAGTCCCACAATTGGCAATCATTTTATTATTCCCAATTTAGACCCAAAAGAATTAATTCAACGGGTTTGGATACGTGGAGATAAAATTCACGTTATAGATAATATACCCATTGAAGAAGCAAGAAAAATTTTTGAAACAGAAGCTAATCAACCAAAAAGGAAAGAAGTAGTAGAAATAAAAAATAAAGTAAAAGAAATTAAAGATTATTTACCTGAAGAAAATGATATTGAAATATTAAAGGACTGGGCAAAAAATCCTAAGATATATTTGGATGAAGAACAATAAAAAAAAATTTATAATTACCAACAGGGGAATATATGGGATTTCTTTTTGCATGCTTCTGGTATAAAAAAAATACCAACACTTGAAGAACGTATTGAAAAAGGATTTACTGAATATATAAAAAGAAACAACTTTACAGATGAACAAATACGAGTTTTGGAAAAAATAAAGAGTATTCTGGCTCAGAATTATGTAAAAAATAAAAAAATAAAACCCGAAGAAATTTTTTCATCGCCAGTATATGAACAAATAGTAGGAAGAAAGGAAGAACTGGAGAAAAATTTTGCTAATAAATTTATTGAGGTTTTAAACAATTTGCAGTATGCAATAATTTAAATTTTGTGTTATAAAAAGATTTTATTGTTATTTTTGATGTAAAATGATAAAAGTTTTTACAAATTTTCAAATGAAAAAAATATTTTTGTGGAAACATTTATAAAAAAATTTAACTTATAACTAATAATTACTTCAATTGCTCATACAATTTTTTAATTCTTTCCTGATTTGGGTCTATTTTTAATGATTTCTCAAAATTCTTTTTAGCTTTATCTCTGTTATAAATCCTATAATAACACAAACCAAGATTATTTAATGTTGATGTATTATTTGGATTTTTTGTAAGTGCATTTTCATAAAATGGGATTGCTTTTTCAATCTCATTCTTTAAAGAATATATATATCCAATGTGAAAATATGACCTGTCAAGATTTGGATTTAATTCAATATCCTTGCTGAATTCAGAAATAGCTTCTTTAAATCTTTTTTGTGCAATTAATTTTTTACCCAGCTCAAAATGTTCAGAATTTATTGGCGTGGGTTTCATAACTGCTGCCTGTGCCTGCGTTTCTTGCAATTCTTTTTGTTTTTTTTCAATTTCTTTTATAAGCGTATTATAATATAGTTTTGCAGTTAAATTTGACGGATTTTTTTCAATGGCTCTTTGAAAATATTGAATTGCGGTTTCATAAAAACCATAACGTGCATAAAAACTCCCTATATTAAATAATACAGCGTCATTATCAGGTTGCAATGTTACGGCTTTATTAAAAAGTTCTTCTGCTTTTAATGGACCATTTTCAATTGTTTCATCGCTGCCAAATCTGATAGCAACATTTGTAAGAATGGGAACAGAATCATAGGCAACATCTGTTGATTTGTTTAATAAATAAATGTAAATATTTTTCTTATTTAAAATTTTGTAGAACTCAGCAAGCCGGTAAAGATAAAAACCAACTACTTCTCTTTCTTCAAAGTCATGATAAACATAAGGTTCCCGTATTATATTTTTTAATGAATATAAATACCAGGGATAAATAACATCTTTTATATTGTCATTATCAGCAAGCTGTATATATAAACCATACATTGCCTGCTTTACCTGAGGGCTGTTTAAATCCATAGATGTAAAAATCGGTTGTATGTTTTTTGAAAATGCAGCAAAAATATTTGATTTTAAGTTTGGTGAGCGGCTTATAGCAATTAGTTTTTCAATATCTTTAAAAATTGTATTTGTTGTATCATAAATTGTGATTTTGTCGTATTTTTTTTCAACAAATTTAGCATAAGATATTGTATAAATCTGATTGTCCCCGCTTGTGAAAACATTTGCATTTTCAGGTAAAAATTTTAATATATCGTGCGGATAATTATAGGCAATAAAATTATTTGAACGATTATTTTCCTGTAAGTTTTTTGGAATCATTACTATTGAAAGTATTATTATAAATAAAGTAATTAATAAAACAGCAGAATTATTAAATTTTAATGATAAATAAATATCAAATAAGATATAATAAATAAAGAATGCTGCAATAATATACGATGGTATAAAATATCTAAAAGCAAGCTGCAGGTCAGTATAATTACCATAAATACTTAATAATATTATGTTTGATAAGAATAAGGTTATGAGCAACCAGAAATATTTGTATTTATTAAAGAAACACTTTGCCATACCTAAAATTACTGCAACAAATCCTATTACAGAAAATTCTCTTATAATAAATTTAATTATTTCACTGAAAAAATAAATATAGCCCCTGATGTCCCTTGAAAACATCTTTTTGCTGTATTGTTTTTGTGTAATATAATTAATAAAATCATTTATTGAATTGATGTTTGTCCATTTTAAGATAAGTTCTGCCTGAGCTCTGATTATAAGATAAAGGTTAACAGAAAGACCAAACACAAAAAATACTACTATAGGAATCACCATTTTTTTAATGTTTTTGTTCTCGGAAATTACTATATAAATCCATAATATAAATGAAAATAAAACAAAAGATAAATGAACTCCTGTTCCGAGCCCGGTTAAATAAGCAAGTAAATTAAGAATTTTATTTTCTTTTTTATATTCAAAGTAATAAAAAAATAAAAAAAGGGATATCACGCATAAAAACCCGTTTAAAGTATATATTCTTGCTGCAGATGACTGTGATAGTATTGTATAAGAAAACATAAAAACAAAAGCAACGAAGGATGGTAATACTAATTTAATAAATTTATTTTCCTGTTTTTTAAAAAATGAAATGTAAAAAATAAAAATAAGAACGACAGGAATTAAAGAGGCAAAAAAAACAGATAAGATATTAATTCTAAATGCAATATTTGCAAGTGGAATATATGAAAATATTTTTGCAAGAAGAATATACAAAGAAAATCCGGTCGGGTGGGGAATACCTAAATTATAAACCATTGATATTAGTTCGCCGCTATCCCCAAAATAAACAGAAGGCGACATTATATTTAAATAAATACCAAAAGCTGATAAAAAAAACAATGTGCAAATATAAAAAACTGAAGATTTAAGAATTTTCATATTTAATATTTATTCTTTCTATATTATGAGTTTTTCCTGTTGCCTCATCAACGGTTAATATAACACCATTAAGATGAATATCACTATTTGCAATTTCAAATTTTTCCGGCAGACCTGTTAAAAATCTTCTTATGATAATATCTTTTTTTACTCCAATAACAGAATCAAAAGGACCTGTCATTCCAGCATCTGTAATAAAGCCTGTGCCGTTTGGCAGTATTCGTTCATCCGCTGTTTGCACATGCGTGTGTGTGCCAATTACAGCAGAAACTTTGCCGTCAAGAAAAAAACCCATTGCCTGTTTTTCTGATGTTGCTTCTGCGTGAATGTCAACGACTATTATAGGAGTTATTTTTTTAATTTCTTCTATGGCTTTTTCTGCTGCTTTAAATGGACATTCAGCTGGATCCATAAATATTCTGCCGTTTAAATTAACAACTCCGATTTTTAAATTTGAGTTATTAATGTTAAATATACCAGAACCCTGTCCGGGGACTCCTTCCGGTAAATTTGCAGGTCTTAATAAGATGCTTTCATTATTGATAAAAGTAAATATATCTTTGTTATCCCAGGTATGATTTCCCATTGTCATAACATCAATTTTATTTTCTTTTAATTCCTTAAATGTATCAAAAGTTAATCCAAATCCGCCGGCAACATTTTCAACATTTGCTATAGTAAAATTAATTTTTTTTTCTTTAATTAAATCAGGAAGTATTGCTTTGATACAATTTCTTCCTGGTCTTCCATTTATGTCACCGATAAATAATATATTTATCATTTGTTCTCCACAGAAGCAATTTTATTTTGCATAATCTATAGAGCGGACTTCGCGTATTACCGTGACTTTTATTTGACCGGGATATTCTAATTCCTGTTCAATTTTTTTTGCTATTTCTTTTGACAACTGGAATGCCTTAAGGTCGTCAACAGAGTCCTGCTCAACTATTACCCTTATTTCTCTTCCTGCCTGAATAGCATACGTCTTGGCAACACCTTCAAAAGAAGAGGCAATTTTTTCTAAATTTTCAAGACGTTTTAAATAGCTTTCAAGAGTTTCTTTTCTTGCACCCGGACGTGAGGCTGATATAGCATCTGCTGCCTGAACCAAAACAGATTCAATACAATTAGGTGGGACGTCACCGTGATGCGAAGCAATTGCATTTATTACTTTTTCGTTTTCATTATATTTTTTTGCAATTTCAACGCCTAAAGCAACATGTGAACCTTCTTGTTCATGGTCTATTGCTTTACCTATATCATGGAGAAGCGCTGCTCTTTTTACAATTGTTGGATCTATTTTAAGTTCAGCAGCTATCATTGCTGTTATATGAGCCATTTCAAGTGAGTGATTAAGAACATTTTGACCATAACTTGTTCTATAGTGTAGACGGCCTATTAATTTAATCAACTCTGGATGCATATTTGTTATACCAAGTTCAATACATGCATTTTCACCTAATTCTTTAAGTTTTATTTCCATTTCTTGTTTGGTTTTTTCAACAAGTTCTTCAATTCTTCCTGGATGTATTCTTCCATCTGTTATTAATTTTTCAAGGGCTTGTTTTGCGATTTCTCTACGGACAGGGTCAAAAGCAGAAATGGTCACTGCTTCCGGTGTATCATCTATAATAAAATCAACGCCTGTCATTGACTCAAGTGTTTTTATATTTCTGCCTTCACGTCCTATGATTCTGCCTTTCATTTCTTCGTTTGGAAGCGGCACAACAGATATGCTAATTTCAGAAGTGTGGTCTGCAGCAATTCTTTGAATGGCAGTTGTTATTATTTCACGTGCTTTTTTTTCTGCTGCTTCTTTTGTCTCTTCTTCTATTTTTTTCAATGTGGCAAGTGATTCTTTTTTTGCTTCTTCAATAAGAGAATTGATAAGTTCGGCTTTTGCGGATTCTTTTGATAAACCGGAAATTGCTTCTAATTTTTTTTGTTGTTCATTAATTAATTTTGTTAAATTTTCTTCATTCTGTTTCAGTTTTTTTTCAAGTTCATTAATCTCATTTCTTTTTGCATTTATGTCTTTTTCTTTTTTATCAAGGTCATCTACTCTTTTGTCGATATTTTCTTCTCTTATTCTTAATCTTTTTTCAAGGTTAGATAATTCCTGTCTTTCTTCTTTTGTTTTTTGTTCAAATTCTGTTTGTGCTTTTAATAATCTGTCTTTTGCTTCCAGTTCGGCCTCTTTGATTATAGTTGCAGATTCTTTTTTAGCGTTTTCAACAATCTGATTTGCATAAGCTCTGGCGCTGGATATTTTACTTTCTGCAAATATTTTTCTTGCAAATACACCTATGACGATACCTAATAACAAAGAAATAACAATAAAAATGACTGTTTGTAACATTATTAAAACCTCCTGGTTTTTAAACAATTAAAAAGTAGATAAAATTATTGTGGAAAAAATCAAATACAGATAATATTAAAAACTAAATAGTTTAATAAAATAAAAAAAAATTTATTAAATAACTCTGTTTTCCTTTTATTGCATATTTTATATTTTATTAACATTTTTTCTTTTTTTCACCACAAAAATTTTAAAAATCCCCGCTAATGCCGTGAGAAGTTCAATTTTGGTCCCTGTATAAACAGGTGGGTGCCTAGCTGATTCATCAGGCTTCCTCCAGCATAGGGAGGCATGCACACAGAAATCAGGTTCCAGCTCCCGTTTAATTTTTGTTGGGCCAAAATCTGACTTCTACACCAACATTGCAGGGATAATTACTTTTTAATTTTCCTCTTAAATTTATTTAAATAACAAAAAATAAATCATTGTGGAAAAATATTATCATATATTTTTAAATAAATCAATTAAAAAATGTTTGAAAAAAGTTCTTATTTTTTGTAAAATATACCAATAGAATGAATGGGCGAAAAATTATGAATAATATAATAAAAAGGATAGCACAAAAAGCAGGTGTTTCAATAGATACTGTTTTAAAAGTTATTAATGATGATATAGATATAACCCCGGTAGAAAAAAAAAGAGTTCTTGATGCAATCAATGAATTAAATTACAATCCCGAGTCATTAACCGGCGATTTGGATAAAAGAAAAACAAATACAATCGCAATTATTACAGCGTATCTTAATTCATTTTCTTTTTATGAAGTTTATCTGATAAATGGATTTGAAAAACAAAATATGGATCTTGGCAGAAAGTATATTTTAAATCAATATTCAACCGGTGGTAATCAACAAAGAAAGAAAGAACTTTTAAAGGCAATTTTATCAGAAACTCTTGCTGATGGTGTAATATCTATGTTTTTAAAATTTGAACAGGATGACTTAAATGAATTAAAAAATAAAAATATACCTGTAATATTTATTGATGAAGAGGCAGAGGGATTCCCAAGTGTTAAATTGAATAATTTTAAGGGCGCTTATGATGCAGTCAAATATTTAATTGATAAAGGCAGAAAAAATATAGGACTTGTAGTTGGACAGACAAGTTCAGAAGGAGTCGGCATAACACCCATAGAAAGATTTGAAGGTTACAAAAAAGCATTGCAGGATAATAAAATTCCGTTCAATAAAGAAAATGTAATAGAAATTATAAATTACACATTTGAAGAGGGTGAACAGTCATTGCGAAGTTTTATTGAAAGAAAAATAAAACTTGATGCTATTTTTTGTGCAGCAGGTGATATGGTGGCATTGGGTATTATGGATGAAGCAGCAAAGTTAAATATAGATATACCACATGACCTTGCATTAATAGGATATGATGATATTAATATGGCTTCTATTTCTAAACCCGGATTAACAACAATAAAACAACCTATTGAAAGTATAGGAAGAACTGCTTTGCGCATACTTGATTCAATGATTGAAACAGGAAAAATAGAGCAATCAAAAATAATATTTGAACCAGAACTGGTTATAAGGGGAACGGCGTAATAACATTTACGATTTCCGGTTTACGTTTTACGATTTAAGAAAAGATATTTACGGTTTACGATTTCCGTTTTTCGATTCAGAAAACAAAAAATGTAGTTGTAGTGACGGAGTTCCATCCACGTCTAAAAGAAAATACGATATGTATGTAATTATGATAAAAACAAACAACGAGACAAGGGAAAATTTGAAAACTGAAAATAGATAATAGAAAATCAAACAATTCCCGATTTAATAAAGACATTTACGGTTTGCTCCGGTTTACGGTTTAAAAAATGAAAAAAAATGTAAAGAAATTATGGTGGCCAGACTATGTCTGGCAAATGTTTATTTAACAAACAGCAAACAGCAAAAAGCAATTGAGAATTGGAATAAATCAGGCAATTTGGCAATTAGCAAATCAGGCAATTAAAATAATTTACGATTTGCTGTTTTTGGTGTAACGCCTCAGTTATATGAGGTGATAATAAAAATAGAAAATCCCTCTTAATCTCCCTTTAGAAACTGTCCATTACCCATAAGTATCAAGAAGCAGGTATACCGCTGATTTTTTCGTAAAA
>Ga0073932_1002808_pt1 | contig 25497 bp, 25 predicted proteins | sample DewCreD2012metaG_FD_76967 | JGI IMG/M metagenome (GOLD analysis project Ga0073932, IMG submission 76967) | Hot spring sediment bacterial and archeal communities from British Columbia, Canada, to study Microbial Dark Matter (Phase II) - Dewar... ...
AAAGAGTGGGAGGACTTTTACAACTATCAACGACCACATGCAGCTTTAAACGGTCAAACACCTTATGAAAGATTTAGAGAAAAGATGAAGCTTTGTGTGTAAACGGTCTATGTCATACCTACATTCTTTTGTGTTTTCAAGTCTAATTTAGTAAAATAGGGCGAAATAATTAGATCTAAGCAAAGGAGGTGATTTTAAATGGCAGAGCAAGCACCTAAACCAGGAATGATAAATTATGTTGAAGAACCGGAAACAAATTCTTCGGCTATGCGTCATGGTGGAATAAGTGATGCAGTCAGACAAGCGCTAGCAAATGCTCAAATTCGTATAGCTGAAGCAAATATACGAGCAGAACAAGGTAATCCTATGACGACAGAAGAATTACACGCTGGAACCGGCGTAATCGGGAATGTGGTCAAGAAGTAATAATGTTTTTCATAATGGCTTTTGCATCTGCAAAAGCCAAAAATCGCGCGCGCAAAAAATAGCGGAGGCGCGGCATCAGCCGCGCCGGAGCGTGGCGAGGGGCATTAGCCCCGAGCCTGACATTTGAAATAAGTTCGAAGTTTGTCATAAACAGAGCACCAAAGAACACTGTCGGTGGAGGCGCTGGCCGCGCCTCCGAAAAAGTCGGCTCGAACAATTGGTATGCTTAAGACAATTAGTAGATAAAATCTAAATGAAACGGAGGTGAGAAAAAATAGTAAACACTGAAGCCAAGAAGTTAACAATAGAAGACCTTGCTTATATTCTTGGAGTGAGACCTAACGAAGAAGGCAATTTTTCCGGTGTTGAATTAGCTAACGCTTGTTTACAAGCAGGAAAAATACTGTTAGATAAGAAACTTCCCCCAGATGAAAAGCTTAAAATTCTAGACGCAGCCGCTTGGCTTTTGGATTGTCTGTTGGGGGGTGATTTTGATGATGGGAGTGAAAGTAAGTAAAGGTAAATGGTTTTTCGAAAACAAAAAACAAAAATCGCGCACGAAAAAGATAATTAAAAGCATGGCGCAAAAGGGGGCGGTTAGCTCAGCTGGTTAGAGCGTCTGTTTTACATACAGAAGGTCATGGGTTCGACTCCTATACCGCCCACAAATTTGGGTTGAATATTATCTAAAAGATCTGTAAAATAACAATAATTGCCGAGCTAGCCAAGGTGGTCACGGCGCGTGTCTGAAAAACATGAGATCACAGTTCGACTCTGTGGCTCGGCACAAAAGGAAAGGAATTTTAAAACTACTTTTAAATTAAGCGGAAGTAGTTCAGCTGGTAGAACGTCTCCTTGCCAAGGAGAAGGTCGCCGGTCCGAGTCCGGTCTTCCGCTCCCTCTTAAATTTATATCCTTTTTACTATAACCCTGAGTTTATATTCCCAAAAATCTGGCTGATTGGTATAATATAGGAGTTGGTGGGGGATCGTCTAACGGCAGGACAACAGACTTTGGATCTGTTTATCTAGGTTCGAATCCTAGTCCCCCAGCAAAAATTTTAAATTTTTTTAGAGATGTTAAGCTATTACAGCTCTAAAGAGTGTAACCTCGCCTGCTTTTGATAAAGTCTAATAAAAAATTAGGCTTAAAAGTAATAAATATGGATATTGCAGAAAAAGACAACACAGGCGCTTTAATTGGTGGATTAAATCGTAAACCATGGAAGGGTGGAGATCCTAGATTTAATAACCCGATTCCTGATTATGGCGATCGTGATCGAAAGTTCATTAATCACCCGATTCCTTATAATAAATATTACTACCTAAAAAATAATCTCATTAAAGAATATATTTTAAAAAATAAAAAAGACTATACACAACCAAAAACAATTCAGATACATTACAATCCTAAATACATTAATTTAAATGTTCTTCCTCAATTAGGAATCTCGGTTGACGCTAAAACTAGAATCACTGCGGACAATATTGTAGAATTTGCCTATCCATTAGCACAGTTCATTGAACAGGCTAAACCTGATTACGTTTTTGCATGTGATAGGGGTGCAAGGATTATTGGACTTGCAGTTCATATGATGTATCGAGAATTGTATGGAACATTACCAACACAAGATCATGCAATTCATTTTAGAAAAATCTCTCGCAAAATTCCTTATAGTGTGGTTCGAGATGCCTTGCGCTCGGATGTAGAGGCTATGCTTGCTGCTGCTGAATCTCCAACTGTTTTGGTATTAGATGATTGGGTTGCTACTGGTGGCACAAAAACTTTAGTACAAGAAATTTTCGAGGAATTATCTGGAGGCAAGATCAATCTATTATACGGTGTTATGAGGGGAAGGGGTGCAGATATTACTGGTAACAAAAATAGCGGAGCATTTGGAGATTGGCATGATAGACCTGACCTAATTGGAGTAGATTATTTCGGAAGTACATTAGAACCACACAAAGTTAAATCGCCTTCTGCAATAGAGTATCGCAGAAAAATGTCGGAAAGTATTCATCGATTTGTACAACAATTAAAACTCTCAGCTAGAAAAAAATGATAAAAAGTAAGAATTTTAAGTTGCAAATCTAATCCTCCTTGACGCCCGAAAGCAAACTCAACTTAAAAGCAATTTTAATTACTTTTTTTGTTTCATCAGAGATATTATATTCGTCTATTTCATCTATTGAAATCCACTTATAATCTTGATGTTCTTCACTTAGTTTAACCTCTAAATGGTCTGATGTGACAATAAAATTTATTTGGGTAGAATCTCTAATTTCATTTGGTTTTTCAATTTTGTATTCAAACACGGAGCAAGGTTGGACAATTTTAACATCCAATCCTGTCTCTTCTTTAATTTCCCTAATTAATGAATCATAAGAAGATTCGAAAAACTCTCTCTTCCCGCTAGGAAGCTCCCACATCCCAGGATAAATATCTTCGTTATCGTTTCTTTGAAGGATAAGTGCTTTCCCTTCTTTATTAAAAACAACTCCCGCCAAAACAATCTTTTGAATAACAGGTTTTTCTGTCATATGAACTTAGTTTAATTAAGTATACGTCAAAACAATAAGTAAAAGCATCTTTTTTAAATTAATTCTTTCACCTGTTTTCTGTTTTTGCTAAAATTTAATTAATTAAAATGAAACAAAAACATCTCCTTTTATTTATTCTGCCGTTTTTAATTTTTATTTTGCTCCGCGTTCCTTCTCTTTTTGAAAGTTATTGGTATGGAGACGAAGCTATTTACGCGGCGGTGGCTCAAGGAATTAATCAAGGAAAGACGCTATACGCTCAGATTTGGGATCACAAGCCTCCCTTTATATTTTCCCTTTTTTATATAGGAACAATAATCGGGTGGGAGTGGGGTTTTATTTTATTGCGCGGGTTAAACATTATCTTTGGAATTTTAACCCTCCTTTTTGTCTATTTAACGCTTAAAAATTCAAAAATAAATCGATTGCCAATGTTTTGCGCTCTTCTTTTTTTATCCCTGATTTTAGGATCGCCAATTTTAGAAGGAAATATCCTCAATGCTGAAGTAATTTTCATCTTCTTTAATTCTCTCGCTTTTTGGTTGTTATTAACTAAAAAAAATTTTTTTCTCACGGGATTTTTAATGTTTTTTTCGCTAATAACCAAGGTTCCCGGATTCATAGAACTTGTGTTAATTCTTATTCCTTTTTTAATAATCTATTTAGAAGAAAAAAACAAAAAATTCGTTTTTATTTCTTATCTTAAAGTAGCACTAGGGTTCTTGGTTCCATTAATCTTGACTCTCTTTTATTTCTGGTCAAAAAAGACATTAAACGATTTTATATACGCCAATATCGTTTTTAACAGAATCTATTCCTTAAACGAGGCCAATCGAGTAAATTTACTAAATATTGAAATGCCAACTTTATATCTTCAATCATTTAGTCTTTTTTCAATTATTCTCTTAAGCGCTTATTTTTTTATTAAAAAGAAAATTTCCAAATTTGTTTATCTTTCAATCAATCTTTTTGTCGTTCAATTTTTTGCCAGCCTGCTGTCATCTAAAAATTATGGTCATTATTTTATTCAAATACTGCCAAGTATTTCTTTTCTTTTGGCGCTAATAATTCAATATATTAAAGAGGGAACAAAAAAGAATAAATTATTAATTTTCTTGGCAATTTTTTTTCTTTTAATTCCCATGTTTTTTGCCCTAAAGAGAGGCGGCCGAATTGGCATTTACGCTAATCCCAAAAATTATTACCAATCCTTTTTTCGCGGATACATTCTAAATAACGCCTATTTCAAAAATAAATTTTGGTGGGGAAATGGAGAAGGGGTCAGGGAAACGATGAATTTTTCCGATTTTTTAAAAAATAATTACTTGGGATACAACAATATATATATTTATACCGATAAACCCTGGATATTCGCTCTTTCAAAACGAAAAACAACCAATAAATATGTTGCCTGGTTTCATTTAACTTATAGTCCAAAACATCTAAATGAAGAAATCGGCAATATTAAAAAATCGGATTTGGTTATAATTGATAATGATGCGCCAAAAATTGAAAAAGTTTTTTCTGTAATTAAAGAAAATTTTAAAAAAATTGACAATTTTGATAAGTTTGAAATATTAAGAAAAATATAAGTGACGAAAAAACAATTTAATTCATCGACAGATTTTGATTTAAAAAACGCTTTGCAAGAAGAGAGAACTCTTTTTGAAAAGGTTGAGGTTCCTATTGTTACTATTTCAGCAACTTATCGAAAAGAACTAGCCGACCGATATTACTCTTTAGTTCATACTCCAGCCGAAGTTATATATTCCCGCGGTCATTACTCAATGGCTGAAGCGGTAAGACAACAGGCAATTAGAATGAAAAAAAGCGTTCAACTCTCTGATCCGACCAATTTCGTCTCTAAAAAAGATTGGCGAAAAATTGAATTTACGGAAAAAATTGGCTTATTAGCCGCCAGAAATAAATTATTTAAGATTGTCAAAAATAAATTAAACTCTTTCATTCGCGGCAACCTTCCAATTTCAAAAGCAATTGCGCCGCCCCTTCTCTTCTTGACCGAAAAAACTTCGCAACCAATTATTTCAATGCACTACGAAACAGGCAATATTCTTGCGCAGATGAAAAAAACTGTTATACAGGCAGTTACCGACCCGCATGTCCACCCGCAATATTTAGATAAACTCCCGTCTTTGAATATAACCTTTGCAGTTTTTGACGAAAAAACCAAAGAAGACTTTCTAAAATTAGCTAAAAACCTAAACAAAGAAATCGATGAAAACCAAGTGGTTGTAACCGGACCTTTTATTGATCCGAGGATTTTAGATATTGGAAAAAAGAAAAAAATAATTTCAAAAGAAAAACCCGTCAACCTAGCCATCGTCACGGGCGGGTTGGGAACAAATTTAAACGAGATAAAGGAATTATTAAAAAAACTTGAAGTATTGCTTATTCCTCCAGAAAAAATTCGACTATTTCTTTATGCGGGAACTCATCGCGATTTTCGTTCTTTTTTCGAGGATTACGCGATGAAGAACAATATTCGAATTGGCAATCTAAACGAAGAAGATGCCCGCATAAGAATTCTTTACGAAGATTCAATTATTGACGCAAACGAAAACCTTATTAAATACATGTTTCCTTGGGCGCACGGAATTATTACCAAACCAAGCGGAGATATGGCTTATGACGCCGTTGCCGCGGGTTGTTTTTTATTTTTTCTTGAACCTTGGGGGGAATGGGAAAATAACGTTAAGAAGATTTTTATCAAATACAAAATTGGTTACGATCTTAAAACCGACGATCCATATCATTATTTTCTCCATCTATTAAACAACGGGCGACTTTCTAAATCCCTCTCTCTAACGCATAGCCTTCCATCCTTGTTTTATTGCGGATGCAAAAATCTTATTAAACTTCAAGAATCTAAAGCCTTCTCCACAAACTCATAAAGTCTTTATCTTGCTAACAATTTGCAATTTTTAGAATCAAGCGGTATTATTTAGCCTCAAATTATGCCAAAAATAAATATGAAAAAGAAATTTTTCCATAAAAATATAAATAATCGTATCGTTGTCTTGAAAAATTTTTTAAATTCCGCAGACGAAAATCAAACAAAACCTCCGCCATCGTCTTTTGATAAATTAAAAGAGTTCGCAAACAAAATCGAGATAAATCGCTCAATTCAATTTAAACAAAAAATGGCAAATTTTCTCAAAAGTCGTCATATCGTTATAATCTGCGGACTATTTATTATTCCTGTTTCCGTTTTAATGTCAAAAAAGACATTTTTAAAACAAATTAATATATCATCAATTAAAAAAACTTCCAAAAATCTTTGCGAGGATCTAAAAATTGAGGGAAAAATTTTATCGACAGGGTGGGAAAAAATCGAAACAACCTCAAGCGGCAAAGTCGAAAAAGTTTACGTTAAGAGAGGAGATAAGATTAGGGAGGGAGATAAAATAACGGATTTGGTTACCGATGAAGGACAAAAATTAAATGAAAAATATTTGGTCTTAAAAAGGAATTTAGAATCGGAGAAAACAACCCTAAAAGAACTGCAAGAAAACTTTAACGATGCTCATTTAAATTTTATGACCAAAGCGGTTTCCAACAACCTTTCTGATTCAGATCCTATTTATATCGAAGAAAAAATAAAAATGGACGAGGCAGAAAAAAAATTCAAAAAACAGCAATCTTTAGTTAACTCCATGGAGGCCGAAATCATACGACTTAGAAGAGAATATGAAAAAGAAGTTTTAACAATTAAGTCTCCGGCCGCAGGCATCGTTGAAAATCTTTTATTATCACCCGAAGAAAAAATATCTCAAAAAATTATCGGCGTTATTAAAACAGAAAACGAGACAATCTTATCTTTTAGTTTTCCTCAAGATTTATTGACAAATTTAACAAACGACTCAATTGAAATCAGTTTTGAAGACTATTCTGATAAAACTTTCTTCGCGAAAATTTTAAATATCGACCAAAATTTGATAAAAATAACTATTCCTCAAAATAATGAACCAATTTTTATATCAATGAAACCAATATTAAACCTTAAAAAATGTCAATTGCCAAAACAACAAGTTCCTGACAATTGCTAAATTCTCGGCTAAGTCTTTTTAAATACTTTCAATTTTCTTACTCATTGACCAAAATTGATATTTTAAAGTTTTGTTATGACAATTTGCATTGCGGCGATGGCAGAAAAAGGAAAAAAGATTGTTATCGCTGTTGATAGAATGATAACAGCCAATTTTCCCATACCTACCGAATTTGAAACAGACGATGTTCCTAAGATTTATAAACTGGCCGATTCAACGCTTGCAATGTCGGCGGGAAGCGCTTTAAACGCGTATGAAGTAATCGGAAAAGCCAAATCTCTCGTCGCCGCTCAACAAATAACTAAAGTTGAACAAATAGCGGAGACGATCCGAAAATCATATCAGGATTATCGGAGACAATTGGTAATTGAAAGATTTTTAGAACCTAGAGGATTAACCCTCGAAGCTTATTACAATATGCAACAAAGATTAACGCCAAATGTCGTTCAAGAAGTGGAAAACCAACTAACTGGATTTAGTTTAGGCGTGGATTTAATTGTCGCTGGTTGTAAAGAAGGCGATGATTGTCATATTTTTACCGTTACACATCCGGGAATACTTCTCTCTCATGATTCTTTGGGTCATGTCAGCATCGGCTCTGGCGCTCCACATGTCACTTATTTTTTTATTGGCTCAAGATATAAAAAATCTTTATCGGTAAAACAAGTCGAAGAAATTGTAAGAGAAGCAAAAAAGAAAAGCGAGGTCGCGCCGGGCGTTGGCAAACAAACCGAAGTTTTAGTTATTCCCGAAGAAGGAAATCTTGTTCCACCGCAACAAATTTAATAAGTTTCATTGCTTTTAAAGAAATTTTTAACAGGAAAAAATGTCTTTCGATGAATTGGGCAAGGACCATATTCATTAATGGCTTTGATATGCTCGGGTGTTCCATAACCAACATGCCTATGAAAACCATACTTAGGATACAGTATGGAAAAATCCTTCATTAAACGATCCCTGGTAACCTTGGCTAAAACTGAAGCGGCCGAAATTGAATAATGAAGCTGGTCGCCTTTTACTATGCAACTTGATTTATAATTCTCCAGCGAGGCTGTTTTTGAACCATCTATTAATACATACGAAATATCAATCATAAATTTTTCCTCTATCTTCTTCAAAGCCATAAGCATTGCTTTCTTAATAGCATTTTGTATGCCAATTTCGTCGATTTCTTCGGCCGAAACAATTCCTACGGCAAACGCGGAAGAAAGACGACAAATTTCCTCAAAAGCTTTTTCTCTTTGACCAGCAGTCATTTTCTTGCTATCGCGAACAATATTCACAACTTGATCTTCTGAATGAATAATAACTGCTCCAACGGTAACCGGGCCTGCTAAAGGTCCCCTTCCAGCCTCATCAATCCCAACAATATTGTCATACCCTTTTTCCCAAAGACTCTTTTCAAGCGAAAGATTTGGAAGTATCATTTTTGGAAAAAACTATTCCGATCAAATTTATTCTATCTGGTAACTAAGAGATACCGTTATAGAAACTTCTGTTGAACCGGGCAGTAATTGGGTAGAAGAATCTTCTTCTGCGATCCCCAACTTTGACCTTGAAAAAGTTGGTAAAATAACATTTCCATTTTTGCTTTCGCTATAATTAACTATTTTGCCTAATTTAAACCCTACAATTTTGGCTGCCTCTTGGGCTTTTCTCTTGGCTTCCGAAATCGCTTCTTTTCTTGCTTCTTCCTCGGCCTTAGTCTTATCCTCAACATCGAAAGAAATATCGCCAATCATATTGCTTCCATTCCTGGTTGATTCGTCAATAATATCATTTATTTTATCAAGATCTCTAACTTTTATAGAAAGATTTACGCTTGCGGTGTAGCCGGAAACTCTTTGCTTACCATTGCTCCAATCGTAAATAGGATTAATATTGTAATTAACAGTTTTTAAATCTTTCTCTTCCACTCCCAATTTTTTTAAAGCTGCAGCCACTTTATTTATTGTAGAATTGATTTTGCTTTGAACAGTTTTAACAGATTTACCGTTGGCCAAAACGCCAACCGTAACATAAGCAATATCGGGCATTACTGAATATTTGCCTTCTCCGGTAACTGTAAATGAATCAGATTTGTTTGTATTAACGCTATTTATAAAAAAAGGAATCGGTCCAACAAGTCGAAAGAAAACAAAAAGAGATATAAAAAATAAAACAAAAGAGAAAAATATAATTTTAATTTGTTTCATAATACTAAATATATTGAAATGTTTTATAAATTGCAAGCGGATCTATTCTAAAAGAGTAGAATAAACAACAAGTCTTTTATCAAACGTTCTAATCTCTTTTTTATAATCGCCGGCGCACGTAATTAAAATCAGTCTTTTCTTGTCTGTATTTCCAACAAAAATTTCGTTTACCTCAAAATTTTCGATTTTATCAAGAATTACTCTCTCAACTTTAAAAATATTTGTTGACCCATCTTCGTATTTAACAAAAATTAAATCATCTTTTTGGATTTCATTTAGTCTATAAAAAACAGCTTGGCCATACGTCCAAACATTATGACCGGCAATAACCGCATTTCCATTTTCTCCGGGTTTTTTCCCATATTTGTACCAACCAACCTTATTTTTTTCGGCGGGAATAATCATGTTGTTTTTTTCATCAAGACCAACAGGCTCAATCTTTGCTTCTAATTCAATTTTGGGAATCAAAATTGAAACTGGGGAAGAATACGAAGGCGATGTTTCTTGTTTAGCAAGGGCTGTTTTTTCAAAAAAAGTAGTTCCCTTAAAAAAGGGGGTAATTGTCAAAATTAAAACAAACAATAAGACTTTTATTTTTTTTATTGCGTTTTTCACCGGAGGCATTATATCAACAAATTTAAAAAAAATCTTTTATAGAAATATTGAAATTTAAAAAATTTTCATTTGTCTTTTTTGCATCATCTGAATTTCTCTTTTTTTAAAAAGTTTTTTCCAATCATCTTTTATTTCTTTTATAAATTCGGACATAATTGTCTTTTTGAATTGCGATTCTTTTGTTTTTTTGCTGTCGCGGTTTATCGCTTTAATTAAATAAAGTTCTTCCTTTGCCCGAGTTACGGCGACGTAAAAAAGTTTTTTTTCTTCCTCGATTTCTGATAGTGTCCCCGTCTTTTTATAAGGTATTAGTCCTTCTTCAAATCCGCAAATAAAAACATGCTTAAACTCCAGTCCTTTGGCGGCATGCATTGTAAGAAGAGTAATTTTATCTGATTCATAATCGTAAAATTCATTTTGTTTAAGTCTTTTATAATATTCCGCAAACCTTTTAAGACCGTCACTGTCTTTATCAAACTGAACGATATTTCCAACAAACAAAGAAAAATCCTCTGTTGAATTTATGTTCCAAATTTCGATAATTTTTTGAACTAATTGACTAAGCGGGAGGTTCAGAAAAACGCGAGTTTGCGATAATTTATCTTGAAAAAGATCTTTGTTGTTTTCTCTTTGTATTTTTCTTAAAAATTCATCTTCCGACTCATCGTTTAAATATAGAAGCAGCAAACAGACAAACTCGATTTCTTTTTCTTCAAAAATCGCTCCTTCGCCGACAACTTGAAAAGGAAAGCCGGATTTATTTAATTTCTTTTTTAATAATTTATTTAAGCTATGGGTTCGATAAATAACGGCAAAATCGGAAAAGCTTGCCGACTTTTCAATATCGGAAACATTAATCAAGTTCGTGCCTCCAATTTTTTCATCAATTGTTTTAATAATAAAATCGGCTTCCGAATATTCATCGTATGTTTCAACTAAAAATATTTCTCCTTTTTGTTCAGAATACGATGAAATATTTGAGGAAAAAATTAAATTGCTTAATGAAACAATATTTTTTGAACTTCGGTAATTTACGTCTAAAGTTTCTTCTTTATAATTGGGAAAATCAGTCTTAAATATATCAAAAATTCTTGCGCTTGCTCCTCTGAAACTATAAATTGATTGAAATGGATCTCCAATTACAAACAAATTATTTAAAGGGGTTAAAAATTTTTTTACAATATTGTATTGAAAAATATTTGTATCTTGAAATTCATCGATTAAGATATAATCAAACATCTCGTTTGCCCTTGTTTTGTTTTTATTTTCTTCGATAAAACGGTCAAATTTAATAATTAGATCGTCAAAATCAATAAAATTTCTTTTCAGCAATTCTTCGTCATATTTTTCAATTAATTCTTTTTCCTGAAAGCTAGCCTCATAAATACCATTTTTAAAATTGCTTATAATTAAAGAAAATTTGTTTAAATTAAATTCTTTAAAATTTGATTTCTCCAGCAAATTCTCTAAAATTTTTTTTCTTTCTTGGTCAGAAATAAGATTAATATTTTGACCATTTTTAATTAAAAACTCATAAGCAAATCCATGAAAAGTATTTACAAAAGGAAGGGTGGAAAGATCCAACAATTTTAGTCTATCTAATATCTCAAAAGCCGCCTTTCTGGTAAAGGTAAGACATAATATTCTTTCCGCATATACTTTTTTATTTAAAATTAGATACGCAATTCTGCCAATTAATGTTTTGGTCTTGCCGGTTCCCGGCCCAGCGTTTACGATATAAGGTCCATCTCCGCCTTCTATTATTTTTCTCTGTTTTAAACTAAGTTCTTCCCAGTATGTCATTTTAAAAAAGTCATCTGACCGCAATAAGGAGTCGTTTTATCTTCGGGCTTGAAGATGCTTATTGTCCCATAAACGCCGTCAAAGCCGGGATTTATATATACATCTCCCTTTCTCATTTTTTCTATCGCTAAAGAATACTCCGAAAATCCGCTTTTTTCTATATCTTTAATCGCAATTTCTCTTAAAATTTCAAACTCAGATCCAAAACTAGAAATCAGTCTATGATAAATTTCCCAAACCGTTTTCGACCCGACTGTAGATTTTTTTACTTCCGCGATAATTTCAATTAATGGAATTATATACTCAACCGATTTGTGGATCTGGGGACGATATTCAAAAGGCCTATCGGATAATTCTGAAACTCGATAATCCACACCAATGGTTAAAGGTTTCAAACAAACAGGGCAAACACCTCCCATTTTTTTAGTTTCCTGAGGAGAAAATCGGACATTGCAGGCTCGATGTCCATCGTAATGATATTTTCCTTCCTGAGGAAAAAATTCAATTGTTCCGATGAGTTTCTGATTATTGGAATAAATTGCGTCTCGAATATCAAGATAATTTAGATCGCAGTTAAGAATAGTGGCTTCGCGTCCAATTTTTTCCGGAGAATGAGCGTCCGAATTCGAAATAATGGTCAGATTATCCAAAAAAGAAAGCCGCCAGTTCATAAATGGATCTGAAGAAAGTCCAGTCTCAATCGATTTTATTTCCGGAGTTAATTCATCAAAAGCTTCTTCAATTCTATCAAACCCGCTTTTTGAACCAAAAAGAGAAAACCAAGGGGTCCAAACATGAGCGGGAATAAACAAAGCTTGCGGATTAATATTTAAGACTATGGACAAAAGATTTTTGCAGTCAACCCCCAATATCGGACGACCATCTGATTTAATATTGCCAATTCGCGAAAATTGATCATTAAGGGCAGAAACCGTGACAAAATCGGGAACGACAATAAGATTATGAACCTTTCTTACCCTTTCATTTTTGCTATAGATATTGCTTATCTCAACGGAAAGAATAAATCTTATATCTTTATTTCTTATAGAAAAGGGTAATTCCTTATCAATTTTACTTGCGATTTCCTCTTTTAATTTAAAAAGCCCAAATTCCGCCGGTTCTAATTTTTCTCTTATTTCGGAAAACCAAACAGGGTGGGTAAAATCTCCAGTGCCGATAATAGAAATTCCTTTTATTTTCCCCCATTTATAAAGTCCTTCTAGCGTTGAATTTTTGCTTGTTCCCCTTGAATAAGAAGAATGGATATGAAGATCCAAAATTTGTTTCATCCTTTTATTATATTATTTATCTCGCGGTTTTAAACTAAAGAATTAGATAAATACCTTTATTAATTTTACCTTTTTCTTACTCTTTTTTGTTATTTTTTAAAAAAATATTATTAAGATTAAATCTATCTATTTGATAAGCGTTAATTTTTTTTGTTGAAAAAGTTTTAAGAAAAACGCAAAAATATAAAAAGGGGCAACAATGTTAATATGGGCTAGTAAGATAACAGGCATTCCAGTTTTTTCTATTAAAGAAGGATTACGGATAGGCGAAATTAATGACGTTATTTATGATCCTAAAAGTCAAAAAGCATTGGCGTTTCTTCTTAATCAATCATCCTTTTCTCCCAATTTTAAATCAATTTATTTATCCGATATTTTAACTTTCGGCAACGACGCCATTATCATTGATTCGTTTAATAAAATTAGGACTTTTCAAAATTCACACGATAGTTTTTTTTTGCTTTCTAAAAAAGAGGAAAGAAAAAGTGCGAAACTTGAGGTAATTGACGAAAATGGGTCTCCAATCGGCCAAATAGTCGATATTTCTTTTGATTCTCGATCCGGCAAAATCGAAGAATTGGAAATTTTTCCGGAAATTGAAAATTCGTCCAAAAAATTAATCAAATTCTCAGATATTGTTTCAATTGCCGGGAGGGCCGCGGTTATCAAAACAAATTCAGACGAAGAAGAACTATCGGAAATCGGTTTACTTCCTGAAAATGAATCTGAAAATTTAAAAGAAAACGAAGAGAGTTCTTTATCTTCTTCCAAAAATGAAAAATTAAAAAATAATGTTTTTGAAGATTTTAAAAATATTTACCGTCTAATTATCTCGGGAATCGTTGAAAAGAAAAAGAAAGACGCCGCCGGAAAGCTACTCTCCAAAACAATAATTCTGCCAAACGACGAAATATTGGCCAGAAAAGGCGAGCTTATCACTTATAAAATTTTGGCTCAAGGAGAGAAAAATAATCTTCTTGATCAAATATTAAAATATGCCGTAAGCGTTCCTCCCTTATTGTTAAAAAATAAGTAAAAACTTTCTTTATTCTTACACCTTTTTAGCAAAAATCCTTTAAACCAAAAATATCTTAGACCGAAGAGGGAGTTATGAAACGAAAAATTGAATTTAATATTTCAAACTTAAAAGAATGTCAGTGCCCAAAATGTCCAGTTGAAATACGAAGTTCCTGCGCCGAAAATCTTCTTGAAAAATCTGAAATAAAACTCTTGCAAAGATCGCTTCCGAATCAAAACGAAACTCCGGAACTTTATTGTTCTTCGGGAAAATCTGCCTGTCTTTTCGATCTTGATCTTAAAAAAACCTGCATTTGCCCAACCTGTCCTGTATGGTCTAAAAATTCTCTGTCCTCAACTTACTACTGTTCTTTGGGAAATTCTGAAGAAAATGGATAATTTATGGAAAATTTTTTTGAGACGCTTGCCAATTTAGGAAATTTTCACTTATTTTTAGAGAGCCTAAAGGACAGCGGACTTTTTTTAACCCTCAACGAAGAAGGACCATTTACCGTCTTTGCTCCTCAAGACGAAGCTTTCTCTTTCCTGCCAAATAATTACATCGATATATTATTTAAAAATAAAAATTTATTAACAAATATTCTCAAATATCATTTAGTCAAAGGAAGATTTACCCTAGAAGATCTCTTAAATCTTTTTTCTTTAGAAACGCTTAATGGACGAAGTCTGGCAATTGACGAAGAAGATGATTCTATCACTGTTAATGAAATATCAATAATCAAACCTGATATAGAAACGAACAATGGAATTATTCATATCATTGACGAAGTATTAATACCAAGATAAAAATTTTTTACTTTTAATTTTTTAATTTAAATTATGTTAGAAGACCAAAATCTCTATGACGCAATTGCCGGTCTTAAGCATCTTAGCAATCTAAAAAAAATAATTGACAAGGCGGAAATGATAAACATGTTTAAAAAAGAAGGGCCGTTTACCATTTTCGCGCCGTATAATGGCGCTTTTGGCTCTTTTACCACTTATGAGCCTGAAGATCTGCTTCATGAATATATTAAAATTACTCTGGAAGAAACGATTGAAAGCAAAGAGTCTGCTGAAAAAATCCTTAAACATATTACAGTTCCCGGCAGGATAACGCTTGACGACTTAAAAAGTTTTGACGTTATTGCGGCTCTTGACGGAAGCAATATCACCCTGACAACATCCAACGGAGCGATTATCGCGGGAAATTCATTTATTTTAAACTATGACATTGAATGTATAAACGGAATAATTCATATAACCGATGAAGTATTAAAACCTACCCCCTAAAAACTTTTTTAAAACTGGTCTTGTTTATTCTTATCCCTTATAATTCCTTTCATAATAATAATTAAAATTGTAATAAATAGAAAAAATGAAATTTTCATCTGTTTTCACCGCAAACGCAAATAAAAATCAAAATAACTTCTGGATTAGATTAAATAAACCAATATTTGGTCTTGCGCCAATGGACGGCGTAACCGACATGCCAATGAGACAAATTCAGATCAAAGTTAAAAAACCAGATATTCTTTATACTGAATTTATTTCCATAGAAGGCTTTGTCCGCAATAGAGAAGCCTTCGAAAGAAAGCTTTCATTTGACGAAAACGAAAGACCTATTATAGTTCAGATTTTTGGATATACGCCAAAAGATTTTTATGAAGCGGTTTTAAGAATTGCCCAAATGGGTTTTGATGGAATTGATATCAATATGGGGTGTCCTTCGAAAAAAATTTTGCGCAAGGGCGGGGGAGGGGCTTTAATCGGAAACAAAAAACTAGCGGGCAAAATCATTGAAAGCTGTTTAAAGGCGCTTTCAGATTCAAAAACATTTTTGCCACTTTCAGTAAAAACAAGAATTGGAAAAAATAAAATTATTACAAAAGATTGGTTATCATTCTTAACAAGTTTTCCTTTGGCTGAAATAACTCTTCATGGCCGACTTTTAAATCAAGGAATTGACGGACCAGTAAATTGGAAGGAAATACAAATTGGCAGAGAAATTGTCCAAAACAAGGGTATTATTTTTCTGGGAAATGGCGGAATTAAATCTATTAAAGAAGCGCGCAAAATTTCCGAAATGCTTCAGCTCGACGGGGTGCTTATTGGTAGGGCCGCTTGCGGCAATCCTTGGGTCTTTAAAGAAAACTATATTCCCGCCAAAAATGAAATATTAGACATAATCTTAGATCACGCAAAATTGGTAAATGACTTTTATCCTCCTGAAAAATTTATAACTATACTTAAACATTTTAGCTGGTATTCAAAAGGCTTTAAGGGAAACAAACAATTAAAACTTGAACTTCTAAAATGTAAAGGCTTAAGGGAGACTGAAAAAACCATCCAAAAATATAGAGAATTTTAGACTACCTACCTTTTGGCTATATAATTTGATAAAATATATTCGTACCAAATTAAGCCGTGGTGGCGGAATGGTAGACGCGCAGGACTTAAAATCCTGTGTCCGCAAGGACGTGAGGGTTCGAGTCCCTCCCTCGGCACCAATAATTAATTTCTTAAAATAAACGGGATGTAGCTCAGTTGGTAGAGCGCACGGTTTGGGACCGTGAGGCCGCACGTTCGAGTCGTGTCATCCCGACTAAATTTGTCCAATTCCTGCTTGATATTGTTAGTTTGCGAACGTAAAGAAAATATAAAGAAAAAAGAGTCGCCCTTGTTCCAACCCTCACGTATACGAACGACACATAAGAACCCCTTGAAAATCGTTGACCTTTTTGATGTCTTCGTATAACCTAATACATAGAAAGAGTATGCATATTAATATTTCAATCCTTGGCTCAAATCCAGTCCTTGAAACGATACAAAAGTAAGTCAAAATTCTTGGCATTTTGCTTGATGATTTAGTCAAAAATAAATTATGCAAAAAGAAGCCAAAGCCAGAATAAAAATCAATGAGTTGCTTCAAAATGCCGAATGGAGATTTTTTGATGACAAAGTCGGAAAAGCAAACATTGTTTTAGAAAACAATGTCAAAATTACGAAGCACACAATAGATGAATTTGGCAACGATTTTGAAAAAACAAAGAAAGGATTTATTGATTTTTTATTGCTTGATGACAAAGGATTTCCTTTTGTAGTTTTGGAAGCAAAGTCGGAAGACAAAGACCCGCTTGACGGAAAAGAACAAGCACGCCGTTACGCTCAATCGCAAAACGTACGCTTCGTCATTCTCTCAAACGGTAATCTTCACTACTTTTGGGATTTGGAGCGAGGAAATCCATCAATTATTACTACTTTCCCAACTTATGAATCTTTGAAGCATTTGGAAACTTTTAAGCCAAGTTTCAAAACTCTTTCAGAGGAAAAAGTTGAAAGCGACTATATCGTCCAAACACAAAATCCAAATTATCAAAAAGACCCTCGCTGGGTTGACGAAACACAAAGATCGAATTTTATTAAAGACCAAGATTTGAAATTTTTGCGCCCTTATCAACTTGCAGCTATTCATGCTTTGCAAGATTCTGCCAAAAGAGGAAACGATCGTTATCTTTTTGAAATGGCAACCGGAACAGGCAAAACACTTGTTTCCGCTGCTGTGATTAAACTTTTTTTGAAAACAGGTAACGCCAAGCGAATTTTGTTTTTGGTTGATCGGTTAGAATTGGAAGACCAAGCCTACAAAAATTTTAAAAAAATTTTGCATAACGATTTTACCTGCGTGATTTACAAAGAAAATCGCGATGATTGGCGAAAGGCGGAAATTGTCGTTTCTACTGTTCAAAGTTTATCGTTTGACAATAAATACAAAAAACTTTTTTCGCCCACCGATTTTGACTTGATAATTTCCGATGAAGCCCACCGCTCAATTAGCGGAAACAGCCGCGCCGTTTTTGAGTATTTTGTCGGTTATAAATTAGGGCTTACCGCAACACCAAAAGATTATCTCAAAAACATTGACCCTAAAAAAATCAGCGAAAAGGACCCAAGAGCTTGGGAACGACGCCAGCTTTTAGACACTTACATAACTTTTGGCTGCTCGTCTGGCGAACCGACTTTTCGATATAGTTTGTTGGACGGCGTAAAAGACGGCTATCTTGTCAATCCGGTTGTCGCTGACGCGAGAACCGAAATCACCACCGAGCTTTTATCCGAAAAGGGCTACTGTTTAACGATAGAAAACGAGGAGGGAATAGAGGAAGAACAAACATTTTTCCAAAAAGATTTTGAACGCAAGTTTTTCTCAGAAAAAACAAATCAGATTTTCTGCAAGACATTTTTGGAAAATGCGCTCAAAGACCCAATTAGCGGCGAAATCGGCAAAAGCGTTGTTTTTTGCGTCAGTCAAAAACATGCTTCAAAAATAACTCAAATTTTAAACCAGTTTGCCGATCAAATTTGGCCCGGCAAATACAATTCCGATTTTGCTGTGCAGGTTACCGCAAATATACCAGAAGCCCAGCAATTTACCATTAACTTTGCAAACAACAACTTAAACGGTCAAACAAAGTGGCTTCCTGGTTATAAATCCAGCAAAACCAGAATTTGCGTAACTGTTGGCATGATGACTACTGGTTACGATTGCCAAGATATTTTAAACCTTTGCTTGATGCGCCCGATTTTTTCACCAACCGACTTTATCCAAATTAAAGGACGCGGAACGAGGAAATACACTTTTCGTTATGTAGACGAAAACAAAGAGGAAATAAAAGCGGAAAAAGAAACTTTTAAACTCTTTGATTTTTTTGCCAATTGCGAATACTTTGAAGAAAAATACGATTATGACCAAGTTTTAAAATTACCAATTAAGGCTGGAGCCGGTTCAGGCAACGGTGGTTCTGGAATAAATGTTGACGAGGTAACCATTTTTACTCCCGACCTGCTGAAAACTTTATCGGAAACGCCCATTGGTCTTGCAGGCATGAAAATTGACTGGAAATTTTTTGAAAAATTTGAACACACTGTTAAAAACGATCCGGTAGTAAAGCAAAAATACGAGCAAGGCGATGTTAAAGGCGCGGAAGAATATATCAAAAACGAAATTTTTGATAAACCGAAGGATTATTTCAATTTGGAAAAACTACGCAAAGCAGTGAATGCTGATCGCCGCATAACGCTGAGGGAGTTTATAGAAAAAATCTTTGGCAGTATAAAGAAATTCAAAACCAAAGACGAACTTTTGGAGGAAGAATTTGAAAAGTTTGTGGCAATTTACAAGCCAGATAATAAATATGCTTTGCTTATTAAAAATTATCTCAAAGCCTACATTACCGACCCAGAAATTCGCGACATTGTGGAAACCAAGGAATATAGCCGTTTTGCCACTAATCCAAAAGTTACATTGAAGGACTTCCGCGACTTAAATGGCTGGCGTGAAGTCGTGCCGGAATATGTCAAAGATTATGTGTCAATTAACACCTTTATGTAATTCAGCCCATTAGAAAGGTAAATATGCTAAATCAAGAAACAAAAAGAAAAATTGACTCTGCCAGAGATATTTTAGTTGGCAAAGTGCCGGACCCCAAAGCCCAAGTTGAGCAAATCACCACCGCGTTGATTTATAAGTTTATGGACGATATGGACAAAGAGGCGCAGGAGCTTGGGGGCAAGGCGCGTTTTTTCACCAACGGCTACGAAAAATACGCTTGGACAAAAGTAATGGATTCAAGAATTGGCGGGCAGGATCGCTTGAATCTTTATGTTGAAGCCATCACTACTTTAAGCCAGAATCCTCACCTGCCCCAACTTTTCCGAGATATTTTCAAGGACGCCTTCTTGCCATACCGCGACCCCGAAACTCTGAATTTATTTTTGAAAGAAATTAACGGATTTACTTATGACCATAGCGAAGATTTAGGCGACGCTTTTGAATATTTGCTTTCAATTCTTGGCTCGCAGGGCGATGCCGGACAATTCCGCACACCCCGACACATTATTGATTTTATTGTTTCAATTGTTGATCCAAAGAAAGAAGAAACAATACTTGACCCCGCTTGCGGTACAGCTGGATTCTTAATTTCTGCATACAAACATATTTTGAAACAAAATCACAATAAGCCACTAACTCCCGATGAAAAGAAAAAGTTGATGGAAAATCTTGTCGGCTATGACATTTCGCCTGATATGGTGCGTTTATCCCGCGTAAATATGTATTTGCACGGTTTCCCCGAACCAAAAATTTATGAATATGATTCTCTAACAAGCGAGGATAAGTGGGAAGAAACTTTTGATGTAGTAATGGCCAATCCGCCATTTATGACGCCAAAGGGGGGTATTCGTCCACATAAAAGATTTGCAATACAAGCAAGTCGAGCAGAGGCTTTATTTGTTGATTATATTATCGAACATCTTTTATCAAACGGTCGTGCCGGCATCATTGTGCCAGAAGGAATACTTACAAATGATAGTGCTTTATACTACAAACTTAGGCAACTTTTAATTGACAATGGGCTTTTTGCTATTGTTTCCCTACCTATCGGCGCTTTCAATCCATATAGTGCAAATATAAAGACAAGCATTTTGTTCGTTAATCGTGCCATTGTTAATAAAATTAGCAAAATACTATTTTTTAGGGTAGATAGTGATGGTTTTGATTTGGGAAGAAATAGAAATCCAGTTAAAGATAATGATTTGCCGAGTGCGGTCGAGGCTATAAAGATCCATCTTGACAATATTATTAACAATTCTTCCCAAAGAATTAAGAACAAAAAAAGCATGATTATTTCAAAAGCTGAAATTCTTAACCGAAAAGACCATATTTTATTAGCTGATAGATATGAAGCCATAAAAAATGGCAGTAATGCTTTATATTATAAAATCAATGATCTTTTTGAAGTTGAAAAAGGTGATCTTCAAAGTTCAAAAAATATCGATGGACAGTTTAATTTTATTACCGCCTCAGAAACTTGGAAAAAACATAATAAATATACACATGATTGCGAAGCAATAATCTTTGCAATGGGCGCTTCTGGTTCTCTTGGTCGCACTCATTATGTGAATGGTAAATTTATTGCAAGCGATTTATGTTTTATTCTTACTCCGAAAAAGAATTCTGATAAACCAGTAAATCTGAAGTTTTACTATTCATATTTCAATTTAATCAGAGAAAAAATCGTTCGTGATCTAGCCAAGGGAGCTGCGAAAAAAGCTATAAATGCAAAGGACTTCAAAAATTACAATTTACCGTATCTGCCAATTGAAGATCAGAACAGAATTGTCGATGAAATAAAAAGGATAAATGGGCTTATTGAAATTGAACAAGCTGAAATAAAAAAACACGAAAAGAAAATTGCTGATTTTAATGAAGAAATTAGCAACAAAATATTATCTGTTGAGAGATAAAAATGTTTATCAAATCTCTAACAATCAAAAATTTTCGTTGTTTTGGGAAAGGAGTAGACGGAAACGGCACGACGATTAACTTTAATAACGGCCTTACCGCTTTTATTGGCAGAAACGGAAGCGGCAAAACCGCTATTTTGGAAGCCCTGAATTTTTTGATTGGCTCAGATTATTTACCAACAAAGATTAGCGAGAAAGACTTTCATAACGAGGCGAAAGATATAAAAGACGAAATTGTAATTGAGGGAGAAACGGAAAAGCCGTTTTTCACAACCCTTGATGTCCGTTCCAGCACAAATCAACTTGAAACAATTATTATTCCCTGCAATAAAATCAAACTCACGATTAAGCGGCGAGAAAAACCGGAAAAAGTTTTAGATGATCCTTTTATCATCAATAAGTATGTCTTGCCGATTGTTAACGATATTAATGAAAGTATTTATGAAGAAAATGAAAAAGCGCGCAAGGCCTCTCGGATTAGCCAAATCAAGGAAGGTTATACCGTTTTTTACAAACTCAAAGACGGGCAAGAGCGTAATGCCAAAGTAATAAGTTATCAGCTTATTTACAATCCAAACCGCCTGACAAAATGTCCAAAATCTTACTATCTCTCAAAAGACCGCGACGATGATGTTTCCGGCAATTATTCTCTTATCGCGAAAATTTTAACCGACCTACATTGGAAATATAAGAAAAAACAGACCGGCGGCGGAAACACCATATCCAGCCAATACGACACACTTGCCGGATCGTTGCGGGGCATTGTGGACGAAAAGAGCGTATTGATTGACGGAATAAACGAAAAAGTAAAAGCGATTTGTTGTGATGATAAAAATTTCCAGATTGATTTTATTGATATTGACCAACCTTATAAATCAGCTTTCCTTGCGAAAAGGGAAGGTGAAAAGCTGCTTTTGCCCGATAATCTCGGCTCCGGTTTCAATATCTTGATTGCTTACGCGCTTTTTGCCTATGTCGCCGACCAAGAAAAAATTCCGATTGTTTTGATAATTGACGAGCCGGAACTACATCTGCACAGCGATTGGCAAAAGAAAATGTATGAGGTTTTTACTAATCAAAGAGGCTTACAATTCGTTTACTCCACTCAATCTGAAAATTTTATTTCGCTGAAAAACTGGAGACAAATCCGTTTAATTTCTGATTTTCAGGTTTTTCCAAAAGAGGATGTTCTACAAGAACAAATTACCGCAACCGATGGACAAAATGGAACAAGAGCGGATTATCTTGATGATTACGCGACGAAAAATCTGCATATCAGCGCAATTTTGCGGGAAAATCTTGAACTGTTTTTTACCAAAAAATGTATTTTGGTTGAAGGACCTTCGGAAAAATACGGCCTGCCTAAACTTTTGAAACTTTCTGGCTGTGATATTGAAAATTATCCCGTTTCAATAATTCCAGCGTGGGGCAAAACAAAAATTAAATATTACCAAATGATATGTAAAGTTTTTGGCATAGATTACTATACGATTTACGACAATGACAAGGCGGAAGACGATGAACCAACAAACGAAAACACGGCTATTGAAAATAATGCCGAAAACGGAAAGATAAAAAAAATTTCTCCAAATTTTGAAGCAAAACTTGGAGTGACCGGAGATGACAAGAAGTTTCAAAAGTTGGTGAAAAAGATCGATGATATAACCGATACAAAATCTTTGGATCAAGAAATTAAAACTTGTTTAAGTAATCTAAAAACCTTTATTGAAAGCTAAAATTTTTTTTAAAATGGATCTAATCGAATCTCTCACAACCCAATTTGAATTCTCGCTGTCGTTCAGAAAACATTTTTGGGTTTCCAACAGATAATCAAAAAGGAAGTGGGTTTGAGGGAAAGTTTTGCAGACTTTTTTTACCGTTAGGCAACGAGACACTAGGGACAAGTTTCTTCCTTTTAGGACAGAAACTCTTGTCCAAAAAGGTTAGCGCTTCATTTAGTAATTGCATTATAAATTGCAATACCTTTTCTTACATCAAAACCAATCTTGTCTTTTCCAGATTGAATTTCTTGCTCAAATTAACTAAAATATCCTAAGTAGAATAAGCGGGATTAGTTGAGCGGTTCAACGCCACCCTTCCAAGGTGAAGAGACGGGTTCGACTCCCGTATCCCGCTCTTTTTTCTCTAAAAAATAGATCACAAAATTTTTTAAAAAACCTTAAGCCGCTGTAGCTCAACGGATAGAGCAGTTCCCTTCTAAGGAAAAGGTTGAGTGTTCGATTCACTCCAGCGGCACAAGATAAAAAAATAATTATTTGTATCTATAAAGGTAGACCGATCCTTCTTTTTTTTCTGGTTCCCAAGTGGGGAAGGGGAAATAATTAGAAACAACCCTTGAGCCCGGTTTTAATTCTTTCTTTAATTTAATTTCCAAACGATTCATTATACTGGTAATTCCATATATCGCAACAATGTCAAAAGGCCGAAGATCAACATCCCAAAAATTCTGACAAAAAACATGGACATTTTTCGAAAGTCCTTCTTCAAGAACTTTTTTAATTGCAATTTCTGCTCGATTTTTATCTATTTCATATCCATAAGCCTCAGCGCCGGCTTTGGCTAAAGCAATAATCACTCGTCCATCTCCGCAACCTAGATCAACGGCTTTCTCCCCCGGCTTTACTTGAGCGAGTTCGATCATTTTTTTGAGTCTATCGTCGGAAGTGGGAACAAACGGAATATCTGAACCGACAGCCATAAACCTCCTTATATTTAGCGAAACTATTTATTTTTAGACAAATTCTTTTTTCTTTGATCTTTGTGTTTGGGCTCGTCAGCCGTTTCTTTTAAGTGATTCCGACGATCTTTTTCGTCCCTCGCTTTATACCCGCAAGCCGGACACAACCAATCCTTCATTGCTTTCACCTCCGCCGCCAATAACTTTTTATAAATATTAAAAATAAGATGGTCGCGCTTTTATTTAAAATAAACACTTGTTATTAAGAAAGCGAAAAAGAAGGGGTAAGAAATATGAAATATCCTAAAGCCTTTAGAAATTGCGCTGGATTTGATAAAATAAATTTACTTGGTGAGTGTAGCTCAGCAGTTAGAGCGCCTGCCTGTGGAGCAGGAAGTCGGGGGTGCGAATCCCCTCACTCACCCCAATTTTCAATCATTACGTAAACTATTTCAATTCTCTTAATTTATAATTTTCGATTCGTTCATAAGCTTTGCGCAGGGTTTCTTTTACCTCCTCGTGGGTCGCCACCCGCATCGCCTCATCTAAACTAAACCACTTTCCTTCTAAACCTTCTTTATCCATCTCTATTGTTTGTTCTTTAACCGAAGAAAGAAGTCTTGCTGTATAAAAATAAACTCGCTTTTCTATTAATTTATCTTCTTCTTTAAAAGAATAAGTAATAATATTAACAGGGTCTGAACCAAAAATAACAAAACAACGATATCCAGTTTCTTCAAAAATCTCTCTTGCCGCCGCGTCTAATATCCCTTCACCCTCCTCAATTCCGCCCTTTGGAAGCAACCATTCACCTCTTTTCTTCTTTTGAATCAAATATACGCAAGAATATTCACTATCAAACAAAACGCCACCAGCTGATTTTCTAATCATCTTTCATCACCTCCTTAAGCAAAATTTAATACATCTTTTGACTGATTAAGATAAACATTTTTTATCTTTTTTCCCATAAAGTTGAATTTCTAGCTCTTCTTTGTCTCCAATTGTCAAAAGTTTAATTCCTTTCTGCTCAAGATTTATTCTTTTCTTTTTGTCAATAATTAATGAATTTTCAAAAACAGCCATTATTTCTCTCAAATTATCATCGCTCGCAATTCGATTAATTGAATAACTATTGCAAGAAAGACAGCAATGAACAATCATAATCTCTCCTTTCCTAACGTTTCCATATTTGTCAATTCTTTCTTTTTTAAAAGTTAGACCAATTGGTTCCATTAAACCGAGACAGGAAGATTTTCTATCGCCGGAATTTATATCAACATGTTTAGACCAAAGACAAAAAGGACAATGATTCCTATGTCGAGTCCCCATAAAAATAGTAACGGGAACCTTTTTAAAACAATGTTCGCATAAAAAACTTTTTACCATTTAAATTAATTATATCTTTTTATATAAAACATTTCTGAAGAAGTTACGATACATTTGAGACAATGAAAAGATTTGCCAGCAGATTTTCATCACTTAAGATACATTCTTCCCAAGTTTAAGAAATGGCAGTATCGTGCCCTTATGATCACGATACAG
>Ga0073932_1002812_pt1 | contig 25490 bp, 15 predicted proteins | sample DewCreD2012metaG_FD_76967 | JGI IMG/M metagenome (GOLD analysis project Ga0073932, IMG submission 76967) | Hot spring sediment bacterial and archeal communities from British Columbia, Canada, to study Microbial Dark Matter (Phase II) - Dewar... ...
GCGTTGTTGAAGGAGATGCAGGTCAAGCCGGTGATCGAGAACCGGAGGCTGTGGAAGGACCAGAGCGAGCAGAGGCTGCCGGGGCACGATGGCAGCCGCAAAGTGGCGTTCCGGAGCGTTCAAGAGCCCGCTAAGCCGCTGCCGATGGCCTCCGCCTGCTTCGCCGCGCCCCGTGATCATCCTTCCTCCCCAGACTGAGGGGTACAACGCAAGCGGCTCGGACAAACGGCAGTCGATTATCGTGTTCGCCGAGGCCGCGCGTCTCGCGTGCATCTGGGGCGAAGAGTGCAGATCCGACTCGACGGAGGGACGAGCGGCTTGGCGGACCGCCCGGATTCTAGCCGCCGACAGACCTGAGCCACGGTTGCGAAGTTGGTGCAGTTCGTAAGGCCTTGCGGAAACCATCGTTATCGGCTGCTGGAAACATCCGATCTCTGCGATGAGCCGTCTGAGAACGACCTAGACCATGGCTCGGAACGGATCTCCAACTCAGGCCTGCTGGCTGACAGCGTCGGCCCCGCCAGCGGAGCGACAAACCGTTAGCAGAGGTCCCGATCTTCCCATCTTAACGAAAATGCATCTGCTTTCGGTTTCCCCACGCTGGCGTAAGGTGCGACGCCAGCGGCTCCATCAGGGGGGGCCCCAAGCTGCTCGCCTGCGACCGGTTCAGGTATCGTTGAGCCGCTGTTCGCGGCATTCCTTGGTCGGTAACCACCTGTGCCTACGGCTTGGACAATGACGCGTTCTGCGCCGGCGAAGTGCCCCATGGTCCGCAAATCGCCACGTCATCACTCGCACGCAGAGGTCTCCGGAGTTTGTCACGGCGATCCTTGGGGCCTCTCGACCACTGAATGATCCACCGCCGCGCCCAGCCGCATCCACAGCAGCAGCGGGCGGAGCGTGGCCGTGGACAGGCCCCGGTGCAGGGAGGAGCGGTCGGCGGCCACGCCCACGATCCACGGCATGCAGATGCACCCGGCGTTGCCCAGGGCGGCCAGGAGGGCAAACATGGATGCTCCACCGAGCGGGTACCGGTCAGCCCGCCCTGGCCGCCCAGGTCAGCGCTGAGCGTGGTCAGGAACACGGGCATCAGGTTGATGGCGATGGCCAGGCACATCATCGCCGCTTAGCTCAGACCGACCGCCAGGTTCACGGATCGTCCTGTGGCCATTGGGCCGGCATCATCGGCGGGGAACGCCGGCGGTCCACCGTCGAGGCCACGCCACGCACGTCTGTACACGAGGAAGCGGTGCCGGCGCTGAGAGCCGGATGAAGACGACCCGCGGTCAGCCGGGCTCAGAGCGACCGGCACGGCCGTTGACCAGGGCGTACAGCACCGGAAGGACCAGCAACGTCAGCGCCAGTGAGCTGACCATTCCGCCGAAGATCACCGCCACCAGCGGACGCTGGATCTCGCTGCCCGCGCCGCTGGACAGGAGCATCGGCGTCAGGCCCACGAGTAGCGTCAGCGAAGTCATCATCACCGGGCGCACACGCCGACGGCATCCGGCCGTCACCGCCTCGCGCAGGCCCAGGCCCTGCCTGCGCAGCTGGTCGATGAAGCTGACGAGGATCAGCGCCCCGCCCACGTCGGCTCCGAAGAGGGCGATGAAGCCGACGGCGGCCGAGACGCTCAGGTTCAGGTCCAGCAGCCAGATCGTCAGCACGCCGCCCACCATGGCCGAGAACAGGTTGGTCATCACCAGCAGGGCGCTGGTCAGCGACTGCAGCGACATGAACAGCAGCACGAACACCAGGAAAATCACCACCGGCACCACCACCGACAGGCGGGCCATGGCACGCTGCTGGTTCTCAAACTGCCCGCCCCACGCCAGGCGATAGCCCGTCGGAAGCTGCCGCTCGATGTCGGCCAGTTTCTCGCGTGCCTCGGCCACGAACGAGCCCACGTCGCGCCCGCGGACATTGCACTCGACCAGCAGCCGGCGCATCGAGTCCTCCCGGCTGATCTGAGCGGGGACCTGGGCCTCCTTGATCTGGGCCAGGTCCGCCAGCGGCACGTTGTAGCCGGCCGGCGAGCGGACCATCAGTTGGCCGATCCGCTCAGGCGTGTCGCGCTTGTCTTCCGGGAAGCGCACCAGCACGTCAAAGCGCTTCTGGCCCTCGAAGACCGTCGTCGCCACCGTGCCGCCAACGGCCGTCTCGATCAGTGCGTTGATGTCCTGGGCGTTGATCTTGTGGCGGGCCATGGCCGCGCGGTTGTGCCGCACCTCCAGTTGGCTGAAGCCGGAGACCTGCTCGATCTTCACATCCTCGGCTCCGTCGATGCCCGCCAGGACGGGAGCGATCTTCTCGCCAATCTGCCGCAGGCGGTCCATGTCGGTGTCGTTGCTGATGATCTTGATGGCCACGTCCGACTTGATCCCGCTGATCAGCTCGTTGACGCGGAGGGCGATCGGCTGGGAGAACGCCGGCCGGATGCCGGGGATCGCCGAAAGCTCGATGTTGATCTGCCGGACCAGATCGCCCTTGGTCGTGCCCCTGGGCCACTGCTCCCGCGGCTTGAGCATGATCAGAAGATCGCTCTGCTCGGGGCCCATGGGGTCCTCGGAGATCTCGGCCCGGCCGGTCTTGGAGACGACCGTGACGATCTGCGGAAACCTGGCCATCAGGCGCTTCTCGATCTCGGTGCACTGGGCGGCCGATCCCTCGACGCTGGCCGTGGGCAGGCGCACAACGTTGATTGCCAGAGCGCCCTCCTCCAGCGGCGGCAGGAACTCCGTGCCCAGCCGCGGCACGAGCGACAGCGCCGCGACGACGATGGCGGCCGCGACGGCGACCGTGATCCACCGGCCGCGCATCGTCAGCGACAGCGCCGGCAAATACAGCCGCTCGATCGTCCGCACCAGCGGGTTGCCGCGTTCCGATTCGGGCCGGCGCTTGACCAGCGCTGCGGCCAGGGCCGGGATCACCGTCAGCGTGATTGCCAGCGAGCCGACCAGCGCGTAGATCATCGTCAGCGCCAGCGGCCGGAACATCTTGCCCTCGGTCGATTGCAGCGAGAACAGCGGCACGCACACGACGATGATCAGCAGGAACACAAAAGTGACCGGCCGAATCACCTCGCGGCTCGCCTCGTAGGCGATCTCCAAACGCGACTGGGCCGACCGGGCCTTCTCGCGCATGTGCCGCGAGATGTTCTCGGTGATGACGATCGCGCCGTCCACGACCATGCCGATGGCGATGGACAGGCCGCCCAGGCTCATCAGGTTGGCCGTCACCCCATGCCAGCCCATGAGGATGAACGTCGCCGCGGCCGTCAGGGGCAGCAGCAGCGCCACGATCAGCGCAGCGCGGATGTCCCAGAGGATCAGGAACAGCACGATGACGATCAGCACCACGCCCTCGCCGATGGCCCGTGAGACTGTGCGGATGCAGGCCTGGATGAGGTCGGTGCGGTCGTAGAACGGGTCGATCCTCACGCCCGGCGGCAGCGACTTCTGGATCTCGGGGATGGCCGCCTTCACGCGATCGACGACCTGCTTGGAGTTGGCCCCCTTGAGCATGATCGCCATGCCGATGACCGCCTCGCCCCGTCCGTCGCGGGTCACCGCGCCGTTGCGGGTCTGGTGGCCGAGCCGCACCTGCGCCACGTCGCGCAGGTACACCGGCGAGCCGTCCTCGGCTTTGAGGACGATGCCCTCGATGTCAGCGATGTCGCGGATCAGGCCCTGCGAGACGACGTTCATCTGCTCCCAGTCCTGCACGAGGAATCCGCCGCTGGCGTTGGCGTTGTTGGCGGCGATGGCCTCGACGATCTCCGCGGCAGTGAGCTTGTACTTCAGCAGCAGGTCCGGGTCGGGCACCACGTGGAACTGCTTCACAAACCCGCCGAAGCTGTTGACCTCGGTGATGCCTTCAAGCCGGCGCAGCTGCGGCGCGACCAGCCAGTCCTGCAGCGTGCGCAGGCCGACCAAATCATGGTCGCTGCGGACCAGGGCCGCGTTGCACTCGGCACAATGGCCCTCGATGCGCGACCAAGCCGTTGTGTGCCGGGGGCAGTAGTAGCCGGATTCCAGCGCGTACTGGTAGATCTCGCCCAGGCCCGTCGAGATCGGCCCCATCTCCGGCTCAACGCCCTCGGGCAGCTTGTCGCGGGCGGCCGCCAGGCGCTCAAACACCACCTGCCGCGTGAAATAGGTGTCGGCGTCGTCGTCGAAGACCACGATCACCTGCGACAGGCCGGCCTTGGACGCGCTGCGGACCTGCCGGACCTTCGGCAGGCCGCCCATCTCCAGCTCGATGGGCGCGGTGATCAGCCGCTCGACCTCGCTGGGCGCAAGCCCTGGCGCTTCGGCCAGGATCATCACCTGGACGTTGGTCACATCCGGGAAGGCGTCGATGGGCAGCTTCTGCCAGGCCAGCACGCCCGCGCCCAGCAACACCAGCGCCGCCAGGACCATCAGCATCCGCTGCTTGAGGGAGAAGCGCAGGATCGCTTCGAGCATCGGCAACTCCTATCGATCAGTCCGCGCAGCCCGCGCCCATCTTGGCCCGCAGCACGTCACTCTTGAAAAGGAACCCGCCGCCGGCCACGACCTTCTCGCCTGCCGAAAGGCCCTGGCGGATCTCGACCATGTCCCCCTGATGCTGGCCGACGGTCACATCGCGACGCAGCCACAGGTCATCCTTCCAGTGCACGAAGGCAAAACTACGTCCCTCGTCGCTGAGCACCGCCTGCCGCGGCACCAGCGTAACCTTTCGGCCGTCGGTCAGCGGGATGGCCACGCTGGCGAACATCCCCGGCCGAAGCCTGCCCTCCGTGTTGCCGACCTGCACGCGCACCTTGATGGTCCGCGTGGACTCGTTCACGGCGCTGTCCAGGAGGTCCACCACGCCCGCGAACGGCTCGGCAAACGCCGCCACCGTGACGCTGGCTTGGGGCTTGTCGCCCCTGGCCAGGCGCTCGTGCAGCGGCCCCAGGTCGCGCTCGTACAGGTCGCACCAGACCCAGACGTTGGCGGTGTCGGCGACCGTGAACAGGCACTGCGACGGCTCAACAAACCGGCCCTCGGTGATGTTGCAGGCGGTGACGATGCCCGCTCGCGGCGCGGCGATCTGCACTTGGGCGAATCGCCCGTTGTCCTGCAGCTGAGGGATGGCCCGGATGGCTTCGTGGTCCAGCCCGAACACGTGCAGCCGCTGCTCGGCCGCGCTGAGCCGGGCCTCGGCCAGCCGCGACGCGGTCTGCGACTTGAGCAGGTCGAGCTTCACGTTGAGCTGGATCTCCTCCAGCAGCGCCGCGTACTCGCCCTGGGCCGTCTGCATCTCCCGCTCGGCGGTTTCCAACTCGGCCTGGCTCGACGCCTGCCTGGCCAGCAGCGTCTTCTCACGTTCCAGCACTGTCCTGGCCTGCCGCAAACGAGCCAGCGCGTTCACCAGCTTTGATCGCCACTCGCCCAGCGCCTCGGCCGGCACTTCCGCGGCGGACTGCTCCCGCGAGGATGCCAGGATTCTCTCCAGCGCGCCGCTCACGGCCACCTGTCGGCTGTGCTCCTGCCGGGCAATCTCCGCCGCCGTCAGCGCCTCCAGGTATGCCGCTTTGGCCTCGCCAAACTCCGTGGATTGGATGACGGCGAGCACCTCGCCGGCCTGCACCCGCTGGCCCAGCTGCGCCCTGACGCCGACCACCCGCCCGGCGGCCGGCGGCAACACCTCCACCACCGCAGTCTGGTCATGCTGCACCTCCCCGGTCAGCCGAAGCACCCGTTGCAGCTCGCCTTCCTGCACTGCGACGGTCTTGGTGAGGGCATCGCTCACCGACGGCTCAACTTTCACCACGCCCAGCTCGTAGCGGCACTCCGCGCAGTCGATCTGCCGGATGTCGTGCTCACAGGTTTTCTTCTCGATCTCCTCGGTGGAGAGGTTGCCGGCCGGCCCGCGGCCGTGCCCGTGTACGTGGTCATGGTCATCCTGGACCGGGGATGGGGTCGTGGGCTCGTTTGCGTTGGCCTCATCTCCGCAGCCGTGATCCGTGCAGCCTGCCTGCGGCTTGGCCGCGTGTTGATGGTTCCCCGCTGAGAACACTCCGCTCCGCCAGGCCGTGACGGCACTGAGTGCCATCACGGCACCGATGCCAACGGCGATGTACTTTGCCTTGCTCGCCATGTTACTGCTCCTGCGACGCGAGGGTCGCTGCTGGTTGTGTGGTTGACTTGATCTGCATGATCGACTCGATGCTCTGGCCGACCAGGCCTTCGATGTCGGCCACGGCCGCGGCGTACTCGGCCAGCGCGTCAAGCTGCTGGAGGCGCGCGTGAAACACGGTGCGCTGGGCGTCCAGCACGTCCAGGTAGGGAATCTTGCCTTCGCTGTAGCCCGCCGATGCGACCTCGAAGGCCTTCGTCGCCTCGGGCACTACGCTTGTCGTCAGGATCCCCCAGCGGGCGCGGGCCGACGCCATCGCCTCATACGCATCGGCGATCTCCGTCAGCACCCGAGCCCGCGTGGCCCGCTGCTGCTCGTCGCCGCGGGCCAGATCGTACTGGGATTCCTTGATGCCGCCCTGGTTGCGGTCGAAGATGGGAATGGGCATGGAGGCCCCAACGGCAAACCCGTCGGCCGCGTCCTCGCCGCGGGCATCCTCGCGCTTGTAGCCGCCGCCGATGGTCAGGTCGGGGATCGCCTTGCGCTTCTCCAGCCGCACCACCGCCTGCCGCCGCTGCATCTCGGTGGTCCAGCGGGCCACTTCCGGGTTCTGCTCCAGCAACCTGAAGACCTGCTGCACCGACGGGATCTCGCCGCCCGCCTCAAGCCGTCCCTCGGCGCGGGCGAATGCCGGCGAGGTGCCTCCCCACATCGCGGCCAATCGCTGGCGTGCGGCCTGCAGCGCCTGGCGGGCCTGCGCGAGGTCCGCCTGCACCGTGCCCAGCTCCACCTTCGCCTTCATCTCTTCCAGCGGCGAGGCCTTGCCGCTGCGGACTCGCTCGGAAGCCAAATCAGTCAACTTCTGCGAAAGGCCCGCGATGTCCTCCACGAGCTTCAGCCGCTCCTGGGCGGCCACCGTCGCCACGAACGCCCGCGTTGTGTCCGTATAGACCCTGATCCGCCGGGCCTCCCAGTCCCAGCCGCTCAGGTCGCGGTCCAGCAGGGCAACCTGCTTCTGCCGGGACAGTTTGTCGCTCAGGAAGATCACCTGTCCCAGCGACAGCACGCCCTCCACGACGCGCGGGCTGGCCACCGATTCCAGCTCGAAACCGATCTCCGGGTTGGGCGGCAGGCCGGCCTGGATCGCCCGCGCCTCGGCCATACGGACTTCCCACGCGGCCGCGGCTAGATCGGGGCTGTGCAGCATGGCCAGAGCCAGCGCCTGCCGCAGCGTCAATGGGCCGGTGGGCTCGGCTACCTCGGCCGGACGGGTCGCGGACTTCGCCTCAACCGGTGGCCGAAGCGTGGCCAGATCGCTGCCCAGCGGCCGCATGGGCTGCCAACCCTTATCTGCAACATCCGCCGTGCAGCCGGCCATGAAGACCAGCGCCATGCACAGCGGCGGCCAGCCTGACGGCTTGCCTGTCATGTGAACGCTCGCTTTCAACCGAACAGAAGGAGTTGCCGCGCCGGCGCAAAGGCCTGGGCGCAGGCACGTACTGTGGCGGTTGACGGCGCAGTCACGCCGCAACACGCACCGACGGCTGAATGTCGAGGGGAATCACACGAGCAGCACGATGCTGCGCAGGCCCGGCGGAAGCGGGTTGAGGTGCGGATCAGGTAAGCTTGCCAACTCCAGCGCCCGAATGGGGTCCTGGGCCAGCCAGAGGCACGGCAGAGGCATCGCTGCGTGGTCGAGCCAGTGGTGGCCCACCCAGTCACGAGGATCGGTCGGCCGTGTCAGCAGCGGAAGCAGTAACAGGTCCGCGCAGGGACCGCAGTCGGCATCCTGTTCCGTCAGGACGGCAGCCTGCGGATCGACTTCAGTCTGTGGCAGGCGATCGCAGCCGGCCGGCTCGATGGCGAAATGCCCATCGGCACCGATACAGAGCACGCCCTCGCCCAAGACGCCGTTGGCCAGAGCCGACAGCGCCACGGCAAGAGTCACCAGGATGCGAACTTTGGGCCACAACGCGGTATTGCCTCTGGCAATCTTCTAGCCGTCCCGTCGCATGGAATCAAGCGTGGGTGTTGGTTGTGGCCATCCGCACCAACGCTGTCGATGAGGTCGGCCCCTCAGGACAACCAACCTGCTAACACGGCTGGGCGCAGGGGCGGTGCAGACGAATGTCCACCGTCGCGGCGTTGCCACGCGCGTTCCCAAATGGAGAAATGATCCCGCTGCTGGCCGCGTCCGGACATTGTGTCCGGCACTTCGGTGCAGTGATCGCCGGACATCATGTCCGGCGGAGTGAGCAGGCATGCCGATGTCCGGCGCGCCGGCACCCCAGCTGCTGGAAGGCCGGCTGCTGGCTCTCTTTGGGCCTCAGGAGCGATCCTGCGCCGCGCGACGGCCCCGATACCCATCCAGCTGCATGCGCGCCCGACGGCACGGCGCGGTCATCGCGTAGCGGGCTTCAGCACAGCCAGTACTCGGTGGCCACCTGCGTCGTTTCCTTTGCCACCCGCGAGGCGCGCCGGCACTTCGAGTATGTGCCACCAGTGTCAACACCCGCCGCCGTCGCGTTGCTCACTGGCCACGTAACGCGGAGTCGTGGCCAATCCGCCCCAGCTGTCCGGCTTGTGGTTGGCCTCGAAGACCTGACGCAGCTTCGGGTCGTGGTTCACCAGCGCCGTCCATAGCACGCCCGGTGAGTTCTTCCACCGATCGTCGGGCTTGCCGCCGTCGATCCGCTGGAACTTCGCCCCCTGCACCTGCTGGTCCCACATGTAGTCCCGGTTGGTGGCGATGAGCCGGTCGATGTCGCGCTGGTCGAACACCAGCCCGTGCTCGAACGCCGCCACCATCCCCTCCACGTCGATGCCGTAGTAGCCGCCGTTGGGATGCACGCCCACCCAGTGCCGGGGCTGGCCGTCGGGCTTGTAGTCCCACGGGCCGGCCGGGTCCCAGTAGTTCCACACCAGGAACCTGCCCTCACGGAGGCGCAGGCGCGACTTCATCTCGGCGAACCACTTCTCGGCCCGTTGGCGGTAGATGAGCTTGCCGGTGACGTCGGCCATCGCCAGGAGCCACAGGGCCACGGCGTTCTGCTTATTGGCCGGCAGTGTGAAGCCGTCGGTCCTCCGGCGCTGGTAGCCCTCGGTCCACTGGCCGGTCTTCTGGTCGATGCCGAACGGCGGCACCACCCAGACGCCGCCGGCCTTGGTCTCACGCCAGCAGGCGCGGCTATCCCACTTCTCGAACGTCTTCCCGGCCAGCGCCAGGCACTCCTCGGCCTTGGTGCCGTGCTTGGCCTTGAGGGCCGGCGTCTTCAGGATCGCGTTGGCCATCAGCACCATCGGCCGGAGGGCCATGGCCTCGCCCAAAATGTTGTCCGTAAACAAGCCGGCCATGACGCGGGTGCTTGCGCCGTCGGCCTTGGGCCAGCCCAGAAAGCCATCGGGCTCCTTTACGCTGCGGCGGATGACCGCGTCGGCCCAGTCCAGCAGCATGTCCACCCACTTGTTATCCTGCGTGGCATGGTAACCGTAGTAGAAGCCGCCCAGGAACGGGCTGACCAGCCAGCCCAACTCCTCGCCCATCTCCTTGTCGCAGTAGCGCTGGCGGGCGCTGCTGAGGATGTACTTCTCCCACCGCGCCAGCCAGTCGCGGGCCAGGGCAGGATTCACGGGCGACAGCGGCCTGGTTGCTGGTGCCGGGGCTGCCGGCGCGTCGCCATGTCCGAAGACAACGGCCAACCCGAGCGCCGCGCCGGCCCGCAGGACCTGCCTCCGGGAGATCGGGTGCACAGTGTCAGACGGGAGGGACACGGCGACTCCTTCAGGCCGGAATGATATTCGATCAGCAGACTTACCCCAACTGCGGGCGTCTCGCCCTTCAGCGGTGACATGGAGCACGCTCGGACTGCCGTTGCCGCCGGCTCAGAAGCGCCGGATGGGTATCCCTGCCGAATAGCTGGCCAGCCGGGACTGCGCGGCCAGCTTCCATGCTTCGTCCCGCAGGCGCTGAATGCGGACCGTAAGCCGATCCGGATCGACCGGTCGGTTCTGGCGAAGGAAAAGCCTCACCCGCCGGAGATTAGGCTCTGTCCGAAAAAAGCAGTGTGACCCATCTTCCACGGTTTGCGCTGCCCCATCGGCCCCGGCACTATCAGAAACGCGGTTTTTCGCCGGTTTCTGAAAAGTGCAGTGCCACGTGGTGTGTCATAACGTGGAGCAGGCCGAGAAGGACCGGCGGGACCGGGAGGCGATCGTGGCCAGCCTGGAGGACCAGCTCAGGGGCGGGGCCAGGGGCCTGGTGGGGAACAAGGGGTATCGCAAGTATCTCAAGTGCCAGGGCCGGGCGCCTTTCGCGATCGACCGGGCGAAGGTGAAGGCGGAGGAGCGGTTCGACGGCAAGTGGGTGCTGCGGAGCAACTGGGCCCAGGCCGGCGCCCAGGAGAGGAGCTGGCGTTGCGATACAAGGACCTCTGGCGCGTGGAGTCGATCTTCCGGGCGGCAAAGAGCGTGCTGGAGACCCGGCCGATCTACCACGAGCGGGATGCGACGATCCGGGGGCACGTGTTCTGTTCATTCCTGGCGCTGGTGCTGATCAAGGAGCTGGAGGACCGGCTGTCGGCCAGGGGATGGGAGCTGGAGTGGGCGGATGTGCTGCGGGACCTGGAGGCGTTGGGGGTGACGCGGCTCAGGAGCGGGGCGGCCACGTGCGAGTTGCGGAGCGCTCCGCGCGGCGCGGCGAGCAAGGCGCCGGCGGCGACGGGAGTAGCGCTGGGCCCGCCGCCGAGGTTCCTGGCCGGCGCGAAGGAGGAGACGAAAGCGTAGTGCCACGGGGGCATTTCGGATTTGCAAGTTGTTTCCTGGCAGCAACATCTGAAAAGCAACTGTGGAAGATGGGTCAGGCGGTTTGCATGACGGCGGTGCCAGTCCGACATCCGCCTCCCATTTCAGCGATTGGCCACCGCCCGTTGCCTGCCTCGGGGTGGACGGAATTAGGGATTGATGCCAATGGCCGGGTTGCAGAAGTTTAGTAACAGGAGCGGGTTCCAGGCCTCGATTCTCCTGGGCGAAAAGTTCAAAAGAAAGGTGGCGTGGACCTCTCGGCATTCCACGCCACCCAGGGAAGGAGGACTCGGTAAACTCCGCCGTACTGCGATGGTCGCTCTACTTCACGTACGACGGAATCAGGTCAGTTGTTCGCCAGGCGGGGCTACTCGCCCCCCCATCCGCAGAACCTGCCATCACATTGTAGGAGGGTGGGTCGGCTGGTATCCATCCCCCCTCCTGCATATCGGCCGGCCGGGGCACGCCTTTAGGTCGCGATGGCTATTCGAGCGTCCGGTACTGTTTGCGGTACTTGACAAGCCCGGCCGGCGGGCCAGAATCGCTGGCTAATCGTGCCTTGCTCGATCTTTTTTTCACAGGAAAAACGAAAATGCCCAGGATTCCAGTCGCCTTGCAGCTCTATACCGTCCGCGACCGCACCAAGACCGACTTTGCCGGCACGGTAAGAGAGGTGGCCCGTATCGGTTATTCCGGCGTTGAACTGGCGGGCTTTGGCAACCTGACCACGGCCAAGGATGTGAAGAAGGCTCTGGACGATGCGGGGCTGAAGGTGGCCGGGGCGCATGTCGGCATCGACGCCCTGGAGAAGGACCTGCCCCGGGTCCTGGACGACCATCACGTTCTGGGCAATCGCAACATCGTCTGCCCGTACATGCCCGAGCCGCGGCGGAAGGATGCGGCCGGCTGGAAGCAGGTGGCCGACTCGCTGAGCCAGATCGCCGCCAAGTGCCGCGAAAAGGGCTTCCTGTTCGCCTACCACAACCACAGCTTCGAGTTCCAGGTCTTCGACGGGAAGACCGGCATGGACATCCTGTGGGGCAACACCGACCCCGCCCTGGTGCGGTCAGAGCTGGACGTGTTCTGGGTGAAGCACGGCGGGGTGGATCCAGTGGCCTACCTGAACCGGCTCGGCAAGCGAGTTGCCCTGCTGCACCTGAAGGACATGGCGGCCGGCCCGGAGCGCAAGTTCGCCCCGGTCGGCACGGGAACGATTGACTTCAAGGCCATCGATGCCGTCGCGCAGCAGATCGGCGTGCAATGGCACATCGTCGAGCAGGACGACCCCTACGGCCAGTCGTCGCTGGAGATCGCGAAGATCAGTTTCGAGAACCTCAAGAAGGCCGGCATCGCCTGACCAGCCCGCGGGTCGTGGCGGCTATTGACGGTCGCGCCGCTGCGAGACATCCAGCGGCTCGACGGGGAATCCGCGCGGAGTACCGCGGCGGCGCAGGGCCAGCACCAGCACGACGGCCACCACCGCCGCCACAACGACCAGAACCAGCAGGATGATTCCCATGTGAAACACCGGCGCCACCATCGCGCACTCCGCTCTCCCCCTCAACCTTCGCCAGCCCAACGTCCGATATTACGTCCAGTGCGCCCGATGCGCGCCAGGGAGTTGACGCTTGGCCTACATTACCATCAAACTCGGCGAACAGGAACTGGGCTGGCGGGAGCTGGAGGACGGCCTGGTCCTCGGCCGGCAACGCGAATGCCAGGTCTGCCTGGCCGACCTGCAGCTTTCCCGCCAGCACTGCCGCTTCGAGCGCGACGACGACGGTTGGGCCGTCATCGACCTGAACAGCAAGAACGGCACGTGGTACTTCGGCAACCGGGTCGAGCGCATCCGCCTGACGCCGGGAACGGAAATCCAGGCGGGGCGAACGACGATCAGCTATCACGTCGGCCCCCCGCCGCGGGAGGGACGTTTCCGCTCGCGTGTCCGGCCGATCGATCCGCACGAGGCGCTGGCCGGGACGGTCTTTGGCGCGCCGGCGGCGGGGCGGTCCGGTCCGGCTCGCCCCTCAACACCGTGGGTGGCGATGAATGTGCGGGCCATGCCTCGGCCGGACCCGGCCAAGGCGCTGGCCGAAAGCGGCGTATTTGCAGCAGTCGCCGAACTGCCTGCGCAGCAGGAGGAACCCGAGCTGCGCCCCGTGCGGCTGCCCCGCCCGCGAGCCCTGCCCCGGCCGATCATGCTGGAGATTCCGGCACCGTCGGAGCCGGCCGTCCAGGCACCTGCGCCCGCGCAGCCCGCGCCAGCCCGTGCGACCCTGCTGACGAGGCGCCGTCAGGCACGCCGCCGAGGCTGGATGAGCGGCGTGGATGTGTCGGTCGGCCTGCTGCTGACCTGCACGCTCACGATCACGGGTTGGGCGGTCGTGACACTGTTCACCATGCCCTAGAAACGCCGCTTTCCGGGCGACCCATCCGGCGAAAGGTGCTACAATAGGCCGACGCTTCCGCGAGCGACCTCGCCCGGGGAGCACTCGTCGGGTGCAGTGCCTATGGTGCGGCCAGTGTGCATGGGACTGGTGTTGCTCGTCGCGGCCGCTTTGGCCGTGGCGCAGCCGTCCACGCGCCCTTCGACCGCCCCCGCCGACGATGGGCTGCGCGCACGAGCTCTGCAAGCCATCGACGCCGGCGACCTGGATGGCCTGCGTGAGGCCGCCGAGGCGCAACTCAACACGATCCTGCCCGACCTGGGCAAGCTCAAGGCCGAGCAGGTGGTGCGGCTCTGCGCCTATCGCGAGCTGGCCCTCTATTTCGGCAAGGCCGGCCAGCTTGGCCCGGGCGACCGCGACACGCTCAAGTGGCTGATCTCCCGTCCGCGGCTTTTTCCCACGTTGATGATGGCGGTCTCGGCCGACGACCCGCCGGAAAAGGTGCTGGGTGTGCTATCCAAGCTCCGGGCGGACCAGGGCGAGCGGCTGGATGAATACCCGGATCTCACGGCTGCATTCTGCGTGGTCTGGGACACCCAGACCATCGGTACATCGGCCGACAGACACAATGACGTGGATCGCGCGGTCCGGTTGTTCCGTTATTTCATCAATGCCCGCGACCGGATGGTCTTCCGGCCCGATGACCTGCCTTGGCCGCTGGCGGTCTTTCTGGTCGATGTGCAGGTGACCGACGAGGAGATCGTCTGGACATTGAACAAGTACAAGGCGCATCGCTCCATCGGCGGAGTGTACTTCGACGTGCCCTATGACGAGGCCGCGTATTACGAGGGCAAGAGCAAGGTCATTTCGGGCCACAAATACACGCTGGAGAACCTCAACCGCCACGGCGGAGTGTGCATCGACCAGGCCTACTACGCCAGCCAGGTGGGCAAGATCCTGGGCATCCCCACGGCCGTGGCGACGGGCCAGGGCGGCGGCGGGGGCGTCGGGCATGCGTGGCTCGGCTTCCTGCACGTCGTCGGCCGGGTCGTGCTGTGGGACTTTGAGGAAGGCCGCTACGACGAGCACCTGTACTGGGTGGGCAATGTCAGGGACCCGCAGACCGGCAAGCGCATCACCGACGCGGATGTGGCCCTGTTGGCCGAGCTGCAGCGGTCGGGGCCGGCCGACCGCCTGTTCTCCGTGGCGCTGTGGAAGCTGCGGGATCTCGTCGGGGACTCGCAGCGGGCGGACCTGCTGCGCAAGGCCATCGACCTTTCGCCCGGGAACCGCGAGGCGTGGCTGTCGCTGGCCGACATGGGCGCCCAGCGGAAGCTCTCGCCGCAGCAGATGAACCAGGTCGTGGCCATACTGCAGAAGTTCGCCGTGCGGAGGTACGGCGATTTCGCCTTCGAGATATGCCGACGGATGGTCGCCGGACAGGAGCCGGCCGAGCAGTTGGCCGCCATGGAGCGGGCCACGGGCATCTTCTGGGATCGGCCCGACCTGCTGGCGCGGATACGTTTGGAGCAGGCGCAACTGCTGCTGGCCCTGGACCGGCGCGATGATGCGATGCGGGCGTACGGCGACGTGCTGACCAACCGTCTGGACGCCGGGCCGATCATCCTGCAGGCCATGGACAAGGTCGATGGGCTGCTGCGTGAGAGTAAGGAACTGCCGCGACTGGCGGCCATCTATGACCAGGTCTGGAAGCGGATGCCCACGCCCGATGAGTCGGCCTTTGTCACCGGCACGCCGTGGTACCTGGTCGGGCAGAAGTACGCCAGGCTCCTGGATGAACTGGGGGAGAGCGTTGCGGCCGATGGCGTTCGTGAACGCCTGCGAATCATGAACACCGCCACGGGCGCGCGCGGGCGGTAGGCAATCCAAGCCTGATGCCTATGCCGTGACCAGCGCCGGGGTGGCCGGGGCCGTGTGCAGCTTCGCCTTCAGGTACTGGCCGGTGTAGCTCGTCTGGCACTCGGCCACCTGCTCGGGAGTGCCCGTCGCCACGACCGTGCCGCCGGCGTCGCCGCCTTCCGGGCCCAGGTCGATGATCCAGTCGGCGCACTTGATCACATCCAGGTTGTGCTCGATCACGACGATGGTGTTGCCCATGTCGGCCAGGCGGTTCAGCACGTTCAGCAGGTTCTGGATGTCGGCAAAGTGCAACCCCGTCGTCGGCTCGTCCAGCACATACAGCGTGTGGCCGGTGGCCGACTTGCCCAGTTCGGTGGCCAGCTTCACGCGCTGGGCCTCGCCGCCGGACAGCTGCGTGCTGGGCTGGCCCAGCCTGATATAGCCCAGGCCCACTTCGTTCAGCGCCCGCAGCATCTGCACGATGCGAGGGAAGTTCTCGAAGAACCCCAGCGCCTCCTCGACGGTCATGTCCAGCACGTCGGCGATGGTCTTGCCGCGGTAGTGGATTTCCAGCGTCTCGGAGTTGTAGCGGCGGCCCTTGCACACCTCGCAGCTCACGTACACATCGGGCAGAAAATGCATCTCGATGAGCTTGGTGCCCTGGCCCTGGCAGGCCTCGCAGCGGCCGCCCTTGACGTTGAAACTGAACCGCCCGGCCGCGTAGCCGCGGATTTTCGCCTCGCGGGTCTTGGAGAAAACCTGGCGGATCTCGTCGAACACGCCCGTATAGGTGGCGGGATTCGACCGGGGGGTGCGGCCGATGGGCGACTGGTCGATCTCGATGACCTTGTCGATGCGGGGCATGCCGTTGATGGTCTTGTGGGCCCCCGCCTTCACGCGAGAGCCATAGATCTTCCGCTTCAGCGCCGGCAGCAGCGTCTGGTTCACCAGCGTGCTCTTGCCCGAGCCGCTGACACCCGTAACGCACACCAGCCCGCCCAGGGGGATGCGCACGTCGATGTTCTTCAGGTTGTTCTCCCGACAACCGCGGATTTCCAGGCAGTTGTTCTGCGGGTCCATCGGGCGACGTTGCGGCGGCACGGCGATGGCGCACTGGCCCGTCAGGTACTTGATGGTGATGCTCTGAGGGTTGTCGGCAAAGACCTCCGGCACCGGCCCCGCGCACACCACCTCTCCGCCGTGAGTCCCCGCACCCGGCCCGATGTCGATCATGTAGTCGGCGCTGCGGATGCATTCCTCGTCGTGCTCGACGATGATCACCGTGTTGCCGATGTCGGTCAGCCGCCGCAGCGTGCGGATCAGCCGCGCGTTGTCCCGCGAGTGCAGGCCGATGGTCGGCTCGTCCAGCACGTAGCACACGCCGACCAGCCCGCTGCCCACCTGCGTGGCCAGGCGGATGCGCTGGGCCTCGCCGCCGGAAAGGGTGGAGGTGCGACGGTCCAGCGTCAGGTACCCCAGGCCCACATCGGCCATGAACCCGAGGCGGGCGAGGATTTCCCTGGTGACCGGCTCGGCGATGGCTTGTCCTTCGGCAGACAGCGTGAGATTCTGGAAGAACCCTCTGGCCTGAAGGACCGTCATCTGCGACACATCGTTGATGGAACTGCCCGGAAGGTTCGCCCCCGCCGTGGCATGGGCGGGCCGCCCATGCTCTTGCTGATCGTTACTGCGCACGGGCGAGCCGCCCGTGCCACGGCAATGCAGGCGGACAGCCAGTGCCTCCTTGCGCAGCCGCGTGCCGCCGCAGGCCTTGCAGGGCTGCTCGGACATGTACTGCGACAGACGCTGCTTGACCCACTCGCTCTCGGTGTTCTCGAAGCGCCGTTTGAGGTTTGGCAAGACGCCCTCGAACCACGTCCCGGTGCCCAGGTCGCCCTTTTTGTCCGTGCCGTACAGCAGGATCTGCTGGACCTTCCTGGGGATGTCCCGGAATGGCTGCTCGACGGAGATGCCGAAATCGCGGGCAAACTGCCGCAGCGTCCGGCCGTAATAGATGTTCATCCGCTTGCCGTGCCGCCGCCAGGCGTCGATGGCGCCGTTCTCGATCGACAGCGAGTCATCCGGCACGACCAGTTCCGGATCGAACTCGAAGACCGTCCCCAGCCCGTGGCACTCCGGGCACGCCCCGTGCGGGCTGTTGAAGCTGAAGATGCGCGGCTCCAGCTCGCCCAGCGACACGTGCGGGTGCTGCGGACAGGCGAACTTCTCGCTGAAGACCTGGTCCAGCCATGTGCCGTCGGCCTGCTGCGTGGCGATGATCACCAGCCCCTGCGAGAGCTTCAGCGCGGTCTCGATCGAGTCGGCCAGGCGCGAGCGGATCTCGCTCTTGAGCACGATGCGATCGACGATGGCCTCGATGTTGTGCACCTTGGTCTTGGCCAGGTCGGGAGCGGACTTCGGCCCGGCCAGCTCCACGACCTGCCCGTCCACGCGTGCCCGCACGAAGCCCTGCTTGTGAATGGCCGCGAAGATGTCGCGGTGCTCGCCCTTCTGGCCGCGAATCAGGGGCGACAGGACCATGATCTTCGAGCCGGCCGGCCAGGACATGACGGCGTCCACGATCTGGGACGGGCTCTGGCTGCTGATGACTCGCCCGCATTCCCAGCAGTGGGGCGTGCCCACGCGGGCGAACAGCACGCGGAGGTAGTCGTAGATCTCGGTAGTGGTGGCGACGATCGACCGCGGATTGCTGCTGGCCGAGCGCTGCTCGATGGCGATGGTGGGGGGCAGGCCCTCGATCTCATCCACATCCGGCTTCTGGAGCTGTTCCAGAAACTGCCGCGCGTAGGCCGAAAGCGACTCGACGTATTTGCGCTGGCCCTCGGCATAGATCGTATCGAAGGCCAATGTGGACTTGCCGCTGCCGGAGAGCCCCGTGATGACCACCAGACGCTCGCGCGGGATCTCCACGTCGATGTTCTTGAGGTTGTGCTCCCGCGCCCCGCGGATGCGGATATACTTGAGTGCGTCCATGGTGTCGCGCCGCAAAGAACGTCGATTCTATAGGGCAGCGGTAAGGGGTCAAAAGAAAAGAGCCACAGATGAATACAGATGAACACAGATGGAGGAGAAGACACGGGCAAGATGCCCGTGCCACTGTTGTGGTCTTGCTCCTTTGTGCGTGTCTGGCTCTAGCGGCCGCGCCAGCGGACAGGCCGCGGATCGCGTTCTTTCCGCTTGGCGGGACGGCCAAGGAGGACCTGCGTGCGAAGGTGGGCTTCTCCCTGCGGGCCAAGCTGGATCGGACCGGAACCTATGAGGTGATCGACGGGGCGAAGATGGCCGAGCTGGCCGGCATGGCCGATGAGCCAATTACGCTCAAGACCGCTGAGTCGGCCGTGCGCGAGCTGGGCGCGCTGGTGAAGGCCGATGTGCTGGTCTGGGGCGAGATGACGGGCAACACCGTGAAGCTCAACCTCCTGGACCTCCGCCAGGCCAAACCCGCCGTCCGCACCATCGAAAAGGTCGTCAACGAGCCGACCGACCTGCGTTTCGTGTCGGAAGAGATCCTGCAGACGCTTCCCGGGGTGGCGAAGTTCGCGCATCCCAGCGAAGAGGCCGTGCAGCACGACGAGTTGGCCGAGAAACTGTGGGCCACGAATCCCAATCTGGTCGTGAACGGGGACTTCGCCAAGTCGGCCAACTGGAACGCGATCTACCAGTCGGAGAAATACATCCCGCCGGCGGCCAACCAGCTTCCCCGGGCCGACAAGGTGGCCATCGTGACGCTGGCCGACGAGCCGTCCAGCCCGGTGCTGGCCATGCGCCTGTCGCGCACGTGTGCCGAGAACAACGGCATGGCGTGCCTGTCGGATGCCATCCGCATCGAGCCCGACACGCGCTACCGCCTGAGTTTTCGCTACAAGAGCGACGGGCCGCGATTGCACGTGTTCGTCAAGGGCTACACGATGGCCGAGAACATCAAGGGCGAGAAGGCCGAGCGCGAGATCTACCGCCGGCAGGTCCCGCCCACGGGAAGCACCAATGGCCAATGGGTCACGATCGTCGATGAACTCAACCCCCAGCACGTCGCCTTTCCCGTGCAGCATCTGCGGATCGACCTCTATGCCTACCTGCACCCCGGGCTGGTGATGTTCGACGATGTGGTTCTCAAGGCAGTCGGGAAGCAGACTCGCACCGCCGCCGACGAGGCCATCGACAAGCCCGTCACCCGGCCGGGCGGCGCACGACGCTGATCGACAAGGCCCCCGGGACGACCTCTCGCATCGTTTCGCGCGGCCGACGGGCGGTCAACGCGGCCGCGGCCGGTCAGTATAAACGGCGGAAACTCCGCCCGATGGTCTGCATCCGCATCGTCATCGCCATAAGTATCCTGCTGGCACTGGCCCTGCCGGCCTGTGCCCGGGAGGACCTGCTGACGGATGCGAGCTGGGAGTATCGTGCCGACGATGGACCGTGGGCCGGGCGGATGCCGGCCGTGCCTGCGGGCGTCGAGTGGCCGCGCAAGTGGGTCACGTTCTCGCCCTGGCCGACAGGCGCAGCAGACCGGTCCGGTGACGACCATCCCTCGAACATTGCCGCCGTTCCCACCGGCATCACGCTCAACGGCATCAGCGCCTGTCGGGCGACGCTGGGGCTGTATGCCCGCGGCGTGCTGGACCTGACCGTCGGCCAGGCAGCGCCGCGCCAGGCGCTGTGGGCCTACGCGTTTGCGGACCTGAAATGCGACGCCGACCAGGACGCGACCATCGACGTGCGATCCTGTGCCGCCCTGACGCTGTGGCTCGACGGCAAGCAGCTCCTGGCAGCAAAAGAGGCCGGCGAGCACAGTGTTGACACTCGGCTTAGCAAGGGAAACCACATCCTGGCCGCCCGCATCGACAGCGGTCCCGGCCAATGGCAGATGCACGGCCGCATCCGCCCCACCGGAGGCCCTCGCAGGATCGACGCTCGCTGTGAGTTTGAGCTGACCGAGCCCGCGGAGTTGCTTGCGCTGGCATGGACTGCAACCTGCGCCGACTGCGCCACGCTCAACGGCCGGCCGGTGCCGCTTGCTCTGCCTGGCATGAACTGCGAGCAGGCGGTCATCCCGGCCAGCGCTCTGGCGGCAGGCAGGAACGTGCTGGTGCACACCCTCCCCGCCCACGTCGCCCGCGCCACACCGCCGGGAGGCAGGCTGCTGGCGATGCGCGCACAGGATGCGGCCGTGATCTGGGGGCCGGTGGTCAGCCATGCCGATCCCACGAGCCTCACCATCGTCTGTCGAACCAACGCCCCGGTCGAGGCGGTCCTGGATATCGACGGGCGCACGCTGCGGTCGGCGCCGGCGTTCGTCCACCGCTGGCAGGTGAAAGACCTTCGCCCGGGCAGGGCCTACGAGTACACCGTGCAACCGGGACGCGGCGCTGCCAGAACGCATACGGTGCGTACGCTGCCGGCGGCCGGCCCGGCAACCATCGCCCTGGTCGGCGATCCGCAGTCGGGAACCGCCTGGCGGGATGTGGCCCGCGCCGCCGGCGCGCAGCGGCCGGACTATCTGGTGATTCTGGGCGACCTCGTGGCCGATGGCCTGTCGGAAGAAGCCTGGACCCGTACGTTCTTCTCGCCCGGCGCGGACCTGCTGGCCTGCGTCCCCGTGGCCGTCTTGCAGGGCAACCACGACCGGCGCTCGCCGGTGTTTGCCCATTTCTTCGGCCACGAAGCCGCCGGCGGGAACTGGACGCAGCAGGTGGGCGATGCGTTGCTGGTCGGCATCGACGGCGCTCTGGACTGGTCGCCCGACGGCGAGCATGCTCGCTGGCTGGAAAAGACGCTTGCGGAGACTACGGCGCCCTTTGTTTTCGTCCTGTCGCATTACCCCGCTTATTCATCTCGCAACCACGGCAAGTTGGCCGCCGACGGCCGCGTGCTGGAGCGCCCCAGCCGCGTGGCCCGCGAGCAGATCCTGCCGATTCTCCAGAAGCACAAAGTTACGGCGATGCTGGCCGGCCACGACCACGGCTACGAGCGATCCGAGTTGCCTGACGGACTCACGCTGATCACCGCCGCCGGCGGCGGCGCGGGGTTCTATGCCAGGCTGGCCGACGCCGAAAAAGCCAATCCGCACAGCAGGGTCTTTCTGCAGAAACACCACGTGGGCCTGCTCAAGGTGGACGGCGATACCGCGGTCTTCAGCGCTGTGGCCACCGATGGGCAGGTCATCGATACACGAACATGGAAGGCATTGGAGCGATGAGCAAGAGCGTGTTCCTGTGCATCTTGTGCTGCGTTGCGTCCGTGATCGCCGCACCCGCATCGGCAGGTGTCGTCGATGCGCTGCCGGCGGGTTCGCCCTGGCGGGTGTACCTGGTCTGTGCCCAGCAGGACCGCCACCGCAAGGCGCCTGTGCAGTACACAACGCCCCCGCCGGCCGATTGGCCAGCGGCGGACTTTGACGACAGCGGCTGGGGACGCTACGGCGCCGATCTCGAACAGACCCTCGGAGGATACGGCTTCGATCAGGCCGGCAACACCGCGATGCTCGCGCTACGCACGCGCTTTGGCATCGCCGATCCGGCGGCCGCGCGCGACCTGACGCTGGCCCTGGAATACCGCGGCGGGGTCGTCGTGTACGTCAACGGCATCGAGGTCGCCCGCCAGCACCTTCCCGCCGGTCCGCTGACGGCGGCATCCGCGGCTGAGGACTATCCGCCCGAGGCGTTCGTGGACCCGGCCGGGGCGGCCCTTGCGCGCGCGGACCGCCCGGCCGAGGAACATCGCGATCGTTACGAAAAGCGCATCCGCAAACTCACCGTCACGCTGCCGGCATCGGCCCTGCGCCGCGGCCCCAACACGCTGGCCATCGCCCTTCACGCCACGTCGCTGGCGAAGGTGCCCATCGGCAACCGCAACGAGTGGAGCACAGCCGGCCTGTGCTCGGTGTCGCTGACCAGCAAGTCGGGAACCGGCGTCATCGCCTACGCCGATGCGCTCAAGCAGATCACCGTCAGCAACGCCACGCCGATGGACACCATCGCGGTGAATCCCCGCCACCGCCAGGCGGGGTTCCTGTGGTGGGGCATCACCATCACGCCGGTGGCGATCACCCGCGGCAACCCGTTTGACCCGCTGCGTCCGATCCGGATGGTCGGGCCGCGCGGCGGGACCTGCTCCGGGCAGGTCGTCGTCAGCGGCCCGTCGGCCATCAGCGGCCTGAAGGCGAGCCTCGGCCCGCTGCGCCATATCCAGGGCACCGCGACGCTGCCGGCGCAGGCCGTGCAGGTGCGCTACGCCACGCAGGAGAAGGATGAGTTCTTCTGCAACGCCCTGCGCCCGCGCCCGGCCGACGGCGCCGCCGTGCAGCCGGTGTGGGTGCTGGCTGATGTGCCGCGCGACCAGCCGCCCGGCTGGTACACCGGCACGCTGACGATCTCGGTTGCGGGACGCACAACGCCCGTGCCGGTGCAGCTGCTGGTCGCAGGATGGACGCTCCTCGACCCGCGCGACAACGCCACGCTCGTCAGCATGTACCAGTCGCCCGACACGCTGGCCGAGTACTACACGCTGCCCTACTGGTCCGACGGGCACTTTGCCATGATCGAAAAGTCCATGCGGACGATGGCCGCCATGGGCAATGATGTTCTTCTGGTGCCGGTGGTCATCGACAACTACCTGGGCCACAAGCACGGCCTGGTGCGGTGGGTGAGGAAGGGCAACGGCTACGAGCCGGAGTTCTCGGCCTTCGAGAAATACCTGGACCTGCAGACGAAGGTCTGGGGCAAGCCAAAGGTCGTGACGCTGAGCGTCTGGAAGCACGACTTTGGCACGCGGACGTGGTTCCGCGGCATGAAAAGCGACGTGATCAAGCCGTGCATGGTCACGGAGCTGGATCCTCGCACCGGCGAGATGCGGCCCATGCAGGCGCCCCACTTCGGCGAGCCCGGCAGCGAGGCGTTCTGGAAGGCCATGACCGACGGCGTGCGGCGCATCCTCAAGCAGCGCGGCATCGACGACCGCTTCCTGCTTTGGGGCGAGGCGTTCGACAGCCGGCCGCTCGAGCAGCACCGGGCGTTTCTGGCGAAGATCGAGCCGACCATGCGCTGGCAGATCTATTCGCACTTCGACGGCGGCGAGCCGGCCCCCAAGGATGGAAAGTTCATCGCTCACGGCGGGTTCGAGGTGGGCTTCCGCATCAACCCCGGCGGCGGGGCGCTGCCGGAGTTTGCCCCCGAGAACCGCAAGCCCGACCCCAACCGCGAGTACCTGGTGGCCGCCGTGCAGCGCTGCGAGATTCACCACACCTCCTCGCCGCTTTCGTATCGCGCCGTCATGCGCACCAGCGGCAGCATCGCTCGCATCGGACTGGATTTCTGGCCCATCGGGACCGATTCGCGCGGCCGGCCGCGGAGCCTCTACGGCTGCCCGCCCAACGAGGGCTGGCTGTGGCGCGGCCACGTGCCGTACCTGACCGTCGCCGGCGGGGACGGCGCGATCCTCACCACCCGCGGGCAGATGCTCCTGGAGAGCCTGCAGGAATCCGAGTTGTTCATCGCCCTTGTCCGCGCCAAGGCCAAGGCGTCGCCCGAGATGGTCAAACGCATCGATGGCTGCCTGGCCGCGCGGCGCAACGCAATGGCCGTGGGCAAAGCCTTGTCGCAGGCGACCATCAGCCTGGACTGGCTGGGCATGTCGGCCGACGAATACGCGCTGGCGGCCCAGATCGCCGGCGAAGCGCACGATGGCGACTGGCGCACGCCTCCTGGCGGAGGCAACCAATGAGATGGTCTGTCAACTGCTTCCTGCTGCTCGCGGCCGTGCTGGTTGCGCCCGCGTTCGGGCTGATCAACCCCAAGTACACCGTAACCGACCTGGTTCGCGACAGCAGCACGATCCTGGTGCTTCGTGTATCTGCCCCAAAGGATGGGCGGATGACGGCCACGGCCGTTGAGGCGCTGGTCGGCGCTGCCCCGGCCGAAAAGTCGCTCACGTTCGACCTTGCCGACGCCCAGGACCTGGACGAGGACCGTGTCGCCGCCGCGTTCGCCGGGGCGGAGTCGGCTGTGGCCGTCCTGTGCATCTCCAAGCAGAAAGAGGGCGGCCAGCGGGTGGGCGCGATGGAGATCGGCACGCTCTGGATCGGCCTTGCCGATGGCGGCGACGGCACATGGCAAGCCGACCGCGACCCGCGCGACCTGGAGACCGTCTGGGGCGGAAGCGCCCGGCAACTGGTGGCGGCCATTGGCTATGTCCTGCGAGAATCGGGGGCCGACTTTCCCGTCGCGGCCGCTCTAACCTGGAAAGCCGACGGATCTCTGGGCAAACTCGCCGGCCCGGTTCGTGGATGTGTGACGGTGGACTTTGGCGGCGATATCGGCGTCTGCCTCATCGTGCTCTCGGACGCAGGCGACCGGGCCTGGCAGATCGGCCGTAAAGACGCTGAGCCGGAGGAGGTTACGGCGAAACTGGGCCTGACCGCCAGGTCCAGGGCGATGGCCGCCGGCGATTTCAACGGCGACGGCCGGCTTGACCTGGCTTCGTGGGATGGCCGGCAACTGGGCCTGCAACTGCGCGGCGAGGATGGACGGCTGGCGGCAGTGTCCGACGCCGTCGAGATCGCCGATTGCCGCACGCTGGCCACGCTTGCCGGCGGGCTGCTGGTGGCCGATGCCGCCGGTTTCACGCTCTATCGCCGCCAGCCACAGGGCGGCTTGGCCGTGCTTGCTCGCGTCGCCTCGCCGCCCGATGCGGACCTGGGCCGCGGCGGCCTGTGCGCTGTGGCCGACTTCAATGCCGACGGCGCGCCCGATGTGATGCAAGTCCATGCCAGGGGCTTTGTGCTGCATGGCGGCAGCGCCCGCGCAGGCCAGTTCGCCGCGCCGATCGTCACGAAGCTGAATCTGCTGCATGAGCCCAGGGCCCTGGTCTGCGGCGATTACGACGCCGATGGGCAACTGGATGTGATGGCGGCCGGCATCGGCGGCATGGCACTGCTCATGCGCGACGCCGATGGCAAGTGGCTCAACGCGATTGCCGAAACCGGCGAGTTGGGCGCGGCCGGCGCCATGGAGCAGGTCGGCACGGACCTGGTCGCCGCAGCCGAGAGCGACCTGAATGGCGATGGCCGGCAGGCGGTTGCGTTCTTCAGCGACAAGGCCAGCCCGGGGCTGTATTTCAACCGAGGCTTCGCGTGCTTCGGCATCGCCCGCACGCTTTCGCTGGCCGACAGCAGCCTTCCGGCGGCCCAGGCCATCGGCCAGGGACAACAGGCCGGCGCGATGGTCGATCTCAACGGCGACCTGGTGCCTGACCTGCTTGCCGTGGACCGCCAGGGCCAGGTCCGTTATCTGCTGGGCGCTGCGCCAGCCGCCCGCCGCTTCC
>Ga0073932_1002823_pt1 | contig 25406 bp, 27 predicted proteins | sample DewCreD2012metaG_FD_76967 | JGI IMG/M metagenome (GOLD analysis project Ga0073932, IMG submission 76967) | Hot spring sediment bacterial and archeal communities from British Columbia, Canada, to study Microbial Dark Matter (Phase II) - Dewar... ...
CCGAAGGCTTTGATTTACTAAATCTTTTTTGTTGAATATTCCGAGCAGCCTCAACTCTTTCGCGTATTTTACTTGAGTTTTCGCCTGTCTCGCTACTAGCTAATTTTGAATAATCAACCCTAGGAACTTCAATATGCAGATCTATCCTGTCAAGCAACGGGCCTGATATCTTTTTTTGATACCGAGTAATAGTTGAAGAAGAACAATTACATTGTTTTAAAGGATCAGTTAGATAACCGCAAGGACAGGGATTTTGAGCAGCTACTAAAATAAATTTAGCCGGAAAAGAAATAGCGCCCGAGGCACGCGAAACATTTACTACCCCGTCTTCCAAAGGTTGGCGTAAAACTTCTAAAACAAATCGCGGAAACTCCGGTAATTCATCCAAAAACAAAACTCCTCGATGAGAAAGGGAGATTTCTCCCGGCTTTGGATAAGCCCCTCCTCCAACAATCGAAACCGCAGAACTAGTATGATGCGGGGAACGAAATGGACGAATTTTTATCAAAGCTTCTCCTTTTGGAAGTATACCTGAAACGCTATATATTTTGGTTATTTCCAACATTTCATCAATAGTCATTCGTGGCAAAATAGATGGCAGGGAACGAGCAAGTAAAGTTTTACCTGAACCTGGTGGACCATTCATGAGAATATTATGCCCTCCAGCTGCTACTATTTCCAATGCTCTCTTGGCCTGATCCTGACCTTTTATATTTGCAAAATCAAAGTCATAAAAAGTCTCGGGTTCTTTTTCTACTATTCCACCTGATTTTTCACTATCAATCAATTCAACTCCCAAAAAATGACTAATTAATTGTTCCAAGCTTTTTACCGGATAAACATTAACACCTTCTAATATTTTTGCCTCCGCTAGATTCTCTTCTGGAACAAATAAATTCTCAAAGCCTCTTTTTACCGCCATTTCACAAACAGGTAAAACCCCGGTTATATAACGAAGTGAACCGTCCAATGCCAATTCACCCAAAAAAATACTCTTTTCAAATTCACCTGCGATCTGCTTGCCAGCTATCAATATACCCATTGCCATAGCCAAATCAAAAACTGGTCCTTCTTTGCGGATATCCGCTGGAGCAAGATTGATCGTAACTCTTTTCATGGGAAAAATAGCGCCGCTATTTTTTATTGCCGATCTCACTCTTTCACGAGATTCTTCAACAACCCTGTCAGGCAAACCAACAATTGTCAGGTTTACTTTGCCATTAGAAATATCTACCTCAACCTCTACCGGTTCGGCTTCAAGCCCAACTACAGAAGCACTATATAATTTTGCTAAAGACATAAAATAATAGATGTTGAATATTTGTTATTAAAATCATACTATAAAAATAATATACATTCTACAATTAACATTATTATGAAAAATAGCAATTCAAATAATTATGTATGGGAAATATTGAAAATAACAACACTTAATAAGTATATTTGATAATAACTATTAATTGATAATTATTATCAAATAGTATTCGTTATTAAATAATAATAATAATTATTAATTTATTAAAAAACATCTAACCAATTTCTCTGCTTTTTTTAGATCTACATAATTAATTTCTTTATCCCTTTTGAACCAAGTCATCTGACGCTTGGCATAGTTGCGAGTATTCTTCTTAATCTCCTCAATAACATCATTTATAATTTGTTTGTTTTGAATTTTGCTACTTGAAGTTTTATTGGAAATTGGGAATTGGAAATTGGGAATTGAATGGCGTAACCGCCATTCCCTATACCCTATTCCTGTCATAGCTTCCGATTCCCAACCATATTTTTCTACCAGAGAACGCACTTCTTTTTCGAGCCCTTCGTCTACCATTTCATCCACTCTTTTATTTATTTTTTCATATAATTTTTCACGATCAAGAGATACTGCGGGGGATAATTTTAGAACTTCGTAATTTCTTTCGCCACGATTTCTCTGTTTTGTAAACGGAATCCCAGTGGTCAAGCAAACTTCGATAGCGCGTTCAACTCTGCGTCTGTTTTTCAGATCAACAACACTCAAAGCCTCTGGATCTAATTTTCCCAGTATATTAACCAACTCCTCAAGATTTTTAGATTTAATATTTATTTTTAATTTTTTAGATTTAAGATTTGAGATTGACGGAAAACTAAAGTTTTCCGTCAGCGCATCAACATATAATCCCGTCCCCCCAACTATAAAAGGAACTTTACCGCGCGAAATAATATCTCTGATCACCTCCTCAGCATCAATTTTGAATTGACCTACATTGTATTTTTCATCTGGATTAATAATATCTACGAGATGAATTGGGACTTTTATTTGGTCTAGATCCTTGCCCGTACCAATATTCATTTCACGATAAACCTGGCGGCTGTCAACATTGATGATTTCACCATCAAATTTTTGGCATAAATAATTTGCCAACCCTGTTTTCCCACTTCCGGTTGGCCCACAAACTACTATTATTTTTGGCTTAAAATTAATTTTTTTTATTGACATAGATATATATCTATTATAAAATAATTCTACATTTTTTCAAAATTCCAAATCATGGAGGTTTTTTTATGGGTTGCAAATGCAAAAGCAAGATCACAAATCTTCAATCTTTTCTTCAAAAAAACAAAAAAAGGCTCGATTTTTCCTCAAAGGAAAAAAGAATCACATACTTTGAGGAAATCAAAGGATTGCCCGTAGTTATCAACAAAAACTTCAAGGATGCAAAATCCAAGAGAAAACCCTTTCTCACGGGAGAAATATCTTCGGAAAAGACTATAAAAGTTTTTCGAGGAACAACAGTAGAGGGAAGTGTGACTTGTGCTGAAGTTAATATACTGGGTGAAAAAATATTTATACCAGTAGAAAGATTAAAAATCGATACACAAAAAAAGTGCCAGCGAGACAAAGCCCACCCCAAACAACACGGCGGCTTGCATTGCCACTGTCAAAAGCACTCGGCAATAGCCACCTAACCAACCTCCAGGAACTTCCAAGTTCCTTTTAGGACGAGCCAAAAACTCGTCCTCTTTTTATTTTATTGTGCAAGTTCGCCTTCCAGCCCCCAACTGGTAGCTTTGGTTATTTTTACTTTTACGAAAGAACCTACATCAAAAAAAGCTCCCTCTACCACCTTTGTCACACGGACATCTTTTAGGCCAGCAGTCTTCCCTACCCAAAAACCATTTTTATCTTTTTTATAAATCAAAATCTTCTCAGTTTTGCCAATTAGTTTTTTATTATTTTTCAACACAGATTTTGCCAGAACTTCATCATTCAAATATTTTTTTCTACTCCCTTTTTCTTCGTGTGGTACATCGTCCTTCATCTTTGCCGCAGGAGTACCAGAACGAGGAGAGTATTCTGATATAAAAACCATATCAAAACCAACTTTTTCCAAAACTTTTACTGTATTTTTAAACTGCTCTTCTGTTTCCCCAGGAAATCCAACTATAACATCTGTAGTTATAGTACAATCGGAAATTTTATTACGAATCTTTGTTATAATATCAAGGTACTGTTTGGCTGTATAATGTCGATTCATTTTCTTGATTATCTCATCATCACCGGATTGCAACGGCAAGTGGATATAGTGGCAAAAGTGTTTTGAATGCGCCAAAAAATCGATCAATTCATCACTGAAATCTTTGGGGTGATTGGAATAAAATCGAACCCAAAAGTTGCCTTCTAATTGGTCGATTTTTTTGAGTAATCCTACAAACTCCGAATTGTTTTCAGGATTCGTGAGATATTTAGGATTTGTGGGATTTGTAGGAATATTTACCCCACCAATCTCACCCGTCCCACCACTCCTGCGAATCCCATAACTATTCACATTCTGCCCCAAAAGCGTTATCTCCTTATAGCCTTTTTTAACTAGATTCCTCACCTCTTCTAAAATATCTTCCTCTGGTCTTGAAACCTCTCTACCTCTTGTATATGGCACTGCACAATAAGTACAAAAATTGTCGCAACCAGTCATGATGGGAATATTAGCAGAATATTTTGATTGATATTGTGGAGTTATGCTTAAATATTGTTCATTGGATATTGGATATTGATTGGATATTGGATATTGGATATTGGATATTAAAAACCTCTCTAGCCCCCCAATATCATCTATAGAAAAAACCAGATCCGCTCTTTCTTCAAATTTCTTCTTATCCTCCGGCAATATACAACCAGTAACCATAATGATGGGGTTTTTCAAATTTAATTCTTGATTCATGATTCTTGATTCATGATTCCATTGATTTATTTTCCCTAACATTTTGTGCACCGCCTTTTCTCGAACAGAACAAGCTACCGCAACAATAATATCAGCTTCTTTTTCACTGGAAGCAATACTAAATCCATACTTATTAAAAACAGTTGCAATACGCTCTGCATCGCTATAATTCATATCGCAACCTGTAATATATAAATAGTATTTATTCATAATATTGATTTTATCAAAAAAATGAGTTAAAATAAAGTAATTTTGCACATTAAAAAAAGGGGGAAGATAATGGGTAAACCAGTTAGAAAAACTTTTAGTTTTGAAGGCGGCATTTTTTATGATAACAAAAAGTTTTATCATGTTGCTGGAATTTTGTATCAAGAATGGGGAAATATCAATGGGTATATCGCTTTCTTTTCGCTACACAAGGAAGATCAGGCAATACCCACTATCATGGAAATTAAAGGTGAATTGAGTATTTGTGATAAAGGCTTAAAGGTTTTAGAACTTTTAACTTCAACTATTGAAAAAAGCCTCCTTGTTAAAATAAAGAAAATGTATGAATACAAACTGAAAGAATTGGGTCCAAGAGGTAGTTTGGTTTTTAAGGGAAAAATAAAGCGCGATTCAGTGGAAAGAAAAGGACATTCGATTGAAATCCAACTTAAGGAGGAGAAAATCTAATTATGATATTTACCCCAGATATAGTTTTTGGAGAAGACGCAGATATAACATGGAAAGCAAGAGAGGCTGTATCAACATTAGTAAATAACTCCTCTGATTCTTTCGCTGGAGAAGTTGAATTATCAAAAGCTAATTCGGAACTCATTTATGTTTATAATAAAGGTCTTAAAGACTTAGTAGAAATGGGTGACACACTTCCCAAAGACGAAGAAAAGTTTTTCGCCAATTACGGTTTGATCAGTTCGGACCTGCTTGGCGAAAAATCCGACAAGGTGATCGCACTGATCACCGAAGACATCGCCAGCTCTTTTCAGTCGCAACCAGGCCTGAGAGTAATACATATTCACGAGTTCATGTGCGAAGTACATGCAAAAAAACTCACCTACACCCAGGCAATGCTCGGCGGACACAAAGGGATGGCTGAAGCCAAAAGATCAGCCGGGGACGAAAACTGGCTTGCGAACGAAATGGCAACCCTGATCGAGATGCGCAAATCCAGCGCCAGCAGAGCCAGATTACCAGGGGGGACTACTCCAGTTCTTACCGAACAATGGATCGGAATCCCACTCAAAGACTACTTCAACACTCAAATAAAGATTGGGGAAGCAGTCATAAAAGTGCGCGAAATTTGCCCCTCCCTCTTCACCACAGACCAGAAAAAGCCTTACGACCTGACAGTTATCATATTCCCCGGGATCGGTCACGCTACCGCCATCAATTACAAAACCGAGGCGCGAATTTTTTTCCCGCTCCTCAATAGTCCCGGCGGAAGCGGTGACATCAGCCAGTTTGACAGATCCCTAACTGCAGGCATTGCAATGCTCTTCTGGGGAGCTCAAACCCCTTTTTCTGGATGGCAGACCAATATGGACGTGTTGCCTGCCGCCTACAACCTGTACTGCCAGAAAAACAAGAGCAAAAACCCCGGCATAACTGCCCCCGCCAGAAGGTTCTCCGAAGACCTCACGATCTACCTCTTCCAGGAGACCAAGGGCCTCGCCAGGCTGGACAAAGATATTCGTGAGATGTTCTGGCGCATGATTCCCTACTCCGAAAAACTGCGCGAAGAACTCGCAAAAAAGTCTATGGTTTTTGCAAAGCTCCTGAGCAAGTTCGATGCTCATTATCGCAAAAATAAATTGTGATCTGTTTTTTAAAAACAACCCCCTGACAACATCAGGGGATTTTTATTGCTTTATTTACAAAAAAATATTAAAATAAGAAGGTGTTTGCACTTTAAAAAAAGGAGATTCTAGTTATGGAAACTGCAGAAATCAGATTAAAAGCAGAAAAATTACTATCCGAACTTTTTGATTCTGAAAAAGATCTTTTTGCTATATGTTTTTATTTATCCGAAAAATATCGAGATTGTGCTATTGAAATAGTTAGAATTAAAGAAGATGAATTAGGTGAAAAAAAGCCATTTATTGTTTTGCCAAAATTAAGAGAATATCTTGATTCTCTTTTCCCAGATTCAAATGAAAGATTGATGGCAAAACAAAGACTAGAAAAAATTCTTGAAGAAAAATATGTCATTGAATCAGCTATAGCATTGTTATATAGAAATTCAAAAGAAAGATTTTCAAAAAAATCCACATAATGGGAGGCTGAGCCTCCCATTTTTATTACAAAAAAAGTCCGCCATAAGGGCGGACTTTTTTATATCTATTTTTTATCTCCAACATCATCAGCTAATTTATTTATAAGATCTTCAATACTCATAGAGCCTAAATCTCCATCTTTTTTAGAACGAACAGTTACATTTTTACCTTCAATTTCCTTTTCTCCAATAATTATCATGTAAGGAATTTTTTGCATTTCAGCGTTGCGGATTTTTTTGCCGAGAGATTCGTCACTATCGTCAACTTCTAATCTAAATTCAGATCTTCTCAACTCATCTGCGACTTCTTTTGCATAATCAAGAAATTTGTCACTCACCGGCAATACTTTGATTTGAACGGGAGCAAGCCAAAGAGGAAATGCGCCGGCATAGTGTTCGATAAGCAAACCGATAAATCGTTCAAAAGAACCAAATAATGCTCGATGCAAAACATAAGGCCTCTCATCTTCACCTTTGGCGTTTTTGAAAGTCATATCAAATCTTTCCGGTAAATTGAAATCAAATTGGAGTGTTGAGCACTGCCATTCACGACCTAAAACATCGCGGATTTTGAAATCTAATTTCGGACCATAAAAAGCGGCTTCCCCTTCTTCTTCCTTGAAATTAAGTTCTTTTTCTTGTGCAACCTTGCGCAAAATGTTTTCGGTAAGTTCCCAGCCCTCATCATTGCCGGCATATTTGCTCATATTATTTTTATCACGAAGCGAAAGATAAACTTGGATTTTATCTTGACTAAAACCAAAAGAACCAAACATGTGCAGAATAAAATCTACCACTCTTTTAAGTTCAACTTCAACCTGATCAGAACGACATATAATGTGCGCATCGTCCTGAGTAAACCCACGCACGCGGGTAAGACCAGATAACTCACCTTTTTTCTCAAAACGATAAACCGTACCACATTCTGCCCAACGCATAGGAAACTCTCGATAAGATTTTGGATTATCTTTGTAAATCTGAATATGGAAAGGGCAATTCATTGGCTTTAAGAGGTATTCCTCACTCACCTCAACTTTTTTACCTTCTTGGCGCTCTTCGAGTGATTGACCCACCTCCATTGGAGGATACATGCTCGCGTTATAAAAACCCCAGTGACCAGACATTTCCCACAACTTTCTATTTCCAATATGTGGAGTACGCACCAATTCGTAGCCACCTTTCAGATGCTCGCGATACCAAAAATCTTCGATCACACGCCAAAGAATCGCTCCTTTTGGATGCCAAAGCGGAAGTCCAAGACCAACTTGTTCATCAATGTGAAAAAGATTCAATTCTTTACCAAGCTTGCGATGATCTCTTTTCTTAGCTTCTTCTAATTTTTGCAGATAATCGTTCAGTTCCTCTTTTGTCTTAAACGCCACACCATAAATACGAGTCAACATCCTATTCTTTTCGTCGCCCTTCCAATATGCACCAGCAATAGACATCAATTTAAAAACGCCGATTTTTTCCGTATTATCTAGATGAGGCCCCCTGCATAGGTCCACAAAATCCCCAAGCGCATAAGTGCCAATTTCTTTCTCTCCCTCTTTTTCTAAATCACTAATCAACTCTAGTTTGTATGGCTGATCTTTAAACCTCTCTTTGGCATTTTTAATATCCAATATCGAATATTCAATATCATATTTCTTATTTTTATCTCAACCATTGTCTTCTCGATAGTCTTCAGATCCTCTTCGCTAACCGGCTTGCTAAAATCAAAATCATAATAAAACCCATCTTCAATCGCAGGGCCAATGGCAAATTTTGTGTCTGGATACAATTTTAATACCGCCGCCGCCAAAAGATGTGCTGTAGAGTGTCGCATAGATTCTAAATTAAGGTTTTTGTTTTCCATAGAGATGTTTTAATAATTTTTAATTTTTAATTTTGTAAATAATTTTTTAAATCATAATTTTTAAAGTCGTTCCTAATTAATTTTGTTTAAAAATTAGAAATTAAAAATTCTTTCTTTATCTTATCAAACAACCCATTTTTTTACAATAAAAAAACCACCCAGTAAAACTGAGTGGTTGGTCGAATACATATGAATTGAGTTTTAGCGCGAAAGCACCAGTGCTTTCCAGCGCAGGAAGATCTCGACATCCCGGGAATTTTTTCCTCGGACGCTTTCGATCTGAACGAGCGGGACCTCGACATCTTTTTTACCGACCGCGATCCACACTTTGGGTTTGCAGCCGTCTTTCCAGCAGAGATTCACCCCGACCAGGCGATCACGGTATTTCTTGGTGCCCAGGTCTTCATCAAGCGCAGGAAGATTTGAAGAATACACGCGCGAAACCTCGATGTCGATTGTTTTGTCACGAGCGATACGCTCGACTTCCCGACCGAGACAGGCTTCTTCAACCTGTTTGGCTGTGAATGTACCGGAAGGTTTGAGCGCGGAAGGATCATCGGTTTGACCAGTCAGTTTCAATTTACCGGTATCCATTTCTCGCAGCGCTATGGCTGCTGATTTTTCGTCGTTGTAAACAATGACTTCACTTATCGAGATCGGATTTTCACCGATAACTAGTTCGCAAAATTCTGACTTTTTGCTCCCTCTCATCTCGGTCACATCGCGCAAAACTGACAACGCTCCGACAGCTTCGGGGGCTGGAACAACCGAATGATTTGAAATTTCGGCCTTTTTTTCCTCCGGTTTCACTACAACCGAGGGAGATTGGGGCTCGATTTTGCTAACCGCCCAGGTCTTTTTCAGTAGACTCCAGGTGCCTTTTTCGACACCGGGTGTTCGCAGAAAAATGCCGGCGATTTGCCCTCCGAGAAAAACATTGGTGATTTCAACGCGCCGAGAAGTAGGCACGTTCTCACAATCGCGCTGATGAATCTCATTCATAAGAATGATGTTTTTCCCGTCCTCGGTCTGTCCGACCACTGTTCGGCGATCGTAGGCCAGACAAGCCTTGATCCAGCCCTTGGGCTCGTAACCCATGCTGCGTATCGCGATGTCGGTGTCATTGAATTGTCCCTGAACCGTCATCTCGATATTGCGGATAATCGGACCGCGAGGAGCAACGATAGGATGTTCTTCCGATATGGGCAAAGACGCCACGAGTTTTTGAGAAACCCATTCCTCCGATACTGTTTCCCTGAGCTCGGGCTCAAAAAACCCATACCAGAAAATGTTGTCACCCTCTCTGGTCTGAATCGCAAAGCCAGCCTTGTAAATCGAGCTGTCTTCAGGATCTTTCCAGAAAAGTTCAAAACGCAATGCCTCGGGTGTACCGTCGCACAGAGAGCCCTCTTTGAATTCGAGAGAGTACTGCGCACTTTTTTCTTCCAGGACCTTGGGCGCTCCCATAAGGCAGCCCTTGGCGGGATTCCCGGCAAGCAGGTAATTCTGTGCCTGCAAAACCGGCCTGGGATCCGTTCCTTTGGCAAAACGAATCGTTGAAATGCTTTGCGATGAAGCTCCCACGGCCACGCAAAAAACTATGGCTATGGTAAATAAGACTGCTCTTTTCATAGAGCACCTCCAGGTTTTTTGTTTTTTCTTATTAAAACCTCTTTAAAAAAGAGGATTTAAGGAAGATTAAAAAATTTGAAATGTACAATGCAAAAAGTGTTTCTATTGTTATTTTTAAAATTTTAGCTTATTTTAGTTATTTTGTCAATAGTAAAATTGAAATAAAAAAAATACAGAGCCATTTTTGGCTCTGTATTTAATTTTAACAAGTTTGAATTATTTCTTGTCGCCCATAGCAGCATAATAGATGACAACCAAAGAAGAAAGACCAACCAAAGAATAAACGATCTTTGAAAGCAAACTCATTGTGCCAAGAATAGCTGCTACTAAATCAAAACCAAAAAAGCCAACTAGCCCCCAGTTCAAACCACCAATGATCAATAACACCAAAGCTATCCAACCCAAAGTGTTCATTTTTTTCATTTTTTAAATTCTCCTTAGTCTTAGTTATAAGACTTTTTATTTTTATTTTTACATATGACTAAAGTGGTATTTTTAGTTATCCACAATATATAATTTTTTTAAAATTTTGTCAAATGGACCCGTGCAGACTCGAACTGCAGACTTCTATCACGTCAAGATAGCGCTCTAGCCAACTGAGCTACGGGTCCAAATTATAATTTTTTTACCATATATGTGTCTTCAAGATTGTAGCCGAGTTTTTTGTAATAACCTCTCACTCCAACCCCCGATATTACAGCTATTTTATCACAACCCATTTCTTTAGCAATCTTTTCTGCCTCAATAATCAATTTTTGACCCAATCCTTTGTGCTGGCTTGCTTCTCCTTTTTTACCAACATCAATCGCCTCACCATAAGTATGAATCTCACGAATAATCGCCCCCGGTAGAGACGCAAAATTTTGCGTCTCTACAATACGGAGACGGAGCAAGGCATATAAATGATAATCATTATCAACTAGCTCTAAAAATACCTCTTTCCCCCCCGATGCATTATATTCAATTCTATTGGTTTTTAATTTTGTTTTTTTGTTTATATGATTAAATGATTCCTTGTCCCTAATCTCCCGACAGCGAATACATTGGCATCGCCATCCTTCTTTTTGAGAACGATTATCAATAACCTGACGAAGATTAGTAATCTTATTACCTGCTAGAATACTTTCCTCTGGTATATCACGAATGAGGCGACTGATACGAATATAAGGCGGAATGATTTTTTTAATATCACAAAGCAGATCTTCTAACTGTTTTGGTGTGTATGGTTTATATTTTCCCATTTTCCAAAGATCATAAAGCTCAGAATCCTTAACTACTACACATGGGTAAATTTTTAATTGATCGGGCTGAAAATCAGAATTAGAAAATAACTCTTTAAACATCTCTAGGTCTTTTTTTGGAGAAGATCCATAAAGACCGGGCATCATGTGATATGAAATTTTAAACCCAAAATCCTTCATCAATTTTGTTGCCTCGATTATCTCTTTGACCCCATGACCTCTTTTATTTTTTTTCAAAATATCGTCATAGATAGACTGCACACCAATCTCGATGCGAGTGCACCCCATTTCCCGAAATTTCAAAAGCTCTTTTTCATTAATCAAATCTGGACGAGTTTCGAGAGTTAGACCGATGATTCGACTGCGAGCCTTCTCGTTTTTAATTTGCTCAGTTTTTAATTGAATATTAAATATTAAATATTGTCGCGAAGCGACTCCTAAATTTTGATTTTTGAGATTTGATTTTTGATTTTTTTGAGCGAAATGATTACATGCTCTAAAACACTCTCCTACAAACCAATACTGGTAATCAAGTGGAAGTGAGTTAAAAGAGCCTCCCATTATTATCAATTCAATTTTATCCGTTGAATGCCCTGCTTTTTTGAGCGCCTCAAGTCTCATTATTACTTGCCGATAAGGATCAAATTCACATAAAATCGCTCTCATTACTGCCGGTTCATTAGAGAGATAGGATTTTGGCATATCTTTTTCTGTAGGGCAATAAAGACAATTCCCGGGACAAGCATAAGGCTTGGTCAAAACAGAAACCACCGCAACACCCGAAAGTGTACGCACCTTAGCTTTGCGCAACAGCTTTTCTAATCCTTTATTCGTTTTAATATTTTTATCCTTCACAAGTTTTTCATAAATCTGAGTAAGACCATAATTCGGCAAGGAATCCACTTTAAATTCTTCCGATATCTCATTTTTAAGTATCATAAAATCACGAGGCTTTGTGATGCCCCGCTCATATGCACGTAGAATAAGTTCTTTTTTTGCTTTATCAATATTTAAATTCATGATATAATTATAACAGTAAAATCCCAAAAAACAAAGGGGGTAAAGGAATGCGAACTTTAAAAATCATTTTTACTTTTTTTGTACTAACTTTTTTTGTATCAAACTTAATAGAGGCAGCTAACCAAAAGTACAAATACGATCAAAAGGCAACGGTTAGCGGAAAATTGGTCGTAACCAATTTTTATGGACCCCCGGGATACGGAGAAGATCCTGAAAATGATTCGGTTGAAAAACAATGCATTCTTTATTTGGACGGTCCAATTGATGTTGTTGCTACGAACCCAAAAGAAGAAATTGATATTACAGAAAAAAATGTAAAAAAAATAACATTAGTACCATCAAAGGGAATGAATTGCAATATAATCAATAAGAAAAGAATCAGGGCAACAGGCACTTTTTTTCATGCCTCTACTGGGCACCATCACACGGATATTTTAATGGATGTTGATTCTTTTTCTATTATAAAAAAGAAAAAGTAACCAATTCACAAACGCAGGGAGCATTAACTCCCTTTTTTTATTTTTTCAAAGTGGTAAAATAAAATCATGAAAAATAAAATAAATCCTGGAATTTATCAACACTATAAAGGAAATCTTTATGAAGTAATAGGATTAGCTCATCATAGCGAAACACTGGAGGAATTAGTAGTTTATCGCGCTCTTTATATTTCAAAAGATTTTGGCAAAAATGCTTTGTGGGTCAGACCATTAGCAATGTTTTTGGAAAGTGTTATAATTGACGGGAAAGAAATTCCTAGATTTAAATTTATAAAATAAAAAAGGAGGAAAAATGAAATTTTTTAAAAAAACCGACAAAATGATAAAAAACTTGGATACCATGGATATTGCGCTAACAAAACTATCCGTATTCTTTTTTACTCTATGGTTAATCGCTCTAATACCCTCTTTTTCAATCTGGGTAATCTCAAGTAAATCTTGGTGGTTTATGTTGGTATGGATAATTCTCGCTATCAGACCTCTTTGTAACTCTTTTATGAAAAAATAGAGGTTTTAAATTATAAAAAATATCATTAAAACAAAAACATGAAAAAAATTTTGTTGGTTTTTTTCTTTTTGTTGGTTTTTTTTGCTCCAATTAATACAAAGGCTGACGGTGGAATTATGCCACCACCGGATCGCTGGATCTATGAAACCGATCAAAGAGCTGTTATTATCTCTGAAAATGGATTGGAAACTCTGATTTTATCAGTTAGCTACAAAGGAAATGCAGAGGATTTTGCCTGGATTATACCTACCCCCAGTAAACCAGAGGTAAGCAAGGGTGCTGTTGATATTTTTGAGGCATTGGAAAAATTAACAAATGTCAATCATGGTAGTAATAGAATTTATAATAGTCTGTCACTAGGAGAAAAAACATACGATGCCGCACCAACCACAACGGTAATTGAAAAGAAAAAGGTTGGTTTTTATGATATCGTAGTATTGGAGTCAAACGATAAAGATTCGCTTTACAATTGGCTAAAAGACAATAGCTATAATTATCCGAGTTACGGAAAGACTATTTTGGATGATTATATCCAAAACAAATGGTTTTTCACTGCTGTAAAAATTAATAATGAAAACATCAAAGAAGTTCAGAGAGATTTAAGATTAGGCACCATTACACCATTAAAATTGGTTTTCAAAACAGACAAAATTATTTTTCCACTCAAAATTTCTTCAATAACAATGCAAGAGCCTATTTTTAATGAAGAAAACAGCAACACAACTAGCGAAAAACCAACCAATACTGATATTGAAAACAAAAAAATCGCACCAATATCAAATATAATACCAAACAACTACACAAATATTAGACTTTATGTTTTTGCTGATCACAAAAAACAAGTAGGAGATTTTTATACTTTATACGCAAATTGGATTAATAGTAAAGATATTCGTGAGTTAACAAATGATGATAATGGGAATCCATGGTACAGCCCACAAAGCAAAAAAATGTTTTTAACAGTTCTAAATGACAGTATGGGCACAAAAGACATGAAAAATGATTTATTTTTATCCAACGCCGAAAATAATAAAAAAATTCCTACATCTCAATTTTGGTTAAATCTATTTTTAACGATTTTACTTACGACAATAATTATTCTTTCTCCTCTTGGTTTATTGTATATAATCTTCATGCTTTTGTTTATATTTATTAGATCAATCGCAGCCAAGATAGTGTTTCTGATATTTCAAATAATTATTGCTTTATCCGGAATAACTATTTCAACTGTTCTTTTGGTTGTTTTGGTTCAAGATCCTGCATCAATGAGTGATGCTATATCGGTGCTTATAAGTTCGCTCTTGGTAACAATAGTTATGATAACAGGAATAATTCTAGAAGTTGTTATCGGAAAACGGAAAAAAATATTATAGGAATCAAAAAAAGAGGCCTATGGCCTCTTTTTTTGATTTATTTATTTATCTCTTGCTTCCACTAAATGTTCCATTACACCCCACCGCTGCTCCTTCAGCGCTAACTTTGAAGGTAAATGTACCGGAAACTCCAGTTGAGGTGAAGTTGAATACTTGCTGAATTGTTCCATATCCCATCAGATTATCTGACCAGACCGCCCTGCCATTAGAGTCAATTTTTGCCGAGTATCCCCCAAAATATACAAAATTATTTTTCACCGAAATACTATCATCAAACACTCCTAAATTACCTAGATTAACCCCAGAAACATTGGTACCGCAATTTCCATAACTATAGCGAATACTATAATTACCGTCGTAAGAAGTTGGCTTGGGTGGTGTAGGGGTTGGTTTTGGTGATGGGCTAGGGTTTGGGTTTGGGAGTGGATTTGGAATAACCGGTACTCTTGGAGTTAACCCTTGTTCTGGGCAACCTAGATTTCCACCAGAGTAGAATTTCCCAGAATAAGTTAGAAATTCCCAGCAGCTACCAATTTTACAGTTGTAACCACCTTCAGTGGTTGGTAATCTTTCCTTGACCGATGTTGCTGGAATAGAACCACCTCTAGACTTACAGCTATTGTAAAAAGTTTGAACTCGTAGTGGTAATTCTGGATCGGTTTTTTCTCCCTCATGAAGGCCAATACCTCCTAGGTATTGCATGTTTGCCTCATCAAGTGAATATCCAATTGGTTCAAAAGATTGATCCCAATTTGTCAAAGAAGGTGTTGTGTCCGGCGCAGTATATCTCTCTGGCGAAACAAAGGTGTATAATTTTCTAGCGATATCTTTGGCAGCTCTCGCAGAATCTCTTACTTCTGGTAGGCAGGCGATTGATTTTCCGTTGAAATAACAGACTCTCCCACGGTTTTTAATAATAGCGCCAGAACTACTTTTGGCAAAGGCAGGAGCAACCATCCCGCTTGAAGCTACTGTTTGATAGGTCTCAAGGGAAGTGAGAAAGTGGTCTATTGTGGTAAGCCGAGCCGTAACAAATCTTAGAGCCCCACGATCTTTCTTTTGAATAACATTTTTGCCGTTATCTCTAATAACCGCTAAATCATCGATACTTTTACCAAGTAAACCCCTCACCCAACTATCCTCAATCAAAATTTCAAATTTTTCTGGTTCGTCCGACAAGGCTTTCCAGCTATTATAGTCTTTTGCAATTGCTATTTTATCAGCCCAATCACCAACTTTATCAACATAGTCCTTTAGTATAGAAGGATAAGTAATACTATTCAATCTTTCTTTTTCTGATGCTGCGGCATTATTAATATTTTGTATAGTCACCCCATCTGTTCTGATAGCTCCATCCAGCATAAGCGAATCTCCAAGTAATTTTGCAGCTGAAATCTCAGAAACTTTATCTTGAATAAAAGAAACTTTTTTTGTTAATTGGCTATAACTGTGGTTTTGATAAACAAACCACATAATAATAGTTATAATAATTATTATTCCGATACTAATCGCCAATTTAATAACACTCTTAAAACCATTTCTTATTATTCCAATTATCAATTGAACAACCAAACTAACTAGTACACCAAATACAACTAATAATAAAATACCAACCGCAATATCCAGACTGTCCCCACCTCCGTAGGCGTCAATCATTCCAATCGCCATAAACAACAAAAAAACGAGCACTATCCACCCGCAGAATTTTTGAGATTTAGTCGTAGGCTTTAGTTTGTTTCTTTCAATGACAACTTTAATTGGATCGGTTTCTTTTTCAACAACGTTTAAGGTCTCTCCACATGAAACACAGAATTTTGAATTATTTTTATTTTTTTTACCACAATTAGAGCAGAACATAAAAACCCTCCTAAATTTCTAAAATTTTACTGCTAACTAAAATATAAATAAATTTTTTTAAAAATAAATAAAGGATTTTTTTAAATTTAAATACATTCTACTCTTATTTAAAATTGTGAAAAGAGTATTTTTTTGCTATAATATAGTTTATGCAAAACTATAAAGAACAAGTTCGGTCGGCTTATGACGCGATTGCCAAAACATTTTCCCATACTCGCGATAAACCATGGTATGAAATGGCTTATTTTAAAGAACTTATCAAGGAAGGTGAGATTTTGGATCTCGGCTGTGGCAATGGTAGAGTTTATGATGTTTTTATAGACAACCCCAAAATTCACTATACTGGGGTTGATTTTAGTGAAAAATTAGTAGAATTAGCTAAAGAACGCTACAAAAATATTAAAGTGGGGAATACTCCAAAATTTATTATTGAAGATATTACTAAATATAAAATTGAAAAAAATAAATATGACGCGATTATTTTAATTGCTTCTTATCATCATATCCTGGACAAAAAAGAAAGAAATGAATTATTAAAAAATATCAGACAGGGGCTAAAAGATAACGGTATTATGATTTTGACTGTTTGGAATCTTTGGAACAAAAAAACCTTTAAAAAAGTACTGCAATCTTGGTGGCGAAAAGTCAAGCGCCAAGAGCCAGGAACTATATTCGATATTCACTACCCATTTAATGATTTTGGTAAAATCGCTTACAGACCATACAAAATGTTTACAATTTGGTCAATCAGGAGAGAATTAAAAAAGTATTTTAAGATTTTCAAAGAAGAGAAATGGAAAAAAGGCCAAAATCTAGTATTTTACCTGAAAAAGTAGGGACGAGCTTCAAATATGTCCCCATAGCCCTATTAAGCCAAAAAAAATGTCATAAACTTGACATTTTTTGTTTTTTGTGATATGATTTCAATTAAAGCTTTTAAAACATTAAAAAAGAAGGGGGTGATAAGAATGCTTTTGCAAAACCTCGATGAAGCGCGGCAAAAAGCCGCCAACACAGTCGCAATTCACATGGTTGATACGATGCAAAGATACCAACACTTCAAAATCGTAGAAACCTTAAGAATTTGCGATTTTTCCGAAATCAACATCCTCCGCGCTCTACGTGCCCTCCTCCAACAAAAAATGCACTGGCAAGGTTTCCGAGAAATCATTCTGGAAAACTTGAAAAAAGTGCAGCTCCCATTCGAACAGATCTGCCGTGAAATGGCAGGAGTCGGAGGTCTCAATTGGGAGACCATGAAAAGCTCTCTTTTGAAAAAAGAGTTGCAGACATGAAAAACCCATCCGCCCTTGATACATTTAAAGGGCGGGTTTTTATGAAAAAACTAAACGATTTCTTTTTCTAAAATATCTAGAGCTTTTAATAAATCTGATCTTACTTTTTTTGCGTAAGGATTATATTTTTGCATATCGTAAAAAAGTTGCCAACTATCATTGCTTACCGTCTCGCACACAGTCAAAAGTCGATCAAACCCAAGAGTTGTAATCTCTTGTTTTTTTATATCCATTTTTTCTAGTCCCCTACCAATAAAATGAACTAATGAAAGACTTTTTGCCACCTGAAGATCGTGATTTTTTGGAGTAGTTTCAATAATATCAAGACCGATTTCAGAAAAAACTGATTTCAACCAATTTAGGGTTTCTTTTTTCTGATGTAAAGGACAAAGCACTATTTGCAAATTTTTGAGCCCGTTTTTGGCGCTATCAGGACCAAACATAGGATGAGTTCCAACTATTTCTATATTTTTTGGAAAAATATTTTGCATCAATCGACAAGGGAATTCCTTTACCGAACAAACATCCGTAACAATAGACCCCGGCTTTAAGTGAGATCTTATTTTTCTCAAGACTTCTTCTAGCTTTGAAATAGGAACAGCTGGTATAACCCAATCTATATTAATTAATTCTTCAATTTTAATTTGTTTAAATCTGGCATCTTTAATTTTTTTACTACTAACAACAAAAATCTCCCCAAAAGGGAGTAGAATTTCAGCAAAAAGCTGACCAAATCTACCAAAACCAATTATAGCGATTTTTTTATTATTTTTTTTCAATTTTTTTAACTGCTAAAAATGTTGTAAAATTAAATTTCAAATCTTGCACACCCTCTTCTAATATTTCAGCGCTATAAATTTCAGCTGCCTTGGCTGAAGCTATTACCGCCACATTATCCGACAACTCTCCTTCCATCACGGCACGAACCGCATCAGCCGTATCACCCCATTCTTTGATTTCTGTATTCGGCCATTTTCTTTTCAAATACATTTTGCACTGCTTTAAAGCTTGGTCATGAGAAGTAATTATCTTTATATCACTGATATTTTTACCAGGCTTGGCAATTAGACAATGTTTAATATCTATTTCAAAAAACTTTTCTATTTTAAAAAGATGCTCACTCATTGCATAAACTGCCTCATAAACCACACCACCATTTGAGTTTTCAATTGGAAAAACACCAAAATCAACCTCATCATTATCGAGAGAAGTTAAAACATTCTCAACCGAAATGAGGTATTTTTTCTCGTATTCTTTAATCCCCTCTTGCTGACAGTAATAGTCGGTAGCTTGTTCCGAGAAACTACCAACCCCACCAGAAAGACCAATAGTTATTTTTTTGTCGTTAATCATATTGAATAAAATTATTTTTTATTAAAAACCTTTTGGGATATGTAGGTTTTATGGAATTTGCATAATTTATAAGAAATACATCTCAATAATCCCACCCATCCTACTAATCCCACAAATCCTATTGTTTCCCCCAGTCTATTCTTATTGCCGGTTTTCCAAGTTTTTTCTGAATATAGTCATAAGCTGACAGAGCTGCAACTGCACCCTGCCCTGCTGCAATAACAATTTGTTTATAAGGAGTTTGGGTTAAATCTCCTCCAGCAAAAACACCATCACAAGAAGTTTTTCCATCTTGGTCTATTATGATTTGGTTGCGATCATCAATATCAACTAAGTTTTTTACAAAATCTGCCTTTACTTCATAACCAATCTCAACAAAAATACCCGAAACCAAAAATTCTTTTTCTTCGCCCGTATTCACATCTTTAACTTTAACTGATTCGAGTACTTCATCCCCAACAAGCCCCGATGGGACGCTATTCAAAACAAATTCTACATTTGACTTGCTTTTTAATTTTTCAGCTTCAATCTCTTCTCCTCGAAATTGGTCTCTACGATGAATTAGATAAACTTTTTCACAAATACTAGAAAGATAAAGAGCTGCATCTAGTGCGCTATTTCCTCCTCCAACAACTGCTACAGATTTACCCTTAAAAAACGGTCCATCGCAAGTAGCGCAATAGGAAAGGCCTCTGCCGAGATATTTATCACTATCAGTAACATCAAGTTTCCTTGGAGTCTTACCAAAAGCCAAAACCACCGCCTCCGATTCAAATTCAGCACCATTACATTTCACCAAGAAATTTCCCGCCTCAGTCTTTTCTATCGAATTAACTTCCTGTCCTGTTTTTATTTCTGACCCAAATTTTTGCGCCTGTTGATACATTTTACTAGCTAAATCAGGACCAGATATCAAATCAAGTGCAGGATAATTTTCTATATCGGGAGTATTTATAATTTGTCCACCAACATCAAGTGATAGAATTAATGTTTTTAAAGCTCTTCTTGATGCATAAATCCCAGCTGTAAGTCCTGCCGGTCCTGCACCAATAATTATTAGGTCATATTTCATATTTTTCTCCTTATATTTATAAAGGGGTATATTCCATGCGCATCAAATGATTTCCTCTATATAATTTAGTTTTAATTGTATTTTGGAATTAATTCTTTAGAATTTTATCCCTTTAATTAATATAAAAGTCTAAAGACTTAATTCCTTCCAAAATCAATATAGCACAAATCAAATAAATTAAAAACTAAAAAATGAGTATTTGATATTATTTATATTTGAATTCTTTGACAATAAAGATTCATTATTGTATAATTTAATTTAGATTTGCAAATTAAAAACCAGCAAAGGAGTGTGATAAAGTGGTAATTATAGCCACGAGGCCATATGTTGCAGTACTAGGATATGGATGCAACCCAGAAGGCAGAAAAATAAAAGATTATATTTATTTTGCCTGTAACAATGCTGTTTTTTCTTCTCTTGGCCGCGAAACTCCTATTATTTTTTCAGGTGGCTTCACTGACCCTAATAACTTTCCTGGAATATCCGAAGCCATGATGATGGAAAAAATCGCCCGAGAAGAAATTGGTTGTGTCAACCCTATGTATCGCGAAGAAGAGTCAATAACCACCATCCAAAATATCCGCAATATCAAAAAACTTTGGATCGAACATCGATATGATAAAGATTCTGTTGCTATACTTTCCGAAAAACCGGAATGCATTATTTGCGACAAAGACAGGGCACAAAAAGTTTCATATATTGCAAGATGTATATTTAGAGAAGATATCTCTATCAAGGGGTTTGATTTTGGAAGAACAAAAAAAGAAAAAATTTTTGTAGTAGCAGGGAACATAAAGGACATTATCTCCATTCATTCACCAAAAATAGAAGAGATATTTCTCAACCAAAGAAGGAGAGAAATCACTCTTACCAATTAATAAAACAGCTCGGGAAAAACCGAGCTTTTTTATTTTTTAAAACTTTCTATAATAAACCAAAAAGATAAACTTAAAACAACCCTATTATAAATAAAAAGTATTTACATAAAGACTTTTTTTGTTTATAATTATAAAAAGTACTTTGTACTTTAAAAAATAAAAAAAAGAGCAAAGAAATGAGTAAAAAACGCTGTGGTTTTTGTGGCCTTGATTTTGAAGAAGATGAAATTACAGAAACTACCCTTAAAAAACTAGATGGAGGAGAGTGTAAAATAAATACTTGTAAGGATTGTGAAGAAGAAAACAAAAAACTGAAAGAAGAATTTGATAAAATACCTAAACCCGTAGTTTGTTCTTTTTGTGAAAAACAATCCCAAAAATTATTCACAAGTAATGGCGTATGTATTTGCGAGGATTGTGTTAAATTAGCACATGATTTATTTGAATAATTTGATTCTTAAATAACCCAAAAACATAAACCCCCTTACCAGGGGTTTTTATTTTTTATCCTCTATTATAAACAAACATTCTTTTTCTTTCTTTTGCTTTCAGCCCCGCCTCTACTATATCCTCTACATCAATATGATGTTTTTTGATCAATTTAGCTGGGCTTCCACTTTCGCCAAACCTATCCCTTACTGCTACAAACTCTACTGGAATAGGATAATTTTGAGCCAAAAATTCAGAGACCGCTCCCCCCAAACCACCTGAAATCTGATGATCTTCAACTACAATAAAAGCGCGAGTTTTTTTAGCATATTTTAATATGTTTTTTTCATCAAGTGGTTTTATGGTGTGACAATTTATAACTGCAAAATCCAATCTTTTTTCTTTATTCAAAATATTAGCTGCTTTCAAGGCACGATAAACTGACTCTCCGTGAGCCAAAATCGCTCCATCAACCCCATCACGAATAACCTGACATTCATTCATTCTAAAAGGAGTTTTTTCTGTTGTCACCATTGGTATATCAGATCGACCAAAACGAATATAGACAGGACCATTTATTTTGAAAGCAGAACGAATCGCTTTTCTTGTTTGCCAATAATCACATGGAGCAAAGACAGTCATACCCGGTATGGACCTCATTATAGCCAGATCTTCTGTTGCTTGATGGGTAGCCCCATCCGGTCCTGTTGAAATACCTGCATGTGAAGCAACTATTTTTACATTGGCTTTGTTGTAGGCTACAGAAACTCTGATTTTTGATAAACATTCATTTGGAGTAAAAACAGCAAAAGAAGAGGTAAAAGGAATAAATCCTTCAAGTGCTAGACCAGTGGCAACCGATATCATATTGTTTTCCGAAACCCCCATTTCCAAAAAACGACCGGGATATTTTTTTCTAAAATCCAAAATTCTCAAAGATTCAGCTAAATCAGCATCCAAAACAACCACTCTTTTACTGATTTTTGCCAACTCCAAAATCTCATCACCATATCCTTGACGACAAGATTTTTTTTCGATACCTTCTGAAAATAAATTTGGGTTTAGATTATAATTCATTCGTCAAAATTTCATTCCAGCTTACATGCCCAAAATTTTAAAAATTTTGTTCATTCCAGCTTACATAAAATTCCTCCTCTTAACAGAAAATTCTACTATTTATTAATCAATGTATAAATTTTCTGTTTTTAATTTCTTATATTTTTACTAATCAAGCTAATCAAGCTAAAAGCTAAAAAGCTAGCTTAATATTTCCATCGCTTTTTCATATTCACTACCACTAGGTACTTTACCATGATAATGGTGGTCATTCTCAATAAACCTAACCCCCTTCCCCATTGTAGTTTTGGCAATAACTAATTTTGGTTTTTTATTTTTACTATTTATCGAATTAAATACCTTTAATAATTTTGGTATATCATGACCATTTACTTCAAAGACTTCCCAACCAAGATCCCTATACTGTAAAGCAATGTTACCAAGATGAGAAACTTCTTCTGTTGTGCCGCTTATTTGTAGGTGATTTCTATCAAGTACGAATACCAAGTTATCAAGACAATATTTAGCAGCACTGCGAATAGCTTCTATTGTGCTGCCCTCCTGATATTCTCCATCCGAAGTAATACAAAAAACTCTTGAGTTTATTTTTTTCATTTTGAGGGCTATTGCCTTACCAACCGCCACCCCAACTCCTTGACCCAATGGCCCCGTTGAAGTTTCTACTGCTTGCAAATGAAGATGACTAGGGTGACCCTGAAGAGGAGAACCGATTTTTCTCAATTGCGCTTTTTTGTCACCAAAAAAACCAGCATGTTCAAGACAAGTATAATAAACAGGAGCTATATGGCCGTTTGATAAAATAAAACGATCCCTTTCCTTTAAATCAGCTTTTTTAGAATTGTATTTTAATACCCCACCAAAAAAAAGAACTGTAAAAACATCGGCCATACCAAGTGAACCTCCCCAGTGGCCAGAACCGGAGATGTAAAGCATAGTAGTTAGATCACGGCGAACTCTTCTTGCCTCAAACTCAAGATTTTCAATAATATTTTTAGTCATAATATTTATAATTTCTAAATCCTAAATTATAATATCTAACAAAAATCTTAATTTCTAATTTAAAAAAATAATTATTTAGTATTTTAATCGCATCGATTAACTCAAGGTAAAAAAGTTTAGAAATTATAATTTATAATTTAGAAATTCTAACCAATTCTTCCCATTCTTCCTCTGGATTTTGCGCCTTTAATATCCCACTACCGATAGCCACAATATTAACACCGGATTCAAAAACATCTTTGATATTTTCTTTATTAATTCCTCCGTCCATTTCCAATATCAAATCTGGATATTTTTCTCTCAAATACCGAGCCTTTACCAAAGATGAATGAATAAATTCCTGACCAGATTTACCTGGCTCAACCGACATCAACATAATACCTCCAACTATAGAAATATATTTTTCAATTACACCCGGTTCAGTTTCTGGATTTATCGCCAAAAAAACTTCAAATCCTTCTTTTTTGTATCCTTCAATAGCAGTCTCAGTATCTTCATCTATTTCATCATGAAAAACAACTTTTTTAATACCAAGTCTTTTCATGTGATTTATATATTCCAAAGGATGAGCCACCATCAAATGACATTCAAATTTTTTATCTTCTGGTAAAGAATTCAATTCAAAAAGATCAAAAGAGCTTTCCTTAACAAAAGCCCCATCCATGACATCTATCTGAATTTCATTAGAGAAAGATAGTAAATGGTTTAATTTTTCATTAAACTCTTCAATAGTTGTAGCTAAAATCGCTGGTATTATTTTCTTTGTCATTTTTGTATTACTATATTACTAAAATGCTAATTTATAAAAATAGAATTATTATAATAAATTTAATACCCCAAAAATCCCAATAATCCCACGAATCCTAACAATCCCATTATTTGAGGTCTAATTTTTTAATTCTTCTCTTATATTTATTGTCACCTAAAAATTGAGTGTCCAAAAAAATCTTTATCATTTTTTTTGCATCTTTTTCACCAGTCAGTCTACCTCCCAGACACAAAACATTAACATCATTGTGCGCTCTACCTAAAATTACTTCGTGTTCGTTATTTCCAACTATTGCTCTAATTCCCTTGTATCTGTTAGCCATAACACACATACCCCCGCCTGTACCACAAAACAGAATCCCTTTGTCTTTTTTTGGGTTCATTTTTTTGACCAGCTTTTTAGCATAATCAGGATAATCCACCGGTTCATCACCATCTGTACCCAAATCTGTATAATTTACTTCCAAAAAATCCAAAAACTGCTTAGCGATTTCCTTTAGATTAAAACCAGCATGATCAGAAGCTAGGTAAATCATATATTTATTTAGATTTAATATTATATTATCTTTGGCTTAATAATAAAACTTATCAAAAAATAAGTAAAGATCAAATTAGTTTTTTTTATTACAAAATAAAATGAGCTATTTTTCAATAGCCCATTTATTTTTTTAAATCTCTTCTTCTACTTCATCTTGACTGTTTTCATTTTCATTTTCACTATCGAAGGATGATGTTGAGTTTGATTCATCTCCATTTTGCCAAGAAATAGCCGAAGAAGGACAACCAGCAATAGCATCATCAATACCATTTGCATAAACCTCGTAATCTGATAAATCTTTTACAATAGCTGTTGCCCCGGACATTTCAAAAACATTATCCTCTACAATAGAACAATTACCGCACCCAATACATAAGTTTTCGTCAACTTTTGGTTTTCTCATTTTTTTAATTTAATTATATTTTATTAATTTATTTGTAAGATTTAACAGCGTTGTTTACATTTCATTAGGATAAAAGTAATTTATTAATTTTTCCATTGGTGTTAGGTTATCAATTCCTTTATGGGGTTTTA
>Ga0073932_1002824_pt1 | contig 25387 bp, 19 predicted proteins | sample DewCreD2012metaG_FD_76967 | JGI IMG/M metagenome (GOLD analysis project Ga0073932, IMG submission 76967) | Hot spring sediment bacterial and archeal communities from British Columbia, Canada, to study Microbial Dark Matter (Phase II) - Dewar... ...
CTCTTTCTGGTTTGAACGCATCCTTTCCGATATGGTCGCGTATGTTCTGCATCGCGCTTGTGAAAACGGTGCGACATTCGTCTGCAGAGTGCCGCTGCAAATGGCGGTTCGAGTTCGCATAGAAGTTGAGGAAGACCTTCATGGGTTTGCTGTAGTTATCGGCCAAGAAGTACAGGGCGAGAAACCGGAGAATCAGCTCCTGGTCGCGTTTTCTCTTGTCTTCCGTCCCAAAGAGCTCGCGCCATGCGGTGAGTCCGTTGAGTTCCTCCAGCAGGTCGATCAGTTCTCCGTGGAACTGCACCACACGGACCTCTTGATTACTAAGTAGCATTCCCCCTGTGTTAAGCCTTCTGAACACTTCATAGATGCAGCTCTCGGCGGCATCTTGGGAGTCTTCTTTGAACACAGTCGCGTGAATAACAGCGTCGTTCAGCACGCGGCGGTCGACTTCCGTCAGCGTTGCGTAGGTCTTCCCTTGATACCTGCTCTGGACACCCTCCAGCGAGAACGCCCGATTGCTGGGTCCGAAGATCCCCGAGACTATGAAGAACTCGAGCGTTCTGAGCCGCTGCTGACCGTCGACTACGACGAGTTTCTGTGAATCGGCTTCCTTGGCAAGGAAAATCCCGGGCACGGGCAGGCCCCAGAGCAAGGATTCGATGAATCGAGATGCTTGAGGCAATGTCCAGACAAAACCTCGCTGCCAAGGCGGAACGTAGATATCCCCTTTTTGAATGCGCCTGACCAACCCGTCCACGAGGAAATCAGCGCCGTAGCTCGTTATCGAGTAGCGTTCGGGCAGGACTGACTCGTCGTCTTCCCCAAGACCTTCAACTTCTACCTCAGCGCCGTCTGCTAGCATGATCTCCTCCTCGTTCCTCTGCGTTTGCGTAAGAAGGCCATCCCGCGGCACTTAGCTTGTGTAGCCTGTTCCTTACGACTCGCTCGTGCATCGTCTCTTACACCGCGGATAGGCTCACTTGGGAAACCCGGGACGCTCCCCGTTTTCCGTCGGGGCATGTTTTCCTTCTCGTTCATCGCCTCATGCTATGTCTGGCCAGGTTGGCTGTCAAGTCCGCTGCCCTGCTCGGCACGGACGCAGGAAGTCGCCTCTGCCATCGACACTGCGCAGCCAGTCTCTGCCACAACGTCAGGATATGCAGAAGAGAAACCCTGTCAAGTCAACCCGGCGTTCGCTGGCGCGGGGACGGGCGTCGTGCATTCTGCCGGTCGCGGCAAGGGTGGCCGCTGCCGCCGGCCTTTGCCGGTTTCGCCGGCCGGCTATAACCTATATGCTATAGCCGCCCGACCCGGAGAATCGCCGCAGCCTGCGGAAACTGCTGGAGTTAGCCCGACAGGGCCGAAAACCCTCCCCCATCCCCGGGATGGTTCCCCCTACGGCTCCCGTCTCCGCTGTCCGAACCTCCGGGCCCGGCGTGCCGACTGCCGGTCTGTCCCGTGCAGCCCGTCCCCTCCGACGCCTGCCCCGGCTGTTCCCGGCCGCCGCGATTCGACCCGCGACCGGCCCGGCCGCGAGCCGACCGCCGTTCCCGAAGCGACGGCCGCCAGCGGCCAAGAGCCCGACCCTGACCGGAAGGCCGACCGCCGCGAACCCGAACCGGTCGGCCCCGGGCCGGAGCCCGTGCGGATTCTTCATTGACGTTGATATTTCGTTTAGTAAAATATTTCCATCGTCTACCCTGAATCGGCTTCTTTCGTCTCCGGCGGTGGCCTGCAGGTCATAACCGGCGCCACCGGTCATGTCGGCAATGCGCTCGTCCGCGAGCTAGTGGCGCGGGGCGCAAGGGTGCGCGCGGTAGTTCCGGAAACCGAAGACCGCTCCTGCCTTGCCGGCCTTGACGTCGAGTTCCGCTCCGGCGACGTCCGCAACTTCGAATCGCTGTGCAATGCGTTTGCCGACGCAGCCGTCGTCTATCATCTCGCCGGCATCGTCTCGATAACCGGCGACCGCGGCGGCCGGCTCCGCGCCGTGAATGTTACCGGCACGCGCAACGCCGTCCGCGCCGCTCTTGCCGCCGGAGTCCGGCGCTTTGTCTACACCAGCTCGGTTCACGCCCTGCCCGAGCCGCCCTGCGGCGTGCCGCTGCGCGAGACCGTCCAGTTCGACCCGGCCCGCGTCCTCGGCGACTATGCCCGCTCAAAAGCCGAGGCCAGCCGCGAGGTCCTCGAAGGCGTCAGGGCCGGGCTCGACGCCGTGCTCGTCTTTCCCTCGGGAATAATCGGCCCGTTCGACTATCGCCCCTCGGAAATGGGCCAGCTGCTGCTCGATTTCTGCACCGGCCGGCTGCCTGCCTATGTTGACGGCGAATACGACTTTGTTGACGTTCGCGATGTTGCCCGGGCGCTCGTGGCTGCGGCCGGCCGCGGCCGGACCGGCGAAGGCTATCTCGTCTCCGGCCACCGCATCACGGTCCGGGAGCTGCTCGGCGCGCTCCGCCATCTTACCGGCATCCGCGGCCCCCGGCTGCGGCTGCCGCTCTGGGTTGCGCAGGCCGGAGTTCCGTTCGCCCGGGCCTGGTGTGCGCTTCGGCACCGGCGGCCGCTCTTCACCAGCTACTCGCTCAAGGTGTTGCGCTCCAACTGCCTGATGGACCGGTCCAAGGCGGAAACCGAACTCGGACACCGGCCCCGGCCGATTCTCGAGACGATTGCCGCGGCGCTGGAATGGTTCCGGACTGCGGGCCGGCTCAACCTGCCGGCTCCGCCGCACCCGGCCGCCGGTTAGCTCAGGAAAAAGCTAGCTGCTCTCGCGGCTCGGCTCGCGGTCGCCGAACGCCGCGCGCGCCGCCGCGACCGGCGCCGGCGTGACCAGGCTGACCCCGACCAATAGCAGCAGACTGACAATCATCCCCGGCACGAACCCGTGCAGCCCCAGCGGGTTCTTAAGCGCCAGCCAGACCAGCGCAACCGCACTGCCGCCGACCATCGCGGCCACCACGCCCGCTGCCGTCGCCCGCCGCCAGTAGAGGCCGAACAGGTAGGGCCAGAGTGTCGTCGAGGCAATCACCGCCCAGGCGAATCCGGTGATGACGAGAATCATCGCCGGCGGCTTGAGTGCAACCAGCACCGCGGCCAGTCCGATGCCGATTGACACGAGCCGCGAGACCAGCGCCTCGCGCTCCGGGCTCAGCTTCGCCCCGAAGCTGTCGCGGCCCAGGTCCTTGACCAACGACGAGACCGCGACAATCAGCACCGAAGCGAACGTCGACATTCCGGCCGCAATCACGCCGGCGAGAAAGAGCGCCGAGGTGAAGGGCGACATCGTCTCTTTCACCAGCATCGGAATCGCGAGGTCGGGCCTGGCCAGATTCGGAAACAGCACCCGCGCCAGCGCGCCGTTGAAGTAGGGCAGCAGCGCCATGCAGCCGCCGGCGGTCGCCAGCACCGTGCCCAGTCGCAGCACGTTCACGTTGCGGATGGAGTAGAACCGGGTGACGAGCTGGGGCATACCCCAGACCCCGAAGCTGACTATCATCGTGAACGAAATCAGCCCGGACCAGCCCCAGACTCCGGGCGTGGCCAGAAACTTCCCGCCTTCGATTTCGCCGAGCCGGCTGAAGACCTGCGCCAGCCCGCCGGCCCGGTTCAGTGCCGCAAGCGTCAAGAGCACGACGCCGAGAATCATGATAATCCCCTGCACGAACCCGGTCCAGACCACGGCGGTGTAGCCGCCGATGGCGACGTAGGCGATAATCACCAGCGCCGAAATCAGCACCCCGAGCGCGTAGGGCACGCCGATGAGCACCTCGAAGACGTGGCCCATCCCCTGCACCACCGAAACGCTGTAGAGGGCGAGAAAGACCGTAACCACCAGCGCCGAAATCAGCCGGGCTGCGGGCGAATCGAACCTCCGGGCGAAAAACCCGGGCATGGTGATTGTGTTCAGCCGGCCGGTCATTGCTCTGGTCCGCGCACCGAGCACAATCCACGCCAAAAGCATGCCGACGAGCGTGTTTCCGGCCCCGACCCAGAGCGTCGCCATCCCGAACTTGTAGCCGAATCCGCCGCCGCCGATTATCACCACCGAACTGAAATAGGCCGCGACAAATGAAAACGCCGTCACCCACGCGCCGATCGAGCGCGTCCCGAGGTAGAACCCTTCGGCCGAAGCTGCCCGCCGACGCGCGGCCAGACCGATAAGAAACTGCGCCAGCAGATAGCCGCCAAGCACCAGAACGTAAATCAGGGTAACTCCCACGCTAGTCCTTCAGCTTCACCAGCGCCGCCCAGACAATGGCCGCGACAACCGCGGCCGCTGCCACCAGCACCGCCGCGAAAGTCGGCCAAGGACAGCCGAAAGGCCCGTTCACCGCTCCATCCTACGATTGCGCGTCTTCTTGTCAATCGCCGAAGCCTGACCGCAGACCCGTGCTTGACAGCACCTGGATAGCGTCCAGAATATTCTGGGCAAGAAAGGAGTCCGCATGAAACTCAAGCCTGTCCTGCTCCTGCCGCTGATTCTGGGGCTGGCTTCGGCCCAGAACCTGCTCACCAACGGCGACTTCGAGCAGGAAATCACCGTCGGGTGGACATACGCCGACTCCGGCTACGGCACGCATCTTGCCGACCGGAGCACGGCGTATCACCCTGACCCCGACTACGAAGCCCAGACCTATCAATACGACAACCCGGGCTGGACCCGGCTCAGTCAGAAGGTGGACGCGCCCGGTGTCATGCTTGCGCTCTCGTTCTGGGCGAAGTTCGAAGAGACCGGCGGTTCGTCAACCTGCTGGCCTGCCGCCTGTTTTCAGGTCTGCTACTACGACGCTGCCGACGTCAGGCTCGGCGAAACCCGGTTCTACTACTCGACCTACGCCAACTGGGTTCCGTCGCCAACCCTGAGCCTCTATCGCATCACCAACCCGGACTGGACCCAGTACAATCTCAACATCGCCGACGAGCTGTCGACCAACCTACCCGGCGTCAGTCCCGGCGATATCGCGCGCGTCGAGGTCGCGCTCCTCAGCTACACCTACTCGGGCTGAGGGACGCCAGTGGCGAAGGTCTTCGCCGATGACGTTACCCTCACCAATCTCAGCTCCGGCCCGTATGTAGTGCTCGGCCCGCGCACAGTCAACGACCCGCCGCCCGGTGGCAACGGCAACGGCCGGTTCGACCCGGGCGAAAGCGGCGGCCTGCTCCTTGCTCTGCGCAACGTCGGTAACGAGGAAGCCGGCAATGTCTCCTGCCTGCTGCGCTCGGCCGACCCCCGTTTCGTTTTGACCGATTCGACGTCGAGCTACGGCACGATTCCCGCCGGCTCGACCCGGACCGGAGACCCGTTCGCGGTAACAGTAGCCAGCTCGATACCGCCGGAGACGCCGGTTCAGCTTACCGCCTTCATCTCCGGCACGAGCTACCTCGACACGCTGCGGTTCACGCTCACCGTCGGTGAGCTTCGGCCCTGCGACCCGATTCCCGACGGCCCGCGCACGCCGCCGCGGTTCTGGGCCTACGACGACGTCGACACGCTCTACACCGCGCACCCCGACTTCAACTGGGTCGAGATCCGCGGCCTCGGCACGCGGCTGACGTTGAACGACGACCATACCGTCCAGCTAGACCTGCCGGCCGGCTTCGTCTGGCAGTTCTACGGCCAGCAGTTCACGCAGGTCTCGGTTTGCGGCAACGGCTGGGTCGCACCCGGATACTCCACGTCCAACACCTACTACAACACCGCGCTACCCAACTCATCTATGCCGCCGGCGGTATTCCTCGTTTGGGACGACTTGTATCCACCCGACGGCGGCGGCGTCTGGTATTACCACGATGCGGTCAATCGTCGTTTCATCGTCGAATGGGACTCGGTCCGCTACTACTCGGGCACAAACTACGACAAATTCCAGCTCGTCATCTACGACACCAGCTACCGTACCCCGACCGGTGACAATATCCTGCTGGTTCAGTATCTCACCGCCAACGGCTACTCTTCAATGACCGCGGGAATCCAGGACCCTACCGCGACCGTGGCCATCCAGTGCCTGTACGACAACGCCTATCATCGCGGCACGGCTCCGCTCGTGCCCGGTCGCGCCATAAAGTACTGCGACATCGACCCCCAGAGCGGACTGGCCGAGGACCCGGTTCTGCCTCCGTCCGTGCAGCGCCCGCTGACGGCCTGGCCGAATCCGTTCCGGACAACGGTCGAACTCAGCCTGCCCGGGATCCAGACGGCGCACGCCCGGATATACGACAACTCGGGCCGGCTGGTCAGAACTCTCTCCGGCACGGGCCCTTGGACATGGGACGGCAGAGACGAAACCGGACGCCGCGTGGCTTCCGGCATCTACTTCTGCCGGATTGCGACCGAGGCCGGCGAAGCCGGCACCAAGCTCATCCTGGAGTAAGCACTAGGCCAAGCACAAGTTACAGGGCGGCGCGGAAGCGCCGCCCTGTTCTCTCTGTCCACGACGCGCTTGACCTCGCATCCGGCAGGCGTATCATGCCCCGACTGCAGGCACCAGACCCCTGGAGGTAAGATGCGGATATTTTCCTGTCTAATGACCCTGTTCGCAGCCGGATACGTCCATGGCGTTGACTTGGCCGAGTCGTTTTCCGGCCCTCTGTTCCCGCCGGAGCAGTGGACTCGATACAACAACGACGCTGGCCTCCGCCAGTGGCAGCGCGGCGTCATCAAAGTCAACACCGCGCCGGCCTGCGCCGCGGTAACTTCGGAATCCCAGACTCTACGCAACGACGACTGGCTCATCACCCGGCGTCTGTTTCCGATGCCGGGCCAGAATGAACTCCTTTTCTGGGTCCGGGCGCACAACTCCGCCAAACCGGAAAGCCTCGAGCTCTGGGTTTCGACCGCTGGATGCGCGGTCGAGGACTTCACCCATCTTGTCGGCGGGTTCACGACCAATGCCACCGCCTACCAGCAGCGCAGCGTATCCCTGGCCCGATTCGACTCCACTCCGGTTTATTTCGCCTTCCGCCACCGTTCGCGCGGACAGCGAACCCTTTACCTCGACGACGTCACCGGCCCGCAGTTCGTCCCGACCGATGTCGGAGTCAGCGCCCTCATCGCCCCGGCCACCTACGTCCCGCCCGACACCAGCATTACCCCTCGCGTCGTAGTCAAAAACTTCGGGGGAGAGCGACTGGGTGGTTTCAGCGTCGGTCTGGCCATCATTGACACCGCGACCGGAGAAACGGCCTACGCCGCCACCGCTGTTGCCGAAACGCTCGACCCGCAGGCGACCCTCGAGGTCGGCTTCGCGCCCCCCTGGCGCACCGCGCTCGGCGGATACTTGGTAGTCGCCCGCACCGGACTGGCCGGCGACATGGAGCCGCGCAATGACACGTTGGCTGCCCACTGCACGGTCGTCGCCGGCGAGATTCACGATGTGGCCGCCGTCGCCGTCATCCGTCCGGCCGGTCTCATCACCGCCGGGCCGGTCACTCCCTGCGTCGAGGTGCAGAATCTCGGCAACGTAACCGAGCTTTTCCCGGTCATTCTGACCGTGCTCGACGGCGCCAACCCGGTCTATCTCGATACCGTTGACGCGAATCTGGCCGCAGGGACAAGCGACACCGTGCTCTTCGCCGACTGGACCGCGATGCCCGGCGTCTACACCGTGGCCGCCTGCACCGAACTCGCGACCGATATCAACCCGGCCAACGACACGGCCTATGGTCAGGTCGAGGTCATCCAGTCCGCTCGCGACGTGGGCGTGGCTGCAATACTCGCCCCGATTGATACCGTAACCGTGGGCGACTCGGTCCTGCCGCTGGCCCGGGTCGTCAACTACGGCAGCTCGAACGAGGCCTTCGACGTTCTTATGCGGATTGGCGCCGGCTATCTCGATACGGCTGAGCTGACGCTGGCCGCCGGTGCCGAGGAGACGATAGACTTTGACTGGTGGTTTGCCTTGGTGCCGGGAGAGATGCCGGTTGCCTGCTATACGGTCCTCGCCGGCGACGAGAACCCGGAGAACGATACCGCCATTTCGACCGTGGTCGTGCTCCCGGCCCCGGGGCAGTCGGAACAGCCCGGGGAGGTCCGGCTGGGCAGGCTTCGCGTGCTGCCGACGCCGGGTTCGCTGCGCATCCAGTTCCAGGCCCCGGCCGGCGCGCCGGTCGACCTGCGCATCTACGACGCGACCGGCCGGCTGAAGCTGGCGAGAAGTCTCGTGGCCGGGAACAGCAAGACCGAAATCACTTGGAACCGGACCTCGGACGAAGGCGGACAGGTGCCGGCCGGCGTCTACCTGCTGCAGGTTTCGGCTGCCGGCCAGCGGCTGAGCCGCAAGTTAGTGCTGTTCTAGCCGGTCGACGCAGAAGACTCGCGGGCCCGGAAAACCGGGACCGTTTGCCTCGGGAGATTTCCGGGTGATTTACTCCCGGAACTTGAGCCAGCCCCGGCGCAGCCGGAACATGAAAGTGAGATACGCACCGGCCAGCGTCGCGAGGAACTGCGCCAGCGGCGCGACCAGGAACATCCCGACGAGCCAGCCAATCAGACTCAGCCGCGGGTCGTAGAGAATCAGCGGCACCCCCATGCTGCCTGAGTCAACAACCGGGTCGAGAAGCGGCGGAACGTAGCGCCACCATGCGACGACCATCAACAGAAACGTCACGCCCGCAGTGATTGCCGCATAGCGCAGCACCCGCCGCATCGCCGCGCCGATCTCCTGCAGGAAGAACTCGGCCCGCAGCGCTCCGAACCAGCCCACCCCGAGTCCAAGCAGAATACATAAGGAGGGCACGCCCAGCCCGGCCGCCACCATCAGCACGTCGAGAAGGACGTAGGCAATCAGCGCTCCCAGCCAGTGCTGCCCGAAAGTCTGCCTTGTCGTATGTCTCATCGCCGGTGGCGTGCGAAAAAGCGCCAGATTTCCCCGGAGGCGCTGAAGTCGCGCGCGGTCCGACCGAAGTGACCCGGCCGCTCTGCGCCCTGCGGCCACGTGTGCCCGCCGCCTAAGACCGTATAGAGAATCACCTCGGTGCCCTCCCGGCCGCCGGAGTATACCGCCCGCGCAACCCTGATTCCATCATCAGGGTCGGCGTCATCAACCCAGGCAGTCTCCGGCGCCGGACTGCAACCGTTTCTCTCCACCCAGAACTGCACGGTCTGCGCCGTAGACAACACCTTTCCGCGCTTGGCCACCAGTCCGACGCCGCCCCCCTCGAACGGCACCAACGGGTCGTCGGTCCCGTTGATTGCCAGCACCGCGACCGGCCGCACCGGCCGCTTCTCTGCGAGCTTCACCGGCAGATTCCCCGCTACCGGCGCGATTGCCGCTATCTTCCCGGCCAGCTCCAGCCCGAGCCGATGGCACATCATTGCGCCGTTCGACATCCCCGTCACGTAGACCCGGGTCGGGTCCGCTCCCAACCGCAGCACCAGCGTATCAATCAGCGCCGCGATGAACCCGACGTCGTCGACCCCTTCCCGCTGTGCCGCGAACCGCTTCACGCCGCGACCGTCGTTCCAGTGCCGCTCGACCCCGTCCGGATAGACGACGATGAACCCGGCGCTGTCTGCCAGCCGGTTGAATCCGGTCAGCCGGGCCACTGCCCTGCCCGAACCACCACCGCCGTGCAGCACGAACACCAGCGGCCGCGCGTAGTCCGCGGTCATGTCCGGCAGGTGCAGAAGATAGGTTCGCCGCCGGCCGCCAAACTCAAGCGACTGCCCGTAACTGCCCTGCGTCGGGCCCGCGTCGGTCGCCGACGCTGCCAGCGTCAGCAAAAACCCGACCGCAATGGACTGCACCATGTGGCGATTCTCTCTGGTTGGCAGATAACTCAGGATACCCGCTACCCGCGCCGGCGCAAGTCGGCCCGTGTCAGCGTTGAATCACAATCCTGTGACAGCTTACGGCTGACGGTTCCCGGCCGACGGCTGACAGCCCGGAGCGCACGAAGTACACGCCGGGTCTCAACCGGCTGACGTCATTCGCGCCGGGGTGCAGACCCAGCACCTTCCGGCCGGAGATGTCAAGCAACTCGCTGCACGCCATTCGCCCCTCGCCCTTCGCTGGCAGGGACAGCACCCCGCGGACGACTGTCGCTCTGACGTTCATCGTGCCGCGTATGTCGTTTGGCGTTTCCGCGACCGCTCCGGCCGTGCCGTAGGCGAGCGTCAGGTAGTCAATGCCGTGATTCTCAATTTCAGTCCGTCCGCCGACGAACACGTTTCCCTGCCGGCTGACCGCGAGCACATACGCCTCGTCAAACGTGCTCGGCAGGTTGAACCGCTCCAGCCATAGTTGGCGGCCGGCCGAGTCATACTTGATGGTAACGACGTCCCACTGAAGGCTGTCGTTAAGGCTTGACCCGGCGACATACACGTTTGCATCCGCATCCAGTGCCAGACCACACGCCTTGTCGAAGTAGCGCGGGCCCTGATAATAGGCGACCCAGCGTTGAACGCCGCCCGGCGAGAACTTGACCGTCGCGTAGTTGTAGTGCGCGGGGTCAAGATGCGTGGTGCCGGTCACGTAGATGTTACCCGCCGCGTCAACTGCCATTCCGCTGACACGGTCCGGCATAAAGTTCGGGCCGGTGAAACGTCGGGTCCAGAGCGTCTCGCCGCCGGGACTGTACTTGATTACGATGTAGTTCTCACGGTTGGCCGTGTCCTGGCTCGTGCCGGCAACGATGATATTGCCGGAAGGGTCAACCGCGATGGCAAGTCCTTTGTCATACTCGCCGGCCGGCCCATCGTAGACGTTCGCCCAGAGCGACTCGCCGCCGAGCCCGAGCTTCCAGGTTATCAGGTCGTCCAGACCGCCGCCGGACTCGGTCCACCCGGTTGCATACGTATAACCCTGCCGGTCCACGCAGACAGCTTCCGCACCATCATCATACCCGCCGTCATAGATGAAAACCCAGTCTTCGTCACCGCTCGCGTCATACTTCACCACCTCGAAGTCCAGGTCATTGTTCCAGCCGGTCTGTCCGGCGACATAGCTGTTGCCGGCAGAGTCAACCCCGACGCAGAAGGCCCGGTCTTCATCTCCATCTCCCCGAATCGCTGCCCAGAGCGACTCCCCGGCAGAAGAGTACTTGATTGTCGCCCAATCGCCATACTGCGACGTCGGGTCGCCGCGGTAGCCCGTAGCAACAACGCTGCCTGTCAGGTCAACGGCCAGTGCAGTGGCGCCGTCCAAACCAGCCCCGGGGTTGAAGTGCCGGAGCCACGCAGTGCTGCCGTCTGGACGATACTTGATGGTGACAAACTCATTGTCGCTGCCGCTCAGAGAACTATAGCCTGAAACAATGACACAACCTGAGTCGTCGGTGCCGATAGCATGAACCTCGTCGTAGCTGCTGTCCGGCCCGTTGTAGGTCCGGACCCAGACCGGCTCGGCCCGGCTGACTCCAGCCAGCAGCATGCTACCGAGCACGACCGACCAGACTACGGCCACTTTCACAAACCGCGAACCGCGCATGAACACCTCCCCGGCCCGACAGTTGACCCTAACCAAGAGTCAATCCGCCATGGCCTTCGCGCCGATTCTAGACCGGGCCCGTCTACTGTCAAGCGCAGATGGCAACCGGGCAGCCGGCATCAAACCCGCACGCGCCCGAGCCTCATAACTGCCTGTAGGTCAGCTTCTTGCATCTATTGGCCCGGTCCGCAGGACACCGAGGGGGGAGTGACTCCCCCAATGACCCGGGAGGGGGTTTCTAACTAGGTCCGCGGCGCAGCCGGTCGCACTAGTGCGGCCTCGGTTATCTTACCGGTTCGCCGTGCCATCCGGCCCGGACTCGGCATCACGGCCCGGCGAACGGCATGGCGGACGCCCGACTCCGCCTAGCGCGTGACTACGACCTTGCGCTCCAGCCGCCCCGACTGCGTCTCTACCCGCAGGAAGTAAGTCCCGCACGCCAGCCCGGTCAGCCGCTGCTCCCCGCGCAGCGTCCCGGCCCAGACCGGCTTGCCGAGAACGTCGAAGACCTCAAGCCGCGCCGGACTCTGCCCGGCCGGCAGACGAACCGCGATTGCCCCGCGGCTCGGGTTCGGCGCAACCGTGAACCCGGCCCGGCCCGGCTGCTCCTCGACGCCGACCAGATTGACGACGTAATACTCGCTGATGCGCAGAGCGTTCGTGTCACTGCCCTGCCTGCCGCCGAACACCCAGATTCCGGGCGTGCCGGTCCCGCCGGCCTCGGCCGGAATGTACACCCCGGCGTGGTTGCGCCGACGCTGCGCCAGATTCGGAAACGTCGCCCACGAATCGCGGGCGATGTCGTAGATGAAACAGTCGGCCGACTCGCTCGGCCAGATACCGCGGCCGGCAACGATAATCTTGCCCGCGAACTCGGCCGGACTGTCGGAATTGAACCCGAACGCGCGCGCCTGCGAATTGGACTTGGGCATGTTCGCAATCATCGTCCAGCCGGCAGCAGTATCGTTGAGATTGAGCCGCTGGCACTGGGCCCGCGCCATCAGTGTGTCCGGCCGCCAGGTGTCGCCGCCGAGAGCGAACAGGAACGAGTCAACCACGGCAGTTATCGGATAGGCGCGGGCCAGCCGCATATCGGCCAGCCGCGACCAGCGCGAGCCGGGTGCGGCCAGCGGGTCGAAGCACCAGCTCTGGGCACTGGTGGCGTTCCCGGTCTGACTGAACCCGCCGATTACGAACATCATGTTGTTGTAGACGACGGCCGACTGGGCAACCGTTATCTGCCCGCCCGCCCGGCCCGGAAACGGGTCGCTGGGCAGCTTCATGGCGGTGTTGCTCACCGGATAGTAGACCTGGATGGAATCGGTGTAGTTCGGCGCTATGTCGTAACGGCCGCCGACGATGTAAAGCCCGAACGTATCGCCGTTGGGCAGGTCATGGTCGTCCCGGAGCAGGCAGATATCGTAGTTGGAAACCGCCAGCGGCATGTCCACTCCGACATCGGCATAGACGCCGGTCAGCGGCGTGTAACTGTAGATGTCCGGACGGGTCGTGGCATTACCGATGCGGCCGCCGAGGAAATAGACCTTGGCCGTCCCCGGGAAATACTCGCCGTCGAAACGGGTGTAGGCGAACGGTGACTGTGGCCCGTTGGTCCAGGCCTGCCCGAACGCCATCCCGGCCAGCAGGACGATGCCGGTCAGCACGAACACGGTTTGACGCATAACCTCCTCCTTGGTTATCTCTGCCCGCCGCAGACAGACCAGGACCGCCGACCGTCGCTCTCCGCGCTCCGGTCTGCCCGTGCCGGGCTTTTAGTTGTAGCGTGTTCCGACCTGCCTGTCAAGTCAGGACCGGCCGGCCACGACTACTTTAATGCCTGCGGTTGGCCTTCCGCAGTCGGCGAACCTCACGAAGTACAACCCTGGCGCCAGACTCCGCACGTCGTTCGCACCGGGCTGCAGCGACATCACCTTCCGCCCGGAGGCGTCAAGCAGAACAGCTCCCGAACCATCACCGGACATTCCCGGCCGCAGATTCAGCACTCCCCGGACGATTGTCGCTTCCATCGCTTCCTGCGCGGCGCGCGGCCGTCGCTCTTCCACCGCCGCGAAAATGCTCGTGCTGATGAAGTAGATTTCGGCATTGCCGTCGCGATAATCGGTCCAGACTGCATGCACCTCGTCTGGTGCGGCTCCGCCGCCGGCGGCAACCGAAGGCCACTCCCGCGCGCCCGTTGTATCGGTCAGGTTGACCGGCGCCGACCAGGTGCCGGCGACCGACCGTTCACAGTATCGAACCTGCGCCGGGGTCGGCGCGGTTGCACTGTAACCGGTCCAGACCGCATGACCGCGGCCGTCGGCAGTAAACACCAGCTGGCCGAAATCCTGACCCTGGGTATCGGACCGTTCCGACAGCGTGTCGGCTGGTCGCCACCCGGACTCGGAGCGCCAGCGGTGGACGATGCGACCGGCGGTCCCGGTTCCGGGAAAGGCCTGCCAGATGACGTGCGGAGCATTGGTCAATGGGTTGACCGCCAGCGAAGGATACATCTGATGACGACCGGTCGACGCTACTGCCTCGGTTGCACTCCAGTTCGTTCCACTCCGAACCTTGTAGAAGATCCGGTAATACCCGGTCTGCCCCTCACGCCCGTACCAGGCAAGATGAACGCGATTGTCTCTTCCCCCGGCAATCACCGGATGGGATGCAACGAAACTGCCGGTCGGAACCCTGACCGGCTCCTCCCAGGTCGAGTCCACCCACTCACGATATATGACATCCGTCCCTTCCAGCCATGCCACGTGAACGTGACCGTCCGGCGTCGTCGTCACTGTCGGGCAGTCCTTCTGCACAGTCGGCGGACTGACCGAGAGCACCTGCGCCAAATGTTCCCAGCCGTCGTTACCGGAAGAAGTCGGGATGCAGCGCTTCAGGTACACTGTCGCCCCGGCATTCTCGTTCGACGCCCCGGTCCAGACCGCATACACCGCTCCGGCCGAGTCGACCGCCAGCGAAGGAAAAGCCGAATTCGTTCCCATCAGCAGCAGGTCTTCGGACAGCATCGTGTCGCGGGTCCAGCCCTGCTCCGGATACCAGCGCCTGTAGTAGACCTGCAGCCGGGCAGTGCTTATCTGCGGATTCATCGCGAACCAGACGACGTGAACCCTACCTTCAGTATCTGCGACAATCCGGCGCTGCGTGCCCTGATACGAGTAATCCGGATAGCTGTTGTTCGTCAGACGCACCTCCGGCTGCCAGCCAAAGGTCAACGCAGACGCCACCATGACCAGCACGATAATCACACACCGCACTGTTACCTCCTCATCGAAAACCGGCCGAAATCCTCCGAGCTATGGCTGTCCCCGAACCTGCGCAGAATCCCACGTGATCCGAACCGTCCTCGCCAAAGCCCGCAGCCACACCGCCATGATAGACCCCCCACGCCCGAATGTCAACGGCTGAACCTGTCACCGACCGGACGTGAACCTTCAATTGACAACCGCCCAGTGCCGCCTATCCTTGCCTTGAAACTGGAGATGAACATGACTACCCGGAATCTTGTGCTGTCAGTCTGCTCGCTGACCGGTCTTCTGCTGCTTACCGGCAGCGCCATCGCCGTCCCCGATGTCGGCTGTGTCGAGATACTCTCGCCGCCGGACACTGTCAGAGGCGGCCAAGCGGTAACCCCACGCGCCATCGTCATCAATCTGGGCGCCGAGCCGGCCACCTTCCCGACCGCCATGGAAATCTACGGCGCCTATTCCGACACCTTTCTGGTCGAGGACCTGCAGCCCGCCGCTCTCGAAACCATCGACTTCGCCCCCTGGGTTCCCGACACGCTCGGCGAGCTGCTGGTCGAGTGCCGAACACTGCTCGAGAACGACCCCAACCCATGGAACGACGCACAGGCCAGAATCTGCTTCGTCACTCTGTACGATGTCGCCGTGCGGGCGATACTGGTGCCTGCCGACACAGTCGACTCGAACGCGCTCATCACCCCTACGGTCCGTCTGCTGAACCGCGGCTCCGCGCCGGCCGGCTTCTGGGCGTTCTTCCGCATGGGCGCAAACTACTTCGACAGCCTGCTGGTTCAAGAACTTCCCCCGGGCGAGTCGCTCCAGGCTGGATTCACCGCGTGGCAGGTCGAGGGCATCGGGCCGACCGTCGCCCGTTGCTCACTTGCCTGGTCCGAAGACAACGTTCCGACCAACGACACTCTTACCCGCCGCTTCTTTATCCGCGGCGAGAGCTTCCGCGACGCCGAGGCGCTCACCATCCTCGCCCCGGCCGGCCTCATCCGTGAGAGTTTGACCGTCGTCCCCCGCGCAATCGTTCGCAATAACTGCGGCTCTGCCGCCGACATCCGCATCGGGTTCACCTTGCGCGACTCGGTCGGACCCGTCTATCTCGACACACTGAGCCGTCAGCTAGCGGCCCACCGCGCCGAAACCATCGCGTTCGCGACTTGGACTGCCGCGCCGGCCCAGGCCTATTCCGCCATCCTGACGGTCGAGATGACCGACGACATGTACCCCGACAACGACACATTGAGCCGCAGTTTCGGCGTCGCTTCCGCGTTCCACGATGTCGCCGCGACCGCAATCGTCGCGCCGGCAGGCCGGGCCACGGCCGGCACGATTGTCCCGACCGCCTGGGTCCGCAACATCGGCACCTATCCCGAGACATTCACCGTCTGCTTCCGAATCTGGCGTGGGCAGAATCCGACCTACTCCGAGTCCACGGTCGTGTCGCTGCCCCAGGACGACTCGCTGCAAATCTCCTTCCCGGCCTGGAACGCGCTCGCCGGCATCTATACCGTCAACTGCTCCACCGCGCTCGCCGGCGACACGTTCCCGGAAAACGACCGCATCACCACCGCCTGCGTCGTCGAGACCATACCGGCTGCACCCGGCTGGCGCGAGGTCGCCTCGATGCCGCTGCTCCCATCCAACAAGCCGGTCAAAGACGGCGGTGCGCTGACCTTCGTCCCCGGCACCGGCCGCATCTACGCCCTCAAAGGCAACAAGACCGGAGACTTCTACCAGTACAACATCACCGCCGACAGCTGGCGCCCCCTTGCCGCCTTCCCGGAAGGAACCGAAGAAAAGACCGCGGGCAAGGGCGCGGCCTTGACAAACGACGGCCAGCGGTTCATATATGCCACCAAGGGCAACAACACATTCGGCTTCTACTCCTACGACTGCCAGACCAACACCTGGGCCCAGCTCGCCGACGTCCCCCTCGGCGGCGGCAAGAAAGTCAAAGGCGGAACTGCCCTCGCCTACGTCGTCCGGCGCGACACCGCCTGGGTCTACCTGCTCAAAGGCTACAAAAACGAACTCCACCGCTACTCGGTCGCCGGCCAGAGCTGGCAGACCCTGCCGGCGGCGCCGGTCAGCGCCCGCGGCCGCGACGCCTACAAAGACGGCTCATTCATGGTCTACGACCGCGAACAGACGCTCTACGTCGTCAGAGCCAAGACCAACGAAGTCTACGCCTACAATGTCCAGGGCGACACCTGGCTGCAGTGGACGGGCACCCTCCCGCTCACCGGCGCATCCGGCCGGGAAAAGAAAGTCAAAGGCGGCGGCTGCGGCACCTGGTATTCCGACGCGCTCTACTGTCTGAAAGGCGGCAACACCCAGGAGATGTGGGCATACTTCCCGGCTGGCGACTCCTGGCACGAATTCGACACCATCCCGGCCCTCGGCTCGACCGCCAAGAAAAAGAAAGTCAAAGGCGGCGCGTCGCTCGTCTCGGTCGGCAGTGCGGTCTTCTTCGCCCTGAAAGGCAACAAGACGCGTGAATACTGGCGCTACCGGATTCCCGGCGTCATCGGCGTCGCCGAACAACCGCCGGCTCCGGGCCCGGCCGCGGCCTCGCTTTCGACGGTCGTCCGCTCGGTTCTCTATCTGCCGGCGGCTGCGGTCACCGGCCGCCGTGCCCTGCTGCTCGATGCCGCCGGCCGCAGGGTCCTGCTGCTGCAACCGGGCCACAACGACATCCGCCGGCTCGCACCCGGCGTCTACTTCGTACACCTGACCGCGCCCGCTTCGAAACCCGGCACGTCGCCGACCGACCGGGTCTACAAGGTCGTCATCGAGTAGCCGGGCCGCGTTCGTTCAGCTGACGCCGGCGGCCGGCCCTAACGAAGAAAGAATCGCGCCAGCAGCGCGGCCAGGACCAGCGCTGGCAGCATGTTCGAAACCCGCAGCCTCCTGAGTTCGAGGATATTGACGCCCAGCCCGATGAGAATCAGCCCGCCGACCGCGGTCATCTCGGCGACCATCGCCTCGGACAAAACAGTACCGAGCAGCCGCGCCAGAAGCGTCAGCCCGCCCTGATACAGAAGCAGCGGAACCGCGGAAAAGATAACACCGACTCCGAGCGCCGCCGAGAGCGCGACTGCGGCAAAACCGTCGAGCAGCGACTTGGTGTAATAGAGCGTCGGCGTCCTGCCGGTTCCGGCCTCGATTGCCCCCAGCACCGTCATCGACCCCATGCAGAAAAGCAGAAACGCCGCCACCAGCCCTTCGCTGAAACGCGGACTGCCCAGCCGCAGCCGCGCCTTCAGCCACTCGCCCAGCCGGGTCAGCCCGCTGTCAATTCCCACGAGCTCGCCGAAAATCGAACCCCCGACAGTCGAGAAAACGAGTATCAGCACATGCCGGGTCTTCAGCGCCATCGAAAACCCGAAGAAAAGCGTAAACAGACCGATAGCCTGAAACGCAATCTCGCTCAGCCGCTTCGGCAGACGCGAGTGCAGCAGCAGCCCGGCCAGACTACCGACGACTACCGCGCCGAAGTTGACCAGAGTCCCCAGCACGCCCCCATTCTACTCACCCCGCGGCCCTGCGCCAGCCCACCGCAGCGCAACCACCACCGGCCCCGCACCTGCTGCCCGGTGCCCGCCGCCCCCGACAGGGGCCGAAACAACCGACACACCGAATACCGCAACTCGCCTACGGACAATCGGTTACACGCCTGCCCCCAGCCTGCCCGATGCGGTAGGGGGAATCACTCCCCGGGTCACTCCCCCGGCAGCTCCCCACCCGGCCTGCCGGCGAAAAAACAGCGCCGCCCCTCCGGCCGCCTACTCCCCCAGCAGAACCTTCAAGCCCGACGACAACCCGGACCTGACGAAATAGACCCCAGGCGCCAGACCCGAGACGTCGTTCGCGCCCGACACAAGGTCTGTCACCTTTCGGCCGCTGATGTCAAGCAGTTCGGCCCTGCATCCTGCATGCTCTCTGCTGTCTCCCCGCAACCTCAGCACGCCGCGAACAAATGAAGGTAACTGCCCCATGCCATGCCGGCGTGGCTCGCGGCTCTCTTCCAAGGCGGCTTCTCGTTTGCGCGTGACGTAGTACATTATGAACCCGGAATCTGCGCGCACGACCGCCGCGTCCTTCACGTACCGATACTCAAGCGGGCTGGTTGAATCTATCTGCAGGCGCCAGCCCGGCTCCGGAGTCCACGTGCCGCCGTCGGCCGAGAAGAGCGACTTGATACCGCAGGGCAGCAAGTTCCTGAACCCGTAGAACCGGTACCCGGTGTCCAGAGCCAGCCCGTTGGAAAGCATCAATGAGTCCAGAACCACATCCGGTTGGCGCGTGAAGACCAGACCGTCGGTAGAGAGGGCGTGCCAGTTGACGCCCGGGTCGGCACCACCTGCGAAGTACCGGAACGTATCGCCGGTTCGGATGAGCGACGGGTCGAGCACGGCCCGATTCTGAACCTCGAACCGGATGCCGGGTTCGAGCACGAAGTTCCAGCCATCCCTGGAAACAGCAGAATGGGTCTCCGGAGAGCCGTCGCCGGTCGGGTCGCCAGTGAAATAGAGCCGGAAAGTGTCGCCGAACATGATAACGTCCGGGTCGCAGGGTTTGCCCGGCCAGGTCTCGGTGCCGGGAATGCTCACTTGATGCCGTTCCCAGTTGGACAGACCGTCCGTTGAGATGGCAACCATGATTCCGTCGCGACGCGGGTCCCAGAGTCCCTGGTAGTGAACGTAGAAGCGCTGGTCCGGGCCGCGCACCGCGTCCGGCACGTCGGCCGAATCGCAGAAAACGATGCCGGTCCTCTGCCAGTCGAGACCGTCCAGGGACCGGGCAATCAGAATGCGGTTCTGCAGTGGTTGGGCGGTCGCTAGAGACAGACCCAGAACAGCAACTGCAAGTATCGCCCGATTCATATCAGGAACCTTTCTTCATCTTATGACCACAACCCTGCGTATATCGGGTTGCTCACCGCTCGACATCGGCCGACCGCGGACAAAGTAAACGCCCGGAGCCAGATGGCGAACATCGTTCGCACCGACCTTGAGCTCTGCCACGCAGCGACCGGACGCATCAAGCAGCGAACAAGACGACTGGCGGCTGGTCACAACCGACGACGCGGGCAACACGAATGCACCCTTTACGACAGTCGGGGCCGATAAAACTGACGGATGCGACCCACTGCCCGGCTCCGACAACGCCGTGACCGAGTAATCGACATCCAGCCAGGGCGAGTCGGCACGCGGATTGTTGTTCCAGCCCGCAATCCACGCGCGCTCGGTCAAGATACGCGACCAGCCGTAGCCCCGCAGCCCAAAAGCCACCCAGTTACGGCTCAACGAGTTCTGAATGTGAGCGACGCCGGCCGTGTTCAGTTCGGTCGTATCCCAGAGCCGGCCCATCGGTCGGTCGGCACAGGCGGTACCATCGGCTATGGCCTGATACAGGTCGCGTGCCCCGGTGCTGACCGGGTCGGAGTTGACCGCTGTAAACTGGAAATCAAAACTCATCTCCCAATAAAAAACCAGGCAGCGGATGCGGGCGGCACGAATCGTCGCGCCGTCGGGAATCGAAGTTGTGTTGAACTTCATCCAGCCGCAGCGGGTTGTTTCCGCCGGTGGGGTGCCAAGCCTGACTATGTGCTCGACCTTGATGACATTGTCCGACTTGCCGTGCAGGTTGTTTACTTCGTCGCGGGTGCAGGTTCCGGTCCAGTATGGGGCCGTGTCGGTCCCGACCGCGTGCCATTCGTCAGTTGGCATTAGTGGCAGGGAAACGGTGCGGACTTCGCTGCTGCACTGAGCCACCTGACCAAGCACCACTGCCGGAAGTATCAGAACGGCAGGCAGCCACCGGAGAGGAAAGCAACCGCCCATGGTACTGCCCTATCTCGTGATTACGACCCTGCCTGACGGCATCGCACCCGGCCTCGCCGCCACAAAGCACACACCCGGCGCGAGATGGCGGACGTCGTTCGCGCCGGGGCGCAGTTCCATGACCCTGCGGCCGTCGGCAGCGACGAGCGTCGCGCGCCCTGCGCCGAGTGCGGACAGATTGAGCATCCCGCGGCAGATGGTCGGGAACTCCGCCGCCCGGACCTCGGCGCCCGGCGTCTCTTCGATGCCGGCGTTCCGGTTGAGTTTGACGGTCACGAAGTCCCAGGCATCGGCGCCGAAATCACCGCGGCCGGTTACATAGACATAGCCGGAATCGTCGAGCCCCACCGCGGTCGCCAGGTCGCCCGAGCCGAAGTCTCTTGTCCAGCGCCAGACCTCGGTCGGCCCGTTGTACTGCAGCACCAGATAGTTGGGATAGTACGAACCACAGACAATGGCATTGCCGTCGTGGTCGAGCGCGAGTCCGCCCGGCTCGCCGTATCCACCGCTGTTCAGGCGATTGGTGAACTGGCTCACACTGTCGGTACGGTAGCCGAGAGTGACGCCATCGTAGCTTCCGCCGGCTCCGGTCTGCACCCGGCCCAGGACCCGCGGATTGCCCTGAACGTCGACCGCGATTCTCAAGCCGATGTCGCTTCCGTTCTCGGGCGCGGCGTAGCGGGCGGTCCAGACCAGCGCGCCGGCCGCGCTGACTTTCATCGTCAGGATGTCCGCGTTATCGCTAGTTCCCACGCTCCAGCCGGTGGCGTAGAGGTCGCCGGACGTGCTGCGACCGACCGCAACCGCGACGTTGCCGGAACCATCCACGCAGACCGAATTGGCCCGGTCCTCTCCGTTTGCCGCGCCGTTGTACCGGTCGTGCCACTGGAGCACGCCGGCCGAGTTGCACTTCACGGTCAGATAGTCCCAGCCCATGCCGGTGCTTTCGCCGGCGCCAGTCACATAGACGTTACCCGCGCCGTCGACGCACATCGCAATCGCCTCATCATCACATTAGCCCGGCTGCCCGTAGCGGCGCAGCCAGACCATGTCGGCCACTTCAGCTCTGACCAGAAACGGCAGCACGACTGCCATCACGACAAACCCGGACCGAATCATGTTCTTCACGACGGAACCGCCTTTCTCAGTTAGATGAGACCGACCGCCGCATGATACAGAAACCACCATCGGATGGCAACCGCGGATATGACCCCGCCCGGGTCGTGGACCGAGCCGGCATCATCGGCCGTTACTCGAGATAGCGCCTGTCTTGACTCACGCCGGCTCACGCGCTACAGTCTCCTCACGCGCCCGTAGCTCAGTTGGATAGAGCGGCAGACTCCGGATCTGCAGGCCACGCGTTCAAATCGCGTCGGGCGCTGTTCGTCCGAATCGTCTTTCGACGCTCGTAGTTCGACATTCTTCGGGAGGTCTCATGGATTTCTATGAAGTTGTCCGCCGTCGCACCAGCATCCGGGCCTACAAACCCGACCCGATTCCGGAAGACGCATTGAACCGCGTGCTCGAAGCCGGCCGGCTCGCGCCTTCGGCCAAGAACTTCCAGCCCTGGAAGTTCATCGTCGTCAAAGACCCGGCAGTAAAAGCCGCCCTCGTTCCCGCCTGCCGCAACCAGACGTTCATCGCTCAGGCTCCGCTGGTCATCTGCGGCTGCGCCATCGAATCCGAGGTCTGGAAGGGGATGGGCGGTTACTGGTCAGCCGAGGCAGTTGACCTGTCAATTGCCATCGAACACATGATACTCGCGGCCACGGCCGAAGGCCTTGGCACCTGCTGGATTGGCGCTTTCGTCGAAGCCGAAGTCAAGAACGTCCTTGCCATCCCTGAAGGCGTCAAGCCGATTGCCCTGACCCCGCTCGGCTACCCGGCAAAGGAAGCAACGCCCCGCCCGCGCAAGCCGCTTGCCGAAATCGTCTGCCATGACCACTACTCCTGATTCCGGCCGGAAAAAACAGCGGGGCGGAGCACAAGCTCCGCCCCGTTCTGCTTTCGGGCGTATTCCGGTACGCCTCTACTTCAGCAGCACGGTCTTGACCGCAAGCTGCTCGCCGTCGGCGTCCAGCCGGACAACATAAACGCCCTGCGCCAGCCGGCGCCCGCGGTATCGTCATGCCCGCCGTGCCCCCACGTGTAGCAGAACAGCGTATCCTCTGACCCCATCACCCCGGCCAGCACTGCAAACGTGCTCTCCACAGTCGCCAGACACGCCGAATCGTCGGTGATGGTCGTCACCTGCTCCGGAAAACGCAGTCGGGGGTTGTATCGCTCGTCGTTTCGCCGACTGTAATCGAAGCCCTTGCCCCACAGCATCTGGATGCGGTTGTGAGCCGAATCCATGCCGGGGCGCGAACAGAACAGCTCGTAGGCGAGGAAACAGTCATTCCACAACTCGTTCTTCGGCCCCTCATACCCGTCGCCCCAGTCCTGCCCATCCGCTTCTTCCGGTAGCCAACCTTGCACGACGACACCCCAGTCCGCTGCGGATACCGCCGCTGCACACAACAGGAACGTGGCCGCCGCTTTGCATACTTGGTTCATGTCAACCTCCTTCGGTTATCTGACTTTCACTACTCTGCCCACAACCTCGCTGCTGAAACTCCTGACAACACACGCATACACACCGACCGGCAGCGAATCAACGCCGACCCGCACCCGATGATTTCCGGCAGGCAGTATCCCCAGGTCGCGCTCAACCCGCTGCCGCCCCGCAACGTCGACCAGCTCCAGCGCAACCCGCCCTGTCTTGGGAAGCGTGAACGCTACGACGACAACTCTGTCCGCAAGAGTGCTGCCCGCTGTGGCCATCGCGCCGCTGACGCCACCCCCTCCCAGCAAGCCCGTGGCGCTCGTCTCAGTGTAGAAGACCCCCCGCGGCGACTCCGAGTACGCCAGATGCAAGCGAGAGCCGCTTCCGACGAAGCTGGTGAACGAGAAGCGGCTGTTCACGGTATCAGGCTCAGTCCAGCCGGTGTCAGTCCTGACAGCGTGGCGCGTCCCGTAGTCCCAGCTCCAGACGACATGCACGCTGTTGCGGTCGTCAACGCAGACCTCCGGAAGCCTACAGTTGAGGTCAGTGACCCGGACGGGAGTGGTCCAGGTATCACCGACTCTCGCAGTGTAGTACGTCTTGTACCCGCCCCAGCGTTCCTCCCAGACCACGTGCGGCCGGCCCTGTGAGTCACAGGCGATTCGCGGGTCGCAGGACTGACCGCTCGGCGCGGGGTCGGGCACATGCTCCGGCGTTGACCAGGAGTCGCCGTCGAACGACGAGTAATCCACGCCGTAGGTGCGGAAGTTCATCCAGACAGCGTGAAGACGCCCGCCAGCGCCAGCCACGATATCCTGGCCGTCGAGCTCGCCGGAATCGTCTGCGGCTAGGATTGGCGCCAACCACGAGTCGCCGCCGGGGTCATAGCGCGTGTACCATAGAGCGTCTGAGCCACCCAGTTCACCGAACATCATATGAATGCGACCCCCGCTGTTAGCGAACAGGCGAGGATATACGCCTCTTCGGGTGGTTGCCGGCTTCGGACTCGTCCATGTATCGCCGGCGGGTCTGGCGTAGCTTATGCGTTGCAGATATTGCTCAGACCAGGCGACGAGCGGGACTCCGGCAGTATCCACGACGATGTCAGCGCGCCTGAGGTCACTGGAGTCGCGGGAGACATTGGCCGGGATTGTCCAAGTATCCCCAGAACGGCGGGCGTACATTATCTTGAAAAGGTTCGTCCCGCCAGCGCACTCAAGCCAGACAACGTGCGGTGTCCCGTGCTGCGACACCGCCAGCGACGGCAGAAAGGCGTCGTATCCATCCGGCCTTCTGTCCACCCGCTCCGGCGGAGTCCAGGCCGCAGCAGTCGCAGCCAGCCCGGCCGCAAATATCAGCACTACGAACTTCCGAGGCTTCATCCTGCCTCCTTTGCTCCCCTGATTCTACGCCGATGACACCGGAAAGCGAGACAGCGGAACCAAGCGAATGTGAGCGTTGCCCAGATTCGTATCTATCCCCGGCCTTGAGCGGACAGCTCGTAGGCAAGATAGCAGTCGTTCCAGAGCTCATCAAGCGTATCCACGTCCTCCGGCGCCCAGTCCAGCCCGGCAGCTTCGGTCGGCGTGTAGGCCTGAATGACGACACCGCGGTCGGCCGCCAGCGCTGCGCTCATCAGCGCAGACGCAAGAGCAAACACTACCCACTGTCTCATCTGAACCTCCTACTTGAGAACCACGGTCTTGGCGGCAGAAACCCCGCCGCCTGCTTCCAGCCTGCAGACATAGATTCCGCTGGGCAGTTGCCGCACAGAGACTCGGCCCTCGTGGTGCCCAGGCTCCAGTTGACCGAGACTGCACGACCACGCCAGCCGCCCCGCAGAGTCCCAGAGACTCACCGCCGCGTTGCATCGCTCCTGCACGTCGAACCGGAGTATGAGACCACCCGCAACAACTGCGACCTTGAATCGGCGCACACGCTGCGGTTGGTCTTCATCGGAGACGCCGCCAGCGCTCGGCTGGGTGCTGTAGAATACGCTCCAGCCACCGCGGAACGACAGGTGGAGGCGTCCGGGACTCGTGGCTAACTCCTGGAGCATCGCCAAGCTGTCATCAGTTACGACAACCGGGTCATTCCATGCTCCGGCAATCCGGGAACGATGCCGCAGCCCGTACGTCCAACTCCATATCACATGGGCCCGGTCGTCCTCGTCGCAACATATCTTCGGTATCCCGCCGCGCTGGTCATAGACTCTGAACGGAGTGCTCCACGTGTCGCCGACCAGCGCCGAGTAGTAGACCCAGTACCCGCCTGAACGTTCTTCCCACACCACGTGCGGACGGC
>Ga0073932_1002829_pt1 | contig 25340 bp, 20 predicted proteins | sample DewCreD2012metaG_FD_76967 | JGI IMG/M metagenome (GOLD analysis project Ga0073932, IMG submission 76967) | Hot spring sediment bacterial and archeal communities from British Columbia, Canada, to study Microbial Dark Matter (Phase II) - Dewar... ...
AGCCAGATACTGTGAGCCACCAACACTTGCCGTGCATTTGAAGGCATAATTGTTAAGACATGGCCGGTTGTTATCCTTGCACCACTGTGCATAGAGGTTATTCAGGGCTATGGCAACATCATCAGCGTGTCTGTCACGTCGGCAAAAGATAATGGTCTTTTGCTCCGGTCCGCCGGTCTTAAGAAAATGGCTAAACAGGTCTTGGGTCATAGCCTTTACCCTCTCGGGCATAAGGAGCCTATTCTCAATATCATGTGCATTATATTGGTCTCGGGCATCAGCAGCATCAAGCTCTTGCCCGGTTTGCGCATCGATAAGAACTTTGCCGATTAAATCTTCCCGTTTTACCCCTGCTTCTCGTTCATTAACCTGTTTATTGTCATGAAAAAGGTCAAAGCAATGGATTTCACAGGCAGCAAGGTAGCCGTCCTCTATGCCCTGGCTCATGTCATACTCATACACCGGCTCGCCAAAATATTTGAGGTTGTCTGCAGAAATCTGGGCGTCTGCCTGTGCCTCTTTGGTCTTTTCAGTAATTTCAAGCTGGCGGGGTGTTGCCGTAAGCCCTATTTGAACCGCATCAGGATTGCGGGTAAGAACCTGTGACCACTTGCCCCAGGCAGAACGGTGGCACTCGTCAATAATAACGTGGCTGAAAAAGTTTATTGGGTAAAAGGTGGTGAGAAAGTTTGCCGTGCCATCTTCTGTATCCACATCAAGAGTCTGATAGGTAGCAATGTGGATACGCGCATTGCGGGCATGATTTAAGCCATCTGCATCTTTATAGACTTCAGCCGCCTCAGAGCCAAACACATTCTGAAAAGCGCCCAGCGCCTGGCTGCGCAATTCATCGCGGTCGCAGACAAACAGTGCACGTTTAAGCTGCCCGGCATCGGCAATGCGCTTAAGCAAATGGACGGCGATAAACGTCTTGCCAGCGCCGGTGGCAAGTGAAAGGAGCGCCCGTTTGGGTTGGTTGGTCTTTTCACAGATGGCGATTTTCTCAAGCACCGCCCGAATGGCCGCATCCTGAAAATAGCGGCGAGTAGCCTCCCCACCGGTATAACGGACAAGCAGGGGACGGGCTGCCGGTTCAGTCAGGCTGAAGCCCATGCCTCGTTCATACCTCTCGCGCAGATCAACCGGGGTGGGAAATTCTGCGATGGGGCGGGGTGCATTGGTCAGGCCGGTGAAGCGGTCATACTCAACAAACTGGTGGCCGTTACAGGAGAAAACAAACTGAACATTGAGACGTTTGCTATCTGCATAGAGCTTTGCCTGTTGCAGCCCATGTGTCGGGGGGAGCTGTTCGGCTTTGGCTTCTATGAGAGCCACAGCCACAGGCTGGGTATCACGATTGACCTTTATGCGCAAGACGTAATCAATTCTGCCTTTTGACCGCTTGCGGGGCTTGCCGTCAACGATCTCGATGGCGCCTGCGGTTTCCTCACGCCGGATAAGCTCTTCAGTCCAGCCGCGGGCATGTATGGCAGGATCTATTAATTTGGCACGAGTATCTGATTCGTTCAGGGGCATAATCACCCATTAGGATATTATTTGATATAAACCAAACCCATCAACACTGCTTATTATGCCAAGGAAAATAGCAAACAGGATACAGTGCGTCAATTAATAATATAGGCGAAAAGTAAAGGCTATATTTATAGCTGGCAGGTTCAAAACTTTTTTTGATTTTCTTTAAGTCCTCTGCTATTCTCATTTTTTTATCAACCGGCTCTATTTCAACTCAGGAGGAAAAGTATGAGCGGAATATTCGGCATCGTTTCGAAACATGACTGTCTGCAGACACTTTTCTACGGCACGGATTATCATTCTCACCTCGGCACCGAATATGGCGGACTGGCGGTTCTTGGCGAGCATTTTGAGCGCCGCATTCATAATATAAGCCAGAGCCAATTCAAAGCCAAGTTCTACGAAGACTACCGCCACATGAAGGGCAACAAAGGGATCGGGGTAATCAGCGCGCTTGATGAGCAGCCCATCTATCAGAAATCGCGGTTTGGTCCTTTCTGCATCGCAACTGACGGTATTGTGGAAAATGCCGAAAAACTTGCCACAGATTTGATGGAAAGGGGCATTACCTTTAGCGAGGTCAGCAAGGGGCCGGTTAATATTTCAGAGCTCATTGCCAAGCTGGTGAGCCAGGGAACTGATTTAATAGACGGCATTGAAAAGATGTTTGACGCGATAGCAGGTTCCTGCTCCCTGCTCCTGCTGCATAAGGACGGTATTTACGCCGCGCGCGACCGGCTGGGCTATTCGCCGCTGGTGGTCGGCAGGCGCGATGATTCCTGGGCGGTTACTTCCGAAACCATTGCCCTGGTAAACAATGACTTCTCCATCGTGAAATACCTTGAGCCGGGCGAGATTATTCTGCTCAATGATGAAGGCATGGCGCAGCGAAAGCCGGGCAATAAAGCGCAGCAAATCTGCTCTTTCCTCTGGATTTATACCGGATTCCCCGCTTCAAACTACGAGGGGATAAACGTGGAAGTGGTGCGGGAGCGCTGCGGCCGCGCCCTTGCCCGCAGGGATACCGATATAACCGTAGATATTGTCGCCGGCATCCCGGATTCTGGCACATCCCACGCTATTGGTTATGCCATGGAGTCAGGCAAACCGTATAGAAGACCGCTGGTGAAATACACGCCCGGATATGGCAGAAGCTATACACCTCCCTCCCAGGATATTCGCGACCTGGTGGCAAAGATGAAACTGGTCCCGATTAGGGAAATCATAGAAGGAAAAAGTATCATTGTCTGCGAGGACTCCATTGTGCGCGGCACGCAGCTTAAAAATTACACCATCAAAAAACTCTGGGATTGCGGGGCGCGCGAAGTTCACGTTCGCGCATCCTGTCCGCCGCTCATGTTCCCCTGCAGATTCAACCTCTCAACCCGTACCACCCAGGAGCTTGCCGCGCGGCAAGCCATAACAGAACTTGAGGGGGAGGAAAATGTTAACCTAAAAGAATATTTAGATGACCGCTCGCAAAAATACCAGAAAATGGTTAATCAGGTTGCAAAAAATCTCGGTGTCACCACGCTGCGCTATCAAAAAGTTTCCGACATGGTAGAGGCTATTGGGTTGCCCCGAGAGAAGCTGTGCCTCTACTGCTGGATGGGCACCGGGCCAGAACAGTGACGAATCTCAGGACTTTCCCCAAAATTGCGTATCCTGCCGTGGGCAGGCAGCTTTGAGCGGCTTGGATACGGGAAATGCTATGGGGTCTGGCACCACAGCATATAACGGTTGTTGCCGTGCCAGAGGAACGGTACAGATATGTTGTGGCTTGAGAAAAACCCCGGGCGCTCAAAGTGGCTGTTGCCCCTTTTCATTCCTGCTCTGTGCGTGCTCTCATGCCGCGTGCCGCATTTTAAAAAGCATTTTTGGGAAAAGTCTTGGACGAATCTCGCTTGACAGGAAAAACAAAATTTTTTATAGTGCCTCAAAAAAATAAGCCATTACAAATTCTTCCCATCATAGAACGGCACACGGAAAATGCGTTCAGTGCTGACCAGGGCGTGTTCATTGCTGCTCTCGCGCGGTAAAATCTGCCTGCATCTGTCCATGAAATATTCATCTGCCCTTTTATTTTTTAGTGTGGTGCTTGTGCCATTCTGCTGCCGCGCTGAAGTAATTATCGGCGGCGATACACTGTATGTGGTTCAGCCGGGAGATTGCCTCATCAGCATTGGCGCACGGCTGGGCGTCAACTGGACGGCCATAGCAGAACAGAATTGCCTTGATATTAATGAACGGCTTCAGATTGGCGACCAGCTCATGGTCAATACGCGGCGTATTGTGCCCTGGGTTCTAGAGAACGGTATTATTATAAATATCCCCGAAGGAATGCTGTATTTTTTTAAAAAGGGTGTTCTCAGTGCATTCCCGGTTGGATTAGGGAAGAGCGATAGAAAATGGCGCACGCCCATTGGAAAATTTAAAATTACCGACAAAGCAAAAGATCCGACCTGGCATGTGCCGCTGTCCATTCAGGAGGAAATGAGAATGAACGGCCAGGAGGTGGAAACGATGAGAGCGCCGGGACCAAATAACCCTCTCGGTCGCTATGCGTTGAGGACTTCACTGGCGGAGATTCTGATTCATGAAACCATCTGGCCAACGACCGTGCATCAATTTCTCAGCCACGGGTGCATCAGAATGCTTCCTGAACACATTGAGCAGCTCTTTCAACTGGTTGCGATAGGCACCTCAGGGCAGATAATCTATGAGCCGGTCAAGGTTGCCGACACGGGAGACGGCCGAATATTTCTGGAAGTGCACCGGGACATCTATAAAATGGTTGGCCCGTTGGATGAAGAAGTGAAAAAACGGATCGCAGCGCGCAATCTTTCTGATAAAGTTGACTGGGAGAAAATAAACACCATAATCAACGAAAAATCAGGCATTGCGGAGGATATTACCCTATGACATCACGGAGAGATTTTTTAAAAACCATCGTTACCGCTGCGGGGATGGTATCGCTGCACAATATGTTATCTGCACAGGATCTCCTCGCTGCGCTCAGGCCTCGCAGAGTATTAAACCTATATAACACCCACACCGATGAGCAGCTTTCACTTCCCTATTCACCCCGCGGGATCTGGAGCAAGGATGATCAGGAAAAGCTTAATTATTTTTTACGCTGTCATTACACTAATGAGATAAAACCCATTCCGCCTGCTCTCATAAACGTGCTCTGCCGAGTAAAAGACCGCTTTGCACCGTCTTGCCAGATTAAGGTAATATCCGGATATCGTTCTCGGGAATATAATGAATATCTACGCTTGACAGGTCATCAGGTGGCAAAAGAAAGCCTGCATCTGCAGGGGCTGGCCATTGATTTTGCAATTCCGGGCATTCGTAACCGTGATATTTACCGCTATGCACGCAGGCTCAAAAAGGGCGGTGTTGGCGGGTATCCGGATTTTGTTCACATTGACATTGGCCGCGTGCGCTACTGGTGAATTAGGGAAGGTGGATTAACAACGGGGGTTACGGCTAAACCGTAACCCCCGTTCCTATCAAAAATCGTCTTTGGCAATGTCTAAAAGGACAAATCCGGTAAGCACATCAAGCATATCATAGACATTAAACGCGAAGTTTATGCCGATGATGCCTAACTGCGCCTGCGCGCCAAACCCAAGAGGGTCAGCATAGACATTTGATTGTGTTTCATCAATCACACTGATCTCGGCGCCGGAACGATTGTCTATGCCAAACGGCCATGGTATCTGAGGTTTCCCGCGTGAACCGCGCAATCCCACATACATGCTCGTATGGGCACCTACAAACACATCTGCCACCTCTGTGGCGCTTGCGCCGGCTGACAAGCCAGGTCCTACCCGCAGACGCAGGCGGACAATATCAAGCACGTCAAAAAGCCGGTTAGGCAGATAAAAGACAACACTTTTGACTACTCCAGCTTCTGCCGTGCCGGTTGTGCCCGCAGCCAAAGCACACAACATTCCGGTTAGCATTACCATGGTAATAAGAACTTTTTTATTCATAACGTTTTCTCCTTCTGGTCTCTTATTGAACGACATCCGCAGAATCTTTTAACAGCTCAGAAATCGCCGGACACTCCTGTTCGGAAAGTTTTTTATGTTTCGCAAGATCATCCGCCACCTCTGCCAAACCAATTTCAAGAAGCCGTTTGCGCGTCGGCAAGCCATCCTGAGAGCATCCGCGATAGACGTAATATTCATCCAACATGCCGGGTAGGTCAACGGGATTTTTTTCGCCGCGCAGCGTTCCTTTGCGGGTGTCGTCTTTGCGGGTAATGCCCAGCAACGCATTGAAGCAGCGCTCAATCTGGTAAGCCCGTTCCGCAGCGGAAAACAATCCGGAAGGGTCTCTGCCGGTTATGGCATGGTACATGTCCCCCATCTCCTTAATCATAATCAGGGGATCGCTCCAAACATTTGAGTTGATGATGGGAAGAAAGCAAAGCCCCAGACAGTCCATGATCATCTTATAGTTTTCCTGCCACCAGACTACCCGTCCCTTGGCAACCGGGCTGGTGTGGTCGCCTGCATCAGGCGGCACATTCGTGCCGAACATTTTCTCAAGCATTTCCTGATGCCCTATTATTGCCGCAAACGGGTGGCCTTTCAGATGATCTCCCCCGCGTGTTGCCACCGATGAAGCCAGACTCATTGGCAGCGCATACGTGCAACTAAACGGAAAGGACATGCCTTTAGTATGAAACCCGTATTGCTCGGCTGCCGGGCCGATACGGGATGCTAAGGTGGGCGCGTTTTCCGCCAAAAGATTGCCAAACCCGATACGCTGCGCAGTCTGGCGCATGAGCGTTTCCACCACAGCGGTATTGCCCCAGCTCAGATCCAGTCCCCCGGTTGCCTCTGAACTGAGTATGCCGCGCTGGAAGCATTCCATGGTAATCGCCATATTATAGCCGAACTGAATGCAGTCCAGTCCCAGGCAGTTGCTGAGATGCGCAAGGTGCAGCATAGCAGCAAAATCAAAAATACCGAGATTTGGCCCGAGGTTCAGCAGGTGGCCATATTCTACCTTGTCGCCCTTTTCGCCTTTATAGGGACCGTCTTTGATTTCCCATTTTTGCGAGCAAGCAACAGGACAGCCATAACACGCCGTTTGCCCGGTTTTAAAACTGTTTACAAACAGGTCCAGATCATATGCGTCAATTTGCTCGGGGGTCAGCGGTTCCTGTTCGTTTTTTATGCGGGTGTGCTCTGCGATCTGGGAAAAGTTTGTCAAAGTGCCATACTGGCGTTTCAGGGTGGTTCCCGGGCCTTTCAACCAGACATTCCGATAATGCTGGGCAATCTGGTCCGCTGCGTTTTTATCTGCAACTGGCACCAAGCCCACACCCTGAACAACCTTAATAACAATCGCTTTAAGGTTTTTTGATCCCATAACACAGCCCATGCCGGTGCGTCCGTTGGTGCTCACTCGTTTGGTGCCGGATAATATGTTGGCATAACGCACCAGATTCTCTCCGGCAGGGCCGATTCGGGCAGTTTCGCACGGGCCGTATTGTTCATGGAGTTTGCGGTCGGTTTCATAAATATCAAGTCCCCAGATGTTACGTGCGTCAACAACGTGGGCCGGTTTTCCCGGTTCAATAAGCAGCACAACGGGCTTAGAAGCCTTGCCGTGAAGAACAATATGGTCATAGCCTGCCTGTTTCAGGCGTACCGGAAACCACCCGCCCGCATTTGTATCGCCAAAAATACCGGTGAGCGGGCTTTTTGCAGTAACCGTAAAACGGCTGGCGCAGGGAAACTGTGTTCCCACCAGGGGCCCGCAACCAAAGATCAGGGGATTCTCCGGTGACAACGCGTCAGCCTGGGGATTTGTGCGCATGCAGTCATACAGCAGCCGGGCGTTTATGCCTGAGCCCCCGATATAGCCCTCAATATAATTAAGAGAAAGGTCCTCGTCCCAGGCTTTTGCCTGCGAGAGATCAACCCGCAGTATCTTGCCTCGCCATCCGAATAAACTGTCTGGTGTTCCCATGCGTGCCTCCTGATAACATTAAAATCAATACGTTCTGTTTAATCTATCTTTACTGCTGGTGCAATAGAAAATGTGGCTATTCGGGAGCGCAGTAGAAATCTATGGCGTGCAAAAACGAATAATAAAGGGTTACTGCGTCGCAGTAACCCTCAGAATACGTTCCTGAAAAATTAAAAAACCGAAACAATCCCGGTACGTTCAGGATCCCGATGCCGTCGTTGTCGTCTGGGGCGGTTTTTCATCGCCGGCAACCCAGATAGGTATTCCTGAAACAATCTGTGTCGGAATTGACCGCAACTCTGGTAAAAGAGGGGTCGGATCAAAATGCAGATAGGCATCATAGGTGCCGTCCCTGACCCCTTCACTGCACAGTTCCAGATCATCATAAAATTGTTGTGTAATAGTAGCATTTTTAAAATAATCTTCTGATAGCCGCGACGAGAGCTGACCGACGCACAGCTTTGCCGTTGTATCAGCCAGCACATCATCAACGTCTTGATACGGCGAATCGTTCCTCACATGTATATACCACGGAGTGCCAAAGATCGTGCAGGTAAACCGCGCCAGCTTCCTCCGTCTCTCCGGGATACCCCCGACTTTGACCGTAGCGCCCAAAGCACCGAGAAAGTCGGTGATATCAAAGTCCCCATTATTTAACCCGGTAAAGACTAAACTGCTGCTTGGCGGATATATCAGATACGGTTCTATTTGGATAGCACCAGGGTCAGGGGCTGGCGGAATACCGTAACCCTTGCCAAGCTCATCAATAATTGCCCGCATAAGGGCAGCATTAACTTTATCAAATATCCGGAACGTTCCCTGCTGGTCCCTAACATCGAATGTTCCCACCTTTATTTTTCTCTTATCCAATATATTTTTAAGTACTCCGACAGGATTTTCGGGAAACGGGTAAATTGGGACGCCATCTTCTTCGATGCGCGGATAACAGTCTCCAATATTGACCATGAGAGGCCCGGCAACAGGATCGCTGTTGATAATCTCCCTATATTTTCCGCTATCTATGACGCGAACAAATGCTGCATCCAGTGCATCAACCAACTGGTCTTTCCCCACCGCCGGGTCTTCTTTGCTTATGCACCGTGGCAATAAGACTGACAAAACTCCCAGCACTATTACCATGAACGCTAAATATCCCCCTTTCTTCATAAAAACCTCCTTTCTTGGTATGTGGTATTGTCAATAATGATCCACAAAGCACCTAAAAAACTCCTCGGCGAAACTCCGCGGATGTCTGCGGGCACAGCCAACTTGTTTCTTATTGTGCTCGGTTTTTCACAGAACCGTTGACAATTCCTTTACAGAAGTTTTAACCATGTCATTTGCATGTATATAAACGCTTAATTAGTTTAAAATATAATATATGTTTTCATAAACAACCAGAATTAATTGGTGCATAAAAAAGCCATTGAATCCTGATAAATCAGTGGCGTAAAATGATATAAAAAGTATTGGGAGGTTAAAATGCAAAAAGGTGGCACCATCGGTATTATTTCTGACACCCATGATAACCGACCGTTTATCCGGCAGGCAGTAGAAATTTTTAACCGCACCGGTGTTTCATTGGTCATCCATGCAGGAGACTTGATTTCTCCGTTTACGGCGCTTGATTTTAAGAGCCTTAACTGCCCCATGGAAATTGTTTTTGGCAACAATGACGGCGAAAAAATCGGGCTGACTGCCAGTTTTAAAGATCTGGGCAACATTCTCCCCGGGCCGCGAACCTTTATCTGGCAGGATAAAAAGTTTTTGCTGATGCATGAGCCGGGAAGCCTTGAGGTAGCGGCAGCCAGTGCCGGGGTTGATGTTATCATTTACGGCCATACCCACGATGTTGACGTCAGAAAAGGTTCGCCGCTTATCATCAACCCGGGCGAGGCAGGCGGCTGGCTGAGGGACAAATCCACCATCGCCATCCTTGATGTAGAAACCATGGCAGTGGAAGTGAGAGAGATAAAAATATAACCGAGAGAAATAATGATGCGCATCTTTTCGTATCAGATTAAGCGCGCCCTTCTGGTTCGCCTTCCCCCGGGTGACGATCTCCTTGCCGCGATCACGGCAGTCGTGGAGCGTGAACAGGCGATGCCGGCGGTTTTTTCTGTTATCGGCGCGGTCACCAACGCGTCGTTCGGCTATTATGACCAGCGGCGGCGCATCTATAAAACCCTGCAACGGGACGGTCGGTTTGAAATCATTTCCTGTAACGGCAACAGCTCGCTCAAAGACGCATCTATACTTGTTCACGCCCATATTCTTTTTGGCGATGAGCAGGGAGCCTGTTGTGGTGGGCATCTCATGTCACCCACCACGATCTGTGCCGCGGAAATGCATCTGCTGGAGCTTGACGGCCCAGCTCCAGAACGGGTCTATGACGAGACCACCGGCCTGTTTCTGTGGCGCTGATCCATGTCTTTTGCAGAGTCTCTCACAGGTTGTTGAAAAACGTGATAGTATAAGGGCAGTAACCCGAGATTCATTCTTAACATATTGAATTGCCATGCTGTCGCTGCAGTTGAGATTCTTCACTTCCTTCAGAATGACACTTTTTCAACAGCCTGCTATTAATAGATTGGCGCGCGATCCCCGCTGAATCTCGTTATCGCCTATACTATAAACAAAAATATCTGAAACCCTTTTTGCGTTTCACGGGACATGGATAAAAAAGACGTTGCAGCAATCCTGAATGATATCAGCACCCTGCTTGAGCTCAAGGGGGAAAACCCCTTCAAAAGCCGCGCCTATGCTGCAGGTGCCCGGGCAGTTGAGGGGCTTGAGGAAGATTTGCTGTCTGTGATTAAAGAGAACCGCCTGCGGGAAATTAAAGGCATAGGCGAAGGGCTGGCGCAAAAAATCACCGAGCTGGTACTCACCGGACATCTTCCCTATTATGACGAGCTGAAAAAGGATCTTCCGGCAGGGCTTCAGGAAATGCTGCGTATCCCCGGCCTCGGGCCCAAAAAAATAAAACAGCTCCATGACCAGCTTGGCATCTCCTCAATCGGCGAGCTTGAGTATGCCTGCAATGAAAACCGTCTCGTGGAGCTGCCGGGGTTTGGGAAAAAATCCCAGGACAAGATTCTCCAAGGCATCGGATTTGTGCGTAAATATCAAAATCAGTTTCTCTACAGCACTGCCTGGGATGTGGCAGAACCAATTTTTACCATACTGTCCCAGATGAAACAGGTCATCCGGGCAAGCATTGCCGGAAGCCTGCGGCGCAGAAAAGAGCTGGTAAAAGACATTGATATCGTGGTGAACACGTCGGACAGCGCTGCAGTAATGGAGCGTTTCACCACACTTCCTCAGGCTGAAAGCATCATTGCCAAAGGCGATACCAAATCAAGCATCATCACCGCGACGGGCATTCAGGTTGACGTGCGAACGGTTTCTGACCGGGAATTTCCGTATGCACTCCACCATTTTACCGGAAGCAAAGAGCACAATATTGCCATGCGCGGCCGTGCCATTCAAATGGGCATGAAGATGAATGAATACGGGCTGTTTAAGGGAGACCGATTGATTTCCTGCAAAACTGAAGAAGAGATTTTTAACGCACTGAAGCTTGATTATATCCCCCCCGAACTGCGGGAAGACCGGGGCGAAATTGCAGCAGCAGAACATCACCGGTTGCCGCGCCTGATTGAAGAACAGGATATTCACGGCACCTTTCATGCCCACACCAACCACAGCGACGGTACCTGTAGTCTTATGGAACTGGCTCGGGAGGCGCAGCGACTGGGCTATTCCTATCTGGGAATTGCCGAACACAGTCAGAGCGCCCGTTATGCCCGCGGTCTAACCGCGGAGCGGCTCATGGCGCTGTTCAAGGAAATGGATGCCCTTAACCGGCAGCTAACAGGTTTCCGTTTGTTGAAGGGCACTGAGGCAGATATACTGCCGGACGGAACCCTTGACTATCCCGACGAGATTCTGGCTGAATGCGACTTCGTCATTGCCTCGGTTCATTCGCACTTTAACCTGAGTGAGGCGGAAATGACCGCCCGCATTAGTCGCGCCCTGCGCAATCCGTTGGTAACCATGCTGGGTCACCCGACCGGCAGGCTGTTGCTGTCGCGCGAGCCCTATGCGGTTGATATGCCGCGTGTCATTGAAGCTGCGGCTGAGGCTGGTGTTGTCATAGAAATAAATGCGCATCCCTTGCGCCTTGATCTTGATTGGCGGCTGTGCCAGTTGGCGAAAACAAAAGGCGTAAAAATGGCGATTAATCCTGATGCCCACAACGTGGCGGGTCTGCGGGACGTTTCTTTTGGGGTGAATGTGGCACGCAAAGGTTGGCTTGAACCGGCAGATGTTTTAAATACACTGCGTTTAGGGCCCCTTTTAACCTTTTTGGACCAGAGAAAAAAACTCGCCTCGTGCTGATGCACTGCATGGCAACCAGGGTATATTCATGAAAATTATCTTTGCCTCTGACATTCACGAGGCGTTCGGCACTCTCACAAAATTATTTCACAGCACTGATGCGGACCTTTATATCATTTCCGGAGACCTGGTTTACTGCGCCTTTCGCTCATGGGAACTGGCGACCCGCTTTACTGAGCTGCAAAAGCAGGTCTTTTCTCTTGGCCTGCGTAGGGGCATAGGCGGCACCCGCGAAGACATAGCTCAGGTGCTTCTCGCCCATCCAGACGCATCGGCGGAAGAAAAAGCGCTGGCGCGCGATTATCTTGCTATGGCAGCAGAAGCCCGGCGCACCATGCTCAAAAAATACCAGCGCATGGCGCAAATTTTTTCATCCTCCGGCAAATCGCGGATCATTACCCTGCCGGGAAACTATGATATGGACCTGTCGCACACCGCGCTGGCGCCGTGGGATTTGCATAAGAAAACCCTGCGCATAAACGGCATTACCATTGCGGGATATGGCGGTGCGCCGGTATTTACGCCCGGCATCCCGGAGAATCTTCAGGTGAAGTTTAATGAGCGTCTTGAACAGACAAAACTCATTTCCGAACCTTACCGGTTTTTCCAGCAGGCAGCGCCCGATATAATGCTGGTTCACCATCCGCCCTATGGCTATTTAGACCGGCTGGCTGTCTATGGCAGCATCGGCAGTATCGGCTTGCGCGACTTTGTGGATCAAAATTCCGTGCGGGTCATCCTCAGCGGCCATATGCATGAGGACTGGGGAGCAGTGTTTAAGGATGACAAGGTATTTATAAACCCTTCCAATTTCGGCCGGGTGGTAGAAATCAGGCGGGTGAAAAAAGGCGGGTATTTTGTTGAATTTTTTATGGATGGCACCAATTTCAAGGGCGGCATGTTGAGACAGATTGAAGGGGGGCGGATTTTTGATGTGGAACAATGCAGTATGCGGGATGGGAAATTCCGTCTGCTGGTCATGGACCTCAAGCGCTATCGTTATCTGTCAGCCATAAAAAAACGAGAAAAACATATTGAAGCAATCCGGCTGTTTAACCGGCTGCGCGGATTCTTTCAAAAATTTGAGACGCCGGCAAGCCTGCGGCGCATCCGGCAACTCGTTCAGCTTGCTGAATCGCTGGAGGCGCGGGGCCATGAAGTTGCATTTCATTTATTGGGTTCGCTTAATTTTGGCATGGCCGAAGAAGCATCAGATGTGGATGTGGTGCTGTATTTCAGGGACGAGCAGCTTGCTGTCCCAGATGACGTTTCCTATCCGGTGCCGGTCTATGTTCAAGAGCACCTTGAGGAACTGAAATCTCAGGGACTGGTGCTCTCCATATGCGACTGTCTTAACCTGGCCAGAATCCAAGATGCCATCCAGCGCGAAGATGTCGACAGCCTGCTGCTGCAGCGTTTTGTTTTTTATGATTCAACCTGCCGGTGTATTAATCCCCGCCCCATAAAGGAGATAGAACATCTGCTCACGGTGCGGAATTGGCTGCGGATCCGCGTTGAACAGGAGCTGCAGCAGTATTTCCGCATGATGATCAGCAGTTTTCGCCACGCCTACTCATTTAAAAAATATCAAATGCGCCTGCGGGAAAAGGGTATGACCGTTCCCCCCTATATCGAAGAACTGATCTGGCATTACCTCCAGCAGGCGGAGAAACAGATCAGAGGAAAAAAGTAAAGCCGGCCGTGCTGGTTAGTAAAATTGTCAACCCCCATGCGCCGGTACTTCACGCTGCCACCGCTCGTTCCTTCATTTTTCCTCCTGCCATGTCATTTGTCGGATTTCTCAGGGAAATTTTTTGGGGGAACTGCGGTTGAAAAAGAGGTTGACAAGCATTGAAGAAAATATTATTTATGTCTTAATTGTTTATATATAAAGTATTTTATATTTTTGTATTTATGCGAATTATCTTAATTAATACTAACCAGGAACGCTGGCCTATACCCGCAGCGCCCATTGGGCTTTCGCTGGTTGCTGCCAGTTTGAGAAAAGCCGGTCATGAAGTGCGGGTCATTGATCGGATGTTTCTATTTTCAAAAAAAGAAGAACAGGCAATACTTTCAGAGGCAATAACAGAGTTTAAACCAGAGCTTATTGGCCTTTCGCTTCGCAATATTGACAATACCTGCATGTCGGCGTTGCGCTATTATTTGCCGGATATAAAAGAGCTGGTTGACCTTCTGCGAACGCTGACCGATGCGCCGCTGGTCGTCGGCGGTCCCGGCTATTCCCTGTTTCCCGTTGACGCGTTACGCTTTCTGGGGGCTGAATTTGGCATTCAGGGCGAGGGCGAAATAGCTTGCGTAAAGCTGGCGCAGGCCCTCGCCGAAGACGCGCCGTATGAGCAGATTGCAGGTCTGGTCTTTAAAGCAAACGGCAGCTATCAATGCAATCCGGCGACACTCATACCCGACCTGGAGCATACGGAGCCGGCGGCATTTGACCTGCTTGACTATAAAAAGTATATCCAAAAGAAGAGTTATATTGGCCTGCAAACCAAGCGCGGCTGCGCTTTTAATTGCGTGTACTGCGAGCATCCGCGGATAGACGGAAAAACCTACCGGCTCAAAACCCCCGCCCGGGTGGTGGAAGAGATTATTGCCGCACAACGGTTCTGGAATCTTGACTATTTCTTCTTTGTTGACAGTGTGTTTAATTTTCCGACCGAGCATGCCTGCGCTGTGTGCGAGGAGATCATACGGCGGGACGTTAAGATTAAGTGGTACGCAAATGTTAATCCGGTCGGCATTTCAGATGAAATGGCTGCCCTCATGGCGCGTTCGGGCTGTATTGGCGCCGATGTGGGCATAGACGTGGCGTCGGAGGAAATGCTTGAACGCATGGGCAAAGGCTTCACGCAGTCAGACATTGCCACGGCTGCTGCCTGCTATCGCAAAGCAGGCATTGCCACGTCATTTCAACTGCTGTTGGGCGGGCCAGGTGAAACCCGCGAGACAATTGCAGAGGGATTCAGGTTTCTGGAACGCATTCCGCAGCCTGATAATATCCTTACTGTCTTTGGGATACGCATTTATCCGGATACGCCGCTTTTTAAAATGGCGCACGCAGAGGATATTGTGTTTATGGGAGAGGCAGGAGATTACCTGAGCCCGACGTTTCACCTGCCTCATGATTTTACGCCCCAAGACTTTCAAATGGTTGAAAACTGGTGCGCACAATATCCGCACTGGTCCACTCCGCTCAACCCCTGGCAGTATTTTAATGTCATGCGGGCAACGCGGGTACCGCAGTTTGGCAAATTTAAAATTAGGGATTTGGAGGGTAGCGATGCAGAACACGCTGGCACAAGAAATATATATCATTGACGAGACGCTGCGCGACGGCGAGCAGGCCCCCGGCGTATGTTTCTCCTACAAAGAGAAAGTTAAACTGATTGAAACCATGGAAGAAGCGGGGATAGACATCGTTGATGTCGGACTGCCGATTGTTTCATTAAATGAAGCAAAGAATATTAAGAATATCCTCAGCAGAAAATGGCGCATCAAACTGGCGGTATCAATTCGCGCCAAAAAACAGGACGTGGATGTTGCCCTGAATTGCGGCGCGCGTGAGGCGTTTTTATTCACGCCGGTCAGCGATCTGCATCTGCAGTATAAATTTAATACCTCGCGCCAGCAGGCGGAAGAGCGGGCGCTGCAGTCAGTTGAATATGCGGTACAAAACGGTCTCATCGTGGATTTTGTGGCGGAGGACACTGCCCGGGCAGATTTGGATTTCATCATCCCCCTGTTTGACCGGGTCGCACGCGCGGGCGCGGACAAAATTATCATCTGCGATACCGTGTCGGTGCTCACGCCGGCCGGCATAAAAGACCTTTGTCTGACGATCAAAAACCGGATGAAAGAAACCATGCGCTTTGGCATCCACTGTCACAATGACTTTGGGCTGGCAACCGCCAACACTCTGGCCGCCATAGAAGCGGGTGTTGAATACCCGACCCTGACGGTGAATGGCATCGGCGAACGGGCCGGCAATGCTTCTCTGGAGGAAGTGGTGATGGCAGCAGGCAATCTCCTGAAGGTTAAGCACCACATTAAAACGGATATGCTCTATGTGCTGTCTAAACTGGTGGAGGACTATTCGGGCCTTATTATTGCGCCCAACAAATCCATTGTTGGATATAATGCGTTTCGTCATGAGTCGGGAATTCATGTGGACGGCATTCTCAAGAATCTGGAAACCTACGAGCCGATTCGTCCTGAAGAGGTCGGCAGAGAACGGGCATTTGTGCTGGGCAAACACTCGGGAAGATCCTTGGTGCGCCGCCTTCTTGAAGAAAAAGGCATTGATGCAAAAGCCGCCGAGGTTGACCGGATTGTGGCTGACGTAAAAAAAGAAAAAGAAAGCGATTCCAAGGGCGCGTTCCAATTTATGAAAAACATTGTGGAAGTTTTTAATCAGAAGCATCTTGGGTTTGATGAGCGCGTGTTCTGGAATATTGTCCAGCGGGTTCTGGACAGTTCGCGGAAATCTGAACAGAAGGGCATCGCTTCAAAGTATCTCGAAACAAAAAGATCGTTGTATGCAGCCGAATAACGGGCTGAGATTTCTGGCTCTCGTGCCCCTAAAACACATAAACCACTCAGCACCCCAGGTGCTCTGTGGTTTTTAATATAAAGTGCCATGCATAGCAAAGACACCTACACGCATACGATACTGTTGCAGCACTGTGTGAATCCGGCGGGGCTTGCAGACGGGGAGTATGCGGAATTTCACCTTGATTGTATTCTGGGCCATGATCCGACCATCGCACTGCTTATAGATGATTTCAGACGGCTCGGCGGCACAATCTGGGATAAATCCCGCGTGCTGTTTACTGCCGACCATTTTGCCCCGCCTGCATCTGAAGAGCGCGCAGGGATACTTAAAAAATTTCTTGATTTTTGCAAACAGGAGCACATTACAAACCTTGAGCTTTTTACCGGTATTTGCCACCAGGTGCTGGTAGAGCATCCCGCCGCGGTACCGGGCGCGCTCATCATCGGCGCAGATTCACACACGGTAACGGCAGGAGCGTTAGGGTGTTTTGCAACCGGCATGGGATCAACCGATGTGTTGTATGGTCTCATCACCGGTAAAATCTGGATGCGTGTTCCCGAATGTTTTAAAATAACCTTAACGGGGAAGCCCGCGCCTTTTATTCTCGGCAAAGATATAATTTTAAAGCTGCTTGCCGACCTCGGCGAGGATGGCGCCCTGTATCGCTCCCTGGAATTTGTTGACCATACCGATTCGGGTATATCCATGGACAGCCGTTTTTCCATTTCCAACATGGTGGTGGAGGGCGGCGCCAAGGCGGGAATCTTTATTCCTGACGGCATAACCGCCCGTTATGTGGAAGAAAAGAACGGCAGTCCATGCGAACAGTTAACCGTTCCTGATGCCGCACAATATGAGCGGGACATTGTCTGTGATGTTTCCGGCCTCAGCCCCATGGTGGCGATCCCGCCGCATCCCAGTCATGCAGTTCCCGTTACTGACGTTGCGGGTGAGCCTCTTGATCAGGTATATATCGGCTCATGCACAGGCGGACGGCTGGAGGACCTGAAAATCGCGGCCACGATCCTGAAAGGAAAAAAAACAGCGCCATTTTGCCGGCTGATCGTTATCCCCTCTTCAAATAAAATTTATCTGCGCGCACTGGAGGCGGGATACGTCAAAACCCTTATTGAAGCAGGCGCAGCCATTGCCAATCCGAGCTGCGGTCCCTGCGGAAAAATTGACAAGGGCATTATAGCCGCAGGCGAGACCTGCCTGGCAACATCCAATCGGAATTTTGACGGCCGCATGGGCGGCACGGGCAGCAGGGTGTTTCTCTGTTCCACGGCAACCGCAGCCGCATCGGCCCTTGAAGGGAAAATCACTGATCCGCGAAAATATTTCAATTAAAGCACTTCAGTGCCCCGCACAAAACTCACGGTGGGCGGTGATGACGAAGCAACTGAATACGGGACGGTTATGTTGAAAAAAATGTTTACTGGAACCGCATTTATACTGGGCGATCATGTCAATACGGATATTCTTCATCCGCCCGACTATTTCAGCCTGCACAAAGAGCGAATCGCCTCAGGCCTGTCGCGGGGCGCAGAAGATTTTATATTAAAAATGAAAAAGGATGATATTATTGTTGCCGGCCGCAATTTCGGCTGCGGCTCAAGCCGCGAATCCTCTGCGCGCTCATTTGCCTATAACGGCATTGAGGTTATTGTTGCCGAGTCGTTTGCCCGTATTTTTTACCGGAATCTGACCAATCAGGGGATTTACCTCATAACCTGCCGCGGCATCCAAAAGGCAATAGAACCCGGAGAATTGATACGCATTGACCTTGCAAAGAACGAAATCAGCAGTCACTCCCGCGGCTGGCGTCTTCCCTGCGACCCGCTGCCGCAGTATATTCAAAACGTTCTTGAACACGGCGGGCTTATTAAGTTTCTTGAACACCAAATGAACAAAAACCCCTAATCCGCAGGGCGGCGGATTTCTTCTGCAGTGCTGAACACGCGTTTCTGCAGCAAATAAAGGAGAACGTAGTGGAACCAATTGACTTTCTATTTGTACATGTGCCCAAAAAGAGCAGCTTCTATAAACCGCTCGGTGAATTCATGAACATAACCTTCATGCCCATGGGGGTCTTTGCCATGGCAGATTATCTGTGCAAACACGGGTTTCGCTCACAGATCATTCACCTGGGCGTCGAGTGGATTGAAAACCGCGATTTTTCCCTCATTGAATGGCTCAAGGATCGCCAGGTAAAGGTTATCGGTATGCCGATTCACTGGCACTATCAGGCATATGATACCATTGAAGTAGCAAAACAGATAAAGGCCCATTATCCTGACATCTGCATCGTGCTCGGCGGTTTCACTGCAAGCTTTTTTGCCCGGGAAATTCTTGAGAATTTTTCTTGCATTGATGCGGTGGTGCGGGGTGATGGGGAAAAACCGGTACTGGCTCTTATGCAGGAATACACCACAAACACGCCGCATCTGGCAAAGGTGCCAAATCTTTCCTGGCGGCTGGGAGAGCAGGTTATTGAAAATCCGCTCTCGTATGTGGCAGAGAAAAAAGACCTGGATGAACTGGACTTCACGAACCTTGCGCTGCTGAAAAATTACCCAACCTATGTGCGCTCGTTCAGCTTTCCGCTGGCGTGGATGAAGCATTTTTCCGCTGAAAAGAATATAAAGCATCATTCCATCGGCACCTCCCTGTTTCCGCTCGCCATTGGCAGAGGCTGCCCGGTAAACTGTTCGTTTTGCGGCGGCAGCTATGAAGGCCAGTTAATAATCAGCGGGCGGAAAAAAGTTGTTTTCCGGGATCCCGAGAAGGTTGTAGATTCCATGGAACAGGCCAAGGCCTACGGCTATCAGACCATGTCGGTTTGTTTTGATCCCACGCCAAAAGACGATCGTTATTTTCTTGAACTGTTCAGGCTGATCCGCCGGCGAAAGCTGGGGCTTGACTGGTATTTTGAATGCTGGTCACTGCCCACCAAAAAATTTATGGAAGCATTCAAGGAAACGTTTCCCGGCCAGTATTCAGTGCTTGCCATCTCTGCGGAATCCTCATCGGAGCGGGTGCGAAAACTGAATAAAGGGTTTTTTTATACCAATGAAGAGCTTTTCCAGACCCTGGATTTCATGAAAGAGAAAAATATTTATCTTGATATGTTCTTCACCGTCGGCATTCCCTATGAGACCGTTACCGAAGCAATGCAGACCAAGCAGATGATGCGCACCATTAAGAAGCGATATAGCAGTATTTTGAAGCGCATGATGGTCTGGACGATTCAGATAGAACCCGGGGCGCCGCAGTTTTTGCATCCGGAAAAGTATGGCATCGTCAGCGACCGTTCCACGTTCATGGATTTTTATCGCTCTCACGGCGGTCAGGATTCTGACACCTATTCTGCCCTGGGATATTATAACAATACGTTTTTCCCGAACGGGGCGGAGAAATACAATGCCCACGAGTTTTCTGAGGAGCTGCAGAAACTAAAATGCCGACACTTCTGTTTTCTGCACCCGGACGCGCGTAAATATAATACCCCCTTAAAGGGCAGAATATATTGCGCTTACCGAGCGCTTTACTGGAAATTGCGGGGTCTGGATAAAAAACCCAAAACCCGGGATATATTTACCTAACCACACGGAAAGCAGCCCGCACGCAGCTATTCCATTGGCTGAATGCTGACAGCCGACCGCTCAGCACGTTACACGATGCCACCAACCGCGTCTTTTCCGCCATACGATTATGATGTTGCCGTCATCGGCGCCGGACCCGCCGGCATGACTGCTGCCATCCGCACCCGCTGGGTAAAAAGCTACAAATCAGTGCCTTGCAGTACCGTGCTGATTGACGGGGCGGGCCTGGGGGGGCTTGCCAAATGGCGCTCCTGCATGCTCACCGGCCCTTCCTTTCATCTTCCCGGCAGCGAGGTGGTAGGCCACTTCCGCCAGGATATTGAAGACCTTGAAATCCCGTTGATCACCTCGCATGTGGTGAACATTGATTTTGAAGGGCCGGTGAAAACGGTTTATACTGAATCCGGCGCGGTGGTGCGGGTTCTTGCCGTAATTATCGCCACCGGCTTTCGCACCCTGTGCAATGAGCAGGATTACCTGCAACACATTGCAATTACGTATATGGGCTATGAATTTTTTGCGGAGTTGCTCTGCAATTTTTTTAACCTTGAGGGACGGCACACGGTGGTGGTTGTCGGCAACGAGTTCACCCGCAACCTTGTTGACCTTATTGAATCATGCAATAACGGCCGTCATCAGATAATATACCTACTCAACACAAATACCCATAATCCGCAATTGCCGCAGGCAACCGGTGCGGTTATTCAGGGAAAGATTATGCGCTATGAAGGCGACCGGTCGCTTGAAGGAATACGCATCATGACGAAGGACGCAGGCGAGCAATTCATTCCCTGCAGCAAGGTGCTGCTGGATTACAATTCCTATGAACTCGCGCCGCTTTATGAGTTTGATGTGTCGCCATTGAAAAAAACCGTCCGGGGGTTTATTAAGGTTGACCGGGAAATGCGCACAAACATTGCCGGGGTGTATGCGGCCGGCGATGTTACGGGACTCTATGCCACGGTTGGCCGCGCCATTGGCGATGGCATTGTTGCCGGCTTCAGCGCCTATCAGGATATCTTTAAATTGAAATTCAAGCAGCAGCCTTGTCTGTTTGCCTATGCTGCCCGCGATATTAAAATCACGCCGGGATTTAAAGACCTGCCGCGTCTCCGGCCGCATTTAAAACCCAAGGTTATTGTTTCCTCTGGGCGCGCTGCGCGGCTCGCTGCGGAATATGCCGCCAAACACCAGCTGCCTGCTGATACTCTTGCCCGTCTGGTAGCGGCGTGCAACGGAGTGCACTCAATCGCTGAACAGCGTGCGGTGTTTAACCTGGAACAATCTGTGGTAAACAACCTTATAGAATTTCTGGTTGAGAAAAAAGCCGTCGCTTTGCATCGCTAAGATACCAGCATCACGAAACAACGAGAAGGGACCTCTTTAATCCGTTACAGTACCATGGGTGATCTCGGCAACCGAATTGCAGCGTTTATTAAAACCTCCTTTGAACACTCGGATGAGGCGGTGTTTAACACCCTTGCGTTGGAGGTGTTTCGTTTCCAGTATACCGCGGTTCCCCTCTATAAAAAACTGTGTGACCGCAGAGGCATCAACCCTGGCACGATTGCTTCATGGCGGGAGATACCCGGCATTGCTACCGATGGATTTAAGCTGGCTGATCTTTTTGCGCTTCCTCCTGAAACAGCACAGCGCATATTCAGCACCAGCGGCACGACCCAGGGAACAAAAAAAGGCCGAGCGCTGTTTTCCGCCCACGGCCTTGAGCTCATGAATGTTGCCATCCTGGAAAATGCCCGGCAGTATCTTGTTCCGGACAACATCAAACTCAGATTTCTGATCCTGGCGCCATCGCCGGAAAAAGCGCCGCACATGATCATGGCGTATGGCATGGAACAACTGCGCCGGGCATTTGGCCTGCCGGGCAGCAAATTTCTTGTTGGTGACCAGGGCTTTATCCCCGAAGAACTGATTCAGGAGCTGCGCACAGCAGAACAAGAAAATATGCCGGTTGCTCTTATTGGAGCTTCACTGGGCTTTCTGGCTTTTTTTGATTACTGCCGTGAACGAGGAATCTCTTTCTCCCTGCCGCCAGGCAGCCGCACCCTTGATGCCGGCGGATATAAAGGAAAAACAAAGGCAATAGCGCCCGATGACTTTCGTGCACAGGTTTCCTCCTGCCTTGGCATACCGCCTGAAATGAGCGTGAACCTGCTCGGCATGACCGAGCTGGGGTCGCAATTTTATGATAATTCCATAAGAAACCACTGCAGGCAGGCATCAGCCAGGCGGTGCAAAGAAAATCCGCCCTGGACGCGCACCCGGGTGCTTGATCCGCGCACCATGAAGGAGGTCTCAGTTGGCGAAAAAGGCATTCTCTGGCACCTTGACTTGACCAATGTTGAGCGGGTTGCCTGCATTCAAACTGACGACATTGGCCGGCGTTGTGACAACGGATTTGAGATTCTGGGCAGAGCCCGCGCCGCAGAAGCCCGCGGCTGCTCCCTGTCTATTGAGGAGTTGACAAAAAACCCATGAAAGAACTGTTGCTTAAAGGCTACTACCTGCCTGAAGCGCTGCGCAAAGAGATTAGCAGCTTCAGTTATTCCGTTCATGAGTTTCCCGAACAGGACACCGTAATTCGGGTTGAGTTTCCCGCAGTAACACCTGCCTTTTTAGAACGGGTTATCGCCTGTTTGAAGGCACACAAAGCGTATCTGGAAAAAAAATCCGTTGACGAGATTGCCTCAATACTTGATGCCGCTTCGGAATGCTGGCTTGACGACCGGTACGCAAAAAAGGGCGCTGCAGTGGAGGCTATTTCGCTGTTTACCGGTTTTTCTCCGGAGATGGTAAAAGAATCAATCCGTGTGGAACATCTCTCCTCGCGCAAGGACGATCTGCTGAGGGCAGTGAGATCCGAGCTGGGGGACCCTGCGTTTCTTGATGGGTTTCACTATTCGAAAGACCGCCGCTGTTTTTCCAAGGCCACCGGTCCGGATCTGACAGCAGCAATCTTTTCCTCAAATATTCCCGGACTTCCTCATTTAAGCATCATGCGTTCATTTCTGGTTAAATCCCCGATTATCGGCAAGGCGTCGCGCGAAGAGCCCATTTTTCCGCCGCTGTATGCAGAAACGCTCAGGGAGCTTGACCCGGGCATCGGCGATTGTGTGGCGATACTTTCCTGGCGCGGCGGCGATGAAACAATTGAGGATATTCTGTTTCAGCACTGCAGGGTAGTCATTGTATATGGCAGCGAGGCGACCTGCAATTCAGTGAGCAGACGGGTGCCGCCTGCAACCCGGGTGATTCCCCACAGTCATAGGATAGGGTTTGGCGCAGTGGGCAAGGAAGCATTAAGCAGGGCACACGCCCACGCCGTAGCGGAGCGGATCGCCTATGATGTTTCAGTGTTTGACCAGTTTGCCTGCATCTCGCCGCAGGTTTATTTTCTGGAAGAAGGCGGAGAGGTCAGCCCGTGGGAGTTTGTGGCAGCATTAGCCCAAGCCATGAAGTCCCTTGAAAAAACTTTCCCTCCCGCTCAGCTTACCATTGAGGATGCTGCCGTCCTCAGGCATATGCAGGCGACCTGCGAGTTGCGCGAGCTTGGCGGCGAAGCCGTGTGCATCATGGCCGGTGAAAACCTGGGCTGGACAATCGTTTGCGAACCCCTGCGTGAATTAATTCCCTCGCCGTTGCATCGGTTTATCCGCATAATCCCCGTGAGAGACCTGAAAAACATTGCCGCCTATCTTGAACCGCTCAAGGGGTATATGCAGAATGCGGGACTTGAGGTTGCAGAAGAGCGGCGGCCCGAGCTGTTTAATCTGCTGGCAAGCCTGGGGGTTTCCCGCATCTGTCCGGCCGGCAAAATGCCAACCCCTTCCATGATGTGGCACCATGACGGCCTGGCGTGTATCGGCGAAATGGTGCGCTGGACTGATGCTGAAATGTTTAATGAAACGTGACGATACCTTCCGCCACTGCTAAGCCATCAGCACGGTTCTCATGAATCATATAGCCTTGGTTTCGTGGCTCTGCGCCTTGTGGCTTTTAAATTTTTGCCGTGGGCAGGTTCCTGAGTCATGAACGTCCGGCACCCGTAACAATCCTTTTTGCAAGGAGGTAACCGTGAGCACTGTTTTATATCTGCAGGCTTCACCGCGCATTGAGCGTTCTTTTTCAATAGCAGTGGCAAATGCATTTATTGACGCCTACCAGAAAGCGCATGCCAATGATAAGATAATTACTATAAATCTTTTCCACACCGAACTGCCGCCTTTTGACGGACTGGTGTTACAGGCAAAATATGCCATTATGCACGGGCTGTCCCACACTGAAGAAGAGCGGGATGCCTGGCGGGCAATAGAACGGTTGATAGAGGAATTTAAGTCGGCAGATAAATATGTGATTGCAACGCCTATGTGGAATTTCTCCATACCGTATCGTCTCAAACATTACGTAGATATTCTCGTCCAGCCAACCTACACATTCAAGATCACCGATGGCGGGGGGTATGCCGGACTGGTTACTGATAAGCCGGTTCTGCTGGTGTGTGCGCGCGGCGGAGAATATCCCGCGGGCACTCAGGCCGAAGCCTTTGATCTGCAGGTAAAATATTTGAAATTAATTCTTGGCTTTATTGGCTTGACCGATATCCGATTGCTGGCAATTGAGCCAACGTTGAACAGAGGGCCGGAGGTGGCGCAGCAGAAGAAGAGCGAAGCGATTGCGCAGGCACGCGCAATGGCGCAGTCTTTTTAGCGGCATACTGTTAAATTAATGACACAACCTGCCAGAATACCAGCACCGCATAAATTCCCAGAATGCCCAGCATCACCTGCTTGACGCTGACGGACGTTCGCAAAATGTAAAAATTTTTGTGGATAAGCAGCAAAAATACGCTCAGGTAACTGACGCCATATTTTACGATTAAAAACAGCGGCGTGTTTAACTGAAGGTAAAATCTCATGATGGGGTTTGCTTCAGTGGCGCCTTTGTTGACGAGGCCAAGGGTCAGGTAGCCGTCCAGGACCGAAAGCAGGAAAATGCCAACAATCAGCATAAGCGAGCGTTTGCTGTAAAGATCAACATAATAGCCGCGCTTGGCGTCTTCTGCCCGGCGCACCTGTTTTCGCCTGCCTCCCAGCAGGGAGATACTCTTGAGCGAGCCGGGATTTTTTCGCCGGTCGTGCTGTTGTCTGCGTTCACCGTGCGGTGTGTATTCTGCCATGTCTCAGTGCCTGGTGCATTGATTTAAATAA
>Ga0073932_1002842_pt1 | contig 25268 bp, 22 predicted proteins | sample DewCreD2012metaG_FD_76967 | JGI IMG/M metagenome (GOLD analysis project Ga0073932, IMG submission 76967) | Hot spring sediment bacterial and archeal communities from British Columbia, Canada, to study Microbial Dark Matter (Phase II) - Dewar... ...
GACCGCTGGTCAGCGCGGATGTCCCCCCGCCTTCGATGACCACCTGCGAGGGGTTGCGAATGAGCAACTGCACCGTTTTGCCTCCCGGCGGCGCAATGACCAATCGCAGCATACCGCCGACGCAATCCACCCGCTGGAGCGAGCCCTGCACTTGGCCGGAGGGCTGCGGTCCGTCCCACCACGGAACCACCTTGGATTCGTCGATGGGCGGCTTGCCCTCGTTGGCGCGCATTTCCGCTTCACGCACCCGCCGCAGCGCCTCGTCGCGCAGGCGCTCCAGTTCCAAGCGCGCTTCCTCCTTTCGCTTCCGCTCGGCTTCCTCCGCCGCTAGCCGGTTCTCTTCGATAGCGCGAACCAGCGCCTCCCGGTAGCGCCGGTTGCGCGGCTCGAGCGAGATGGCCTTCTTAATGCCCGCCAGGCGCCTCTCGGTATCGGTTTCTTTCAGCGCCATGCGGTACAACGGCTCAGCCCACCGGGGATTGGCGCGCGCCGCGCCGGCAAGGTCGCCCGCTTCGAGCAGGTCCACGGCGCTCGGCGGAATCTTGGCGGGAGCGGGGCGCGCTTCGAAGTCCCGATCCGGTTGGATCGGTTTGCTTGATAGCCCGGTCGTGCCGAACTTGCCCGCAGCCAGATAGGCGTCGACTTGCTTCTCAATTTCCGCTTGCGATTTTTCGAACGCATTGCGGAATGACGGATCGGGATCGGCGCCGCGCTGTAAGTTGGCCAGCAGGACCCGCAGTTTGCCGCTGTAGTCGGGATGAACCGCCAAAAGGTGCATCCGCGCCCAATCGCGGCTGCGTTCCGCCGGCGGGGCGCCCAAGTTCACAATCGTTCCGGAAACCTCCAGCGTGGAGAAGAGATCCAACAGCCCCCGATCCACCCACTCCGGCATGGGCGCGGCGTTGGCTTCCAGGAGGAGAAGCCCTAATTGGCGGAGCACGTTTGCTCCGATGGCGCTGGCTGAAGTGACGGTCATCGCCCAGTGGTCACGGTTAAAAGTCAACTCCGGCGCACGAGCGTCCTTTTGCGGGCGAACCACTTTCACGCGGATAGGCCACACCGACACCGCGTCCGGCTTTCCCAGCAGTGTTCCGAAAGCGTGCCGGAATTGCTCCAACTTGTTCAAAACTTCGCGGGCGGGGCGCTCGCCCGCTGTGGTGTAGATCTCGAAAGGACCGGAAACAAACAGCGTGGCGCGCTCCTGCGCCGCCACCGTCAGAGCGCCCGCCAGCGCCGCCACCAGACGCTTCATCAATCTCGATGATAACGCGGCGGGTGGCTCTGTTAAGTCCGCGGCGGCGTGGTGATGACCACTGCCCGCGCCGGTTTCCGCGACGCGCCCCGGTAGCTATGGGGTTCGGAGGCATCGAAGTAAGCGCTGTCGCCGGTGCGCAATTCGTAATCTTCACCGTGACAGTGAACAACCAAGGTTCCCTCGAGCATGAAAATGAACTCCGCGCCGGGGTGAAAGTGCGGTCTCGTCTCGCCCGGCTCACGCCAGGGGAACACCGCCAAATACGCCTGCAAGCTCTTGTCCTGCACCGAAAATGCAAGACACTCGAATTCGTACGAGGGCTTCGGCTCAGCCGGGCTTTCGGGAAACACAATACGCTCCGCCGCGCGAACGATGGAAAAGAGCGACTTGCGGGGGCGGGAGGCGAAGAAATAGTCAAGCCCCACGTCGAACACCATCGCGATGCGCGCCAGCGTGGGAAGCGTGGGAACAAGCTTGCCGTTTTCCAGTTGCGACAGCAGCGACGGCGACAGCCCGGTGTGCTTTCCCAGTTCCACCAACCCGAGCTTCTTCTTCAGGCGCAGTTGCTGAAGTTTTTTGCCGATGTCGTAAACCGACAGGATCCGGTCGATCGTTGCCTTGCTGGTCTCGGACTTCACAACATCTATTTTAACGTCAATGAATCTCCAGGCCAGAATTTTATCCCAGTTAAAACAGATTTCTTTGATTCTGAAACTTCCCGCCTTCTGTCCGAATCCAACCGCCCAGAGGTGAGAATGCCGAGCACTGCGCTAGCCCACTGGCAAGATGACGACCTGGTCCGCGCCGCCCAGGCGGGCGCCGATGGGGCGTTCGCCGAACTCATGCGGCGCCATTACGACACGTCGCTCAAACTGGCGCTGTCCATTCTGCGCGACTATGCGGACGCCGAGGACGAGGCGCAAAACGCCTGGTGGAAGGCGTTTGAGCACCTCGGACAGTTCAACGGCGAAGCCAAGTTCACCACTTGGATGACCCGCATCGTGGTGAACCAGTGCCTGATGCGGCTGCGGCGCACACGGCGCGCGAAATTCTTCTCCATAGACGAGACAGTGGTGGGCGAAGAGACGATGACGCTCGACCTTCCAAGCCCGGCGCCGTCGCAGGAAAAGGAACTCGGGCGGCGGGAGGTGGGAGAGGTGCTGCGGCAGGAAATCCGCCGCATTCCCCCGCTTTTGCGCCATGTGTTTATCCTTCGCGATGTGGAAGAACTCCCCATGGCGGACGTAGCGGCGCGCCTGGGCATCACGGTAGCGGCGGCCAAATCCCGGCTCCTGCGAGCCCGGCAAGAACTGCGGATCCGCATGGAGAAGCACCACGGGCCGCGGCTTGGCGCGGCGGCGCTTACCGCCTAACGAACCTAAGCGCGGAAAATCGGTTCAACGCCCGCCGAGCCGGCCAAAAGCTCTTTGCGCTCCGGAGCGGTCAGCGGCTTGAATCGCATGGCGGCTTCGATCGCCATACGGAACAACTTTTCCTCGCCTGGCGGAATGGCGGCGGTGATGTCTTCCGAGAGCGTAAAACGTAAGGCCTTCTCCACAGCGGCAGGCTCATCCAGCGGGCGATACCACGTTTTCCGGTAAGTCCTCTCCTCGCCCTTGGCCCACCTGGTCTTCGCCATGGCTTTCAAGGCGAGGCGGATGACGCCTTTCTTTTTCGCGTGTTCGAGGATCTGGGGGCCGAAATTTCCCTGGGCGTACAGGATGTAGTTCACCGGGTACAAAATGGAGTCGACGGCGAAACGGTCCATCAAAGCGATGGCCGCCTCGGCGTTGTGGGCGGAGAATCCGAGGTATCTCACCTTTCCTTCCTTCTTCGCCTTCAAGAACGTTTCAGCCGCTCCACCCGGGGCCAGAATCTTTTCGACGTCGTCCATGGAGGAAACCGCGTGGAACTGATAGAGGTCGAAATGATCCGTATGCAGGCGCTTCAAGGACCTTTCCAGTTCTTCGCGCGCGCCTTCGGCGTCCCGGCGCTGCGTCTTGCACGCTAAAAAGACGTTTTTGCGGAAGGGCTTCAACGCGGGGCCAAGTTTCTCCTCAGCTTCGCCTTTGCCGTAAGAAGGAGCCACATCGAAGTAGTTCACCCCGTTGTCGACTGCCTGCGCCACGCTGCGGTTAGCGTCCGCTTGTTCTTGTCCCACCACCACGATGCCGCCGTAGCCGATGATCGAGAGCCGGATGCCGTCTTTGTAAGGGCGCCGGGGAAGCTCTCCGGCTTTGGCGTAAGCGGTCGCGGCGGCTGCGGCGGATAGAAATTCACGTCTTTTCATTTGGCCCCCCACTTCTACTGATTCTAACTCGCATACAATCGGGAATGGGCAACCAACCGGTGAAACTCGCTCGAGACGCCGGCCGGAAGCGAAATTGGAAGCATATCACCCCTGCGGCGACAGACCGGCCGCCGGGAGCACTTCATAGATAGAGAAGGAATCGTAATGAAACCATCAGGCGCGGGCAACAAGCCAGTCACCGAAACGGGAAAGAAGGTCCCCAAGAAACGGGAACACCCCCTGGACGTATTCTTCACTCCCAACAACATAGCTGTCCTGGGCGCAACCGAAGCCCCGGGCAGCGTAGGGCGCACAACGCTCTGGAATCTGATCAGCTCGCCTTTCGGCGGCACGGTGTTTCCAGTGAACCCCAAGCGTAACAGCGTGCTTGGCATTAAGGCATACCCCAGCATCACAGCGGTGCCCGAGCAGTGCGACCTGGCCGTGGTGGTTACGCCGCCGCCCACCATCCCCGGGCTGATCCGCGAGTGTGGAGAGAACGGAGTCAAGGGCGCGGTGGTGATTTCGGCGGGGTTCAAGGAAATCGGCGCCGAAGGCGAGAAGTTGGAACGGCAGTTGTTCGATGAAGCGCGGCGGGCGGGAATCCGCATCATCGGTCCGAACTGCTTGGGTCTGATGAGCCCTCTCACCGGCGTGAACGCCACGTTCGCCAGCGGCATGGCGCGTCCGGGCAACGTAGGATTCATCAGCCAGAGCGGCGCGCTGTGCACCGCCGTTCTCGATTGGAGCTTCGAGGAGCAAGTCGGATTCAGCGCGTTCATTTCCCTCGGCTCGATGGTCGACGTCGGTTGGGGAGACTTGATCGATTATTTGGGTTCGGATCCGCGGACGCGCAGCATCCTGATTTACATGGAATCGGTGGGCGACGCGCAGTCGTTCCTGTCGGCGGCGCGGGAGGTGGCGCTGCGCAAGCCCATCATCGTGATCAAAGCCGGACGGACCCAGCAAGGCGGCAAGGCGGCGGCTTCGCACACCGGATCGCTGACCGGATCGGACGAGGTGCTGGACGCGGCGTTCCGGCGCTGCGGCGTGGCGCGCGTGAACTCGATCGCCGATTTGTTCTACATGGCGGAAGTGGTGGCTAAGCAGCCGCGCCCGAAGGGACCGCGCCTGACGATTCTCACCAACGCCGGAGGACCGGGCGTGCTCGCCACGGATGCGCTCATCACCAACGGCGGGGAACTGTCGGAGATCTCTCCTGAGATCATGGGCGAACTCAACACTTTCCTGCCCACCACGTGGAGCCACAATAATCCCATCGACATCATCGGGGACGCCAGCCCGGAGCGCTATGCCAAGGCGCTGGAGGTGGCGGCAAAGGACCCGAACAGCGACGGCTTGCTCGTGATTCTGACGCCGCAGGCTATGACCGACCCGACGAGAACCGCAGAGCTCCTTAAGCCGTACGCCAAACTCGGCGACAAGCCGGTTCTGGCGAGCTGGATGGGCGGACCGGATGTGGCGGCGGGCGTGAAGATCCTCAACAACAGCAACATTCCGACCTTCCCCTATCCGGATACCGCCGCCCGCATGTTCTGCTACCTGTGGCGGCATGCGTACAACTTGCGCGGACTCTACGAGACGCCGCAGCTCGATCCCCACTCGCCTGACATCGACCGCGACAAAGTGGCGGGCATTATTGAAAAGGCGCGCGCCGAAGGCCGCACCATCCTGACGGAGTTCGAATCCAAGGAGGTCCTGGCGGCTTACGGGATCCCGACGTTGCTGACGCGCATCGCCGCCACTGAGGACGAAGCTGTGGCGGCGGCGCGGGAGATCGGCTTCCCCGTGGTTCTCAAGCTGTACTCGGAGACCATCACCCACAAGACGGACGTCGGCGGCGTGCAGCTCAACTTGCGTGACGAAATTGCCGTGCGCCGGGCTTACAACGACATTGCGGCTTCCGTGGCCCAGAAAGCAGGCAAGGAGCATTTCCTCGGCGTCACCGTGCAGCCGATGGTGAAACTCGAGGGCTACGAGATCATCTTAGGATCGAGCATCGACCCGCAGTTTGGTCCGGTCCTGCTGTTCGGCCTCGGCGGCCAACTGGTGGAGGTTTTCAAGGACAAAGCGCTGGCGCTGCCGCCATTGAACACGACGCTGGCGCGCCGGATGATGGAGCAGACGCTGATTTACACCGCCTTGAAAGGCGTTCGCGGGCGGCGTCCGGTGGACTTGGCTGAACTGGAGCGCATTCTAGTCCGCTTCAGCCAGTTGGTGGTCGAACAGCGCTGGATTCAAGAGATCGACATTAATCCGATGCTGGCTTCCCCGGACCAATTGATCGCGCTCGACGCCCGTGTGGTGGTGTTCGGCCAGGACGTGCCGGAAGAGAAGCTGCCGAAACTGCCCATCTCTCCTTACCCGGTCAAGTATGTCGGCGAATGGTCGCTCAAGAGCGGCGAGCAAATTACGATCCGCCCGATCCGTCCGGAAGACGAGCCGCTGATGGTTCACTTTCACGAGACGCTTTCGGACCGCACGGTTTACTTGCGCTACCTCCAGTTGCTGAAGCTGAGCCAGCGCGTCGCTCACGAACGGCTGACGCGGATCTGCTTCATCGATTACAACCGCGAAATCGCGTTGGTGGCGGAGCGGCAGAACGCCGCGACGGGCGCGCCTGAGATCGTCGCGGTCGGCCGCCTCCAAAGGCTGCACGGCACCTCGGATGCCGAGTTCGCCATCGTGGTGAGCGATCATTTCCAGGGCCAGGGGCTGGGCCGCGAGCTTCTTCGCCGTCTGATCGAGGTGGCGCGTGATTTTGGCATTCAGCGCGTGCGCGCGGATATTCTGGCGGACAATGTCGCCATGCAACGCCTGTGCGAACACCACGGATTCCGCCTCACCCGCGAGCTGAATGAACCAACGGTGGAAGCGGAGCTTGTTCTGTCATAATGTGCGGGCGGGCTTGGGCGCCCGCCCTGAATTATGAAAGTTCATGACTGGTCCAAGATCGAAAAGGAATCGCTGAATCCCTTGCTGGCGCGGCAGGTGGTTCATACTTCGCAGCTCACCATCGCCAGGATCCATTTGAGCCGCGGGGCGGTGGTCCCGGAGCACAGCCACGCCAACGAACAGGTGACCACGCTCCTCGATGGCTCGATCAAGTTCGTCTACCCGGACGGCGAAATCACCTTGCGCCCCGGGGAAACGCTCGAAATTCCGTCCCACGTTCCGCACCGCGTGGAGGCTCTGGAAGACAGTCTGGCGCTCGACATCTTCGCTCCGCGCCGCGAAGATTGGATCCGGGGCGACGACGCCTACCTGCGCCGTTAGCAGGTTGCTGAATTTCCGTCCGTCCGCCGGTTACTCCAGGGCGCCCTGGACGGAGATCTTCAGGGCGTAAGCGTGCTTGCACGGCCGGACGGAAGGGAGTTGAACTTCCAACGCCTGATCGCTTTGCCGCCATTTCAGGGGAGCAGCCGTTCCCAGCATCGAGACGCTCTCAATTCCGCCGGTCCCGATTTTGGCTCCTCGCTTCAGCGTTTGGATCCGCAGCGTGTTGTCGTCCGGCCAGCCGAGGGCGATCGCGTAAAGAGTGTTTCCCTTGCGCGTAAAGCGGATGTCGGAAGCGTCGGCTTTATCAAAACGCCAGGCTTTGTGCTTGTTTCGCTGGTAGACCAGCTTCTCGGTGGAACCCTCGGTTTCGACCCTCCACCTTCGCGCGCCGTAAATGGCTTCGCCGTTTACTCTCAGCCACTCGCCCATCTCGCGCAGCACAGCCAGTTGGTTTTCGGGAATCGTGCCGTCCGGCTTGGGGGCGAGAGACAAAAGCAGCCCGCCGCCGCGCGCCACGCGGTCCGCGAATCCAACGATGATCTCGCGGGGGGAACGGATTTCGAGATCCGGCGTGTACCCCCAGCCCACTTCCGCGATGCTCTGGTCATCGATCCAGTTTTTCGAAACATAGCCGGGACGGTCGCGCCCTGCTTCGAAAGTGAGCATGCCGAATTCTTCTGGGAAATTGAACTTCATCGTCCCGGCGAATTTGTTCAGCACTTCAACGGGGGCCTTTCGCGCCGCCGCCTGACTGTAGTAGTAGGCCAGCACCGACATCACGGGCCCGGCGGCTTCAGGCGAGGTGAAGTCGCCTCCATCGAACCACAAAACGTCAGGGCGGTACTTATCGATCACTTCGGTCAGCTTGCGATGCCACTGCTGGATGAATTCGGCCTTGGAGGACGTGTGATGGTTCCAATAGAAGTCCGCGTATCTAGGATCGTAGAGATCGAAGCCGGCCTGCTTTTGCGCCTCCTGGTGCTTCTGCCTGGGCAGAAACCAGTCGAACGTGCGCATGTGGTGTTCGGTGGCGATGATCTTCAGGTTGCGCGCGCGCAGAGCTTTCACCAGGTCGCCGTAAAGGTCGCGTTTCGGTCCCATCTTGCCGGCATTCCACCGGTAGACATCGCTGTCCCACAGGCCGAAGCCGTCGTGATGCACCACGGCGATGCCGGCATACTTCGCGCCGGACGCGGCGATCAAGGCGGCCCACTGTTCAGGATCGTATTTCTCCGCCCGGAATTTCGGGATCAGGTCCTTATAGCCAACCTGGTTTTGAGGTCCAAACGTCTTGCGGTGGTGCTCGTAGGCCCCCCGGGGGTCGTCAGGATCATACATCATCTTGCCGTACCACTCACTCTTGTACGCTGCGACGGAGTACACGCCCCAATGAGCGTAAATCCCGAACTTCGCGTCGAGCAGCCACTGGGGATTCTCATGCCTGGCGAGCGACGCCCAGTCGGGCTGGTATGGACCGGCCGCATCAGCCCCATCGGCTGCGAATGGAATCAATGCGGCGAACAACGCAAGGGTATGGGTTTTCATTGTCACCTTCTGGAGGCTCTGACACTGCCTCGATTCTACATCGCTCCGGGACGGCGGCGGCGCCAAGTGGGGCGTCCGCCGCCAGGTGGGGCGCCTGCCGCCGGGTGGGGCGTCTGCCGCCGGGTGGGGCGTCTGCCGCCGGGCGGTCCACGCCGCTTATGGAGGCTGGTCGGCGGGCGCGGCGCGGCAGTATACTAAGGCCGGGGTGATGAAATTGATCCGGCTTTGGGTGGTTCCGCTTGCCGGCTTGCTCGCGGCGGCGGGCGAGGTCCGTCAAGGCGCCGCCGACGAGGGCGCCCGCATCAGCTTGGACGTAAACCGCATTGCGCTGGTGGCCAGCGTCACCGACAGCCGGGGTCGTTTTGTCTCCGGCCTGAAAGCGGAAGACTTCGAGGTGCTCGACAACAAGCGCCCGCAAACCATACTTAGCTTCGGCACTTCCACCGACCAGCCGCTGCGGCTGGTGGCGCTCGTGGATACCAGCAACAGCGTCCGCGAACGGTTCCGCTTTGTTCAGGAGTCGTCGGTCGAGTTCCTGCGCCGCGCCGTTCGCTTCCCGAATGATCAGGCGATGGTGGTGTGCTTCGATACGACGATTGAAGCTGTCAGCGAGTTCACCCACGACACGGAGGAGTTGGCGCGAGCCATTCGCGGTTTGCGTCCCGGACGCGGCACGGCCCTCTACGACGCCATCCAATATGTTTCCCGCGAAAAACTCCAAAAAGAGCGGCCGAGCCACGGCGTGAGGCGAGTCATTGTGATTGTGAGCGACGGGATCGACACCCAAAGCGCCTCCACCCGGAGCTTCGCCCTCCGGGCGGCCCAGGAAGCCGACGCCGTAATCTACGCCATCTCCACCAACGAGAGCGCCGGCGACAGCGAAGGCGACCGCGTGCTGCGTTACCTTGCCGCGGAGACGGGGGGCATAGCTGTATTTCCGTTCAAGCCGCAGGACCTCGGGCCGTCTTTTCAGCGGATCGCTGAGGAACTGCGGAACCAATACAGCATTCTCTACCGCCCCGAACCGTTGGTGGCGGACGGGCGCTATCACTCGATCGACGTCCGCATCAAGACTCGCAAGGGCCTCACGGTGCGCACCCGCCGCGGTTACTACGCGCCGAAATCGTAGCGCGCCCCCGAAGCTGCGAACCGGCATCCCCTGTTCGAGGACCGTTCTGAATGGCGTTAGGGTGGCAGTGTAAGGGCTTTTGTTAAACTGAAGGCGCAACCACCGATGCTCCTCGCGTTTTTCCTGGCTGTCGGCGCTACGTGTTCGCCCATTCGCTGGCCGTTCTCTGATCCGAAGATGCTGGATCTCGCCGCCGGCACAACGCTCAACTGCCTGCTGTTGGAACAGCAGCAGTGGGAGGCGCCGTTGATCGCCCGCGCGCGGAAACTCAAGCTGACGACGCTCGGCGTTGTGCGCAAAGAAGCCGACGCGGCGCAGGCTGCCTCGGCGGGTCTGGACGGGATCGTTCTGGAAGGCGAGTTCAACAGCGCCGCCATGGAGCGTCTCAAGCCTGCCGCGGTGTTGGCGCCGCGTCACCGCATTCCTTGGGACGGCCCCGTGGCGGTCATCGGCACGAATCAGGGCCTTTGGCCGGGGATACACGTGGAAAAGGACGGCGCCGCCCGCGCCGCTCCTACCGGCGCTCCATGGATCGACACCAACACGGGTTTCTTGCGTTTTGCCCGCGCTCTGACCCACAAGCCTTTTTGGATTGCCAACACGCCGCCTCCGAAGAGCGTCTTTCCGGTGGAGCGCTACCTGCAAGCCATCGCCGACGCCGCCGCGTCGGGAGCGCAGTGGGTGATCGCATTGGATGAGGATTTCGCTCAGCGGCTCCAAGCCGGGGATAGCGCAGCGCTTCGGGATTGGCGCCGCATTGCCGAGTTGGCGAAGCATTTCGATAGCCATCCGGAATGGCGCAGCTTGGCCGCGGCGGGGCAGTTCGCCGTGGTTCTGGATGCGACCGCCGGGGCGCTGGTGAGCGGAGGCGTGCTGGATATGGTCGCCACCCGCCACACGCCCGTGCGTCCGGTGCCGCTAGCCCGCCTTACCGGCGACCGGTTGGAGGGCGCCAAGGTGGTGGTGAACATAGATCCGGAGATCCTGACGGACGAACAGAAACAGGTTCTGCGGCGTTTCGCGGCTTCGGGCGGCACTTTGCTGAACGCGCCTCCGGGATGGAGGTTTTCCACCCCCCCAGGTTCCTTGACGCTGTCGAAAGAAGATTTGGAGAAACTGGATTCCATCTGGCGTGAGGTGAACTCGGTCACCGGCAGGCGGAATTTCGGAGCGCGTCTGTTCAACGTTTCGAGCATGCTTTCCAACCTGCTTGCCCCGCCCGGAGGAACGCAGTTGGTGCTCCACTTGGTCAACTATTCCAACTACCCAGTGGAGGACATCACCGTGCACGTACAGGGCAAGTACTCCAAAGCGACTCTGTACGCTCCGGGCGCGCCGCCCGCCGCCTTGACGGTTTACCCGGTGGAAGAGGGCGCCGGCTTGGAAATCAGCCGGCTGGGCGTGACCGGAACGGTGGTTATAGAACCCTGAAAATCCGGTTTGGGCCGCATTCTTCGAGGCATGCTATAAGGGAAGAAATGACTCGACGCGAATGGCTCGCGCTGGCGGGCGCGGCCGCTGGGATTCGCGGCACTGGCAAAGCCTTCAAGGTTTCCGCGCCTACCGCGCCGGTGTCTATCGCCCGCTGCCGCTCTTACAACGAAGATATCGCCGCAATTTTGAAAGGAATGTTCGAGCAACTTGGCGGCTTGGCGCCGCTGGTGCGCGACAAGACCGTCACCGTCAAACTCAACCTGACCGGCAGTCCGGGACTGCGTTTTGAAGGACGCCCGCTCGGCGTGACCCACTATACGCACCCCAAGACCGCGGCAGCCATGGTTCATCTGCTGGGCGAAGCCGGCGCCCGGCGCGTGCGGCTGGTCGAGAGCTGCTGGGGAACCTCCGGCCCCATGGAGGAGTACCTGCTCGACGCCGGATGGAATGTGCGGTCGCTGGCCAAGATGGCGCCTCGCGTCGAATTTGAGAACACGAATGCGCGCGGCAAGGGCAAGCGGTACGTCCGCTTCAAGACGCCGGGCGGCGGGCTCTTGTTTCCCGCATACGATCTCAACCAGGCGTACGACGAAACCGACGTTTTCGTCTCCATGGCCAAGCTGAAAAACCACGCCACCACCGGCGTCACGCTGGCGATGAAGAACTGCTTCGGGATCACCCCCGCCTCGATCTATGGAGACGACGCCGGCATGGACGAGCCGAATGAGCGGCCTTCGAAAGGAAGAGGCGTTGTGTGCCACTTTGGAAAGCGGCAGCCGTCCCGCTCCGCGCCTGCCGAAATCGATCCCAAGTCCAGCCGCGACCCCGGCTACCGGGTGCCCAGAATCACCGCCGAGCTGGTAGCCGCGCGCCCCATACATATTTCGTTCATTGACGGGATAGAAACCCTTGCCGGCGGCGAGGGTCCGTGGAATCAAGGCATTCGCTATGTCAAGCCCGGAGTGCTCATTCTGGGCACGAACCCCGTGACTACCGACGCCGTGGCCACCGCTGTCATGGGGTACGATCCATGCGCTCCATCCGGCAGGAAGCCGTTCGAGGAATGCGACAACACTTTGCTGCTGGCGGAGTCATTGGGCGTAGGAACGGCTGACCTCAATAACATCGAAGTGCGCGGCTTGCCCGTCAAGGATGTCCTCTTCCCTTTTCGATAACCCGTCCGCTGATCGCCGAACGCTGATAGCCGACCGCTGCAAACCGCCGGCTAACCCCTAGATTCCATGCCGCCTTGGCTATAATTAAGTCTCCGGCTGCCATCGCCATGCCGAATCTTGCTGAAGCCCTTCGCGTGCTGCCGCAAATGACGGTGACCTCCGTCATCGACATTCTGATAGTGGCTTTTCTCATTTATCAGTTCATCATGATCGTGCGCGGGCGGCGGGCGGCCCACGTCCTGATCGGCATTCTGGTCCTGGTGTTGGTTTACCTTGCGGCTGTGTTGCTGGGACTGGAGCTGCTGCGCTCGCTCTTGGCGACGCTTGCCCCGTACACGGTCTTCGCGATGATCGTGATGTTCCAGTCGGAGATCCGGCGGGCGCTGGCCCGGTTGGGCCGGCGCCGCTGGTCAGGCATCGGCACGCGGCTGCGGCAGAACGAGTGGATGGACGAAGTGGTTTTGGCGGTGGCCGAGCTGTCCCAGCACAAAACCGGCGCGCTGATCGTGGCTGAGCGCGACATCGGCCTACGCACTTTTGTCGAAAGCGGAGTGTATCTCGACGCGGTGGTGTCGCGCGACCTGCTGCTTTCCATCTTCCAGTTTGGAGGGGCCTTGCACGACGGAGCGGCGATTCTGCAAGGCGACCGCGTGGCGGCGGCGGCCTGTTTCTTGCCCCTCAGCACCAACCCCGCCTTGTTCCGTAAGCTTGGCACCCGCCACCGCGCGGCCATTGGCATCACCGAAGAAAGCGACTGCATGGCGGTTGTCGTTTCCGAGGAAACCGGCTGGATCTCGATCGCTGTTTCAGGCGAAATTGAGCTGAACGTCACGACTTCCCGGGTCAGCGAGCGGCTGCTCGAACACTTCTCCAAGCGTCCGCGAGAACGGGCGAAGACCCCCAAGGCTGCCCAGACCGGCGCCGCCGTTCGAGAGGCGAAGCGGTCATGAAAGATCTGCTTCTGAAGAACCTGGGATGGAAGATTCTGTCCCTGGCGGTGGCTTTGTTGCTCTGGGCCACGCTGGTGGGCGAGCAGCAACTGAGTACGGCGACCAGCGTCCCGATCATCTTGCGCAACGTCCCGGCGGATCTCGAAATCAGCTCCGATGTGCCGGACCGCGTGCACATCGAAATCCAAGGTCCCGCGGCGCGTTTGAGCCAGTTGCCTCACCCGGCGGTGACTTTGGATCTTAGCCAAGTGAGCCACCCCGGCGAGCGGACTTTCACCATACGGCAGTCCAACCTGAACCTGCCTCCGGGCGTGAGGTTCGTGCGGAGCGTGCCGGCTCAATTGCGGATCCGGTTCGAGCGCCGCGTCAGCCGCAGGGTGCCCGTGCAGATCCGCATCGGCTCTCCGCCGCCTCCCGGATACCGGATCGTGAGGCAAGAAGCGCATCCCGACACCGTGTCGGTCGCCGGACCGGAAAGCCGGGTGAACCGCGTGGAGTACGCTGAAACCGACTCCATCGATGTTTCCGCGCAGGTGGGAGAGAGGGAGTATCCGGTGAGCGCTTACTTGGCCGATCAACACGTTCGGATTACCGACGCTCCCCGCGTCGCCGTGCGGATCGTGGTCGAGAAACAAGGAAAGTGAGGCTGCCGCCGAGGCATGTCGAGAAAGCTGTTTGGAACGGACGGGATCCGCGGAGTCGCCGGAGAGTTTCCGCTGGATCCCCGCACTGTGCACACCTTTGGAATCGCGCTCGGCGAATGGGCGTCTGGCGCTGAGGTGCTCATCGGAGTCGACACCCGTGAATCCGGACCCTGGATCGCCGCGCAAGTGGCGGGCGGGTTGAACCGCGCCGGCGTGCGGGCGCGCTTCGCGGGTTTGATCACCACGCCGGGTGTGGCGCACTTGACCCGCGCCGGTGGATTCGTCGCCGGGTTGATGATATCCGCCTCCCATAACCCGTACATGGACAACGGGCTGAAAGTGTTCGATTACTCCGGCTACAAGCTGCCGGACGAACAGGAGCGGCGGATCGAAGAGCGCATCTTCGAACTGCTCGAAGACGGCATCGAGCCTCGCGAGGCTGTTCTTGCCACCGACGAGGGTCTCGACCGCGAGTACCTCGAATACCTCGTTTCTGCCGCCGCCGGCGACTTCTCCGGTCTGCGCATGGTGATTGATTGCGCCAACGGCGCCGCAGCGCATCTTGGCCCTGAACTCTTCGAGCGGCTGGGCGCGCAGGTGTTCTCGATTGGGACGCTTCCCAATGGCCGGAATATCAACGCCAACTGCGGAGCGCTGCATGTCGAGCCATTGCGGGAGCAAGTGGTCCGGCGGGGCGCGGCGGTGGGTGTCGCCTTCGACGGCGATGCCGACCGGGCGATTTTCATTGCCGCCAACGGCAAGATCGTGGATGGCGACGGAGTCATGTGGGTGGCTGCCCGGGATATGCAAGCCGCCGGGCGCCTCCGCGGGAACATCGTGGTGTCCACGGTGATGTCCAATTTGGGCCTTGAGATCGCCCTGCGCGAGGCCGGCATTCGTCTCGTCCGCACCGCCGTCGGCGACCGTTATGTGATCGAAGAGATGGTCCGGCAGGATGCCTCCCTTGGCGGGGAGCAGTCAGGGCACGTCATTTTCCGCGACCGCTCCACCACCGGCGACGGGCTGCTCACCGCCGTCCGGATGCTCAATATCCTGGCGGCTTCCGGCGAACCTCTCGAGAGCCTGACCGCAGATCTGCGTCCCTGTCCCCAAATGCTGACCAACATTCGCGTGGCCGTGCGGCGCCCGCTCGAGGACTTGGCCTCGGTTCAGGAAGTCATCCGCGCGGCGGAGGCGGACTTCGCCGGCGCCGGACGCGTACTGGTCCGTTTCTCCGGCACCGAGCCGCTGGTCCGGGTCATGGTGGAGGGCCGGGACGAAGCCAAGGTGCGCCAGTGGGAGGCCCGCATCTCCAACGCCGTGCGCGCCGAGTTGTGCGCATAATGTCAGCATGGTCCGAATCTTGATTTTTCTTCTGACGGTTTCCGCTATGTTGGCTCAACAGAAGGCTCCGCGCCCGAAGCTCCCGGGCGAGGATTGGGAGCCGCTGTTCAATGGAAAGGATCTCACCGGGTGGGTGGTCGTCGGCAAAGAAAAATGGGTGGTGGACAACGGCACGATCCATGGCCAAGCCGTGACCAAAGAGTACGGCTATCTGCGTACCGAAAAGAACTACAAGGACTTCATGCTGGCGTTGCACTTCAAGTGCGAGGGCTCGGGCAACAGCGGCGTGTTTTTCCACACGGAGTTCGAACCCGGCACCCCCAAGGTCAAGCAGGGGCTTCAGTTTGAGATCGACTGCGCGTTAGGCAGGCACACCGGGGGCATCTACGGCGACGGACGGCAGTGGATCGTCTGGCCGGCGCCGGAAAACGAGATCGTCGTGCGGCGGGGAGAGTGGAATGAATACCTGCTGAAGGTGGAAGGCAATCGCTACGTCGCCCGGCTGAACGGCGTCTTGATGGTCGATTTCACGGACCCCAGCCCACGCTCGTTCGACGGGGGCATCGCTCTCCAGTTGCACTCCGGCGGCGAAGGAAACATGCGCTTCCGGGAAATCTACATTCGCGACTTATCGAAACGCTAAATGGGACGGCGGGCGAAGAGTTCCATCTGCCGGCGCTCGAGGTACGTCTGGCGGGTGGCGGAGTTGCGGGAGGAAACGGTCAGCGCCACCTTCCCGCCGAACAACGGAGCGATGTACCGCGCCACGGTGCGCTCAGGATCCGGATCGTCCAGCTTTGGGCCGCCGGTCTGGCGAATCCATTCGTCGGTAGCATGATTCAGGCGGCGCTCTAACTCCCGGTTAGCGCTTCGCCACTCGCCGTCGCGCAAAATCGCTTTTTGCCCGCAAATCCTGATCAGCGCAGCCACTTTTTCCGATGATGACAGAACGATCGCCTGCGGCGCAACCGTTTTGTGGCCGCCCGCCGAAGCGGTGCCGGCGGGGGGCGTCGTATAATTACGGGTGAACTACGGCAAACCATGTCGCGATTTCGGAAGATCTGGTGGCTCGGTGTGGTGGCGGCGGTGTGCGCGCTTGCGCCGGCGCAGACCCAAAGAGAAAATCCTCCTCCTGGCGGCGTCAAACCGCTCGAACCCCAGGCCGGCGCGCCTGCCGAAGGCGGCGCCGCCGCGCCCGTCGATCCGAAGACTTTTGTCATCGGAGCAGAAGACGTTGTGCTGATCAGAGTCTGGCGCGAACCGGAATTGAGCGGCCCGGTGCGGGTTCGAACGGACGGCAAGATTTCACTTCCTTTGGGCGGGGAGGTCGTGGCGGCGGGCAAGACGCCGGAGCAGCTTTCGCAGGACATCACTAAGGCGCTTGGCGGCTTCGTCAACAGCCCTTTGGTGATCGTTTCGGTTCAGGAGGTCCGCAGCAAGCGCTATTCGATCACCGGAGAGGTGGGGCGCCCTGGGATTTACCCCCTCGTTTCTCCCACCACAGTCATCGAGGCCATCGTTCAGGCCGGCGGGCTGAAAGAATATGCGAAGAAAAGCAAGATTACCATTCTGCGCCATGGCAAGCTGTTGAAGTTTAACTATAACGACGTGGTCAGGGGAAAGAATCTGGCGCAAAACGTGCTGCTCGAAAACGGCGACTTGATCGTGGTGCCGTGACCGGCCGGGGCGCGGTGCAAAGGACATAGAATGCAGGGTGGCAATCAAGGATTAAGCATCACGCGCAGGCCGTTGGACGTCGAAGACTACATCGACATCGTCCGGCGGCACAAGGCTTGGATTCTCGGCCCCGCGTTCGCCGGTTTGGTGATCGCTGTCGTGGTGGCGTTCCTCTGGCCGGACACGTATGTTTCATACGCCTCGCTGCGCGTTGAGCCGCAGAAGGTGCCGGAAAAGTTCGTCCAGAGCAACGTGAATGTGGAAATGGCGGCGCGGATTCAGTCCATGGCGGAGCGCATCCGCAGCCGGCCGGTGCTGATCAATATCATCCAAAGCTACGACCTCTATCCCCGTGAGCGAAAGAGCATGCCCATCGAGGACGTGGTCGAAGAGATGCGCAAGAATATCGGCATCGGGCAGGTAACCAGCCAGTTCCGGGGCTCCACCCGCCTGTCTGCGTTCCAGATCTCATTCACCTACGAGAACCGGTATATAGCGCAAAAGGTGTGCAGCGAGATCGTATCACGGTTCATCGACGAGAATATACGCGAACGGGCCAATCAGTCCGTCGCCACCACGGACTTCCTACGCGAACAATACGACGCCGCCCGCAAGGAGCTTGAGGAGATCGAAGCCAAAATCGTTCAATTCCGGGCGGCGAACGCCGGGCGCCTGCCAGAGCAGTTGCAGGCGAATTTGCAGCAGTTGAGCGCCCTGGAAAACCGGATCAACGTGCTCCAGAACTCGATCAGCCGCGCCGGGCAGGACAAACTGGTTCTTGAGACCCAGTTGCGGAGCCTGAAAGAACAGGCCAAGTTTCTCGCCGAGCCGCCTCCGCCGGTCACTCAAGCCTCCACCGTTTCGGCGCTCAGCCAAAAGATCCAACAGTTGGACCGGGAAATAGAGCGGGCGGAATTGAGCCTGAGCGGCATCCGGGAGCGTTATACCGCGGCGCACCCGGACGTGCAGCGTTCCGAGCAGGCGCTCGCGTGGCTCCGGAGGCAGAGGGAAGCTTTAGCCAGGCAGGAGGAACTCTCTCGGGAAGCTGCGTTAAAAGAGATCGAGAGCCGGGCGCAAGGCGGCGCCGCGCCGGCTCCGCGGTTGCTCACCCCCGCCCAAAAGAAGGAGTTGCAGGACCTTCAGGGGCGCATCGAGCAGATCGAGCTGGCAATCCGCGCCAAAGATCTTGAATCCGAGAGGGCGGACAAGGAAATTAAGGACAGCGAACGGCAGCTCAAGGTTCTCCAGGCAAGGATCGAAGCCAGCCCGTTGAACGAGCCGGAATACCAGCAACTCCTGCGGGAGCGCGAAGCCGCCAAAGAGCGCTATACCGACATGCAGCGGAAAAAGAGCCAGTCCGAGACCGCCACCCTGATCGAGGACCGCCGCCAAGGGGAGAATCTCGAACTGCTCGATCCCCCTACTCTGCCGCAGACGCCCACTTATCCGAAGCGGTGGCTCATCATCGGGGTGGGAAGCGTTCTCGGATTGATCGGCGGCCTGTTTTTGGCCGGCGCGCGGGAGGTGAAGGATACCTCGCTGAAAAATCTGAAGGATGTCCGCACGTATGCGCAATTCTCGATCCTGGGGAGCATCCCGCTGCTAGAAAACGACGTGCTCGTCCGGCGCCGCCGCCGCATCATGTGGCTGGCATGGACGACCGCCGTTCTGTTCGGCATGGCGATCATGGGCGCCTCGGTCTACTACTACTACACCGTTACGAAAACCTGAGAGGAAGGCGGGTCTATGGGGCGGGTACATGACGCATTAAAGAAATCGGGGCAGTCGTCCCTCTCTCATCCCGCCGCGCCGCGCGGCGGCGCGGCGCACGGGGCGCTCCAGGGCTTGCTGGATGAGGTGCAGCAGGTACCGCTGAACGTCAACCCGGATGCCCACTTGATCGACCCACTGCGCCCGCACCACGCGCCAACCGAGGAGTTCCGGACCGTCCGCACCCGGCTGAATCATTTGCAGAGTTTGCAGCCCATCCATACGGTGGTGGTTACCAGCCCTTCTCCGGCGGAAGGTAAGTCATTTACTGCTGCAAACTTAGCGTTAGCGGAATCTCATTTGGAAGGGAATGCGACGCTGCTTGCGGATTTTGACTTTCGCCGCCCCGTGGTGCACTCGCTGTTTCAGGTGCCTCGCTCGCCCGGGTTGACTGATTTCCTGTTAGGGAAGGCGCGGCTGAGCGAGGTGATCAAGAAGGTGGAAGGGTCGAACCTGTACATCGCCACGGCGGGCTCGCCAGTCCTTAATCCCCTGGAATTACTGAACTTAAAAGAGGTGAAGCTGCTGTTGGACGCCCTGCCGTCGGTATTTAATTGGGTCATCCTGGACAGCCCGCCTCTTCTGTTCGCCGCCGACGCCAGCCTGCTGGGCACGCTCTGCCACGGGACCATCCTGGTGGTTCGAATCGGATCCACAACCATCGACGCGGTGGGCAGAGCCATGCAGTCCTTGTGCGAGAACAATGTGTTGGGAATTGTGGTGAACGCCGCCCGGCGGGGCGAGCTTTACAGCAAATACACCTATTACCACTCCTACTATTACAGCCCGGCGCCGGCTCCTGAAGGCGACGGGGCGGGGGAGAGCCAAGCCTCAGCCTGAGCCTTCGATTTCCCCTCGAAATGATCGGGGATTCGCGCCGTTCGGATAGCGGAAGGATCCTCCCAAGCCACCGCGTATTCACGCCAGCAGGAGCGGCAGCGGTAGCGCCCGTTCACCGGCCAAGTAATCCGGTCGTGCATCAAGCCGCACCAGGTGCGACCCATTTTATCCCATATTTTCAATAGCATCTGTGCCATGCCGCGACTCCGGCGAGTTCGCTCGCCCTGGGATGGGAATGGAATCTTGATCGGTCTCGCTTGTAAGGACGGTTGACGCTGGTGCAGGGTTGCTAAAATCTTAGCACATTGTACTAAGATTTTCTACTTCAGATATTGACAAGTATTCTCCGCTTTGCTATCCTGAAAACGACTCGGTTCCCCAACCGAGTCCCAAAAGCAGTTCGACCAAACGCCAAACCAGAGTGAGAGGTGAACATGAACCGGAACCAATTCTTGGCGGTTCTCCTCTCGGAGCTGTTGGTTTTCCCGGCGCCGGGCGCTGCTCCGACGCCCAAGTCGGCTACGCCCTCCGGGTTGCTTCCGGAGGTTCATGAACCGCTACGCCAGGCTCTCCAGAAGCCATATCTGGACTTATTTGAAGAGGCGCCTCGGCTGGAGTTCAGCCCATCTCAGATCGAAGCCATGCGCAAGCATCTGGAAAGGTCGAAAGAGGCTTGCGTCCGCAATTTCAAGAAGCGTTCGGATGACCATGGAAAGGAACTCCTGCGCGTCCAAAGGGACCTGAAGGCATCGACGGCGAAGCTCAGCGATGCCGAACGCAAGGAAAGGCACTGCCGTATCCAGAACCTGCGGGCCTTGGAGAACCAAGCCAAAGTCCTGGCCGAAAACGCCATCCCCGTGGCTTACGACAATCTTAAGGCCAAACTCGAGCTGATCGAAAAATGGCCCGCTGAGTTCAAGCGGATCCAGGCCGAAATTCAGGAAGGTGCGCACCATCGGCGGAAATTCGGCGACGTGAAAGATATCGGTTTTCGGGAACTCGTCGCCGGTCAAGAGAATGACATCAAGGACGGGCAGGAAGCGGTCCGGCAAATGAAGCTTGCCGGTCTGCTGCCGCCGGAGATTGACAATCCAGCCATTAAAGAGTACGTATCGAAGCTGGCGCAGCGCATCGCCAAGCATTCCGATCTCCGGGTGCCGCTCCACATCACGCTACTGAACTCGAAAGAAATCAACGCGTTCGCGCTGCCGGGCGGCTACCTGTTCATCCAGCGCGGCTTGCTGGAGGCGGTGGAGGATGAATCGCAGTTGGCGGGAGTGATCGCCCACGAGATCGCCCATGTGACCGGGCGGCACGGGCATAAGCTGATGAAACGCGCTACGTTCGCCTCGCTGATTTACCAGGCCGCCCAACTGGCTGCGGTCATCCTCACTGGCGGCGCAGCGAGCATCGGCGCCTATTACGCGCTGCAATACGGCTTTTACGGACTCGGCCTGGTGCTGAGTCTGGACATGCTCGGCGTCAGCCGGGAATTCGAACTGGAGTCGGACGTCCTTGGCATCCAATATGCCTGGAACGCCGGGTTCGACCCGGACGGCTTCATCCGGTTTTTCGACAAGATGGCCACCCAGGAAGGCTATGTCAGCGGGCTGAGCTGGTTCCGCACCCACCCGCCGTTCTATGAGCGGATGGTGCACAGCAAGCGCGAAATCATGTTCCTGCCTCCCAAGAGCGGACTCGTGCGGCAAAGTAAAGAGTTCGAGCAGATGAAGACGGAGCTGGCCAAACTGACGGCGAAGGCGGCGGAGGAGGAACAGCAGCGTCCCAGCCTGCTCGCGCCGGTCGAGGGATGCGCGGCGCCGGCGAAGATTGAATACAAACCAGGACAGCCGATCGAGGAGTTATGCGCTGGGTCAATCGATTCCAAAGCTGCCTCGCGGTGATCGCCGCGCTGCTCGTGGCGCTGCCGCTTGCGGGCCAAGCGCCCAGAACGGTCTCGCTGTATTTCACCGTCGAAGACGGCGACAAGCTGGTCGGCGGCTTGACGGAGCAGAACTTCCGGCTGTTGGAGGACGGCCAAGGGCGAAGTTTCCGGCTGGCTGAGCCTGAGTCGCCGATACTTGTGACGCTGCTAGTCGAATACAGCCAGATCTCCGGCATCTACCTGAGCGACATCGAGCAGGCTGTGCGGAGTTTTGTGGACGCGGCGCCGGAGGGACACTGGTACGCGCTGGCCACCTATTCGCACGGCTACACGATCCACGAAGATTTCACCAAGCAAAAGGGCAAGATCCTGGCTGCCTTTGCCGAACTCGGACAGCCCGTCTGGAGCGAGGTCGACACCTACGATGCCATTTACGACATTCTCGAAAAGCTCGACCTGCTGCCGGGCCGCAAGGTTCTCGTGGTTGTCGGCTCGGGGCTCGACACCTTCAGCTCTCGGACTCTGCCTGAGGTTCAAAGGAAGATCGAGTCTTCGAACGTCACCGTGTTCGGCATCGCCGCCGGAACGCTGTTGCGCGGGCAGTACGACGCCTACCTGGGAACCGGCGCCCGCATGGAGTTGACCCAGGCCGAGGCATTCTTCCGCATGCTGGCGGACAAGAGCGGCGGGCAAGCATTCTTTCCGCGCTTTGAGACCGCCTACCGCGACATTATGCAAAACGTGTTTCTCACGTTGCAGCACCAATACCGGATGGTCTATGAATCGCGGACGCCTGCGGACAAGAAATTCCACCGCTTGAAGTTGGAGGCATTCCAGCTTACCGGCGACAAGCGAAAGGATTATAAGGTCAGAGTCCGTGAGGGCTGGAGGAGGGAGTAACGAGTTCGGCTGCGGCGGGGCGGGCGGCCGCAGCTTTGTCCGATAGCCCGCAATCCTATGTGAGAAAGGAGAACACCTATGGGTACCTTGATGCGTTGGGATCCCTTCCGGTGGGATCCTTTTAAAGAACTCGAAGATATCAGCGAGCGTTTCAACCGGATCTTCGGGCGGCTCAGCACCCGCCGCGAAAGTGGAAGGGAGGCTATGACCGCCGCCGACTGGGTCCCGGCTGTTGACATCTTCGAGGATGACAAAGAGTACCTCATCAAAGCGGAACTCCCGGAAATCGACAAGAAGGACGTTAAGGTGACGGTCCAGGACGGCGTCCTCACGATCCAGGGCGAGCGCAAGCAGGAGAAGGAAGAGAAGGGCAAGCGCTTCCACAGGTTGGAGCGCTCCTACGGCGCCTTCCTCCGCTCCTTCTCGCTGCCTGAGGATGCGGCGGAGGACAACATCAAGGCCGAATTTAAGGACGGCATGCTGTACGTCCACTTGCCGAAGTCCGCGAAGTCCCGGGCGAAGGCCATCGAAGTGAAAGTTGAATAGCTCCAAAAATGCCGGCGCGGTGTTGTGGCGAGCCGCGCCGGCGCAATCCTAGGGGAATCCCATGGACAAGCTCAGAAAACGGCAATTCCGCTTCAGCGCCATCTATTTTCTCGTCGCTGTGGTAGCCATGTACTGGTTCCAGTACGCCGTGGCGGCGCCTCAACCCAAACGCATTTCCTACAGCGAATTTCTCGCCGAGATTCGCGCCGGGCGTTTGGCCGAAGTAAACATCACCGAACGGGATCTGGTCGGGCTGCGCAAGCAGGAAGGGGGCGGGGAAGACCGGACCCGCATGGTCGTAGCCACCCGTCTGCCGGGAATCGACGAGTCGAAGCTGCTGGCGGAGATGGAAGCCAGGAACCTGAAATTTTCCGGAACGATACAAACCCGCTCGTGGTGGTTCGACCTGATTTTGAGCTGGCTGGCGCCGCTGGCGATCCTGTTTCTGCTGTACGGATACGGCATGTGGCGCGTGGGGCAAGGACCGGGCGGTCCGCTGAGCATCGGACGGAACCGGGCCAAGATTTTCGATGAGTCCAGCCGCATCGAGGTCACTTTTCAGGATGTAGCTGGCGTGGACGAAGCCAAAGCCGAACTCATGGAGATCGTAGATTTCCTCAGGCAGCCGGAAAAGTACCAGCGCCTCGGCGGGCGCATACCCAAAGGCGTGCTGCTCGTCGGACCACCCGGCACGGGCAAGACGCTCCTGGCCAGAGCCGTCGCCGGTGAAGCGGGCGTCCCGTTCTTTTCCATATCCGGATCGGAGTTTGTAGAAATGTTCGTTGGCGTGGGCGCCGCGCGCGTCAGGGACCTTTTTGAACAGGCCAAGGCCAAAGCTCCTTGCATCGTCTTCATCGACGAATTGGACGCGATCGGGAAGGCGCGCTCCGCCGGGAGGGGCGCGGTCTTCGGCCACGATGAGCGCGAACAGACCCTGAATCAGCTCTTGGTGGAGATGGACGGTTTCGATTCATCGAAAGGCGTCATCATCATGGCGGCGACGAACACGCCGGAAGTGCTCGATCCCGCGCTTCTGCGAGCCGGACGATTCGACCGGCAGGTGGCGGTGGACCGCCCCGACCTCGAGGGCAGGGAACAGATTCTGAAGGTCCATGCGCGCAAGGTTCAGCTCGCCGAAGGCGCTGACCTGAGAACGATCGCGGCGCGGACGCCCGGGATGGTGGGAGCGGACTTGGCGAACATCGTTAACGAAGCGGCTTTGCTGGCGGCGCGGCGCAACGCCGGGCAAGTCGAGATGCGGGACCTCGAAGAGGCCATCGACCGGGTGATGTTGGGCTTGGAGAAGAAGCGCCGCTGCATGACTCCGGAGGAGAAGCGCCGCGTAGCCTATCACGAAGCCGGACACGCGTTGGTGGCGCTTTCGGTCGATCATGCCGACCCCGTGCATCGCGTCTCGATCGTTCCCCGCTCCATAGGAGCGCTCGGCTATACCCTGCAACTGCCCACTCAGGAACGGTATTTGCTAACCAAACCTGAGTTGGAGGACCGGATCGCAGTCCTCCTGGGCGGGCGCGCGGCTGAGGAGATCATCTATAACGGCGTGGTGTCTACCGGTGCTTCCGACGACCTGGAGCGCGCCTCTGAGGTGGCCCGCCGGATGGTGACGCGGTTCGGCATGAGCGAGCAACTCGGCAATCTCACCTACGGACGGGTCCAGGAGAGCCGCTTCCTCGCGCTCGGACCGGAGTTTGAACAGCGCAATTACAGCGACAAGACCGCCGAGGCCATCGACGCCGAAGTGCGGCGTATGATCGACTCGCTGTATGAGCGGGCCCGGTCGATTCTCATGGCTCGCCGTTCCCAACTCGAGACGCTTGTGGCGGAGTTGATGGAGCGAGAGACCCTCGACCGAGCAGCCATCGAAGCCTTCCTCAGCGCTTCAGAGGCTCAGCCGCTCAGCGGTCCTTCTTCAGCAGCGTGAGCAAGAGACGCACGGGCGTCACGGCGAAGACTCCGTGCTCGAGATTCGGCTCCATCTGAATCCACGCTCCGGATCCGGCTTCCACCGTGTCCGCGCCCAGCTTCAGGCGTGCGGCGCCGTCCAAGACGTGGATGATGGCGCGGAATGGCGCCGTGTGGGCGGACAACTCCTGCCCCTCGGCGAAACCGAAGATCACCACTTTGACGTGCTCGTCCTGGTACAAAGTGCGGCTCAGGATGCCGTTCACCGGGATATCGGCTTCCTGAGAAAGATCGGGCAGATGAATGTATTGCGCCGTCATCCCCTTCAGGTTAAGGCCGAGTCCTCTTCCCTGTCAGTGACCGGAATCACGTAGGGGCGAATGGAAACGGCTTTCCCCGTGGCGTCATCGGCTTCGACAATCACGGAGTGCAGCTCCGCTCCGTCTTTAGCCGCCTCCATGCGAATGGGCAACGAGGTCAGAAAACGCTTGATGATCGTGTCCTTGTCGACGCCGATCACCGACTTGTAAGGTCCGGTCATCCCGGCGTCGGTTTGATAGGCTGTGCCGCCGTTGAGGATGCGTGCGTCGGCGGTGGGAACGTGGGTGTGGGTGCCGATGACGGCCGAAACCCGCCCGTCCAGATACACCCCCTGGCCCTC
>Ga0073932_1002843_pt1 | contig 25256 bp, 22 predicted proteins | sample DewCreD2012metaG_FD_76967 | JGI IMG/M metagenome (GOLD analysis project Ga0073932, IMG submission 76967) | Hot spring sediment bacterial and archeal communities from British Columbia, Canada, to study Microbial Dark Matter (Phase II) - Dewar... ...
AACGGAAATAAAAGCACTCTTTTTTTCTCTGATAATTCAGACCTGACACAAAATTTTGAACTGCCTCCAAAACCACCCTCAGGCAGTTTTGACGTACGGTTTGAATCAAATTCTTATGTAGAAAATTTTAATCAGAAACATCCAGATAACAGGTTAAGAATATTATTGCAACCATCTGAATCACCAATGAATATAGAATGGGATATTAAAGAAGGAAATCAGATAGTATATGAAATTTCTCAATCGTCAGAAAATGGTTGGAGACAATCGTTAATTGGAAAAGGAAAAATCGAATTACCTGAATTAGAAGATGAAAGTCTGTTCCTTATTAAGAAACAAACTGATGAAATGCCGCAAGTATTTTCGTTAGACCAAAATTACCCTAATCCTTTTAATCCAACAACGTTGATCAATTTTTCTGTTCCCGAACCATCGATTGTCAGTATTAAGATCTTCAATACTCTTGGTCAGGAAATAGCGGTTCTTGTTTCAGATGAAAAATATCCCACAGGAAATTATAATATTACATTTAAAAATACCGGAATTTCTTCAGGGGTATATTATTACACGATGAATGCAAAAGATTTTAAAGGAAATACACTCTTTCAAGCCACAAATAAGATGATTGTGTTACAATGATACGACGAGGTATTCAATGAAAGCATTATTTAGAATAATAATACTGACAGCACTGATCAACACTATAGTTATCGGACAGCAGACGTCCTGGCAATGGGTAAGCCCTTTACCACAGGGTAATATATTGAACGGTGTCTGGGCGATCGATCAGAATACAATTTTTGCAGTTGGTGATTTCAGCACAATTCTTAAATCCACAAATGGCGGTCTGACATGGCAGGTAACACCCAACGCCACAGGCGCTGAAGAACCATTATTTGCTGTATATTTTATTTCTTCAACTACTGGCTGGGCTGTAGGTGAGTACGGCAGAATTTTGAAAACCACAGATAGTGGAACAACATGGTTCAGGCAGGAAAATGATATAATAGGTGATCTTTACGCTTTATTTTTTTTAACACCGACAACAGGCTGGGTTGTGGGCAGTCAGGGTCATGCTTATAAAACTACAGATGGTGGAACCACATGGCTTTCACTTCCAACCGGTACAACAGCGGCTCTCTATAATGTACAATTTTTATCAAGTACGAATGGGTGGATAGTCGGTACTAACGGAACGATTTTAGGAACAACCGATGGAGGACTCACATGGTCAAAGAAAACGACACCAACCGCACTCAGTTTATATAGCGTACAGTTTACAAGCAGTACAGTTGGATATGCGGCGGGTGCATTCGGTACGATCTTAAAAACCACAAACAGCGGGAACACCTGGTTTCAACAGGTAAGCAGTACTGATTTCAGTCTTTTCGCAATGTGCTTTACCTCTTCAATGGTTGGATGGGCAAGTGGAGTGTACGGGGTAATCATAAAAACAACTAATGGCGGACTCTCATGGTTCGAGCAGAGCAGTCCGACCTACAACGACCTCTACGGAATGAAATTTGCTAATTCTTCCTATGGATGGATAGTCGGAGATTTCGGGACCATAGTTGCAACAACGGATGGCGGATTAACCTGGAAGCAGCAATCCACAGGCACAAACGAAGAAATCTATGCAATCTCATTTTCCTCCCCCACATACGGAATTGCAGTCGGCGAAGAAGGATTAATAGTTCGCACCGCAGATGGTGGTAAATCGTGGACACAGCAACCAAGCGGCACGGCTCAGCCATTATATGGTGTATATATGGTAAACGATTTAATCGGTTGGGCAGTCGGTGATAGTTCTAAGATTCTCAAAACAACAAGCAGTGGACAAAGTTGGGTTAGTCAAAGCAGTCGGGTGGAGGAAACGGCATTATATTCAGTTTATTTTATCAATACGACCACCGGTTGGGTAACCGGCGACTTTGGAACTGTCCTTGCCACTACGAACGGAGGAGTAACCTGGAGAGCGGAAACGACCAATACTTTCTCAACCCCACTTAAAATAAAATTTCTTAATTCAAACTTAGGATGGTGTGTCGGTTACGGGGGACTTATCCTCAAAACAACAAATGGCGGATCCACATGGTTAGAGCAAGAAAGTAACACGTTCCAGACTTTATATTCTCTTGATATAATAGATGCCAACCATGTTGTTGCATGCGGCGATTATGGAACAATTGTCACAACATCAGACGGTGGTAATACATGGATTGACCGGTACACTGGATTTTATGAGAGTCTTTATGGAGTTGTTTTCCAGAATCTTTCAAATGGTTGGTGCGTGGGCGATGATGGAATTATAGTTAATACAACCAACGGGGGCATAACCTGGAACCTTCTCAACAGCGGGACGCTGAACACTTTATGGGATATTCAGTTGATAAGAGCTGGAACTGGTGGTGGAACACTATATGCCGCAGGAATCGGAGGAACAATACTGGTGGCAGGTGTAACACCTTTAACCGCGCGAACATGGACAGGCCTTGCAGATTCAAGCTGGACATCAGCCGGTAACTGGAGCCCCTATGGCGTACCTCAAAATGGAGATAGTGTCTATATTCCACTTACAGCAAATAATCCCATCATAAATACATTAACACAACAGATAAATCTGAGTGCACTTCATATAGGTGTCGGAGCGAAATTATCACTCGTATCAGGTCTCTCACAACTGGTCGTAAGCGGGCCAATTAAAATAGAAGGCACATTTGAAGTTAGACCCAATGCAACTACAGAAATAATCTCAGGCGGTACTTTTTCGATAGGACCGTTCGGAAAATTCGAGCCAGGCAAATCGTCACTTACAATCCATACTAACGGTCTTTTAAAAGGTAGATATTATAACCTGTATCTGCTTGCAAATGCTCAAGCTCAATCGGTGGGTAATATTGAAATTATTAACAATCTTACTACACTTTCAAAACTAACGCTAAGGCAGATCGATACGGTAACGATTTTTAATCCAAATCCTCAGGGATTACAGGGTGGAGGCATTATCAGTGGTGGTACAATAAAAAGACCCATCAGCAGTATACTTACATATGAGTACCGGTTTGAAAGTCCGGTTACTTATTTGAAATTTTATCCGACGGGAACGCTTCCGGACACGATATTAATGACAAGTTATCCAAACACATTAGGTCCGGGATTATCGGATAGTTTATTTGTAAGAAGATACTATTCTATTACTGCAAAAGGAGGAAATAATTATCTCGCATTATTATCATTAAGATATGATACATCAGAAACATCTATACAGATTGATAATCTGGCACTATTCCGCGATTCAAGTGGGATTATTAAAAACGTGGGAATGACAGATTTTCTGGACAGCGACTATGTTGCAATATCTCTCGATTCCGTGTCACGATTTTCAAAATGGTACATAGGATATTATGATCATTACCCAAAACATCCGCTGGAGTTTACAGATAGTTTAATAATCACGGATAACGGAATGGTGACAGATACACTAATTTTTGGCACCTATCCAGGAGCCACAAATGGAATTGACACATTACTGGGAGAGTATGAATTACTACCTATCCCCCCATCTGGAACTTTCGACGTTCGCTGGGTAATTGATGGAACAAACGGAGCAAAAATAGACATTAAAAATGTACACAGCCCAACCAATCTGGAGATAATTTATAAATGTCTGATTCAGACAAGTGTTGCAGGGTATCCGGTTACTCTCAGATGGAATAAAAATGTATTTCCTATCGGTACAGTTTTGCTTCAGGATCAGGCGACTGGCGGTGCAATATTTTCGATTGATATGAAAAATCAAAGTATGTATACGATTACCAATCCATCCATTAAAAGTATACAGATATCTTACAAAGCCCCCCGATATTATGCTTATCCGGCGGGCTGGAACATGATTTCAATACCGCTGAAACTGACCGGCAATAAAAAGAAAACAGCAATATTTCCAAATGCTATATCGGGAGCATTTGCTTACAACGGATTTTACCAGGAAGCCGACACACTAACAAATGGTTTAGGGTACTGGTTGAAATTCAGTAATTATGATACAGTCGGAATTGAAGGATTCCCTCTATACATTGATACAATAGAGGTAAATTCAGGCTGGAACATGATAGGGTCAATAACAGAACCTTTGAGTAAATATGAAATAATGACTCAGCCATCAGGCATCATTACAAGTGATTATTATTACTATGAGGGAGGATATCAGGCACGTGATACCATAAAACCTGCAAGAGCATACTGGATAAAAACAAAGTCGGCAGGATCGTTAATTTTATCAAGTGGAGGGAAACAAATTTTTGTCACTGATGCCAGGAACGAAAAATTGCCTGTAGAGGATTTCAATATTCTGTCAATCACTGATGCAAAAGGATTTCAGCAAAATCTATATTTCACAGAGAATATGATAAGTCAAGAAAACCTGGAATGGTATGAGCTCCCTCCTTCTCCACCATCAGACGCATTTGATGCACGGTTCATCTCTGGACGAACGGTAGAAATTATGGATGAAAAATCTGAACCTGTTTATATCAAAATACAATCCGATTCCTATCCAGTAAAAATTGAATGGAAATTAAAAAACGAAGTAGGAAATTGTGTAAAGATAACAGACAAAGAAAACAGGCCAATAGAATCAGGATTTAAATCGAATAGTGAGGGATGGGCAAGAATTCTGGATTCAGATATTAAGATTTTGCGTATCGAACTTACTAATGGTTACGCTCTACCGACCGAATTTGCATTATTGCAGAATTATCCGAATCCGTTTAATCCATCAACCATGATAGTGTTCGCATTACCCTTTTCATCAGTTGTATCCTTAAAAGTTTATAATATTCTGGGTGAAGAGGTAGCCACATTGATAAATGATGAAGTTCTTGAGGCAGGGACATATAAAAAGATATTTGATTTAAATAATGTCACCCAATCCGGGAGTTTAAGTTCAGGGATCTATTTTTACCGGATTTCTGCAAGTAGCGGTTCGAACACATTTTCGGCAATAAAGAAAATGGCTTTAGTAAAATAAAATTAAAAGTCATTATAACAAATTTAAAACGGGAATTAACCAATTCCCGTTTTTTATTCCGATGCATGTTCATATTTTGCAAAATATAGGATTTTTATTTATATTTTAAGTCTAATTTTTCCGCTTTTTATCTTAAAAATAGAAGATATTTAAAAGAAAAACATTAAATTTAATCAGATAACCCACAATGCATCAAAATGAATTAAAAATTTTCACGGGCAGGGCAAACATTCGTCTTGCTGAAAAGGTTGCAAAGCGTGTCGGACAACCTTTAGGTAAATGTGAAATTCGTAATTTTTCCGATGGGGAGATCTGGGTTAAATACAGTGAAAACATAAGGGGATGTGACGTATTTATTATTCAATCAACTCAACCCCCTGCAGAAAATCTACTGGAACTACTGATAATGATTGATGCTGCACGAAGAGCATCTGCAAGAAGGGTAACTGCGGTAATACCTTATTTTGGATATGCTCGTCAGGACCGAAAAGATCAACCCCGAGTTTCAATAACTGCCAAACTGATTGCTAATTTATTAACTGAAGCGGGAGCAGATCGTATAATAACCATGGATTTACATGCGCCTCAGATCCAGGGGTTCTTTGACATTCCGGTTGATCACCTTTATTCTTCAGCTGTGTATACAAAATTTTTCTTGAAGAAAAACATTCCAAAACTTTCAGTTGTTTCTCCTGATGTTGGCGGGATAAAGATGGCGCGGGCTTTTGCAAAGCGTTTACACGCAGAATTAGTATTGATTGACAAACGTAGACCGCATGCCAACAAATCTGAGATAATGAATATAATTGGAAATGCAAAAAACAGGAATATACTGATAGTGGATGATTTAATTGACACAGGCGGCACTTTCTGTAATGCAGTAACAGCATTGAAAGAGGCCGGCGCAAAAGAAATTTACGGCGCATGCACTCATCCCCTGTTTTCTGGAGACGCATTAAAGCGTATTAGCAGGTGTGACATATCAAAAATTTACGTTACTGACTCGATAGATATTATTGAAAACCATCACACTGCAAAAAAGATTGAAATTTTATCTGTCGCTGATTTATTCGGCGAAGCAATATTAAGAGCATTCAGAAACGAATCGATAAGTTCATTGTTTGATATAGACAAAGATAAGTAGAGGTATAAAAATGCGTGAAATAACTATAGAAGCAGAAATAAGAAATCAATTTGGTAAAGGTACAAAAATTCTAAGGAAGCAGGGTAAAATACCGGGCATATTTTACCTTCACGGAGAAGAAAACATTTCTATCGCGGTTGCCGAGAAACATCTCAAGGATTTAATTTATACAACAGAAATGCAGATTATAAATTTAAAATTAAATGATGGGAAGATTAAAAACTGTATTCTCCGCGATGTCCAGTTTGATCCAGTAACAGACAAACCGATACATTTCGACCTTCAGGGTTTACGTGAAAATGAAACGATAACAATTGAAGTACCGATAGTATTAACAGGCGGGACTCCAATCGGGGTTCGTGAAGGAGGAATATTACAGCAGATTATCCATACAATTAAGATCGAATGTCTTCCTAAATTTATACCTGAACAAATTGAAATTGACGTGGCAAACTTAAAAATGAATAATTTTATTCACGTCAGTGATCTTAAAATTGATAATGTAACAATTCTTGAAAGTTTAACCAGTTCAATCGTTGGTGTTGTGCCTCCTGCTGTTGAGAAGGAACCGGCACCAGGTGAGGTTGCTGTTGAAGAAGCGGTAGAACCTGAAGTAATCGGAAAAGGCAAGAAAGCCGAAGAAGGAGAAGAGACAGAAGAAAAAGAGGAGAAAAAACCGGAACAAGCAAAAGCCGCTCCCCCTCCAAAAGAGGAGAAGAAATAAAGAATATCGGATTCGTTTGTGCTTGTCGTTGGTTTGGGCAATCCGGGCTCTGTATACGAAAACACCAGGCACAATATCGGCTTCATGGTTCTTGATACAATTGCCCATAAGTATGACATCCGATTTAAAAAAGAAGATGGCGATTACTTAATAGGGAAAAGAGAAATTAATTCAGAAAAAACACTGCTCGTAAAACCTCTGACATACATGAACAATTCAGGATGGGCAGTAAAAAAGATTGTTGAAAAATACAATTTGTCGTTAAATGAAATACTTATCATCGTGGACGATTTCCAGTTACCATTGGGTAGGATTCGTCTACGAATGAAAGGAAGCGACGGCGGTCATAACGGGCTTTATTCGATTATATATAATCTCGAATCGGAAAATTTTGCACGATTACGATGCGGCATTATGAATGAGGACAGTATGCCTCCAAAGTATATGATGTCGGATTTTGTTTTATCTCCGTTTGATGAAACTGAAATAGTTGAGGTAAAAAAAATGATAAAACGTGCAAGCGAAACAACCATAACCGCTATTAAAGAAGGATTTCAATCTGCTTTAAGATTTTTAAGCAGACAAAATTTTTAATTAACCCTACTTCGAAGATTATTTCAAATTCTGAATATTACTTCGGGGTCAATAATAAACGTCCAAAGGGAACCTTATGGAAAACAAAAAAAATACTTACGAAACAACTTTCATTGTAAACGCCTCACTTGAGGATCCTCAGATTGAAAACGTCATCAATCAAGTATCCGAAATTATAACCAGAAATGGCGGTGAAATATCAGCCGTCAATCGCTGGGGTCGTAAACGACTTGCATATACCATAAAAAAGAAAAACAACGGATATTATGTTAATATTGAATTCGTTGGACCGCCAGCTATGATCACCCAACTGGAGCGAATGTACATACTTGATGAAAATATTCTTCGTTTCCTGACCATTCATCTTGATAAAAAAGCACTGAATGCTCGTTTACAATCGCCCAAGCCAGAATCTTTTGAAGAGCATACAGAGCCTGAAGAACCAGCACAGGAACCTCTTTTTGATAACGACGATAAACCTGATATAAATTTATAGCAATTTCACCATGATCCGGTTAACTCAAGTAAAAAGAAAGAGAGAATAGACATGGCCGAACTTAAAATGCCTGAAATAAATTATGTGGTTATAGCAGGGAACCTGACAAAAGATCCTATTTTCAGACAAACAAACAATAAAACACCTGTTGTAAATTTTACAATTGCATCCAATCGTAAATACAGAGATGCTGCAAACCAGTGGCAGGAAGAAGTATGTTACGTTGGAGTAGTGGCATGGAATAGATTGGCGGAAAGTTGCATGAATCGACTGAAAAAAGGGAGTGCGGTGTTAATTGACGGAGAACTGCAGAGCCATATTTTCAGAAATGATGAAGGGGCTCCCCGTAATGTAGTCGAGATCAAAGCTCGCCGCATACAATTTTTAAATCGAAAATTAATTGGATCCGAAAACAATGCTAACGGTTCTCAATCCTCACAACAGGAAGAAGAAGCATGTATCATTGAAGACGATTCATTTGAAAAATATTTAATGAATGACGAATCTCATTCGCTAAAAGAACAAGCACCACCATCTGAACTTAAAGGATAAAAAAAATGGCAAAGCAAGAGCAACAGCAAAAGAAACGTAGACCATGCAGGTTTTGCGAAAATAAAGAAACATATATTGATTATAAAGATGAGAAAAGACTTTTAAAATTTATATCCGAACAGGGAAAAATTATCCCTAAACGGATCACCGGGACCTGTGCCAAGCATCAGCGTCAACTGGTGCAAGCAATTAAGAGAGCAAGGCATCTTGCCCTTCTCCCCTACGTTTCCGAAACTATTAAATAAATAAGATAAAAAGGATTGACATGAAAATTATCTTACGCAAAGATCACGAAAAACTTGGTAAAGTCGGCGATATTGTTGAGGTTAAAGACGGATACGCACGAAATTATCTGATCCCCCGCAATATTGCGTTTGTTGCAACAGAAAATAATATACGTGCACTTGAAGAAGAAAAAAAACAACACGCGAACCGTGAAGTTAAAGCACTTCAACATGCTAAGAAAGTCGCCGCTGAATTAGAAAAAACATCTATCACATTAAAAGTGAAAGTCGGAGAAGATGAAAAACTTTTCGGTTCAGTCACATCACAGATGATCGCCGATGCACTGCAGGAAAAAGGAATAACCATCGATAAACGGATAATTGAACTTGAAGAACCAATCAAGGTTCTGGGAATATATACCGTACCGGTTAAACTTCATCATGAAGTAACAGGCAAGGTAAAAATCTGGGTAGTCAGAGAATAATTCATCGCCTATTTTCCCTGTTCCTGCAATAGAAATTCCAGCAAATGGAATATTCTTTAATTCTTACTTATCATAAACTAAAGGAAACAAATTGGAAACGGATGTAACTTTAATAACTGCATTCCTGTTTGGAATATTATCATTTATTTCACCATGCGTTTTACCGATTGTACCCGGTTATCTTTCATTCATTTCAGGTATATCATTTGAAGAAATGCAAAGCGCAGAAAATGCTGCTACGGTACGAAAGAGAATCCTTTTAAATGCAATATTTTTTGTAATTGGCTTCTCGGTGGTCTTTATTGCCCTCGGTGCTTCTGCAACTTTTATAGGAAAATTTTTATCAGAACATATTAATGTCCTGAGTAAAATCGCAGGAGTAATAATTATAATATTTGGTATTCATATGACAGGTCTAGTAAGAATACCATTGTTAAGTTATGAAAAACGATTCCACTCACGTGGTAAAAAATTTGGTCTGGCAGGATCATTTCTCGTAGGACTTGCATTTGCATTCGGCTGGACACCATGTATAGGTCCCATTCTTGCCGCAATTCTAGCAATCGCCAGCCAGCAGGATTCCATTAGCAAAGGAATCTTGCTCTTGAGCGCATACTCACTTGGACTCGGAATACCTTTCATCCTGACAGGATGGAGCATAACCGCATTTTATAACGCATTTAACAAATTTAAAAAACATCTCCCCAAAGTTGAGATTATCGGGGGAATTTTATTGATAATAATTGGTGTTCTTATTATGACAAATACCTTGACGATATTGTCTGGATATTTTTCAAAATGGTTCCCATTTTTAAATGATTTAGGATAAATGTCAAAACAATTAAAAAAACTTGATGAAGTAACCATCCGGTTTGCTGGCGATTCCGGAGATGGAATGCAGTTGACCGGTTCGCAATTTACAACTACAACAGCATTATTGGGAAATGATCTTAGCACTCTCCCTGATTACCCGGCAGAAATCAGAGCACCTGCAGGAACTCTCTTCGGTGTAAGCGGTTTTCAAATCCATTTCGGATCAACCGAAATTAATACTCCAGGCGATATGTGCGATGTTCTCGTCGCTATGAATCCCGCTGCACTTAAAGTGAACTTACGTAGTTTAAGAGACGGCGGAATAATTATTGCAAACCGTGACGGGTTCACCGATAAGAATCTAAAACTCGCAGGCTACGAAAAAAATCCTCTGGAAGATGGTTCACTTGATAAATATAAGGTACATTCAGTTGATATCACACGGCTTACTACCATAGCAGTTGAGGATTTGGGTCTTTCTCCAAAAATTGCAGAAAGAAGCAAAAACTTTTTCGCTCTCGGCATAATGTACTGGATGTTCACCAGACCTCTGGAACCAACAATTAGATGGATACAGGAAAAATTTAAAAATAATTCTGAAATTGTTGAAGCAAACATCCGCGTATTAAAGGCAGGCTATGCATATGGGGAAACAACCGAAATATTTCATGCCCGATATGAAGTGGAATCTGCCTCCCTCCCGCCAGGAACTTACCGAAGCATTACCGGAAATGAAGCGGCCGCATGGGGATTGCTCACAGCATCTGTAAAATCCGGACTTGATCTGTTCCTTGGAAGTTATCCGATTACACCCGCAAGCGAAATTTTACACGAGTTGGCAAAACATAAAAATTTTCGCGTCCGTACGTTTCAGGCAGAGGATGAAATCGCCGGTATATGCTCTGCAATTGGTGCTTCATACGGTGGTGCAATTGGCGCCACAACCACAAGCGGACCCGGCATGGCTTTAAAAACTGAAGCAATGGGCCTTGCCGTGATGCTGGAATTACCTCTTGTGATCATCGACGTTCAGCGAGGCGGGCCAAGTACAGGCCTTCCAACAAAAACCGAACAGGCAGATCTTCTCCAGGCAGTTTATGGGCGAAATAGCGAAGCACCGATTCCTGTAATCGCAGCCTGCTCACCTGCAGGATGCTTTGATATGGCATACGAAGCGGTACGCATCGCAACAAAATTTATGACCCCTGTCATACTTTTGACAGATGGCTATATTGCAAATGGTGCAGAACCATGGCTCATACCAGACGTGAAATCATTACCGGAAATTCAAATTAAATTTCGGACGGAACGGGAAGGATTCTTCCCATATCAACGGGAAATAACGACATTGTCACGACCCTGGGTAGTACCAGGTACACCCGGTTTAGAACATAGAATTGGCGGACTGGAAAAAGAGCATATTACCGGAAACGTCAGCTATGATCCTGAAAATCATGAGTTTATGGTGAAGTTAAGACAAGAAAAGATTAATAAAATTGCCGACGACATACCACCGGCAGAAATTTATGGCGATCAGAATGGTGAATTACTAATTGTAGGATGGGGCGGTACGATGGGCTCAATAAGAACCGCCGTAATTAATAAAAGAAAAGAGGGAAAATCTGTATCGCACCTGCATCTAAAATATCTTAACCCGTTCCAGAAAAATGTTGGAGATAGTTTAGCAAAATTTAAAAACATTTTAGTCCCTGAACTTAATCTCGGACAATTAGCACAACTTTTACAGGCAAAGTTCCAGGTAAAAATTATTTCACTAAATAAGGTCCAGGGATCACCCTTTAGGGCCATTGAAATAGAAAAGAAGATTGACGAAATTTTAAAATGACAATGACTACAAGATTAATAGACGAAATACTAAAGATGAGTAAGGAAGCCCCGACTCAAAAATACACACAAAAGGATTTTCAATCAGATCAGGATGTGAGGTGGTGCCCGGGTTGCGGGGATTATTCAATTCTTGCTCAAGTTCAAAGAGTACTCCCTGAATTAAATATACCTAAACATAATATAGTATTTATATCCGGAATCGGATGTTCAAGCAGGTTCCCCTATTACATGGATACTTATGGACTTCATGGAATCCACGGACGTGCAGCTGCTATTGCAAGCGGTCTGAAAATAGCAAGGCCGGAACTCTCTGTCTGGGTCGCCACAGGTGATGGTGACGGCTTAAGCATCGGAGGAAACCATTTTATACACATATGCAGAAGAAATATAAACGTAAAGATAATTTTATTTAATAATCAGATTTACGGACTTACAAAAGGACAATACTCACCGACTTCCGAATTTGGCAAAATCACAAAATCAAGTCCTTACGGCTCACCCGATCATCCATTTAATCCGCTTCTTGTCGCACTGGGCGCCGAAGCATCATTTGTTGCACGTTCACTGGATCGGGACCCAAAACATCTTCAAACAATAATAAAACGTGCTGCTTTGCATCATGGAACATCATTCGTGGAAGTTTATCAAAATTGTAACGTGTTTAACGACGGGGCATTCTCTGCCTTCACTGAAAAAGGGACGAAAGAAGAAAATGTTTTAGCGCTTGAACATGGCAAACCAATGGTTTTTGGAACTAACAACTCAAAAGGAATAAAACTTGATGGATTTACACCGATTGTTGTATCTCTGAAGGAAGGGAAATACTCCATCAACGATCTAGTTATACATAATGAAAAAGATACCATTCTTTCATTTATACTTGCGAGAATGTCGAATATTGAAGGCCTGCCGCGACCAATCGGTGTTCTGTATAGTGTAGAGAGGGAATTGTATGAAGAAGAAGTTGACAGGCAGATTAAAGAATCAATTAATAAAAATGGTCAGGGAGATTTACAGAAACTTCTTCTCCATGGCGAAACATGGACTATTAAACAGGAATAAAACTCATTAAAATAAATATACCCTTTTTTACTTCCATTTATGGTAAGTAACATTTCTGAAATATCGGACCTTCTTCATAAATTTAATACTTTCGTTATAACTACCCATGTTAATCCTGATGGTGACGCAATCGGATCAGAAATTGCGCTTTACGAATATCTTAGCAAACTTGGAAAAACTGCAACGATATTAAATCACAACGTTACACCTGATAATTATTTATGGATGGACCTGGAAAATAAAATTATCCGCTTCAATCCCGATGAACATAAAAACCTTATCCAAAAAGTTGACGCAATTTGTATAGTTGATACTAACCAGCCATCCCGTTTACGGAGCTTAGAAAATTACGTCCTTGAATCCCCTGCAATTAAAATTGTGATTGATCATCACCTTGATCCTCATCCTTTTGGCGATTATTATTTAATTGATGATGACGCCACTTCGACAGGTGAAATAATTTATAATTTAATAAAACAATCAAATGACATCGAAATAAATAAAAATATCGCATCCGCTCTGTACACGGCAATTATGACTGATACGGGCTCTTTCCGATATCCAAGGACCGATCCGCAAATTCATATTATTGCTGCGGATCTCATTTCTTCGGGCGCAAATCCGACTGAAATTTATTCGAATGTTTATGAAGAATGGACACCGGGCAGAATGCGACTGCTTGGCGAAGCACTAGATTCAATTAAAGTAACTGCAAATGGTAAAATAGCATACATGGTGTGTACCCAGTCAATGTTTAAAAAAACCGGAACAAATGAAGTCGAGACAGATAATTTTACCATTTATCCAATGAGCATCCGCGGAGTAATAATCGGCATACTTTTCAATGAACTTGAAAATGGTGTAAAAATTAGTTTCAGGTCAAAAGGATCAATTCCTATAAATCAACTTGCAAAGGAGTTTGGTGGAAACGGTCATTTGAATGCGGCAGGCGCAAGAATATTCAATGCTTCGCTGAATGATATAATACCCAGAGTAATAGAACGGGCTATTTTATACAGCGAAGGTAATATCCCGCCAATTATCGGACAATAAAAAATAATTTTTTATTTTTTAAACCACGAGGTATCTATGAAAATATCAGCCACAAAAAGCACTTTACGTCAAATTCGAACAGAAGCGACAGCAATATTCATACCTGAAGATAAAAATTTATTTGATACGGAGATTTCCAGTTTAAAAAAAATATTCGGGAAGTCGATACTTGATTTATTAAAAAGTGAAAATTTCCACGGTAAAGAAAACGAAACAATCTCATTTTATACTCACAACAAATTGCCTGCAAAGCGTTTATATCTCGCAGGGATCGGAAAAATTGAAAAGGTGTCTTTAGAAATCATACGACGCGCCGCCGCGAACGTTGCTAAACATGCAGAAATCCTGAAAATAAAAAATATTTCTTACAGGCCACTGATTAGTGGAATAGAAAAAAACAATAAACTCCCCTTTGAAAAGATTGCACAGGCCATCATTGAAGGGTCGATGTTATCACTTTATAAATTTGATAAATATCTAACTGAGAACAAAAAAGATAGGGTTCGGATAAAAACAATAACACTTTTTGATTCGCTTGATTCAAACATTCGGATTTTAAAAAATATTATTCATAAAACAGAAATTATTTGTAATGCGACATACCTCGCTCGTGATCTTGCAAATGCTCCTGCTAACGAAATCTATCCAGAGACACTTGCAAAAATTGCAACCGAATCGGCAAGGAAATACGGTTATTCTGCAGTGGTGTGGGACAAAAAAAGAATTGAAAAGGAAGGTTTTGGCGGTTTAATTGCCGTTAATTCAGGAAGCGCAAAACCTCCATGTTTTATTATACTTGAGCATAACCCGGAAATATCCAATCCTGATACAATTGTACTGGTAGGAAAAGGAATAACATTTGATAGCGGCGGTATTTCAATTAAACCGTCGGCTGGAATGTCTGAGATGAAAATGGATATGTCCGGTGCCGCCGCTGTAATCGGCACAATGGAAGCAGCCGCGAGATTAAGATTACCTATACGCTTAATCGGATTAATCCCTGCCACAGAAAACCTGCCAAGCGGGTCGGCAATGAAACCGGGTGACATAATAAAACATTATGGAGGCAAGACATCCGAAGTTGACAATACTGATGCTGAAGGCAGATTAATTCTTGCTGATGCTTTAGTTTATGCTCAAAAGTTCGATCCTGAACTTATAATAGACATCGCTACACTTACAGGTGCATGTGTTGTTGCCCTAGGGAATCATGCAACGGGTATGATGGGAAATGATGAAAATATAATGGCACGACTCAAAGAAGCAGGTGAAACGACATACGAGCGTGTATGGCAATTACCTCTGTTTGAAGAATATGAGAAACAAATAAAAAGCGACGTTGCAGATGTTAAAAATGTCGGTGGCAGATGGGCAGGCGCTATTACAGCGGCATTATTTTTGAAAAAATTCTTCCCGAAGAACAAAGATTACAAATGGACTCATCTCGATATCGCCGGCACGGCGATTCTTGAAGAACCTCAAACTTACATACCAAAAGGCGCATCAGGTGTTGGGGTTCGACTTTTAATCGAATTTTTAAAAAACTGGAAATCCGGGGATCATACCAGGCAATAATAAATACCGCAGGTTTTAATACGACAATTAGAAGAAAGTAAATCAGGGTATAGAAATACTTAAGATTTTTTACTTAATACTTTTAAACCATATTCATAGCCACGGTTGAAAGCAGTAATGTTTAACTCTTCTGTTCCTTTTGGTACAGATGCAGAAACTGCTTTTCGCATTGCATCAGGATCAACAAGTCCTGTTACCGCGGTTGAAAAACCCATCATCACAATGTTAACAACCAATCTCTTTCCAAGCTCTTCGGCAATCCGCGTTGCGGGGATTGAATAATGTTTGACATCCTTTCTCAGATTTCGGGGAGATACCAATTCTTCTTCAGTTATTAAAATCCCACCTTCGGCAAGTTCAGGTGAAAATTTTGTATATGCCTCCTGTGACATTACTATAAGAATTTGAGGAGAGGTAATATAAGGATATGCAATTTCTTCTGGTGATACAATTACCTGTGCGCTGCATGCGCTTCCCCTCGCTTCAGGACCGAAAGCCTGAATCATTGTGGCATATTTATTATCAAAAATAGAGGCGGCGCGCCCGAGGATATAGCCGCTTAATATTACCCCCTGCCCACCAAATCCGCCAATTTTTATTTCTGTACGTGACATTTAATGATCCTTTATCCGTTATATTTTTGGTATTTATCACCGAATTTCCTGGAGTAATAATCATTCATCGAATCAAGGTAAGTCGGGCGTTCTTTATCAACAAACTTACCAACAATAATCTTTCCCTGAAAACTGAGTGATACAGTTTTAGTATCCGCATCATTTTTTATTTCGCTATTATCACGGAAATATATCATTTGATCAAGTCCATCGCCAAGTTTATTACGTCGGCTAAAAAGTGTTGGACATGGTGCAAGAATCTCGACAAAAGAAAAACCCTTTTTCAGGAGAGCTTCTTTAATTGATTTAGTTACATGCCTGACATGGTATGCTGTCCAGCGTGCTACATAAACCGCACCGCAGGATTCTGCAAGATATGGTAAATTAAAAGATTCTTCAAAATTACCATGAGGTGTCGTTGATGCGGTAGCAGTCAAGGGTGTTGTCGGAGCTACTTGTCCTCCTGTCATCCCATAAATAAAATTATTAAGAAGAATCACCGTCATATCAACATTTCTTCTTGCAGCATGGATAAAATGATTTCCACCAATTGCAGTAAGATCTCCATCACCACTATATACGACAACCTTTAGTTTAGGATTCGCTAATTTTAATCCGGTGGCGAATGGTATCGCTCTTCCATGTGTTGTATGGAAAGAATCAAGGTTTATATATCCTGCTACTCTTCCTGTACATCCGATTCCTGAAACAACTGCAACTTTACTTAAATCAAGTCCGCTTGTTTCAAGTGCATGGGCAAAACAATTGACGGTTGTACCGATGCCACAACCAGGGCACCAGATGTGCGGCATTCTGTCCATGCGTAAAAATTCTTCAACAGTATTGATAGGCATACTTTCATCAATATCAAGCAAATCATCACCCATTTTTATCCTCTTACAGATTTATAAATTTTATTATAAATATCTTTTGGATTATGAACAGAGCCGCCGCCATGAGAGACGTGCTCTATTATAACCCGACCACCAACACATCTTTCCACCTCGCGTACCATCTGTCCGTAGTTTATCTCCGGCACAACAAATGCCTTTACCCTTTCAGATAACTCCTTTATCCGCTTCTCAGGGAAAGGCCAGGCGATAATAAGTCGGAGATGGCCAACTTTAATGCCATCTTTTCTTGCCTGCTCAATTGCTGGAATTGCAACACGTGAGGTAATGCCGTATGAAATAACAACAACTTCAGCATCATCAATTTGATCCTCTCTGTACTCAACTATTTTATCAGCATTCTGATTTATTTTATTCACAAGCCGGTGTACCAATTTTTCCTGTGCCTGCGGCGTCATCACCGGATATCCCTTTTCATCATGTGTTAAGCCGGTTACATGAATGTTATATCCATCTCCTGCTTTAACTATGGGGGGTACAAGATCATCGTCGGGTTTGAAAAGGAGGAAATCCTCTGGTGGACCATTATAAAATCTTCTTGGATAAATTTCAATTTCATCGGCCGGCGGGATGATGACCCGTTCTGTCATATGACCGACACATTCATCCATCATTAAAAGAACAGGAACGCGATACTGTTCAGAAAGATTGAATGCCTTTATTGTAAAATCAAAGCACTCCTGTGGAGAGTTCGGACATATTGCGATTATACCATAATCGCCATGTGAACCCCATCTTGCCTGCATCATATCGCCTTGAGCGGGAAGTGTTGGAAGACCTGTTGAAGGACCTGCCCTCTGGACATCCACAAAAACACATGGCGTCTCTGTCATTGCTGCAAGCCCAATATGCTCCATCATCAGAGAAAAACCGGGACCTGAAGTGACAGTCATTGCTTTCTTCCCTGCCCAGACGGCTCCCTGAATAGCAATTGAGGATGCTATTTCATCTTCCATTTGAATGAACATTCCCCCAATGAGTGGAAACCTTTCTGCAATCCGCTCCACTACTTCTGTTGAAGGTGTGATAGGATATCCCGCTGCAAATCTACAACCTGCAGCAATGGCACCCTCGGCACAGGCATGATCACCATCAATAAAAATAGCCCCACTCAGTACACCCTTTGGATCAGCTTTCAATTTTTCCTCCTATTTCTTTTTCTTAAACATAAAACCATAAATTGCAAAATCAGGACAGAGCAATCCGCACATGTTACAACCTGTACACTTATCACGAGAAACAAGAACAGGTGGATGATATCCCTTCGTGTTATACTGGTCTGATAATTTTAAAGCATCAGTCGGACAAAACTCAACACAAAAACCGCATCCCTTGCATCGTTCAACCGAGATTACTACAGAACCAATATTCTTTTTCTTTTTTTCCGTTTCAACCATTAGATACCTTAGTAAAATTTTTCAACAAAACTTCATAATCTAGAATATCATCATATTTCACGCCAAAATAACAAAGCGAATAACCTTCTTTTATCATCAAATATGCATTATTTTGTTTCAAGAGTGAAAAATGTATGACTGATATTTATTAATTTTGAAAATAAGATTAAATAGTATTCAATTTTTATTACAACCACAAAAGAAGAATAAACATTGTTACACCAATTATCAGCATAAGTACATCCGTTATCAGAAGAAAATAATTGGAAGTATATTGGAAGCCATTCAGGATAAAAATCATTAGCGGTAATATAATTAAAACAATTGCGTTGATGAGCGCTATCATCTTTGCCCACTTACGCCCTTCCTTCACACCAGCCGCACAATAAACTGTACTGATACCAAATGGAATAATCAAAATCCCGATTAACTGATTTAGTAAAAAATCAAAACCAACATCTTTTAAAAAATTTGAAGAGAGTTGATTTTTTAACCACAGACCAACCAAGGGGGCATTATATAAATGTATCAGGGCTATCAAGCATAAAAATACCCCGAATAACTGAAGGAGTCTATAAATCAAAATGTATTTATTCAATCAAAACTTTCTTTGAAATCCAAACTGATATTGTATCCAGTAAACCCGGTATAAATTCTTTTGAAAGAGCACCGTACTCCATTGGGCTTCCCGTCTTTGCCTCCTGGAAAAGATGATTTGCTTTCGGAAAAATATGAATTTGGTAATCTTTACTACCGCTCTTTTCAAGAGCGTTTTTTATATAATTACTATTAATATCAGGATCAACCTGCATATCAAGTTCACCGAATAGTCCAAGGACCGGGCATTTAACTTTTGTAAGATCTTTTGCAGGGTTGTAATTAATAAAGAATTTAAACCATGGACTTTTTGCCGTGCGTATGGATGTTTCAACCTGCATATCAGCAAACTTTTCAATATCCACAATTCCCTGTCGTTGTTCCGGGGGAGTTTTTTCAATGCGTTCAATTGTTTTCTTTTTTATAGTCTTTCTAAGTTCTTCCCAACCCAAGTTTGACCTTACAACATCATAAACACGATTTTGCAATTCGATTGAAGATTTAATTTCGTCATCACTTAATCCGCTTGTTTTTCCGAGCACTTCAATTTGTTTAAGAATGATTGAATCTCCTGACACGCCCGTACCAGCCATAAGAATGATAAACGCAACATCAGGTTTTTGAGCGGCAAGCATGACTGCAATTGTTGCACCCTCGCTGTGCCCCAACAGTCCGATTTTATTTTTTATTATTTCATTTCGGCTCTGCAAATAATTATACTGAGCAAGGACATCCTCCATAAAATCTTTCCCTGTCGCACTATCCGTCTTGCCTGTCGATCCCCCGACACCCCTATCATCGCATCTGAGCACTGCAATATTATTTTTTGAAAGATGATCAGCAATAATGCGGAATGGTTTGAACCCGTAAATTTCCTCATCCCGGTTTTGCGCACCGCTTCCGGTAATAAGGATTACCGCAGCAAATGGACCTTTAGTCTTTGGAATAGTTAGAGTACCCGCAATTGTGTCATTTCCATTTTTAATGATTACTTCTTCTTCATTATAAAACCTTTCGTTAATCTTCACTGAATCAATTAATGTAATTGTGGATTTAAAAAGATTAAATATACCCTGTATTCCGGATTGTGAAAAATTTCCAGTTATGGAATCGCCGTTTAAAATGCCGTCAAATACTGCAAGTCCAGGTCCTGCAGGAAGTTCAAAATGGACTGTATCCTTTCTGATATAAACATTTTTCAAGGTCAGGTTGTAGGCATTTTGCTGCGGAATGTCGATGGTGGCAGATAATGAATCATAATTTTTCTTAAAATCAACTTTGATTCCCAGATCCATATTACCAATTGTTATTTTACCTTCCCAGTGCCCGGGTAAATTTTGCTGCGCGTCAGACCTATTATTCCCGACGATTAAAAATAAAACCAGGAATAATTTTATGCATGTCTTCATAATCTTTATGGGGTTCTTTCAAGTATTTTAGTTGCCATTTTAATTAATTTTTCTTTATAAACTATACCGCCGCTCATGTTTATATGGTCATCCCATATTATTTCCCCTGTTTGAGCATCTACTATATAAAACAGCATTGTGATCTGTGTTTTATTTTCCATGGAGACTTTTTCATAATTTCTCATAACAGATTGCGAGAGCATTCCGAATTGTTGCGACGCATGCACGTTAAATCCTCCAACAAAAAGGAAGGCTATGAAATCAGCACCCAGCAATTTACCTAAAAATCTTGAAGTTCTTACATAACTGACAGAATCTTCCTTTTCTTTTTCATAACCCAACAATCTCAAATATACTTTTTGCAGAAGTTGTTCATGGAGGGTATCACCTTTAAAGGCGTCATTTAAATAAAAAGGCGGATACCCTCTCGGTATATCAACATCTGATAATTTTCCCTCTACTGGAATGGAAATTAATTTATACTGGCGATTTTTTTCAGCGAGTAATCCTATTGAGGTAACAAATGAATTAGTTATCGGATACCCCTTCCCCTGTAAAGTGCTTGCGAAATAGTCAAGGCAAATCCGCGCCCATTTTTGATTTTCCGGCAAATTCACTAAACTTGTCTCTGTTGCCATCGCGTCAAGTATGAGGAACTCCTCAACAAGTGTTATCGTTTTAAAATCCTTTTTCTTCTCCAGAAATGTCGGATATCTAACCAGCGGTGACGTTGAACATCCTGAAAGAAAATAAACAAAAAAGACCATTATGATAAATAATTTATTTTTCATAGACACTCCATTTTTTAAAATCAAGAACCATGAACCCTCTTATAAATATCGAGTGTCTTTTCTGCAACTGATTTCCACAGAAAATTTTTCCTGATATGCTCTCGCAAGTCAGTGGTTTTTGGTTCGTTTAATGACTGAATGATTCCCTGCCTTATGCTTTCAATTGATTCAGGCTCGATATATTTTGCCATTTTGTCAAAATATTCTTTGGTCCCTCCATATTTTGTTATTACAATTTTCGAACCAGCGAGCGCAGCCTCGAGAGCTGCAATACCCGGTGTTTCAAATAAAGAAGGCAAAACAAAAACATCACTTGCCGCATATGCTGATGCAAGTTCTTCCGAATCATTTGCAATTGAATCCAGAATAAGAAGGTTTGGATTTTTCTTCGCTTCACGGAGGCACAACCTGGATTCTTCAGTTTCCTCTATGCGTCCGATCAGTACCGCTTGATGGTCAATCTTTTTCAGTGCTTCAAGTAAACGTAAAACATTTTTTCGTTCTGGACCGATATGACCCACAGATAATATAAAATTTTTAACACCATATTTACTTATGAAAAGAGAGGGATCAGCATTATAAAAATTTTCTTCAACGCCGTTTGGCACGACATTAATTTTTTCTGGTGATATTTGGAATCCTTTACTAATTAAATCCGCTTCGCATTGCGTGTTTGGTAAAACTGCAACAGCCCATTTGCAAAGATCCGCCAGGAAACCATAGTCAATCCAGATCCCCTTGAAAAACTTTTGTAATAATTTCTCTATCCTTAAACCATATGAAATAAATCGCGGAGAATGGAGAGAAAAGAAAATCGGACTTACTACAAATGGTATCCCTTTACGATAAAGTTCCCTGCCAAAATGGTAGGTTCCAATATTTGCACCAAACAAATGAACCATATCAAAATCCTGCTTTGAGATTTCTTTCCATGGATCGTGAAGAGTAACATTAACCCCGAGATTTTCGAGATATTTCTTTGTCTTCAGAATCTGAGTGCGCGGACCTCCTTTTAGAAGCATTACCGACTGATAAGATGCAAATAGAATTTTCATGTAACCTGATGGTTCAATTTTTATAATCTATTTAAGTACCCTGTGTACCATATCTTCAATCCGATTAATCAGTATCCACGGATTATATCTTCTGAGTTCAGTCAAATTGGGGGATTCCTGACACATTGATTGAATTTTTTGCCACTTAAGTGAATTTAAATCAATATGAGATGAAATATTCACATACGATTCAGCACCATCTTCTCGACTGATCCTCATCAAACCGTTATTCGTGTTGTCATTTTCCTTTATACTTATCGTATTTTCATCATAAAAGATTTCGAACCTCATTTCATTTCTTTGCTTCCACCAACGGGCGAATTGAGCCATTGTTATGTTAGAGATACTTTTTTCCTTTATATATGAAAAAACAAAACTTAGAACTTCATGATTCCCGTCTCGGGGATGATAATAAAGTATCACCGGAATTCTGTTGTTTAGATGGTTATCTATTACTGTCTTGTAATATTCCTTCATTGACCCGGCATCATATCCCTGGCGCCGAAGTGTACCGATACTTACAGGATGGATTGGAATTTCGAGAACAGTATTAAATCCAGCTCCAATGAACGGATACGACGGTAAATTATCATAATCGTATGAAAATTCCGATGAATATTCAAATCCATTTTCAAAAATTGCTCGTGCCAGTTCATAATTCCACTTTCCATAAGGAGACGCAAATCCAGGAGGCGAAATTCCATGCTCTTTTAAGATCCTTATTCCTTCTTTTATATTCAAGTTGTTCTTATAATAATCTCTATATATCTTATGTTCATAACCATGCAATGATATCTCATGATTTTTCATCGTGCTGTACAACGATAATAAATCGTACTGACTTTTTACATCTACAAACCATGTTGCGTTGATATCAAATTCATGAAGCAACTTATAAATCTTTTGCACATCAATTAATGTTGCATAATCGGTGTCAATGCGGAATATAAAGCATGAATTTTCCGGCTTCTGGTAATACCATAAATGGATATAAGGAATTTTACGGATATGATGCAAATATTCCAGACAATTTTTAAATAATATCCGGACACCACCTTTACTAACAGTGGAAACAACTTCATGCGGCAGCCTCTTTTTATTACCAAAAAAAGATTTTGGTGAAATCCTTTGATCCAGATACAACGACCCGCAATCAAAGGGCATAACGGCCACCCAACCGGCGCCATATTCTCCTAAATACACAGAATGCCTTCCCAAATCATTCAGCATATAATTTGATTTTTCCAAAAAAATACATGTTTTTTCTATGTCCACCAGATCATTTCTGTTAAACACAAATCTGCTGTCAGGTTGTAAATACTTAATATATTTTTTGATAACTTTTTCACCTGTTATCCTTTTAAATATTTCAGCAGAACATAAAATTGCACCACCGTTATTTAAATATTGGATAATATCTTTATCATAATTTTTGTCAGCGTCATCTGCAATGATTAAGGCACTCATTTCAGATACCGATAAATCTTTCGGAGCAACAGAATATGGCACCCCCTCCTGCTGAAAGAGTAATTCCCAGCCTTTAATCGAATTTCCTAAAATTCCTGGTTGAAATTTTTTCATACTTTTTTTATCAAAGAAACGAATTCTTCTTCAGTTACAGACTTAGATATAATAATCAAAAAAATGTAAACGAACATTCCAATAATAATTGAATAAATAACATGAATATCAGGAAGCATATAGACAATTATTCCCATTATTATTGAAGACACAAAAAACTTCCATATAGAGGCGGGTAATTTTAATTCACTTATTTTATGAAAATGATATCGCATAATTAAAAAAGTAATAACTTCCGCCAAAACCATGCCCAGAGCCGCGCCAGTCGTACCGATCAATACCACTCCACCTGTAATCAGAATTAAATACAGAAAACCACTTATCAGCATAACTTTTCCATAAATATTTTCCTTTCCGATTGCAATTAATCCTGTGGTGTAAATTGTATGAAGCATGGTAAATAAGAAGAACCAGATCAGGATCATAAATAAAACAACAGACTCCGTGTACTGGGAACCAAAAACAAGGAGCATAATATCTTTCGACAGGATTGAGCCTCCCACGCAGATGGGGAGTGTCAGCAACAATATCCACTTCATTGCCTGCGTCAAAGTTGAAGTTAAGAGTGAGGGTGAAATTTCCTGCAATCTTGAACCTGCAGGAAGAAGCAACGTACCCAGAACTCTATCGAACATCAATAAAAACAAAACCAATTTAATTGCGGCGCTGAAAATTCCAACCTCATAATTTGTCATCAATATACCTAAAATAATTTGGGGCAAATTTCCACTCAGTCCGCCGATCAGTGTACCGTATCCCAGAGGGAAAGACGATTTTAAAAGTTCACGCCATCCACTTATGATAAAATGAAATTTCTCTCCGTTGAATTTTTTCAGATAAATAATCCATAAAAATATTGCATGTGCGATATCGCCTGAAACGGCTGCAACTGCAACCCAGACAATATCCTCAACATCATGAACCAGGAGAAATATTAGTCCGAAATAAATAAACGCCGATATCAATCTTCCTGCTCCTACATATCCCATCCTCTCTTTTCCTTGATAATACCATTCGATCAAAAAAGAAAATGGAAAGAGCGAGAAACAAAATATCATTATCAGGAATGCTGTTTCCCGCGATACAAAAAGAATAGTTATTAAAAAAACAACAACGTAAGCAACAAAGCCGGTAACCAGACGAATTGACACTATCCGGTTTACCAGATTTTCTGTACGGCCACGAGCAATCTCTCTGGTTCCATAAAAAGTCAAACCAATTGCGCTAACCATTACCGCATACGAAAGGACAGCAAATCCTATATTAATGGCGCCAAAATTATCGACTCCCACTTTACGTGCA
>Ga0073932_1002851_pt1 | contig 25167 bp, 19 predicted proteins | sample DewCreD2012metaG_FD_76967 | JGI IMG/M metagenome (GOLD analysis project Ga0073932, IMG submission 76967) | Hot spring sediment bacterial and archeal communities from British Columbia, Canada, to study Microbial Dark Matter (Phase II) - Dewar... ...
AAGATCCCCACACGCCACCCGCCCTCAAACGCAGCCACAGCGGCCCAACGCTGGAACTGGCGCACCTGCTCGATCCGGATCTCGCCGGTTTCCTGCCCCGCACCCGCGCCTTCCCTCTCGGCCTTTTTCGACTCGGCCCTCAGCACCAGAACGTCCGGATGGGCTTCGTTGTCGACCCGCCCGCAATCCGCGCAGGACCCGCAGAAATCGTCCGCAGCCGCTTGGCCGCACAGCAGGGCCTTTGCGACCGCCAGAGCAGTCTTGAACTTGCCCACGCCCCCGGGCCCGAAAAAAAGCCAGGCATGGGGCACGGTCCCCGCGGCGAGCGCTCTCCTCACGACCCGGATCGCGCGGTCCTGTCCGACGATCTCCGCAAACGGCACGCTGCCTCCGGTTTCTCGATCAGCCTCTGGATGTGCTCGAACACCCTCTCCTGCACCTCCTCCACCCGGCCAACCCCATCCACGACCCGGATCCGGACCGGATCGGCCGCAGCCAGCCTGAGGTATCCCTGCCGCACCCTCTCGTGGAAGCCGCGGCTTTCGGCCTCCATGCGGTCCGGGCCTCCCTCGCGACTCGTCCCGGACAGGCGACGCCGGATTCTTTCGAGACCGGTCTCAGTCGGGCAGTCGAGCAAAAGAGTTAGATCCGGCCTGAGCCCGGCCGTTGCCGCTTCATTGAGCTCCTCGATGAGCGCGACGTCCATGCCACGGCCGTAACCCTGGTATGCAAGAGTGGCGTCCGTGAAGCGGTCGCAAAGGACAACGCTCCCAGCCTCGATCTCCGGCCGAATCCGCTCGGCCACGAGCTGGGCTCGCGCCGCCTCGATGAGAAAAAGCTCAGCCAGGGGATCCATCCCGGCGCTTTGCCGGGCAAGCAGGACAGAGCGGATCTGCTCTCCGATCACAGTGCCGCCAGGCTCCCGGGTCCGGAAGACCGGAAGGCCAGCGGCTTTGAGGCGGGCCTCAACTAGATCCATCTGGGTGGTCTTGCCCGCACCCTCAACACCCTCGAACGTGATGAAAAGTCCCATGCATCACCGGGGTCCGGCCCATGGTCGGAGGTGGCTCCGAAAATAGGGAGCGCCCAACAGGCGTCAGGCGATTATAACCAAAAGGGAACCGGGTGTCAGGTGCCGGCTTCGGGGGTGCAGGGGTCGGCAGATTCCTTCGCAGAAAGGCCACGGTCCCTCATGGCCGCCCCTTCTGATGGAGGGCCATGCTCCGTCATGGCCGCAGGCACACGAACCGAACCACGACCCCAAAGACGGACGCGACGGAGCGCGTCCCTCCATGGGAAAAACCCGATGAAGGGCCCCGGTCCCTCGTGGCCGCCCGCCATGGAGGGCCATGCTCCGTCATGGCCGTTTCATATGCAGTCCGAATACCCGCAATTGCGGCACACGGCGCACCCGCCCGCCATCTCCAGAGGGCCCTGACACTCGGGGCAGGCGCCGCGGTGATAAAGGTTCTTCAGGTACTCTGCCACGCTCTCCTTCTTTGCGCTTTCCTCCCCAACCTGGCCACCCGCGCTCCTATTGTCAGCAGGTTCCTTTGACCCGGCCCCGGCCGCAGACTCCAGAAAAAACTCGAGCGCCTGCGCCACGGCGTCCGCGCACGAAGAGATTTTGTTCCTGCCCAGTCCCCTGGGCAGATGGCAACTGATTCCCCTGAGCTGCCGCACCACCTGCTGCGGGTCGATCCCGGACCTTAGAGCCAGGGACACGAGCCGCCCGATGGCCTCGCTCTGGCTCGAGGCGCACCCTCCTGCCTTGCCCATGGAAGTGAAGACCTCGAAAGGCCGCCCCGACTCGTCCCGGTTCACCGTTACATAGAGCGACCCGCAGCTCGTCTCCATTTTTCTCGTCGTCCCTTCCATCACATCCGGCCGCGGCCTCGGCACGAGAAGGGGCTTTGCCAGCGCGCCCCGAGAAGCCTCTGGGGCTTCCTTTCGATCTCTGGCCTCGGCTGAAACGCCCTTCTGGAGCACTTGCCGGTCACGGCTGCGGTCCCGGTAGATGGTCACCCCCTTGCAACCCAGCTTGTAGGCCAGCCAGAAGGCCTTGCGCACATCCTCCCGGGTCGCATCGCTCGGGAAATTCACGGTCTTGGAAACCGAATTGTCCGTATACTCTTGAAAGGCCGCCTGCATCCGGACATGCCATTCCGGGGCGATATCGTGGGAGGTCACGAAAACCCGCCGCCAGCGCTCGGGCACTTCCTCAAGCCCCCGCACACTGCCCGTCTCAAGGATTTTCTCGAGCAGGGGATCCGAATAGAAGCCCTCCCGCCGCGCGATCTCGGCAAAGAGGGGATGGATTTCGACGAGTCGCTCGTTCTCCAAGACGTTGCGAACGAAAGCGATCGCGAAAAGCGGCTCGATCCCGCTCGAACAGCCCGCGATCATGCTGATCGTGCCCGTGGGCGCGATGGTCGTCACCGTGGCGTTTCTGCGAGGCGGAAACCCCTTCTGCGCAAAAACGCTCTGGCCGAAGCTCGGGAAAGGCCCCCGTTCCCGGGCAAGAGCCTCCGAAGCCCGGACCGCTTCCTCAGAAATGAATTTCATGAGCTTGCGGCCGAGGTCCACCGCCTCCTGGGAGTCGTAAGGGATCCCGAGCATGAGCAGAAGGTCCGCGAACCCCATGACGCCCAGTCCGATCTTGCGGTTGCGGAGCGTCATGGCCTCGATCTCCGGAAGGGGGTAGCGGTTCACGTCGACCACATTGTCCAGGAAGTGCACGCAGAGCCGCACGTTCCTCGCGAGCCGGTCCCAGTCGATCGCACCGTCCACGCAGACCTTGGCGAGATTGAGGGATGCCAGGTTGCACGACTCGAACGGCAGCAATGGCTGTTCGCCGCAGTTGTGTAAGTAAAATCCATTTCCGTCGAATGCGTTCACCCCCGGTACCTCTACATCGTATACGTCTTCAACCCCATCAGGGTCCACCGCCAGAACAGTCGCCAGGAACCTCTCGCGGTTGAGTCGGCGACGATACCCGCTGAGCATGGCCTCGAGCCTGGCTGCTTTTCTTCGATCCGCAAATCCCACGTAATCCGCATAACGCTGCAGGTTCTCTCCCGTTATGACCAGTTCGTGCTGCGCTTTGACTTGATACCCCGCAAGGCCACCTTTCCCATTGGGCAGAAGTTTCGTCCCAGCCGGCCTGCGCTCCTCGTAAAGGCTACTGAAGATTCCAAGCCTAAGAAGCATTCTCTGCACGGCGCGCAGAAGTTCGAGATCACTCTGTGCAAGACGCACGCTCACACCCTTTTCGTGGTTCCCTTGAACAGAACCGTCACAGTCGAACAATCCTCTGAGGAACCCTACATAGCCGTTCGAGGAGGCGGCTTCGATTTTCGCCGTCACCGTCTTGTGGCCACGACGCATCCCCATTTCGAACGCCAACTCTCGCAAGCTTGCGCTTTTGAGCCTATACTCCCGGCTACCCCTCACATGCATCCATCCTCGAAAGTCAGATCTATGTGCAAGAACCTGAGAGCAAGCTCGTGCGTGTTCCATCACCCCATTGGTTGCCAAAGACCCTATCGGTGTATCGTTTAAAACTTCTTCTTGAGCCCACACAGAAAGAACAGCCGCATCATCTTTCAGCACACCATCGCCTACTAAAAGGCCTAAGAGGTACCCCTCCGATTCGTTCAATTTACCGGGCCACCCGGGAAAAGACCTATGGTCATGGATAAGCACCTGGTCGCCAGATCTCAATTCAGATGCCGGCACCCACTCTAAGGTGATCCTATAGCGAGTTTTGTCCACGACTCTCACGACCAAATGCTCGGGCGTCAAACGGATTGTGTATCCTTCACGAGTCCTTAACTTAAAAACATGTCTTGTGCCAGTCCTAAAAAACCCCCTTTCCCCTGTGCGATGGATCCGCCCATTCACAACTACCTCGAAAGAAATTCCAATTAATTCTCGGACCTGCCGGGGCCCCTTGGCGGTCATAACCCAAGTGTCTCTCGTCACGCAGGGGTTCGTGCTCTCGATCGCGCCCAGGTGCGGGGTCGGGTTGTCCCGGTTGATGCGGTCCATGAAAAGAATGCCAGGTTCGCCGCTCCTCCAGGCAGAGTCCACGATCCAGTCAAAGACCTCGTCGGCCCGGAGTCTCTCCGTGACCGCCCCGGTTCGCGGATTGACCAGCGGGTAAGACTCCCGCCGCTCCACGGCCTCCATGAAGGATTCGGTGAGCGCCACCGAGATGTTGAAATTGTTGAGACGGCCGTGATCCTGTTTGCAGTGGATGAATTCTCGGATATCCGGATGATCCACGCGCAGGACGCCCATGTTCGCGCCGCGCCTCATGCCGCCCTGCTTGATCGTCTCGGTGGCGGCATCGAAAACCGTCATAAACGAAACCGGGCCGCTCGAGATCCCGCGGGTCGATTTCACCTGGTCGTCCCGGGGACGGAGTCTGGAAAAGGAGAACCCTGTCCCGCCGCCGCTCTTATGGATGAGGGCCGTGTTTTTTATGGCTTCGAAGATACTCTCCAGCGAGTCCTCGACCGGCAGGACGAAGCAAGCGGAAAGCTGACCGAGCTCCCTTCCCGCGTTCATGAGGGTGGGCGAGTTCGGGACCATCTCGAGACCAGCCATGAGCTCGTAGAAGGCCTCCTCGATCTCTTCCACGCTTCCGTTGCCTCGGTACCTGGCGTCGGCCTGGGCGATGGCACGGGCAACCCTTCGGAACATCTCTTCAGGCGTTTCGACCACCCTGCCCTCTTCGTCCTTCTTGAGATAGCGCTTTTCCAGGACCCGGAGGGCGTTTGGTGTGAGCGCAATTTTGGAGTGACCGGGATGAAAAGCAAGACTAGTCACGGCAGTCCTCCTCAAGGACCACGTCCTTAAAAAGGTGGGACCATACATGTTGTGCCTCTGTGATTATTTCAACACAACATATTGTGCTCAGTCAATGGAGAATATGGGCAAGGAGCTGAGAGGAGGGAATAGAGACTGGACCACGTCGAAAAACTGGTGCAAGTCAATCGGATTGAATTCCTGGAAGGTCACGGTCCCCTATGGCCGCCCGCAACGGGGGCCCGTACTCTGTCATGGCCCCCGGCCAATGGGGGCATTCCATGGAGGGCCATGCTCCGTCATGGCCCCGGGGGGAGGTTTTGGCCATCGAGGCCCATAACACGGACGCGACGGAGCGCGTCCCTCCAAGGTAAGGCCCTGACCCCACCTTGAAGACCCACGATCCCTCGTGGCTGCCCCAAAAGGTCAAAAAACAAGGGATCAATCCATCCCCAATCTGGAAAATGAAGGACTGACCCCTCGATTTTTGCCTTGGTTTTTGGTGCCTCTCAGACCGACACCACGCTCTTGACGCCGGGCACGTCCTGCTTCAATCTCCGTTCGACTCCCATCTGCAAGGTCATCTTTGCGCCCGGGCAGCCTGCACAGGCGCCGCGAAGCCGCACTTTCACGACACCGTCTTCCACGTCCACCAGCTCCACGTCGCCGCCATCGGCCTGCAACATGGGCCGGATCTTCGCCAGAGAATCCTCTACCTGTTTCCGCATGACTTTCAAGCCTCCTTGAGCTCGCCTCAGTGCGAAACCGGGGAAGCGCGGACCCGCCGGTCCCCCTGCACTAGAAGCATTTCAACTCGCCCCTCTGGGCAACCATCATTTTACCCGATTAAAGGGCCTTTTCCAAGATAACCGTCCTTCTCGCGCAGCCAGAGGGGGCAGGCCGCCCTGACCGCGTAGCGCAAGAGGAAGGATGCGCCCCCTACCCTCTCAACCTTTGATGGCTTTGTAGGCAGAAAAGCAACAGACCACGGCGAGAAAAACCAGAAGGGCGAACTTGCGGACTGACGGAACGGCGGTCTTTCCAGCTTCCAAAAGGAACGCTCCACGAGGAAGAGTTTCGCCGACCTTCTGACGAAAGCCCTGCCTCACCGAAACCTCCAGGGAACTCCCTTCCAAGCGTCGAAGAGCGCCGGCAAACCGCTTCTTACGGATAATCTCCTCGATGTCTTGGGGCTGGCTCAGCCCTTGAGAGGCGCAGGCGAGCAGTCGGTTCTCGAAGCTCACGATGCGGAAGCACGTGACCACAGGCCCTCCACCCCGGGGCTCGGCGCGGAAAACGTTCGCGTAATCCGGGATCCCCACGATCTCGGCCGGAACCGCACAAGCCGGCGGACTCGCCGGAAGATCGGCCAATTCCTCGATCACCACGGTGCCAGCACCCAAAACATATGTTTTCAGGCCCGTGAGCGCTTCGCATCTGAGTAGGAAAAGGCCAGCCGCGCACAGGACAGCAAGAAGAAAAAAAGTCGCTCTTTTCCGGCCCCTGCTCTCGGGCTCTTTTTTTTTGCCGTTTTTCTTCTTTGCCATTGTCTCGCATTCCGGTCCGCAGCGCGGGCTCAATGCAACTTATTCCGCGACCCCAAACCTTGTCAATCGCGGCCCGGCCGAAGACGGACGCGACGGAGCGCGTCCCTCCACGGGGAAAGCCAATGGAGGGCCACGGTCCCTCGTGGCCGTCGGCCATGGAGGGCCATGCTCTGTCATGGCCGCGGCCCGAACCCCGACCCCAAAGACGGACGCGACAGAGCGCGTCCCTCCAGGGAAAAGGGCGATCGGCGCACCGAGACGGACGCGACGGAGCGCGTCCCTCCACGGGGAAAGCCAATGGAGGGCCACGGTCCCTCGTGGCCGTCCCCCATGGAGGGCCATGCTCTGTCATGGCCGCAAGCCCGAACCACGACCCCAAACACGGACGCGACGGAGCGCGTCCCTCCAGTGGCAACCTTATTTGAGGGCCACGCTTGATGGGAAAATGTTTTCTCATGAAAGGAAGACTGCTCTACAGGACGCCAGGCCCAAGGAGACGTTTGGCACACCCGCCACGTAAACCAAGTCTGGCTGAAATTCCATGGAACTCTAACCCCTTAGGCACAGAAAAGATCAGCCATTACCCAGCACTCCTGCGCCTGGCACACGACTTGCGTACCATCTTTTCTAAAGCGAAGTTGGACTGTCAGCGGGAAAACTTCGAGAATCTTCTTAGCTGCAAGGCGCGTCCAATATCGCAAGGCCATAAGGAAGCACAGATTTTTCTCGATTGACTCATAGCCCCACTCGTAGGGGGGAGAAAGGATTCAAGATGAGCACCAAGAGAACATGCATCGTGACCCTCACGTTTCTGGGTCTGATCCTGCTGCCGGCCCTTGCGGTCGCAGTCCCAATGACTATCGAAGACACGATCACCCAGGAGCAGTTCGACAGAAACGGGTATGTGCGGGGCCATCTCGGGTTCGGTCCCCAGGCCCGTCTCGACTACACCCACCCGAGCGGCGGGAGCGTTTTCCCCGATTTGGATTACCTGACCGGAGCTACTCTCACCATCACCACCAAAGACGACCGGGACCGTGCCTTTGAATACGGTTTCGTTTACACCGAAGGGGAGTGGTGGGCGGCACAGGCGCTTCCGATCGGGGGCCCGCAGATCTTCGACGTTGCGATCGATCAGATCACGGACGACGGAGTGCTGGACGTTTCCATTGTCGCCTTCCTGGGCGACTTCTACGTGACCAAATCGGTTCTTAAGCTGACCTACGACGTCCCCGACCACGGCGCCGCCCCTGTTCCCGAGCCCGGGACCCTTGTTCTCATGGGAAGTGGCCTACTCGGCATGGCCACGTTCTTGAGGAAAAGGTTCTAAAAACGGGCCGTCAAGGGTTTGGGGGACACGGCTCGCAGGCCGTGGCCCCTTAGCCCAGACGAAGAGCGCAACAGATTGCCTCCAATCCTACCCATCTTGTCTTGAGTTGCGCGTTTTCCGCTTCTGGTACAGCACGGTGAGCGCCGCTGGCAAGAACACGGCCGCTACGAAAAGCAGTCCGCTTCCGGTCTGCCCTCCACCTGAAGTGTTCCTTGGATACACCGAACACCCCGGAGGAAGATCGTCGGACACCCAGACCGCGACCTCCTTTTCACTGCTCCAAACCTTTCCGTCGAACACGCGCAAGCCAAAGAGGTACAATCCTTGGACCGAGGGCACGAACTCGAGAACAGACTGGCTCTGCGCTGCGGTCTTGACCGGTTCGCCCCTTCTCTGAATCCAGAGGTATTGCAGAGAATCTCCATCCGGATCGTAGCTCGCACTTCCATCGAGCCGAACCGTGCTTCCTGGGGCAGCGATGGAGTACGGCTCGACCATCGCAACCGGCCTGCGGTTCCCCGACCCCTCCGGCAGCCCGACCGTGACAACGACCCTGTCAGGCACGCTTTTTTCTTTACCATCGCTCACCACGAGATAGAACACGTACCTGCCGCGGCTGGCGGCCGTGAAGCAGGGCCTCGCCGTATCGGCTCCACGGAGCGTCACCAGAGAACCACCACGGTTCTGGCTTTGGAACCACTGGTATGTGAGCACATCGCCGGGATCAGGATCGTAGCTCGCCGAGCCCTCCAGGCAGACTTCACAATGGAGACAACCCTCCAGGTCCCTGCCCGCATCCGCGACCGGAACCTTGTTCACCCCGTTCACCGTGACCTCAATCTCAACGGGCTCGCTTTCGAATCTGCCATCCCGAACCACCAGCCGGAACGTCAGAACCCCCTCGTTGACCGCATAGAACGAAGCCGCGGCCGAAGTCGACCCTTCCAGAGTGACCTGAGGCCCGCCGGTCTGAGACCATTCGTAGGAAAGCGGGTCGCCATCCGGATCGTGGCTTCCGCTGCCGTCGAGCACGACCCGGCTGCCCACTTCGACAGCCCCGACCGGCGCCGCATGCGCCACGGGGGGCTGGTTGCCCTGCACCACGCTCAAGGTCACGGCATCGGGCGAACTATACACCCTTCCATCGCTCACGAGGAGCCGGAATTCGTAACTGCCCACTGTTCTGGCCGTAAATCGCGCGATTGCCGAGTTCGCCCCCTCCAAGACAACCGCCTCCGGCCCCCTGATCTGTGTCCACTGAAATTCGAGCGGGTCGCCGTCCTGATCCACGCTCCCCGAGCCATCGAGGACAACCGCGCTTCCGGCTTCTACGGTTTGATCCTCGCCTGCATCGGCCGTGGGCACATGATTTACGGCGTTCACAACGACCTGGACCTCGTCCGGAGCGCTCTCGTTCGCTCCGTCCGTGACCACGAGCCGGAAACGGTACACGCCAGCCACGGCGGGCACAAAGGATGCCTGCGCGGCATCCGAGGCGGCAAGCCCGACCGTAGGGCCCTCGACCTGAGACCACGAAAAGCTGAGCGAGTCTCCGTTCGGGTCGCGGCTCCCACGGCCGTCCAACATCACGGCAGTTCCGGCGTCCACAACCTGGTCAGGCCCGGCGTCCGCGGTCGGGGCCACATTTCTCACCGTTATGGTCACCTCGTCCGGAGCGCTCGTCGCCTTACCGTCGCTCACCACAAGGCGGAACCTGTACTTGCCCCATTTCGTGACCACGAAGCTCGGCCTTGCAGCGGTCGGATCCGACAGTTCGACCTGCACAGGCCCTTGGAGCTGGGACCAGGAAAATGCCAAGGGGTCGCCGTTGGGGTCGCTACTCGCGGACCCGTTCAAGGTCACGACCGTGGGGTTGACCACTCTGTCCGGGCCGGCGTTGGCCACTGGCACGTTATCAACCGGGTTGAGGGGGTTCTGGCCAAGGGTGATCTCGGCGCCGTCGGACACGCCGTCTCCGTCCGTGTCCGGGGTTGCCGGGTCGGTGCCTGCCATGTACTCGCCGGCGTTGTCCAGGCCGTCGCCGTCGCCGTCCAGGGTCCCGTCGCTAGGGCTGTACGGGTTGAAGCCGTGGGAGATCTCCCAGGCATCAGGCATGCCGTCGCCGTCTGTGTCAGAGGCCGACCCCTGAAGAAACACCACGATCTCTTCCGAAGGGTCGGACAAAGGGCCGGTTCTCCCCAGAGGGTCCTCGGCCTCCACTTGGACCACGTACCGTGCGCCATCCTGGACAGGGAGGTTCACGGTGTTCGTGGGAGCGGTCCCGTACAGGGAATATGGCCCTTGGTTCAGGGAGACATAGACGTTGTAATGATGGACGGAACCCGGCGCCGGATCCCAGGTCAGGACAACGGGGGAATTGTGCACATAGACCACGGCCTCTGCCTGGCCAGGAGATCCCTGGAAAAAGAGGAAAAGCGTTATCAGAGAAATGAAAAGACGCGAAAGGGACTGAACGCGGACGTTGCGGCCCATGGGCAGGTTCCTTTGCGCAAATCAAGATGCGGTCGCCCTGCACCGGCTTGTTGTGCAACGACCATGCCCCCGGGGCCAAGTCCGACAATGGCCTGGGGGAAAGCTAGCTTTCAACAATTTGATTTTACAGCGTTATTTTGTATTAGACAGAAGGCGCATCGCAATTTAGAAACACGGGTGCGTCTTCTATCACGATTACGATTCCGATACAGGGAGGTTCAAGGATGTGATTTGGAGGGACGCGCTCCTTCGCGTCTGTATTCAGGCGTGGTTCAGGATCGCGGCCACGAGGGACCGTGGCCCTCCAAGGCGACATCGGCTCCGGCCCATGGAGGGACGCGCTCCGTCGCGTCCGTCTTCATTTCGCGGCCATGACAGAGCATGGCCCTCCACGGAATGCCCGATGGGCCCGCGGCCATGACGGAGCATAGCCCTCCATTTCGGCGTGCATCTTTGGGGCACGACCAAATCTACCAATGAACTTTTGAACCCGTGGGATATCGCATTAAAACAAAACAAATTTTCCACAAGTTTCCATTTGCATACAAACCGGAATGTAATCTATAATTTCGGCACAATTTGGCGCTTTCGCGTTTGCATCCTCCACCCGATTTCAACCGGAGACCCAGATGAGGCCACGAAACCTATTTTGGCTCCTGTCGATCCTCACAACTTTTTTAGTACTCTCCTCTGCCTGCGTCCCCCAGAACACCACCCCGCCACGCTCCCTGCCTGAGGCTGGCGCCGAGGCTTACGTCATCGGGCCGGAGGATGTGCTCGAGATCTCGGTCTGGCAGAACCAGGACCTGAGCCGCACCGTCACGGTCCGGCCGGACGGCAGGATCAGCCTGCCACTTATCAACGACGTGCAGGCGGCCGGGCTCACCACCGAAGAACTCAAGAACCAAATCGCCGCGCGTCTCAAGCCTTACGTGGAACTGCCGAACGTCGCCGTCATCGTCCAGCAGATCAATAGTTGGAGGGTCTACATTCAGGGCGAGGTCCGCTCCCCAGGGGTCTACCCCCTGCGCAGCCAGACCCGGATCTCCCAGGCCATCGCCATGGCGGGCGGCTTCACCGAGTTCGCGAAGAAAGGCAAAATTCGCGTCGTTCGGAAGACCCGGGGAGCCACAGAGTTCATCGACGTAAACTACAACAACATCCTTTCGAACAAATCAGTGCAGGACGACATCTATCTTAAACCGGGAGACACGATCATCGTTCCCTAGTAAGCGACGGCCCTCAAGAAAACGGCCGATTTTTCCGATACGGAGGAGGCGCGGCGTTGGCACGGGTCGCGCCGACGGAAGATCCAAGACCAGGTGCCCTGAGCAAGGAAACACCGATGAGACTCTATCCATGTGCTGGCGCGGGACGCCCTGTCGCCGCTTGCGTTGTTTCTATCCTCCCTTTGCTTCTTCTCCTGGCGCCGTCTGACCTTCATGCCCTCAGGCTGGGCAACACGGTCGTTACGCCCACTCTCGAACTTTACGGCACGTACGACGACAACGTGCTCCTCAGGCCGGATGACGACCCGGATCTTCCGGTCGAGGATGACTGGATTGGCAGAATCATCCCAGGGATCACCTTCGCCCGTCCCGAGGGTGCCTGGCGGTTTTCGGCCGGCTACAGCAACGAGTTTCTCTTTTATAAGGACCTGACCGACCGGAACGTGAAAGGCACCAACCATATCGCCACCCTGGGCCTGGGCCGAGCCCTGGGGGAAAGAACGTCCTTTTCCCTCGACGATACATTCCGCAAAGGCACCGAGGTCTCGTCCCTGTCCGAGGCAGGCCTTACGGATGTGACCCGCACCGGCATCCTGCCCCGCAGCAGGGACTACATCGTAAACAGCGCAGCCTTCACGGCCACACACGCCCTGTCGCGGCGCTTCAGCCTGAGCGGAAACCTAGGTTACGGCTATAACCGCTACGACCCAGTCCGCAGCCAGGAGGTTGAGATTGAGCCCCGCCGGGAAAACCATCTTGTGGATTCGCGCGTGACCGCTTCCTACGCCGTGCATCCCAGGAATTCGGTGACCGCCTCGGTCGGTTTCTCCTACAACGACTACGGGGACGAGGGAGACTCGAGGATTTACCTCGCAAGCCTCGGCGACTCCTGGCAGATCACAAGTGACCTTACCCTGAACGGCAGCGCCGGCGTCGAGTACCTGAACGAGCACGACCGCGGCCCAGACCGGGCCAGCCCGACTGTCTCCGATTCCTCGGTCAACCCGTACGGAGAACTCGGAGCCACTTACGTCCTCGAACGCTTCCGATTCCTGCTTTCCTTTTTTTACGGCCTCACCGACAGCTCGGGCCTGGGCACAACCGTAACGTCCCGCTCTGTCCGCCTGGGCGTGGACTACACCCCTTGGCAGCGGCTGGTCATGAGGGCTTTTGGGTTTTATTCAAAGACCGACTCGGCCGGCGAGGACCAGGACCGGCCCTCCGAGGACATCGAATCCATCCAGGCAGGAACCAGTGTGGATTACGAACTTACCCGCTGGTGCACCACCCGGGTCCAGTACAATTACATTGACCAGGATTCCTCGGGCACAGGCGCCGGCGGAACCTATAAGGACAACCGCGTTCTCCTGGGGTTCATTCTCACGGCCCCGGAGTGAATAGTTCGAAAGGGTGGCATCTTGGAGACTCTGGACCAGGAACAGAACCCCCTCCTCCACTACCTGGACATCGCTCTCAGGCGAAAGTGGCTCATTGTGCTTCCCTTTTGCCTCGCTTTGGCCGTGACGATCGTGCTCTGCCTCAAGCTCCCTCCCATCTACCGGTCTGAGACCACAATTCTCGTCGAGCCTCAGCAGGTGCCTGAGAACTTCGTGCAGTCCACGGTCACGGGCTCGGTCCAGGACCGGCTGAACACGATCAGCCAGCAGATTCTGAGCCGTACGCGCCTGGAGGCGGTGATCCGGGAATACGGGCTCTACCCGGAACTGCAGCAAACCGCTCCCATGGAAGAAGTCGTCAATACCATGCGAGACAACATCGAGATCCGCGTTGAGGAGAGGCCCAACCCTTATGGTCAGCCTGCCGCGGCTGCGTTCAAACTCGCATACACGGGCCGGGATCCGGAAACGGTCCAGAAGGTCACGAACCGGCTGGCCATGATGTACATCGAGGAAAACCTGAAGGTCCGTGAGACCCTCGCCCGCGGGACCAAGGAGTTTCTGGACAAGCAGCTCCAGGACATGGAACAGGAGTTGAAAAAGCGCGAAGAAGCCATCCAGGAGTTCCGTCAGACTCACATGGGCGAGCTTCCGGAGCAGATGGAAGCGAACCTGAGAGCCTTGGACCAGCTCCAGCTCCAGCGGAACGCCCTGCTGGAAGCTTACCGCACCGCAGAAGACAGACAAATTCTTCTCGAAAAGGATCTCGCAGCGACTCCCCAGTATTTGGCCGGCGCCGGTCCTGACCAGAACGAGCTTTACCGCCAGCTCGAGGCGAGAAGGCAACAACTGACGTCGCTCCTGACCCAATACACCGAAGCCTACCCGGATGTCGTTCGCGTCAAGAAAGAAATCTCCGAGATCGAGCAGAGGATCGCCGCTGCCGGCTTGGCAAAAACCCAAGCTCCGCCCCAGGGGAACGTCCCGATCCTCAACCCCGAATACGCCCGGCTCAAAAGCCAGGTCGAAAGCAACCGGCTTTCCATGGAGAACACCCGCGAGCAACTCCAAGGGATCGACGCACGCATGAAAACCCTTCAGCAACGGGTGGAGAACACTCCCAGGCGGGAGCAGGAGCTTGCTGCTCTCACCCGGGACTACCAGACCATACGGCAGAGCTACGACTCCCTCATGGCCCGCAAACTCAACGCCGAGGTCGCCGAGAATCTCGAGACCCGGCAAAAGAGCGAGCAGTTCCGGATTCTGGATCCGGCCAATCTCCCCCAGAAGCCAATAAAACCAAACCGCTTGCAGATCCTCGCCATGGGAGTTGCCCTGGGGCTGGGCGCAGGTGTGGGTCTCGCCTTTGCCGTTGAGTATATGGACCGCACCTTCAAGCGGGTCGAGGATCTCAAGGCGGCTCTGGGGCTTCCGGTCCTGGGAGTCATCCCGGTCCTCAAGACCCATGAGTCCGTGCTCGGCGAGAAAAAACGCAGGCTCGCTCTGGCCTCGGCCTCATTGGGCTTTGTCGCCACCCTGATCGCGGGGATCCACTTTTTTGTGATGAAAATCGACAAACTCGCCCTGGCCGTTACAGGGCTTTTCCTATAGGGGGTCGAAGAAGCAACATGTTTTCGCGGAAAAGCAACAACCATCGGGCCCATCCCCTGGCCCTTTCGGTCACAGATCCACAGGCACCTTACCTGGAGGCCTACCGCCGCCTCTACCGAAAGATTCTTTATCTGAGGCGCCAGGGAAACGACCTCAAGACGCTCTGCATCACAAGTTCCCAGGTGGGCGAGGGAAAGACTCTGACCGCCGTAAATCTTTCTCTGGTCATGGCCGAGGACCCCACTCGCAGGATCGCCCTCGTGGACTGCGACTTCCGCAGGCCCCAGGTGGCCCGTTACCTGGGCCTGCGCGCGGGCATGGGTCTTGCCGCGGTGCTCTCGGGCAGAAAGAAGTTGCGCGACATCGTCCTCCGGCCGGCCGATTCCAGAGAAAACCTTGCCGTGTTCCCGGCTGGAAGGCTACAGGAAGAGGTCTATCCTCTACTGTACAAAGGAAAACTCGAACCCCTGCTCGCCCAACTCAGGGAGGATTTTGACTTCGTCATCATCGACAGTCCTCCGATCCTTCCTATTCTGGACCAGGGGTTTCTCGCGGACATCGTGGATGGGGTGCTTCTGGTCGTAAGAGCCCGTTTCACACCCAAGGACATGGTCAGGGCAGCCCTCGAGACCCTGGAGACGAACAAGATCCTTGGAGTTGTGTTCAACGGCGCTGAAAAGCAGCTTTCAAGCTACTACAGCCACACATACGGTTACGACTATAACAACAAGTATTACTCGGCGGCTCGCAAGGCCGGGCAGGCTTGAGCGCAAAGGAAGCTGAAAGATTCTCATGCAAATCTTCCACCGGAACATACCTCGACTGAGGGTGCTTCTTTTTTCCTTCGAGTCGCTGCTTATATTCTTGAGCGTCTACGGCGTCTGCTTTCTCACCCTTGTTGCCCGCAAGGGCAAAGACGCCCTCTGGCTTTTCGACTCCAACCCCACAGCGTGCAAAGTTCTTGTGATCGTCCTCGTATGCCAGGTTTGCATGTACCTGAACGAGCTCTACGATTACAAAGTCTCCCAGGGCCGCCGGGAGTTCACGATCCGCTTGCTCCAGTCCATGGGCTTTGCCTGCCTGGCCCTGGGCATTCTCTATCTCCTGCTGCCTGCCCTCAGTATCGGACAAGTCAACTTCCTCTTGGCCATGCCTCTTTCCATAGGTGCCCTTTTCGCGTGGCGCGAGATTTACCCGAAGCTCATCCGGTCCGAGGCGTTCGTAGAAAAAGTTTTGATCTTAGGAAGCTCGGCAATAGCTCACAAGATCCTCGAAGAGGTGGCTGAAGCCAAAGACACGGGTTACGAAATCGTTGCCGTGGCCACCGAGCCGCCTCACGAGGGCAATGCGTTTGGAAACCCTATTCATGTCCCTGCCGTACTTCCCATCGATGAGTTCCCAGACAAGGTCCGAACAATCCCCGCGGACCGCATCGTGGTCGCCATGGGCGACAGGCGGGGCAGGCTCCCTTTCGAGACCCTGCTCGACTGCCGGTTCCAGGGCATCCAGGTCGAGGAAGCGGCTTCGTTTTACGAAAACCTTACTGGCAAGATCCTTCTTGACGACGTGAGACCGAGCTGGTTCATCTTTTCCGAAGGATTCCGCAAGAACAAATTCACTCTGACTACGAAGAGGCTTATGGACATTTTGTTCTCCGGAGCCATTTTGTTTTTTGCCTCCCCTTTCATGCTCCTTTTCGCCCTGGCCATCAAACTCGATTCCCGCGGACCAGTCATTTACAGGCAAGACCGGGTTGGAGAGGGCTGGAAGGATTACACGATCTACAAATTCCGCTCCATGGTGGAAAACGCCGAAAGCTGCGGAGCTGCCTGGGCCCAGAAGGACGATCCCCGCGTGACCCGGGTGGGAAGGTTCCTTCGCAAGTACCGCCTGGACGAACTACCGCAGCTTTTCAACGTGCTCAAGGGCGACATGAGCCTCGTGGGCCCCAGGCCAGAGCGAAGGTGCTTCGTCAAGGAACTCGCCAAAGAGATCCCGTACTACCCGCAGCGCCTGTTCGTCAAACCCGGGGTCACGGGCTGGGCCCAGATCAAGTATCATTACGGAGCCTCCAAAGACGAGACCAAAGAAAAGTTGCAGTACGATCTTTACTATATCAAGCACATGTCCGTCTTGTTCGATCTATCTATTATCTTTGACACGATCCGGGTGGTCCTCACAGGAGCCGGAGCCCGATAGGGGTTTCTCCAATGACTTTGGCTGCGACTCAAGCGATGTCCAGCATCTCTTGCCCCGTTCTGCTCCAAGAGCTGTTGGAAGAGACCGCCCTGAAGTGGCCAGACCGCGAGGCCATCATCCACGGAGCGGAACGAAAAACTTACCGGCACTTGGACGAGGAGGCAAATCGAACTTCCCATGCCCTGCGCAGAGTCGGCGTGAATCCAGGCGACAGGGTGGGTCTTTTGATGCCCAACTCGTCGGGCTATGTCACGGCCTACTTCGGAATCCTAAAGGCCGGCGCTGTCGCGGTGCCTCTCCAGGAGACGTCGCAGCCAGAAACACTCGCCCACATTCTCCGAGATGCGGGCATCCGTGTCCTCATAGCCAGCTCTCGATTCCGACGTACAGCATTGACCGATCTTGTCGTTCGGACCGATCTTCAATTTGTCTTCTGGCACGGAGAAAAGATATCAGAGACCACTCAGATTACAGCTCGCAAGAAATGGCAGATCATTCCCATCGAAGAAGCGCTCGCAAAGGAACCTCCAAAACCTCCGTCGGCAAAGGGAGACCCACGGAATCTAGCCTGTCTCTTTTACACCTCAGGCTCTGCAGGAAAACCCAAAGGGGTGATGCTCAGTCATTTCAATCTCCTCGAGAATACCAAGTCCATCGTGCAGTACCTCGACATTTCTCCGGCCGACAAGGCTATGGTCGTCCTCCCTTTCTCCTATTGCTACGGAGCCTCGATTCTCCACACCCATTTCCTAGCTGGCGGCTCTTTGGTCCTCTCGAGCCAGTTCCTTTATCCGAACCTGATCCTCGATCTCATGGAGGCAGAGGAAGTCACAGGTTTTTCGGGTGTCCCTTACACATTCGCCATCCTGCTTAGAAGATCGAACTTACGGAATTACAAGCTCAAGAGTCTCCGCTATGTGACACAGGCCGGCGGCACCCTGGCGCCGGCCCTGATCCAAGAATTCAGGAGCATTCTGCCCCACGCGAAATTCTACGTGATGTACGGTCAGACTGAGGCTTCGGCCCGCCTCTCCTATCTGCCTCCCGAGTGCCTGGATTCCAAGCTAGGATCCATAGGCAAGGGCATACCGGGCGTGGAACTCAAGGTCCTCGACGAGCGCGGTATCCCGACCACCCCGGGCCAGGTGGGCGAGATTGTGGCCAGAGGCCCAAACGTGATGTTAGGTTACTGGAACAGCCCCGCCGAGACGAGCCGGGTCCTGAACAAGCGAGGTCTCTACACAGGAGACCTCGCCCGGGTCGACGAGGACGGCTTCATTTACATCGTCGGTAGAAAAAAAGATTTCATCAAAGCAGGCTCTCATCGCGTGAGCGCCCGGGAAGTGGAGGAAGTCATTCTCGAGGAGCCCTCGGTTCTCGAGTGCGCGGTGGTGGGCGTGGAGGATGAAATGATGGGAGAGGCCGTCAAAGCTTTTATCGTGCCCGCGGACTGGGGCCAGAGGGACGCCGAAAAGATTCTCAACTGGTGCAGGCAGCGTCTGGCGTCTTACAAGGTTCCCAAGAGCGTGGAGTTCAGACGTACGCTCCCCAAGAACGCTGCGGGCAAAGTGGTGAAACCCCTCTTGAAAGCTGTGAAACACGATTAGGAGTCAGGCCAAGCATGGAGATTCGAAAGACGATCCGGACATTTATTACCGAGAACTTCTTGGCCTCGAGTAATTTTCAAAACCTGGAGGACACGACTTCCTTTCTAGAGAATAACATCGTGGACTCGACCGGAGTTCTGGAAATCATCCAGTTCATAGAAGACACCTACGGGATATCCATAGCCGACGAAGAACTGGTGCCCGAGAACCTCGACTCCATTGAAAACCTTACGTCCTTCGTAATGAGGAAACTAGGCGAGCAGAACGAGCAATCAAAATGTGCTCCGTGATCCGACCCCGACCCTGGTTCGTTTGCCAGACGAATCCAAGAGAGGAGAACCGCGCCAGACACTATCTGGAGGAAAAAGGATTCGAAGTCTATCTGCCCATGATGGAGGCCGAGCGGTTCACCCGAGTCGGACCGGTCAAGTACCTCAAACCGCTTTTCCCCAGTTATCTCTTCCTGCGCTTCGACCCGGTCGAGGAGCTGGCCTTTGCACGTTGGACGCGTGGTGTACGCAAGATTTTGCCTGAGAGCGACGAGCCTGTTCCATTGGAAGACTCGGTCATCCAGTCCGTACGTTCCCTCGCCCAGCGGGATGGGATTATCCGAAAACGGCCCTTGGGAAAAAGCGACCGAGTGCGCATTCTCCGGGGTCCATTCAAGGACTTAGTCGGAATTTTCGAAGAATGGGCCTCGGACCGTGGACGTGTGCGGATCCTCCTGGAACTGGTAAATTATCAGGCCAGGATCGAACTCCATCATACCTTCGTGGCAAATGTCGCCTGAAAAAATCCGGGGAGTCTGTGCCCTTATGCTTCTTCAGAACTTCCTCGAGGACTCGGCCCGCCGGCTGCCTGAGAAGGTGGCTCTGATCTGCGGGCAGGAACGTGTGTCTTTTCGGACACTCGACCTTCAAGCGAACTGCCTTGCCTGGACCTTGCGAAAACAAGGTATCCAGCGACAGGACCGGGTTGCGATTCTTTTGGACAATTCTATTGCTTCTGTGATTTCCCTGTTTGGAGTTCTCAAGGCCGACGCGATCTTCCTCATGCTCGGATCGAGCCTCAAGGCAAACAAGCTCGCTTATATTCTCAAGGACTGCCAGGTCAAGGCGCTCATCACACATCCAAGCAAAGCCCCTGTAGTCGAAGAGGCCCTTCGGGCGGGCACAAGCGTGGAATTCATCCTTTGGGACGGAACCCTTCCCCCGACAGAATTTGGAGGATTCGACCGTGTACCCAGCCTGACTCTGAGCGATGCTCTGAGCGATCCAAGGGGTGACGGCCAGCCTGATTCCCATAACATCGACCTGGATCTCGCCTCGATCATTTACACCTCTGGATCAACCGGAGAGCCGAAGGGAGTTATGCTCACGCACCTGAACATGGTTTCTGCTGCGAACTCGATTGTCCAGTATTTGGAAAACCGAGAGGACGATATCATTCTGAACGTTCTTCCCCTCTCCTTCGACTACGGGCTCTATCAAGTTCTCATGGCTTGCAAGTTCGGGGGGACAGTGGTTCTGGAACGTTCGTTCAACTATCCCTATCAGGTCATTCAGAAACTGATCCAAGAGAGAGTCACAGGCTTCCCCTGTGTACCCACGAATTTGGCGATTCTCCTTGGGTTGAAGAACCTCGGGCAGTTCGATTTTTCCCATCTCCGGTACATCACGAACACGGCGGCTGCTCTGCCCCCGGCCTATATCGAGAAACTCCGTCGGATCTTCCCTCACGTGCGGATCTATTCCATGTACGGACTTACCGAGTGCAAGCGGGTCTCGTACCTTCCCCCCGAGGAAATCGACAGGCGTCCCACGAGTGTGGGCCGGGGCATGCCCAACGAAGAGGTCTGGATCGTCGATGAGCAGGGCAACCCGGTCGGCCCGGGCATTGTCGGAGAACTCGTGGTTCGGGGCTCCAATGTTATGCGAGGCTACTGGGGAAAACCCGAAGAAACCGCTCAGGTCCTCAAGCCCGGAAAGTATCCCGGCGAGGTGGTTCTTTACACCGGCGACCTTTTCAAAATGGATGAGGAAGGCTACCTGTATTTCGTGGCCCGCAAGGGCGACATGATCAAAAGCAGAGGCGCCAGGATCAGTCCCAAGGAGATCGAGCAATGCCTCTGCTCCATGGAGGGAGTGGCCGAGGCGGCCGTGATCGGAGTCCCTCACGAGATCCTGGGGGAGTCCATTGTGGCTTACGTAAGAGTCCACGATGGGATCCGATTTGAGCCCAAGGAGGTCACAGCATACTGCAAGGAGCACCTTGAGGATTTTGTGATTCCTCACGAGGTCCACCTCGTGGATTCTTTCCCCAAGACCGCTTCGGGCAAGATAGACAAACTTGCCCTGCGGGAACGCGCCGGGAAACCGCTGGCTGGCTCGTAAGGGCCTGGGGCCGAAGACAGGCCGCGGGCTGCTTGCCGGCCGGCCCACCGGCTAGTGGTGCAGAAATAGAGACAATTTTGTCTCGAAGAATCAATAAGTTGCGTAGGCCGCCCGCGGACCGAAAGGGGCGGAGCCTTGGCAATTTCCGGAAAAGGATCGCTCTGCAGGGTCGACAGATCCCTCTCGGGTGAACACACTCTGGCACGACGGCTGCAAGAGTTGCCGATTGCAGCGGTTCGAGGTTCACGAATCGGGACACCCAATCGCTTGTGTTTGCCAGGTTTTTCTTTGGCAGGCCGTCGCTCAATGCCCGGCCGATTGTGCCCCGACATTACAGGGTTGCAACAACGCTGATTACGATTTCGTCAAAAAGGGAACCAGGAGGGCTTCGAAATGTCTAGGATCGTGAGCGCGTCTATTATGGCTTTAGGGCTCCTACTCCTATTCGTGCAGGGAGTTCATGCAGCCACGGTAACTGTCACATGGAATCAGAATACAGAGTCCGATGTGGCCGGGTACAAAGTCTACTATGGAACAGCTCCGAGAAGCCAGTCCGCATACGCAAATTCTGTCTCAATAAACGGCAAAACGAGCACAACCGCCGTTTTGACTCTGAGCGCCGGCACTTACTACTTCGCCGTTACGGCACGGGACACGGCGGGCAATGAAAGCGCATTTTCTACGGAGGTGAACGCTACGGTCCCTTCCATTCAGCCGCCTGGTAAGCCGGGCAAACCAGTGCTGGTTCCATGAGGGCCGCCTGAAGAGACCCGAGGCTGGAACGCCTCATTACACCCCCGAACGAGCGGAATTCGACTCCTTTTTTCCCGCTTGCCCATTCTGTTCCTGGTGGTCAGTCACGCACAAAGGGGAATTCCGTTCTCCCTTCTTCATGAACATCCTTTCCATTGATCTCGAAGACTACTTCATGGTCTCTGCCTTCGAAGGCACGGTGACACGAGAGGACTGGAACAGCCTCCCTTCCAGAATCGAGAGAAACACGCATCGGATCCTAGATCTTCTAGATGGGCACCGCTCCACAGGCAAGGCCTTAAGAAAAAAGTCCCATCCAAGTTCAGAGCCCGGCGAAACGCAACAAGCACACAAAGCGACTTTCTTCTGCCTCGGTTGGATAGCCGAGCGATTCCCCCATCTCATCCGAGAGATCCATTCCCGCGGACATGAAATCGCAAGTCACGGTTACGACCACAAGATGATCATCCAAATGTCTGGTCCGGAAGAATTCCGGGAGGATCTTCGAAGGTCTCGAGCCACCCTCGAAGACATCGTGGGCGACTCTGTCATGGGCTACCGGGCGCCCAGTTATTCGATCACGTACAAAACCCTTTGGGCTCTCAGGGTACTGCTCGAGGAAGGATTCCTTTACGACTCGAGTATCTTCCCGATTCAGCACGATCGTTACGGCATCCCGAACGCCCCGCGATTCCCTTTCCTCGTCACCTTGACCAAAAACAGGGATCTGCCTCTCAAGCATGCCCAGAACGGCCCTGCCGGCTTCCAAACAGCTCTTCAAGAACACGGATGCTCCCTCGCAGAGGCCGGCGCGCCCGCCTGTGGCCTAGGGTTCGTCTCTCACAGCTCTTCATCGACCGGAGGCGGACTCGACACCTCCGACGGAGCGCCCCAGTCGTTCGGCCGTATCGGACCGGGTACGTTGCTGGAAGTCCCCCTTTCGACAGTTCGCTTCATGGGCCGCAATCTTCCTGTGGCAGGAGGTGGCTACTTCAGATTGCTCCCGCTGGGTATCACCTTGTGGGCTCTGCGGAAAACCATCAGGCGCTTCGGCCAACCTTTTGTATTCTACATCCACCCGTGGGAACTCGATCCTGAGCAGCCTCGAGTGAAGGGACTCCCCCTGCTTTCGAGAATCCGTCACTACCTCAATCTCGAGAAGACCGAGGTCCGCATGAAAACACTCCTTCTCCAAGGAGGCGGATTCACTTCTTTCCGGAGCCTTTATCTTCCAGCCCGGCTTCCGGCAGCCCGAAGAATTTGACGGTTTTCTCTGCTCGGTGATACTTTCCGAGGTGAACCAAAGACAGGCTCTTGGGAGAGACGCCGTGGGATACCGATCTTTTTCATTTGCAGCTTTCTGGCTTGTGCTGATTCTTCTTGCAACTCCTTCCTGTACCGGGTGCGGAGAAGAAGCCATGAAGCATGCCCCTGCAACAGTGGACTGGAAGGCTCTTTCCGGCGCCAGAATCTTTTTCGGCCATCAGTCCGTGGGAGAGAACATCCTAGAGGGAATCCAGGATCTCCTGAAGGAGAACCCCGGAGCTGCGCTCCAGATCCTGAAAAGCCCAGATCCTGCGTCGCTCTCAGGCCCCGCATTCCTCCATACTTCGATCGGCAAGAATGAAGACCCGAAGTCGAAGTGCGACGATTTCGCACGCATCATGGAAAGCGGCGTCGCCGAAAAGGTGGATATTGCGTGTTTCAAGTTCTGCTTCGTCGACGTCACGGCGGACACCGACGTGGAGGATCTGTTTGCGTACTACGAAAAGACGCTCGCGACCCTGAAAACGAAGTATCCCAAGACCACCTTCGTGCACGTGACCGTGCCTCTAACCACAGTCCCTTCAGGCCCCAGGGTGTGGCTCAAGAGTGTGCTGGGCATCCTCAAGGGCTGGCACGCGGACAACGCAGCCCGGAACCGGTACAACGAGATTCTCCTCAGGCACTACGAAGGCAGGGAGCCGGTTTTCGATCTCGCAAGGGCCGAATCGACCCTGCCAGACGGCGCAAGATGCTCTTATCACTACAAGGGGGACGTGTATTCCTGCCTGGTCTCCGCCTACACCTGCGACGGCGGTCACCTGAACCCTCTGGGCAGACGTGTCGTGGCTCAACAATTCCTGGCCTTTCTGGGAGAGTTGGCCGCAAGAACTCCAAGAAACTGAAGCGGCGCAAATGCCTAGGAGTCTGTCCAAGTTTTCGTTGAAAGGGGCCGTTTACTGCTTTGGCTGTCGATGATCACCGGATTCAGGTTTCAGGTATGGATCGGATGGGGAGCAGAGATCCCAGCTTTGGCTCGGAGGCAGGCCTGAGACCAGGCGAGTTCACCGATTCGCCTTTCTCATGCAGGCCGGGCTGCATAGAGTTTGAGCAGATTGTGGGTCGTGCACCACAACGACCACTCCCCATCGACCTTTTCCAGGCCCCGCAACAGGAATTGGCGCAATCCCCGTGCATGCTTGATCTGCCCAAAAACTGGTTCAGCGGTGCTCTTGCGCTTTCCATAGATCCGCCGGCCCGCCTTCGTGTTGAGCTTCCTGCGCACCCGCTCCAAAAAGGACAAATCTTTGGGGATCCGACCCCGTGCTGCCGGTGGTGGCCTTTGCCCATGTTTGAGCCGATCCGGACAAATATAATCATCGATTTGCTTCTGGCGAAGGTAGCGCACGTTCTGTTCGCTGTAGTAGCCCGAATCCGCGCTGAGCTTCTGCGGTTTGACCCCGAGGGTCTGTTCGATCTGCTCAACCATCGGCTGAAGTTGCTGCTTGTCATTGGGCGCATTGACGACACGCCGCGCCACGATGATCTGCGTGTCCGCCTCTACCGCTGCCTGGCAGTTATAGGCTTGATCGAAGCTGTTGTTGCCCATCTTCATGATGCGGCTGTCCGGGTCCGTGAAATTGCGCTGCTCCTGGGGCTTGGGCTTCGCCTTGCCCTTGATCCCGCCACCGGAACCGTCACACCCCGCGCCGCCGTTCGGATCCTCTGCGGCCGATTCTCGCTCCCGAGCCGCTTCTTCCAGGGCTTTTCTGGCCTCCTGGATCCTTTTCAGTCGGCTCTGGCGAAACTGAAGCTCTGGCGGCAGTTCGTCTCCTCGGTGCTCTTTCCCGTAGAGCTCGTCTTCGGCCGCGTCCGCCTTGCGCGCCGTCTCGAGCAGTTCCTTGATCTGCCGCCGGTAGTCGGCTTCTTTCTCTTTCATCCGCTTGTAGCTCATCGCCTTGTGCTTGGAGGCGTTGGCTTTCACTTTCGTCCCGTCCAGGCAGATATGCCCCAACTTCACCAAACCCGCCGCCCGGGCCACTTGCAGCACCTGAACAAACAGTTCCTTGAGCGCTTCCAGATGGATCCGCCGAAACTCCGAAATGGTACGAAAATTGGGCTGCTGGTTGGCCGTAAGCACCCGATACCCGATATCCCGCTCGCACAGCCATGCGATCCGCCGGGAACTCGGCGTCCCGTTGCAGTAAGCGTAAAGCAGCAAAGCCACCATCATCCTCGGATCGAAAGGCGGCTGCCCCCTGGTCGCTTTCGCCTCCAGACGATTGCCCTCGCCATTGACGGCAACCTCGTAGTACCGGTAGATCCTGCTCAAATCCAAAGCTTCCACCACATCCATAAGGAAGTAGACCAGATCCCCCGCCGGCAACCACTCCCTCATGGACGGGGGAAGAAGAAAATCCTGATCCAGATCGTAATCTTTGAATCGTCGGCTCATCCACGGCACTCCTGGTTCGAGACACCGTGCATTTTACTTATAGCTCATCCAAAATGGAATTCTTGGACAGACTCCTAG
>Ga0073932_1002852_pt1 | contig 25166 bp, 17 predicted proteins | sample DewCreD2012metaG_FD_76967 | JGI IMG/M metagenome (GOLD analysis project Ga0073932, IMG submission 76967) | Hot spring sediment bacterial and archeal communities from British Columbia, Canada, to study Microbial Dark Matter (Phase II) - Dewar... ...
GACGCCCAGCTCAGCGTGGTCCAGCGGCTGAACGTCCTCTGGACGCTCTCGACGCTCAGCCACCTGCCCGCGACGCACGACGCCTTGCCGCCCGCAGAACTCGAGCGGCTACGCCAGGCCGAGGATGAGCACCTCCGCGCCTGGGGCTGGCGGCTGGCCACGGACTTCTGGCCGCTGGATTCGGTATTCGGCCAGCCCGCCGCCACCGAAGCTGACATCGACCCGGCCCTGGCCGACCAGATGCCCGCAGCGGCCCGTGCAGAACCATCGGCTCTGGTGCGGCTGGTGCTGGCATCGCTAGTGCAGCGCCTGCCCCCGGCCCGACGGCCGGCCCTGGCGGCCGCCCTGGCGGAGCACGCAGTCGACGCCCACGATGCCAATCTGCCCAAGCTGCTGTTTTATGGCCTGGTGCCGCTGCTCGAGCACGACTCCGACAGCCTGGCGACCCTGGCCACCACCGCCCGCTGGCCGCTGACCCGCCAATGGATCGCCCGCGCGCTGGCCGAGCAGCCGAGCCGAAACCACGCCGCTCTGGATCGCCTGATGCAAGCGGCCGCCGTGGCCAGCCCCGCCGTGCAGGAAGACATCCTGCAGGGGCTGGCAGCCGGGCTGGCCGGCCGGCGGAAGGTCGATCCGCCGTCAGGCTGGTCCGCCCTGGCTGCCTGTGCCGCCAATGGTTCGCCCCAGATGCAAGAACTGGGGCGGAGCCTGAGCGTGGTCTTCGGCGATGGCCGGGCCTTGGACGAGGTGCGCCAGATCGCGCTGGACGAGAAGGCTCCGCTGGCCCAGCGCCGCGTCGCCTTGGAAACATTGATCGAAGCCCGGCCGGACGATCTGGCAGACGTCTGCCAGCGGCTGATCAAAGTGCGGTTCCTCAACACGGTGGCCCTTCGCGGGCTGACCCTGTACGACGATCCCGAACTGGCCCGGCAGGTCGCCCGCAACTATGGAGCCTTCCATCCCACCGACCAGCCGGCCGTCATCGCCGCCCTAGCCACGCGTCCCACCTTCGCCCGCGCGCTGCTCGAGCAGATCGGACAGGGACGCATCCCGCGCAGCGACCTTTCGCCGCTGGCGGCGCGTCAGATCCGCAATTTCGGCGACGAGATGCTGACCGAACTGCTCCGCCAGGTGTGGGGCGAACTGCGCGACTCCCCGGAAGAGAAACGCCAGCTCATCCAGCAGTGGCGCACGCGACTTGCGCCCGACGTGCTGGCCGCGGCCGACCTGGCCCGGGGACGGGCCGTGTTCCAGACCTCCTGCGCAAGCTGCCACCGGCTGTTCGGCAGCGGCGGCACGATCGGCCCCGACCTGACCGGTTCCAATCGCCAGCAACTGGAATACCTCCTGGAAAACATCCTCGATCCCAGTGCCGTGGTGAACAAGGATTACCGGATGAGCGTGCTGCGGCTGGCCGATGGCCGGGTGCTCAGCGGGCTGGTGCTCCGCCAGGATGACGAGCGGGTCGTGCTGCACACGCCCACGCAGCAGTTCACCGTGCTCCGCAGCGAGATCGAGGAGCTGAGGCTGACGGAGCTGTCGCCAATGCCGGATGGGCTCTTGCAGCCGCTCTCTGAGGAGCAGGTGCGCGACCTGTTCGCCTACCTCATGGCCCCCGGCCAGGTCGACCTGCCGCCCGACGTGGCGGCAGCAGCCCAAGGCGCGGAACCTTGAGGGACCTTGACCGGCAGCGGCAGATGCGGGGGGTGCGGCGGCCAGACGCTTCTGCAGGGGCGGGGAAGACGACCAAGCCCACAGAACCCCACCGAAGGCTGGCAACGCAAACCCCAGAAACAATTAAAGGTAAAATTGTTGGCGTCTGGAGGGGTGTGGCCGGTCCGGGCGCGGCGGGACGAGTACCAGAGGTGGGACTTGAACCCACACGCCCTCATCGGGCACCGGATTTTGAGTCCGGCGCGTCTGCCATTCCGCCACTCTGGCTCAAGCTCGGGACCTACGGCAGTTTCCAGCGATTCGGCGGCTCCGTCAAGAGGCGCTGCGACCTGGCCATGCAGCCCCCCGTCCATGGCGACCTGCCGCGACTCGCCTGAGGCTGGACCGGTCCTACAATGCCTCGGGATAAGCGCTTGGGGCGGTGCTCTGCCGCGGCGCGGTCGGTTGGAAGCCTGCGGTCGTGCGCCGAAAGCAGCGCAAGCCCCCGTTCTGGCGGGGCGCACCGGAAAAGAAAGGACCGGCATGGCCAAAACCTACACCCTCCAGCGGCAACAGTTCTTTCCGCGGCCGCGGGCGGAGATCTTCCCGTTTTTTGCCGATGCAGCCAACCTGGAGGCGATCACGCCGGCCTTCCTGCAGTTCCGCTTCCTCACGCCGCTGCCGATCGAGATGCGGCCAGGCGCTCTGATCGAGTACCAGATCCGCCTCTTCGGCATTCCCTTGCGATGGCAGACGCAGATCGAGGCGTACGACCCGCCCCGGCGGTTTGTGGATGTCCAGCTTCGCGGCCCCTACCGGCTGTGGCACCACACCCACGAGTTCCACGAGGTCGAGGGGGGCACCCTCATGGCGGACCTCGTCCGCTACCAGATGCCGCTGGGTCCGCTCGGCCGCCTCGTGCACGCTGTGCTGGTCCGCCGCACGCTGGACCGCATCTTCGACTACCGCCAGCGCACGCTGGAGGCTTTGCTGCTTCCGCAACCCGCGCGCGGCACGCCGGTCATGCCATCTTCCAGAGCCTGAGGATGGCGAGACTCGCCGGTTGGCCAGAATCCTGCCTCCCTCACTGGCCGGAAAAATCCGGCAAGATGGGAGTCAGCTTCAAGGCGTCGTCCTCGCTGGATAAGGCGCCGTCCTCGGGAAGCATCCCCTCCCGGGCGGCAGCTTCAGTATCCGATGGCTCCGCCGTAATTGGTCGTGCCACGGCTGCATCGTCCGTGATGGGCGTTCCCTCGAGCCCCTCAGGAACTGGCGATGCACCCGGCGCCGCCGCCGGCGTTGGCGAGTCGCCCCCAGGGGCGAGGCTGCCATCGCCGGTGTCCAGGGTCGCCATCAACAGCAGCAGGCTCGCATCCGCCTCGGACCCCAACTCGCCCGGCGAGCTGGCCGCGGCGATGTTTAACAGCGGCCCTCCTTCCACGACGACGCGGGCGCCTACCATCCGCACGTCGGCCGGGTCGATCAGATCGTCGCGCCCATACATCAATAGCGCGTGCATCGGCAGCAGATCGGCGGGGTCGAGCGCGAAGCTCAGCTCGCCGGGCGTCACGGCCTGCATCGGAACCCGGACGACCTCGTAGAGACCCTCGCGCGTCGGGTCCAGCCCCGCAAACGCCCCCAGTTCGTCCAGTGCGCCCGCTGCGGGCGTGCCGCTGGGCGCGTTGACAAATGGGGCAACGACTTCCGTCGGACCGACCACCACCGCGCGATCGGCATCCCAGCGCACATCCACATACACGGCGAACACTCCTTGCGGCTCCGCTCGCAGATCGCGTGTGGCAACGGTCAGCCAAAACGGTTCACCCAATTGCAGGGTGCTGGCCGGCGAGCCGTCCAACCTCGCGACTTCCACGCGCACCTCCATGGTGGGCAACGTCACGGTCTCCTCGACGGGCGCCGTCGCTGCCGCCGCCAGGCCGCCAGAGGTCAGGTCGGATGCCAGCATGGCTCGCGGCTCGAGAGGTTCCAAGCCCAAATGGCGGCGGGCCTCGTCTCGTCGTATAAGACGCCGCAGGGACCGCATCGCCGACCCTGCCCAAGGCCACCCCGGCCAGCGCGGCCCCACTGGCCCGCGCTTTTGCGCACTTTTCCCCATGGTCTGTTCCTCCGTCTGGCGGAATCGTGGACGCAGCGTCGCCGATGGGCGGCAAGCTGCGCGCTGACCATGCCCGCTCTTCAACGCACCGCCGCGGTGCTCGCAGCAACCTCTTTCAAGAGGTCAGCACTCCCGCGCGACATGCGCCCCTGAAGAATCGTCTCGACTGGCCCGAGAGTGCATTTCGAGGCGCCTCTCAAAGTAGACGATTCGCGCAGATTTGTCATCCGAATTGTCACCTTCCTCGCCATGGCGAGAAAGAAGCATGGTCGAGGTTATCGGATGACACCCAGCCGGCCGAGAAACTGCGCAAGCTGCGGGTTCTAGGGAAACGTGGCCGCGGCAACAACCTCCTCCTGGCCGACGGGGAAGCAGCACGCCGCGGCCGGATCGTCTTTATGGTTCGCCGGCGATCACATGCTGGGCGGAAGCGACTTTTCCTGCGCCGATCGCGTCCAGCAGCAGACGGTATCGACCCGACGTGGAGGGCAAGGTGAACGAGATGGAGACCCGACCTTCGGCGTCGGTTTGCAAATCGGCGTTGAAGTACAGCGTGGCCGGCGGCTCTTCCTCCCGACGAGCCGAGGCGGATGATGCCTCTTTGCGGCGCGAACGCAGCGGCTGCTGAGGTGGGCTGGCCGGCGGTTGGGAAGCGGAGCTGGGCCCCACGGCCAAGGCGCGATCGATCGTGGCGGGCGCGGCAGGGCTGGGCGGCTTTACCGCGCTTTCAGCCCCGTCCGAGGCGGCACGTTCGCGGACACCATCGGGCAATGCCGTGGCAGGCGACTGTAGCTCTCGCATGGCCAGTGCATCGCGTGGAGGGTCGCCCGCCGCCAGCGCGGTGGGCTGGGGGCCGGAATCCGGGGCCGCTTCGAAGGCAGCCTGCGGCAGATCGCCGGCCGCCGGCGATGGTGCCATCGCCAGCGCGGGGGCCGCAGCCTCGCGGACCGGCCGCTGCTGCCAGCCCCACAGGGCCACCAGCAGGCTTGCCGCGACCAGCGACAGGCCCGGTGCCCAGTGCACCCACGATCGGTGCACTGGCCGAGCATGGAGGACCGTCCAGGCACCAAGCCCAACCGCCAGCAGTGCAGCCAGGGCCACCAGGCTCAGCCCGCCGCGCCAGCGGGCTGCTTCGGCTTGGCTTTGCGCCGTTTGCACCGCCTCGCGCAAAGCGTGCTGGACCAGTTCGCGAGTGGACGCCAGACGCACGAAACCGTTCGCGGTCGCTGGCGGAAGCGTGGCTGAACCTGCTCGCTCACCCGTTATAGGTTCAGCAGCCTCATCCGCTGTCGCCATGGAGCTGATAGATCGCAGCGCCTCATTCGATAGCCCCGACGGCAGAAACTGCGCCAGCAGCGGCGCGGGCTCGGGCGCCATCCAGCGTTCATCCCACACACGGGCGGCTATCGTCGCCGGCACAGGAGCACCGTTATCGTCCGTGACATGAACGACCAGACGTACTTCCTCGCCCGGTTGATACCGCTCCTTCAGGCCCTGAATGTCGAGCGTCAATCGCCCGCTGCCGCCACCGGCCTGGCCGATGCGCTTTTCCCGCGTAGCCGCCTGGAGCAATCCCGGTTGCACTGGCGACGCAACAGCCTCCGCCGCGTTGGCTGTCAGCGCCGCTTTTGCCGGCAGTGCCGGGCCGGAAGCCGAAAGGCTGGGTGGCCGGGGGGCGCGTGTCAGCGTTGCAAGCTCGCTTGCCGGCCGCTGCTCGATGCCCACGAGCTGCCGGCGGGCGAGGTCGATTTGCCACAGCGTCGCTTTGCCGGAGCGCCGCGGTGCCTGGGGCGGATCGGCCGCAATTTCGTACACCCACCGTGAACGCTCCACGGGAAGGTCGCACTGGAGCGAACCATCGGGCAGCGGCAGACTGGAGCCGCGCCCACCGCCGGCGGTCGCGTCGGGTTTGCCACCAGGCGCGTCCACGACCGCGACACGGAGCTGCACACCCAGGCGGACCTTGTCAGCAGGCAGATCGATCAGTGCCGTGCCGTCGTCTTGGCCGCGAATCGTCGTATTCCATAGGACGTTCTTCCCTTGCCGATCGACCAGTTGGATGGCGAGCTGGGAGGCGGAAGGCTGCACCTGGTCGGGCAGGACTTTCAGCGATCGCAGGCGGAGCTGGGCCGGCTGCTCTTCCCACAGGGCAGGCGGACCCTCCAGTTCGACCGCCGTCAGGCTCAACGGCGGCATCGCCGGAGGGGTTTTGAGGCACCAGATGCCCAACGCGAGCGATGCGGCGGCTGCGAGCCAACCGGCAGGCGACCACCATGTCGAGACGTCGCGGGCGGGTGAAGCGGGTGCGACCGCGGCAGGACGGGGAGTGACATCGGCTTCGTCCGCAGGCGGCACACAGCTTACATTGGGTAGTTGCAGCCGGGCGGCGTCGCGCAAAAGATCGGCCTGCAGTCGGACCTCGGCGTAGCGCCGTGCGACCGCCGGATCAGAGCGAATCCGCTCGATGAGCGCCGCAGCCCGCGCCTCGTCCAAAAGACCGTAAACGAGCTCCCAAAGCTCTTCGTGCAGCGAGTCGGGCTGGGAAGGGGCGGTCATGATCGGATTCACCATCCAAACATACTCATCGGCGGGGGTCGCGCTGCCCCCCAGTGGGTCCGGGCCTTCTGACGTGGTTACCGCTCGCGGTCACAGCTCTTGGAGGATCGAGCGCAAATGGGCCAGGGCGCAGCGCATCCTCGTCTTGGCCGTCCCCGTGGGGATTCCGAGCTGCGCGGCGATCTCTTCATAGGTCAACTCCCCATTCTGCCGGAGCAGGAACACCTCTTGTTCCTCCGGACGCAGTCGCGCTAGGGCCTGACGCAGACGCGCCACGCGCTCGTCCGCCTCGACCTGCTCGCACGGCCACGACGCAGAGCTAGAGGGCATGGCTTCCTCCTCCGGCAATGCTCGCCGCTTCCGCCGCCACGCACTGCTGCGCAGGTCGCGTCCCGTGTTCAGCACGACCCGGAACACCCACGCCTTGAGGTTTTCAACCCCGTCCAGCTCCGCCGCATGCCGCCAGCATTTCACGAACGCCTCCTGAAAGGCGTCGCGAGCATCGTCCACATTGCCCAAGAGGCAATATAGGGTGCCTAGCAGTTGAGCCTGGCACGTGGTGAACACCTGCTCCAGCCGCGCACGCCCCGCCCGGGTATGCCAAGGCGAATCGGGCGGCGCCTGCGGGGTCACGCTCATGGCTGGTTATAATAATGACGACTCCGCCGGAAAAAACGTTTTCCTTCGCGGACAGGCGTTTCACAGAATACGGCAAAGAGCCGCTCGCAAGCTGGCGAAACCCTAGCGCCTTGGCCGACAAAGGTTTGCGCTCAAGCGAGCCGCAGGACACCTGCTTTTTTTCCGACGCTTGATTGTACGGCGTCGTCGCTGAAAAGTCTCCCAGATGGTCTGTGTCTTCCCTCACAAAGGCTTGACATTCGACCAGTAGGAATGAAGAACAATTTGCTGATTTTTTGGTGACCCCCGCCATCCGATTGGCGACGCTGTGCCGCGGGGTAGGTGCCCAGCGCACAATAACCATCGCCTTTGCGATGTTTTGGCCAACAGCGACGCCGATTCCGTGTCCCGATGGACTTCCGTGCTCACGGGACGGGCGGGCTGGGGGAAGGCCAGCCTCCAGGCGGAGAGCCCGGGACGGTTCCCGGCGGCATCGCGGGAGGCGCCACGTAGGGCCGCCAGTACTCGCTGCGGTCGTTGAAGTCGTAGGACGGATAGTGCCCGTCCAGCCACGGCTGAGCGAAGTTCACTGGCGGGCCTCCGCCTGGCCATCCACCGCCCCACCAGCCAGGCCCTGGGAAGCCCCAGCCGGGCATGATGCCGCCCGGCCCGCCGTACGGATACATGCCATTGCCACTCAAGCCGCCGAAGGGCGGGCCCCAGTACGGATACGGCACGCCATACGGCCGGAACGGAAATCGCCATTGTTCGTACGGCACCACCGGGGCGCCCCACTGCTCGACGACATGCAAGTTGTCCGAGCTGTTCCCCAGGTCGATCGTGCTGCGATAGTGACGATAGCCGCTGCGGAGGAAATCCGGTCGGGTGTAGTAGTAGAACGGCCCGACGGGCGAGTACTGGGCGACACGCTGGCCCGTCGCGCGGTCGTGCGTGAAGTACGAAGGGGCGGTCAGCCAATCGGCTCCGCTGGCCTGGACGCCGATCAAAACGGTCGCGAGCACCAAGAGGAGGAACGTCGTCCGCAATCGTGTGCAGGGCATGGAACGGTCGACCCACGTCGGCGGGTAGGGGGGACTGGATCGCGGCGATGACCCGCAACCTCCCCACAAGCGCCTCAAGTTCCATGCTAATTGGCAACTGGCGTGCCGCTAGCGCTGGCGCGGCCGTTCCACTTGCAATTCCTCCTTTTCCGCATCCCAGACGTAGCGGTGGCCTGGCGGGAGCTGCGGCAGCTTGATCTGGTAAGGGTCGAGCACCTTGGCCTTCAGCTCGTCGAAATCTTGAGGGACCTCGCCGGTCATTGCCTTGTAAATGTCGTACTGGTGCTGGAATTGGGCGACGAAGGCGATTCGCTCGCGCGTGGCGAAAAACGCCTTGACTGGGGTGACAATCACCCCTTCATAGGGGTCCAAGCTGCGTCCGCGAATCCCCACGCCCGCTTCCGCCTTGACCCGCTCGACCGGTGGTTCGGCCGCCGCGCTGGCCGCCGTCTGCGTCGATTCGGAAAATTGCGAATTTTCCTCTTGAGAGGGAGATGTGGCGGTCTCGACAGGCGGAGGGGGCGGGGGAGGGGGCGGCGGCGTGACGACCGCCGAAGAGGTTCCCGGCGTGGCCGGCGGCCCCTGATCGCAGCCCGTCCCAAGGATGCTGCCGAACAGCAACACCGGTGGCAAAAACGCCACCCACGATTTCCTGGGCAACGCCATGCGTAGGTTCATGACGGGTACCTCCTCGTGCTGGACGATTGTCGATCGGCGGCTAGGGTGGGACGACCAGCCGCCAGGAGCGGCGCATCGTCGCCAGATGCTCTTGTTTGGTCATGTTGTACTGGAGCGGAGTGAGCGTGATGAAGCCTTGGGCCAGCGCGGTCAGGTCCGACTCGTCGCCATCGCGGGGAGGCGGCGGGTCGCCGGTCGCCCAGTAGTAAGTGCGCCCGCGCGGGTCGATCCGCTTCAAGAAATGCTCGCCGTAATGGGCCACCCCCATCGGCACGATCTTCACCTCGGTGGGCCGGCTGCACGCGACGGTCGGGATGTTCAGATTGTAAAGCTGCGGCTGCGGGCCGTTCTGGGCGAGAATCTGTTGGATCAGGCTGGTAGCGATCCGGGCCGCCCGGCGATAGTCGGCATGCTCGTTGAACTCCAGCGAGCATGCGATGCTGGTGATCCCGAAAAAGGCGCCTTCGATGGCGGCCGCCACGGTGCCCGAGTACAGCACGTTGATCCCGGCATTTAATCCGCCATTCAGCCCGCTGACGACCACATCGGGCCGCCGCGGGCAGAACTCGAAAATCCCCAGCTTCACGCAGTCGGCCGGGCTACCCTCGACCGCCCAGCCCCGCAGCCGGTCCCCGTCATATACATGCTTGGCCACCAGCGGCATCAGGAAAGTGACCGAATGCCCGACGCCGCTCTGTTCGGTGGCTGGGGCCACGACCACCACCTCCCCAAGCTGTCGCAGCTCGGCCTCCAGAGCCGCCAGCCCCGGGGCATAAATGCCGTCGTCGTTCGTCAGCAGGATCAGCAATCGCTCCCCCTCCCTCTCCTCTACAAAGGACCTCGCGGGCCTTGGCACCAGGCATCGGCCTCGGCCGTGCGTGCCTTGGTGTGCGTCCTTCCTATTCTTGCGGGCGTGGTCGCGACTCGCTACCCGTCTTGCCTGAAGCCGGGCTTCCTGCTGCAGAGGCCCTCGCCCTCGCTGCTTGGCGCCCGCGTGGACGAGCCACGCCGCCCCCTCGTACCGTCGCTCGCATCGAGGGCCAGCACCTGGTACCACCGCCTGGTTACCGGAGGCGTCCCCAGCGCCACGGCGGCAGGGCCGCCCGCGGCGCCAAAGGGCCTAACCATGGCATCCGGTCGGACGGATCCCGCGCCAGTTCCGGGAAAAGCTGCTGCCACTGGGCATCCAGACGGGGGAACGGCACCCGGCGGATTTCCGGCTGATCGAGCGTTCCCGTGACCTCGATCAGCATCAGCTCGCGGCCGGTCTCCCCCAGCAGCGGCCGCATCACCGGCAGGTGCCATTCTTCCCGGCCGACGAGCGGGTAGAACTTCAGATCGATCTGCTGCTGGTGATGGATCCGCCCGCGTCCCTTGAGGCTCACCACATCGCCGCTGAAGTCGATCCGATCGAGGGCCAGCTCATCTCCCTCGACCCGCAGCTCGATGTCGCTGGTGGTGAAGGCCGTACGGTTGGGGCGCTGGATGCTCAGCAGCTTGAGCAGGGCCACCATCAGCGGCAGTTCGTAAATGTCCGCTTCGCGGAGGTGGATGCGGCCGTTGCCACGCCAGGTGTGGCGTGCCTGGGGCCGGCCTCCCAGCTCGATTCGCGCGAACACCTTGCCCGTCAGCCCGCGCTGGTGCGGGGCCAGTTCCTGCACGATCTGTGCCAGATCGGCGTTTTCCAGCGTTCCCTGCACTCGGAACGGCCGCTCCGGCAACAGCCCCAGCTCGCCGTCCAGCGACAACAGTCCCCCCAGCGTGCGGCAGGTGATCTGCCGCGGCATCTGGCCGCCGGGCGCCTGGTCTGCCAGCATGCCAAACACCAGCCGCTGGCCGTCGCTCCACAGCGGACCTTCCAGCCGCACAAGCTGCACCGGCCCGACCATCGCCGAGTCGATCCTCAGCTCGCCGCGGGTGAACAGTCCCTCGGGGGCATAGCGTCCGCTCAAAGCCACGCCCCCATGCAGATGCGTCACCGGCGTGCTGGTCAAGAGACGCGCATCTTCCAGGTCCACGTCCAGCTTCCACTGGACGTGCGGCGGGGTGCCCGGCTCGGGCGGCAGCACCACCGACACACTGCCCGCCGCGTGCAGCGGCCCATCGAGCGGAATGTTCGTCAGTGCTGCGGCGAGCGGCTCGCCCAGCGCCGCGACCAGCTCCCGATCCAGTTCCAGCCGGTCGGCCGCACAGCGGGTCAAGTCGAGTTGATAACCACCGGCCGGCAGCAGCCTCAGCGTGCCGTCCACCACGAAGGTCGAGCGGCCATGCCGGGCACGCAGCTCCCGAAGGTCGATCTGCCCGTCGCGGTAGTGGAGGTGCCCTGTCACCGGATGCAGCGGGTAGCGGATCGCCGTAGGTTCCAGCGCGATCGTCCGACCACCCTCCCCCTCCCGCGTCTGCTGATCGGCCCACACCTCCACCCACCACGGCCCCAGCGGCGCCGTATGCCGCAATAGCACCCGCAGCCGGGCCAGGTGGCCGCGCGGCCCCAAGGCCGCCCACAGCCGCTGCACGCCCGCCGGCAAGGCCTGAGCCAGCTCATCCTCCAGCGGCACATCGTGCGCCGTGAACTGCAGCGTCAGTCGCCGCTGCGCGCCGTCGCCGATCCACGACCCCTCCCCCACGATCTGGGCACTGTCGTTGCGTCCCGACAGGTTGCGGAAGTACCAGTCGGCCCCTTCCTGCACCAAGAGCCCGTGCACCTGGTCGATCGGATAGGGGAACCGCTCGTGCTGGATCGAACAATCCTCGAGGACCACTCGCATCTGGCGTCTGAGTGCGCCGCCCGCCTGCGGCCGCTCGTAGCGCGCGGCAAACTGCACGCTGCCCCGGGGCCGCATCGCCCGCACCACACGCTGAGCTTCTGCCGGCAAGGCATCCAAGAGCCGCTCGTCGATCGGCACCGCCCCCTCGGAGGCGATCTCGATCCAGCCGGTGAAGGCCGGCCCGGGCTGAACGATTTCCGCCCGGCAACGGATCGGCTGCCCGCCGCCGATCAACCGCAGATCGACCCAAGCCGCGTCCGCGTGCAGGCGAAGCGTGCCTTGCCCATCGCTCAACGGGTAGGGAAAGCCCGCATATCGCACCGCGATCGGCCGGCAGCGGACGTCCAGTTCCGGCAACCACCGCTGTCCATCGAACCGCAGATGCCCGGCGATGTCGGCCACACCCTGCGGCTGGAACCGGTCCCACAGCTTCCGCAGCCCCTCCGGCAACGCCCCCAGCGGCAGGTGGTCCAGAGCAAGTTGCCTGGCCTCCACCGCCAGCTCCATCGCCCCGCAGCCGTCGTAGCCCTCGATCCGGCCAGCAAGCTGCAACTGCGCCTGACCGCAGCGGGCGGCAAGCGACCGGATCACAATCCCCCGCGGATCGCAAGCGACCTCGGCCTCGACATCTGTGAGCGGCTGGGGCAGACGGGCGTCGTCGATCCGCCCTTCGGAAATCCGCCCTTCGAGCGCAAACCACACCACCGGCGCAGCGGCCACGTGGGCTGTCTTCGGTTCCGAGCCTGAGGCCGGCCCTGATGGCGCCTGGTGTGCGCTGGCCGACCCAGGGCTTTGCACGCGGAACGCCAAATAGGTCCGCCCGCGGACGCTGGCCAGCGGAGCGACCAGCTCTCCCAGCTCGCGCGGCAGGGCGGAACGCATCCGCGGGTTGAACTCCAGCCCGGCCACCGCCCCCCGCAGTTCCCACGCGTTCCGCGCAGGATCGAGCCAGCCCTCGCCATCGAGTTGCTCCAGATGTTCTCCGCGGGCGGTGCACCGCAGATGCAGACGCTCCTGACCTTCCTCGACCACCGGCACCACCTGGCATGTCAGCTCGCGCAGCGTCCACGTGCCAGCGGGGCGCTGCATCGGGTCCACCAGGTGGAGCGTGCCGTCGGCGATGCTCACGGCGGGGCAGCGGCCGGTGCCGTGCCGTGGCAGCGGCACCAGATGCGCGACGTTCCACACGCCGCTGGGCTTGCGCTCCGCCCGAAGGGTCGGCCGCCGCACGTCGATCGCCCAGATCGCCAGCGACCCCCGCCAGAGTGCCGCCAGGTCGGCATCGGTGTGCAGCACCAGCTCGTCGATCTCCAGCAGCGGCACCGTCGGCCCCGCCCCTCCTTCCGCGATCCGCAGCCCCTGGATCATCAGCCCCACGCCCGACAGCCGCCGTGCGGAGCGGACGCGGACGTTCAGCCCCGCATAGTGCTCGCGCAGCATCTGTTCCACCCGCTGGCGGATTGCACGGTCCAGCCGCTCCTGGGCCCAATACCGACCCGCCACCGCGGCCAGTCCCGCCATCGCCGCCAGCAGCACGAGCCGCTGGCACCACGCCATCGCGCGCTGGCAGCCGGCCGCCAGGCGCGCGCGAAGCGTCGTGCGGGGGACTGCCTCATGGGCAGGCTGAGCAGCCAAATTGCCTTCCCTGGCCATGGCCGTTGGGATCTCTCCTGCTCGACCGCGGACCGGCGGCACCGCCTTACGAAGCCGGCCGCCCACAGCGGCCTCCGCCAACCAGCGATTGGCCGGCACGGGCCCTCCAGCCAATCCACCCATCTTCTAGCGCGGCGGCCGCTAGCCCCATCAGCGGCAGCATCGCCGGCATCCGATACCGCAGCGAGCTGACAAACACCATGTGCAACAGCGTCAGGTAGATCGCGGGCGCCCACAATAGCAGCCACTCCCGCCGCTGCCGGATCGCACGCCAGGCCGCCACCGCCGCCAAGAGCAGCACCGGCGGGTAGGCCAGCCCCAGCACCAGCCGCAGCCAGAACCCTTGAAACTCCCGGGCGTGAGGCCAAAGGCTCCACATCCGCACACCTTTGGTCGCCGCCAGCTTGAGCACCGCGTGCGGATGGGCCCACGCCCAGTCCACCGCCGCCCGCGCCAGCCGCCGGTCCAAGCGATCCTCGAACAGTCCCTGCGGCTGGATGCCCCGGGCCAGGTTCTCGGCATCCTCCTGCTTCTGTGCCGCGACAAACTGCGGCACAAACCGCATGTCGCTGGCACCCGTCGCATGCGGGTTGAGACCGTCATACAAGCTCGCCCCGACTTGCAGCGTCGTCGGCACAAACCGTCCTGCCACACGATAATTCCGCACCCACCAGGGCAGGAGCACCAAGACCAGCCCCAGCACCATCCCCACCACGACCCGCAGATGCACCGTCCGCCGAGCAGCCAGGGGCCAGCCCAACCCCCCGACGAACGGAACAAAGAGCAGCCAGCTCGGCCGCATCAGCGTGGCAAGCCCGCCGGCAATGCCGCCTGCCAGCGACCAGCCCCACATCGCAGACGTTTGCCCGGCGCGACAAGCCGCCACCCACGCCGCAAGCTGCGCGAGCATCAGGGGGGTAAACCCGGCTTCACTGAGCACCAGGATGCTCAGCGCGATCGCCTCCGGATGCACAGCCGCCACGGCGGCCGCCACCAGCCCAGCCCGTCGCCCCGCCATCTGCCAAGCCAGAACGCCGGCCAACGCCACCGCGGCCGTGCCGCAAAACGCACTCTCGATCCGCGCCGCCAACACCGGCGGTTCGTCCCACACCCAAAACAGCGGCGCCAATAGCGCTGGATAGCCGGGCATACGGAAAATCCGAAACCCGTCCACACCAAAGGCATACGGGCCGCCTCGGGCCAGCGACCGCCCCAGCTCCCAGTAGCTCTCGCTGTCAGGAAAGCCGAACCGCGTCCCGACCGGGAGCATCGACTGCCAAACGATTGCCGCGGCCACGCGCACACTCAACGCCAAGACCAAGATTCCCGCCCAGGCCGTCCATTCCCTCAGCCGGGCACGCATCCGAAACTCCTGTCGCTGAGCGACTTACGGTCAAGACGTTCCCTTGCTGGCCGGTTAGTTGCATAGGCCGGCGATCTTAAAAGCGCCGATCGACCATGGTCAAGGCAGATTCGCCGCGGCGTGAAAGCCAGAAAAAATGAAACAGATGGGCAAGCTACGCAGCCCTGGGAACCGCAAAACTCCATGAACGGCGTTCAGCGCGCACTGAACCTACGCTGCTAGGGCATTTAGATCACTACGATGTGGTTATAAGTCAACAGTAAAATATCGTTCATGAGGCCGCTTTCTGGGGTGCGTGCAGCCAAGCGAGGACGGTACGGGCCGAGCGGCGCAATAGCTCCTGGTAATCGCAGGCTTCGATTTCCTCTCCCATCAGTTCGATTTCGTAGTGCCCCGAGTAGCCTGCGGCGTCCAGCGTTTGCACGATCTGAGGCAGGGGGATCGTACCTTCCCCCAGCGGGCAGCGGTTGGGTTCGCCTTTGGGCGGCTGCCGGGCATCGCCCAGTTGGACCAGCGCCAGATAGGGGACCAGTCCGGCCAATTTAGCCGTCAGCTCCGGGTGATGTCCGAAGTAGTAGGTATCCAAAGCGATCTTGAGGGCGGGCGAGTTCCATCGCCGGACCAGTTCGAGGGCTTCGTCCAGGCAGTGCACGAAAGTGAACTCGCTGCCGCAGGTGGCGCACATCGGCTCGACGGCCAGCACGACGCCACGCTCCTCGGCTAGCGGCACGAGCTTGTCCAAAGCCTGGCGAAAAATCCGTCGGGCGTGGTTGTGGGTATGCACGCCGCGGGCACCGCTGTGAACGATCAGGCAGCCCGCCCGTAATAGTGACGCCGCCGCGATCGCCTGCCGGGCGTCTTGCAGGCTCTCCTCGTACGATCGCCCGTCGCTGCCGGTGAACCCTCCGGCCCACTGGAGGCTGGAGACGGCCAGGCCTGCGTCGTTCAAAATAGCCGCCCCGCGTTCTTCCCCCACGTCCGCCAGCTTGTGCCGCCAGACACCGATCGCCTGGACGCCGGCAGTCCGGTACTGCGCGACATCTTCCTCAAACGACCAGCGGAACGTGGTCAGCTCGCTCACGGCGATACGTGCCATCCTTGCTCCTCGATTCAAGCCCTGGTTTGCTTTTCAGTGGGCTGCGGGAGGGTCCCCCGCAGTCCTCTGCCTCTGCTCCGTGGTTCCATCCATCGCAGGGGGCCAAGGCCAGAGCCCATCGCGTGGACGCGCGGCCCAGTGGAACGTGCCCCCCCAAGCCGCCAGGGCGCGCCACTGGCGGCCACGCCTGCCGCCGCCAGCGACCGGGAGACTGGCGACCGGACTCGGGGGGGCCAGCGGCCTCCGCGACCAGCGTGCAGCGTCCCCGCGGCAAGGCGAAACAGTATGCCCTGAGGTGTCGCGGGTGTAAAGAAAGCCGCCCCGTTATCCCTAAGATGTGAACTAGCAAGATGTTACGTCGCAGAGTCCGCGAGCGGCATGCGCTGGACATGCCGCCCCGGCGACCGGTTTACCGCCCCAAGCCGACCCGCAGCGATTGCCAGCCCAAGCGGTTTGCCACCGCGCGGGGGTAGTCCCAGGCGGCCGGGTCGCTCGTTTGCAGCACGACTTGCGTCACTTCTGCCGCCATTGCCACCGCCTGCGGCGGTTCCAGCACCCGGCTGATATTCAGCAGGTAGGGCCCCTGGGCATGGTTGGCAGGCGGCTCGACCAGCCGCAGCTCGGCCACGCCCGGCTCGAAGAGCGTCGCGTACAGGGCCAGCGCGGCTCCGGTCTGCTCGCCCACCAGCGTCAAGGGAAGAGCCCCCAGCAGCTCGATGCGGCCGGTCGCCGCGATCGCCCGCCGCAAGTCCCAGATTTGCATGCCTTCCAGCGTCTGCCCCAGCAAGTAGAACCGCCGGCGATGCTGGATTTGCTTTCGCTCGGCCGGGTCGAAGGCCGTCCGCCCGACACCGCGCGGAGCCACCAGGACGGCAGCCGCCGATGCTTCCAACGGCGTCGCCTTGGGCGGGGAGGCGGCAGCCGCATCCAGCGCGACGCCTTCGTCGGCCAGTTCCGGCAAGAATGGCCCGGCCAGCGTCGTCAGCAGCCGCTGCCACTGCGACTGATCCGCCGCCACGTGCAGGACCTGACGCTGCGCCGAGCCCTCCGTCGGCAGGATGACATACATCCGCAGCCGCACCGGCCCTTGGGACGTGTAGTCGTACGCCACCAGCCGCCGACCTTGCCGCTCGACCGTAAAAGCGGCCTGCACATCGAGCAGGTCGGTCGTGTCGGGCCAGCCGCGGAAGACCTTCTCTTCGAGCGCCTTGCGCCACGCTTGCCGCTGCGTTTGCCACTGCGGATGGCTGGCGGGCACTGCGGGTGGCGGCGCGGTCGGCACCAGCAGCTCGTGGATGCGCGTGTTGATGGCATCGGACGGAAGCTGGTCAAAGACTTTCAGCTCCGCCGGGGGAAAGAGCTTGGGCGCCCGCGTGTCGAGCAACTGCTCGTCCTGTTTGAGGTAGCGCTGGAACCAGCGGAATTCGTGGGTGTACAGCTCCTGCGTGTCTTGATGCGGCCCTGGGCTGATGTTCAATCCCACGCGACTGAGCGTGCCCGGCATTTCGGCCTCGTGCAGACGGTAGATGCGGCGGACCTGCTCGAACGTCCGATACACGCCATCCAGCGGGAAGATGCGGTCGCTGTCGGTGTTGCTGATCAATAGCGGCCGGGGGGCGATCAGGGCCGCCAGTTGCGGGTAGTCCCAGCGGTAGGTGTTCACGAAGAACATGCAGTCGCAATGTCCCTCGACCGTGCCATCCACGACGTGGTTGGTCAGGTCGGTGATCCCGGCGGTGGGGACGACGGCCGCCACGCGGTCGTCCAGGGCCGCGATGAACCAGCTATAGGCGCCTCCGCCGCTGCGTCCCGTGACGCCGATCCGCTGCGGGTCCACCTCGGGACGGGTGAGCAGGTAGTCGATGGCCCGCATCCCATTGAGTGTCTCCACCCCGGCCGGCGTGTAGCCGCGATTGAGCCACCACCACATCCCATAGCGATACGTGCCGTGGTGGATGCCTTCGATCTCGCCAAGCTGCAGCGTGTCGATCGTCAGGCAGACATAGCCGTGGCGGGCGTACCAGGTGCCGTGGTGCTGGTAGCCCACTTTGGCTCCCAGCGGCACGCCGTCGACCACATTGCGGCTGTGCCCGCAAACATAGAGGATGGCCGGCAGCGGCCGCTCGACCTTCTTCGGCCGGTACAGGTTGCCCGTGACGTACAGCCCCGGCAGCGACTGGAAATGCAGCTTTTCGACGACGAAATCGTCGCGTTCCAGACTGCCGGTGATCGTGGGGGCCAGCTCGCCCGTGGTCGGCCACGGATCCAGCCCGAGCATTTCGCGAAGCTGCTGGCGATACAGGGTGCGGCGGGCCTTCCAATCGGCAAGATCCCGGACCTCCGCCAGGCAGGCGCGCTGGAGCTTGCCCGTCTCTTCCGCGAAATAGCGGGCCAGCATGGCGTCTCCCAGCTTGGTCGCGCGCGAGGCGGCCGATGCAGCTTGCGCGGGCGAAGGTGCCTGGCCCAAGGTCGACGGGACGCGCAGAACCAGCCAGCCAGCCAGCATGAGCATGGCCACCCGGCAAGGGCCGCTCTGCGGGATTGCGACAGTCCACAGCCAGTGGCAGCAGTTGCGCATGGCGGCAAGCTCCCCAGGGGACTACTTTGCCACGGCGCCGTCGCCTGAGGCACCGTCGGGCGGGCCTTCATCATGGGGCGGCCGCGGCCGCAACGCAAGCTGGCGGCGCTGTGCCGGAGCAGGCCTGCCTGCCGCGAGGTCGCCTCGGCCGGGCGGGACCGGTCCTTCCGTTTTTGCCACTTGTGCGGCCGCTGTGCCGCCTGTCCGTCGCAGCGCGTGGCCTGCCTCAGGTCCGTCGTTTGACGCGTCGGAACCTGCGGGCTAGGTTTCACTGGATTGAGACTTTTCGCCGCACGAGCCGCTGGTTCGCGTTTTTTCGCTCGAGGTGTCGTGCATGAGCACCACGTTTGCCACCGCTGTCGAACCGTTTGTAGACCGTCGGAACTATGCCGCCCAGGTCGGGGCGCCGCACCGCGAGCGTCGGCAGTTCACCAACAGCCACCAGGAGCTGTCGCCCGAGGCGCGGGAGCTGGCCCAGGCGATCGACTCGTACAAGCTGATGCATCGCCGGCGGTTCATCACCTATGAGGAAATGCTGGCGGTGATCAAGTCGCTGGGCTACAAGCGCGACTAGCTGTGCGGCGGCCGCTGCATCCGGCAGCGGGCACGTCGTGGCAGCGCCGGCTCGCTGGGAGCCCCGCCGGGCAGCCGCCCGCGCACGATCTTTGGTGCGCGGGGTCTTTTCTTGCGTCTGGTCCTACGCGCTGTGGCGGCGCGGGCCCAGCCCCCTCGCTGCGGCGCGCAAGCTCCGCGGGACCGCGGATCCGCCGCTCACCCCCGCTGCGGTTTGAACACCACCGTCGCCAGCGGAGGCAAGGTCACCAGGAGCTTGGCGGGCCGGCCATGCCAGCCCGGTTGGTCGGCCATCTGTCCCGGGAAATTGCCGACGTTGCTCCCCCCGTAGAACTGCGAGTCGCTGTTGAAAATCTCTTGGTACCAGCCCGGGTGCGGCACGCCGATCGGGTATTGCTCTCGGACGACCGGCGTGAAATTGCAGACGACCACCAAAAAGTCCGCGGGATCCTTCGCCTTGCGGATGTAGGCCAGCACGCTCTCGTCGCGGGCATGGCAATCGATCCACTCAAAGCCGCCTGCCTCGAAATCTAGCTCGAACAGCGCCGGCTCGCGGCGCAGCAGTGCATTGAGATCGGCGATCAGCTTCTTGATGCCGCTGTGCGTCTCCCACTGCAAAAGGTCCCACTGCAGCTCCGCATCATGATTCCATTCGTTCCACTGCGCAAAATCGCTGCCCATAAATAGCAGCTTCTTGCCGGGGTGCGTCCACATATAGGAATACAGCAGACGCACGTTGGCGAATTTCTGCCACAGGTCGCCCGGCATCTGCGACAAGATCGACCGCTTGCCATGCACCACCTCATCGTGCGACAGCGGCAGGCAGAAGTTCTCCGTAAACGCATAAATCAAGCTGAAGGTCAGCTCGTCATGATGATACCGACGATGGATGGGATCGTGCCGCATGTAGCGCAGCGTGTCGTTCATCCAGCCCATGTTCCATTTCAGCGAAAAGCCCAGCCCTCCGGTATAGGTCGGCCGCGACACGCCGCCCCAGGCGGTCGACTCCTCGGCGATCGTCAGCACGCCCGGATAGTTGCCATGCGCCTGGATGTTGAACTCTTGCAGGAACGAGATGGCCTCGAGATTCTCCCGCCCTCCATACTGATTGGGAATCCACTGTCCTTCCTTGCGGCTGTAGTCCAGGTAGAGCATCGAGGCGACCGCATCCACGCGCAGACCGTCAATATGATATTTGTCCAGCCAGAACAGCGCGTTGGCCAGCAGATAATTCCGCACCTCGCACCGGCCGTAATTGAAGATCATCGTGCCCCAGTCGGGGTGTTCGCCCTTGCGAGGGTCTTCGTGCTCATACAGCGCAGTGCCGTCGAACCGCCGCAAGCCATGCCCGTCGCGGGGGAAATGCGCGGGCACCCAGTCCAAAATCACCCCGATGCCGTGCTGGTGGCAGTAATCCACGAAATAAGCAAAATCCTCGGGCGTCCCATAGCGACTGGTCACCGCGTAATAACCGACCGTCTGATAACCCCACGACCCGGAATACGGATGCTCGCTGACCGGCAACAGCTCGATGTGGGTATAACCCATCTCATGGCAGTAGGCCACGAGTTGATGCGCCAGTTCGCGGTAGTTCTGCCAGCCGTGATGCCGGCCGCTGCCGCGGCGCCAGCTTCCCAGATGCACCTCATAAATGCTGAGCGGCTTGTCCAGCGGGTTGGTCGCGGCCCGCTGCTGCATCCACTCCTGATCATGCCACTGGAAACGGTTCACATCCGCGACGATCGAGGCCGTGTAGGGAGGCAGCTCCGCCGCAAACCCATAAGGATCGCTCTTGTCCACCACCTCCCCGTAAGCCCCGCGGATGCGGAACTTGTACTTCTCCCCCGGCCCCAACCCTGGAATGAACAGCTCCCACACGCCCCCGGTCGGATGCGGACGCATCGGGTGCCGCCGACCGTCCCAGTGGTTGAAATCGCCCACCACGCTCACACTGCGGGCATTGGGCGCCCATACGGCGAAGTTCACCCCCTTCACGCCGTCCACCTCGCGAAGCTGCGCGCCCAGCCGCTCGTACGCCCGCAGCAACTTCCCTTCCCCGAACAAATGCAGGTCGAAGTCGGTCATCAGCGGCGGGAAGACGTACGGATCGTAAAGCGTCTGCATCTGCCCCTGTTCGTCGATGGCGCGAAGTTGATATGCCGGCCGCATCGCCCCTCCTTCTCCCGTTCCAGGCCCCGACCAGGGGCACAGCGCTTCATACAGCCCGGCTGGGTGCAACCGCCGCATCGGCCGCCCCACCCCCTGGGCGGGGTCCACCACCCACACTTGCCGGGCCTGGGGCAAAAATGCCCTCACGGCCAGCATTTTACGCCCCTCATGGCATACCGTCTGCGGCCCTAACACGTCCATGGGCCGCCCCAGCCGACCCTCCAGCAATGCCGATACCGCCTCGAGCGAAACGGTCGTCCGCACAGATTCCTCCCCTCGTCCTGTCGCGCTTGCAATCGGTGAAAACTCTCGAATGTCCATGCGGCTTCCTTTCCTTGATCCTCTCTTCTGGCATCCTCTCCTCACGAGCGGCCCAGTAGCGGCCACCCGCATTCCACATCTTCGATGTCGAACTTCAGGATGCGCTCGTCGCCAGCCGGCCACGGAGCCACACCCCCAGGGCGTGCAAGGCTGCGAAAACGCCCCGCAGACCTTGTTTCCACCGAGGCCGTCGGGCCAGCGCCAGGCGTCGTCGACCCATGGATGGAACGGCCGAGCTCTGTCGTCCTGCGGCCGGCCGCCCAGACGTGATCCGGCGCGCTGGCCGCGCAACAGAACTGCCTTCCAAATCGAGACTTGCGCTTCCAGGCGCACCTTGCTTTGCTGGCTGGTCGATCCGCAGCCGCCGGCCACCCACAACCAGGTGGGTCAAGGCCATCGCCGGCGGTGGACGCAGGTCATCGGCGGCTTGGAGCGCGGCCGGCCCGCACTGGATCGTGTGAATCTCCAGCAGCCGGTTCAACCGTCGCCACAAATCGGCGTTCTTGATCGGCACCATGGCGCCGAAGCGTTCCCAATGCCAATCGTCGGCTCGCCAGCGTGCTAGGTCGTGTTCCAAAGCTCTTCTGAGCCTTGGACTTGCGTTTAGCAGTATCACGCGGGATGGGGCGTCGATCGCCTCCAGACCGCGAATGACGGCCAACAGTTCGAGGCGTTCGGGGCCGGCCGCAGGCTCCTCGTCTTCGGCCTGGAAGGTGGGCACACCTTCGGGGGTGGCGAGCACGAATCGCCAGTGTCCTGGTGACGTTTCGCCTGGCCGGGTGGAAGGGGCGGCCTGGGTCAACAGCAGGAAGTGCGGGGCAGTCGCGCTCATCGCGGGGCGTGTCAGTCGGGGGACGCCAAAACGAGCGGGGCGAGTCCGTTCGGCAGGGCGTAGCGCCTCCTGCGCCGCGACGCTGGTGCAATCCTTGGGGATGCTAGCTTTCAGCCATGGGTGTATCGTCCAAGTTCCCCCGACAGCTTCAGTTTCTCTGACTGGCAAACTTGCCTCGCGACTGGCCCGTATGTCCGGCCATTCGGATAGTCTAGACAACTTGCTCGTTTTCCGAAGACAATTGACGCCATGCCTCACCGCGACTTTGACGTTCCTGGACTGGCCCGCTACCTGCACATCACGCCCGAGCAAGTCATCCGAATGGCCGAACGGGGAACGCTCCCGGGCCGCAAGGTGGCTGGCCAGTGGCGCTTCTCCCGAGGCGAGATTCACCATTGGCTGGAAGAGCGGATCGGAGCCGCCGGAGAGGCGGATCTGGCGCAGATGCAGGGCATGCTGGATCGGGCGGCCACCGGCGGCGAGTCGGCCGTGACGGTCAGCGAGCTCTTGCTACCCGAGGCGATCGCTATTCCCCTGGCCGCACGGACGCGGAACTCGGTGATCAAGGCAATGGTGGAGCTGGCCGCCCGCACCGGCCACTTGTGGGACCCGGCCGAAATGGCCGAAGCCGTCCAGGCACGCGAGAAGCTCCATCCGACGGCGCTGGATAGCGGCGTGGCCCTCTTGCATCCGCGGCGGCCGATGCCGCATCTGCTCCAGCAGCCTCTGATCGCGCTGGGACGGACCGCTTCGGGCATTCCCTTCGGCAGCGAGTCGGGGCAACTCACCGATCTGTTCTTCCTGATCTGCTCCGTGGACGATGCCCAGCACCTGCGCACGCTGGCCCGGCTGAGCCGCCTGCTGGCAAGCCCACGTTTTCTCGACGAGCTGCGCGAGGTGCAAACACCGACGGAGGCCCACTCGGTCATCCGCCGCTACGAACGGCAACTCGACGAGCGGAGCGCCAAGACGCGGTGAACCGTATGCGGGCGTGGCTGCTGCTGGTGGGCGATTGGCATCGGGCGGAATTCGCCGCCGCACAGCAGCTCCTCGCCTCGCAACGGCCTGTTTTGTGCTGTCCCACCGTCGCCGCCGCATGCCGCAAGCTGGCCAAGTCGCAGCGCACTGCCGAGCTGGAGCCGCCCGCGGCCATCGTGCTGGCACAATCCTGGCCGGGGCAGATCGACCACCGGCAGGTCGACCAGCTTCATGCCCTGGCGCCGCTGGCACGGCTGGCAGGCCTTATCGGTCCCTGGTCGGAAGGCCCCCGGCGGGGAGAGTGGACCTGGCCGGGCGTGGAGGTGGTGCCGTGGCATGCCTGGCGGTGGCAACTGCCGGCCGCCCTGGGACTGAACCCGTTCCCTGAGGGGGAATTGCCGCCGCCTGTGCCGAAGACCGCAACGACGCAAGAGCGCATCGTCCACCGCCTTCTGGCCAGTCGCCATCTCGACCTCGGCTGGCAGCTCGTCGCGGTGGTTTCGCCCGATCCTCTCCGTGCCGAGGGACTGGCGGCGATGGTCCGTGCCCTGAAGCTCGACGCGACGTGCGTCCCTTGCCGCCAGCGAGTTCCCGAGGGAGCTGGTGCCGTGCTCGTGGATGGCTGGCAGGCTGCGGAATGGATCAATCCGCTGGAAGGGCCAGTCGCTGGCGGACGGTTTTGCGCAGTTCCGCATTTCCTGTTGCTCCCATTTCCGAGATGGGATGACGTGGTGCGTGCGGCGGCGTTCGGCTTCGCGGAGGTGTTGGCCCAGCCCCTAGAATTGGCCGACCTGGCAGCCGCACTCGCGTGGCATCGGAAGGCCTCTGCGGAGTCCGAGGGGAGCAGTCCTCCGCCAGCGCCCGTCAGGGCGGTGTAACTTGGGTCGTCCCGGCCGGGCGTCCCTTTGCTTTCGCGGCGGGTTTTCGGCTCGCGTCTTCCACGACTTGCGTTGTTGAGCCGCTTCTGCGCGCCGAGAAGGGCGCCCGCGCGCCCGGATTCGTCACACCGCGACATGGATTGCCGCGCCCTTGCAAATGCGGATATCCGCACACGCGGCTTGAGGGTGCTTCCCTCACCGGCCGGCACCTGGCGCCTCGGGGGCGCGCACCCCATTTAAACCCGCACTTTCCGCACGAAAACGGGGGGCAGCGCGGCAAACAGCGCGCACTAGCCGTCCCACTGCCCGGTGCGAGTCTTGGCGCGGCGGTCAGGCAGCGACTGCCGCAGCGCCGATTGGCATCCCATTCGCACACGCGTTCCAGTGGGGTCCGGCAAGACACCCACGCGAGGAAACGAGAAAAGGAGCGGTTTCCGTTCCGGGGACTTTGCCGGGCCAGGTGTGTTCGCGGCAGGTAGCGCGAGCCTCTCGCGGAACGCCGGCCCGGCATCTTTCTGCCCGTCGCAGCGCCTAAGGGACCGGTACGGCGCTGCGGCGGGCTTTTTCGTTTGGGGCGATTGGGTCTGACAGGCTTTCAGACGCTGGCCTCGACGCCTGGCAGACCTCCAGACTCCTGGCAAAAATCGCGCGCAGGTTGACATGACGCCCCGCGGGCCGGCATAGTAGGCGTGCAAGCGGCGAGGCAGCGGGCGTTGCCGCATCAGGCAGATGGGGAGGGCGTCGCAATGGCAACGGGCATGGCCGTATGGGCGGGTCTGGCGATGATGCTGAGCGCGCAGATCACACCGGCGGCGGACGTGAAGGAGCGGTTCGAGACACGGGTGCATCAAGAGGGTGAGTTCAAGCTGCCGTATCGGCTGCTGAAGCCCAAGGGGTACGACCCACAGCAGAAATATCCGCTGGTGATTTTCCTGCACGGAGCGGGGGAACGGGGCGACGATAACGAGAAACAGCTCATCCACGGCATGGGCGAGTTCGCCTCCGACACGATCATGGAGAAGTACCCCGCGTTCGTCCTGGCTCCTCAATGCCCCTCGGGCCAGGTCTGGGGCGGACTGAGCCGGCTGGCCAAAAACCCCACGCCGCCAGATCAGCTCAGCCCGGCGCTGGCCGCCACGCTGCAAGTGGTCGCCCAGCTCCAGAAAGAGTTCTCGATCGACGACAAACGCATCTACCTCACCGGGCTGTCGATGGGCGGCTATGGGACGTGGGACGCCCTGGCCAAGCGACCCGAGCTGTTCGCCGCGGCGGTGC